>Ga0137418_10004081_pt1 | contig 13398 bp, 14 predicted proteins | sample CZODoug3_1_2_16f_FD_122242 | JGI IMG/M metagenome (GOLD analysis project Ga0137418, IMG submission 122242) | Vadose zone soil fungal communities from Angelo Coast Range Reserve, California, USA - CZODoug3_1_2_16fungal (Hybrid Assembly) | ecosystem: Environmental > Terrestrial > Soil > Vadose...
TGCTACCGATGGTCTTGCATGGGCCCAGTGCTAGCCACCAAGCATGCTACCGATGGTCTTGCATGGGCCCAGTGCTAGCCACCAAGCATGCTACCGATGACCTTGTATGGGCCCAGCGCTAGCCACCAAGCGTGCTACCAATGACCTTGTATGGGCCCAGAGCTGGCCCCACAGCATGCTACCGATGGTCTTGCATGGGCCCAGAGCTGGCCCCAAAGCATGCTATCGATGGTCTTGCCTGGGCCCAGCACTGGCCCCCAAAGTATGCTACTAATGGTCTTGCATGGGCCCAGCACTGGCCGCCAAAGCATGCTACTGATGGTCTTGACTGGGCCCAGTGCTGGCCACAACAGCGTGCTACCAATGATCTTGCATGGGCCCAGTGCTAGCCACCAAGCATGTTACTGATCTTGCATGGGCCCAGCGCTAGCCACCAAGCGTACTACCGATGGACAGCGCTAGCCACCAAGTGTGCTACCGATGGACAGCGCTAGCCACCAAGCATGCTACCGATGGTCTGGCCAGCACTGGCAGCACGTGCTGATAAGAAATATATGAGTCAAGGGGAGGAGGAAGACCGGACCAAGTGATAAGACTGGACCAAGTGATGTCTTATCTCGGCTATCTGCGAGCATGTGTACCTGACTATTGCACTGCTGGGGAGTTTGTTATCGCATCGCATCATTTCGCGTTGTTGTCATTCATTTTCATCTCACTGCAACCTTTGTTCCTTTACTGTCATGGAATCACACCAAGGACACAATTGTGACGCAGACAAGCAAAGACAAATTGAATTACTCAAAATTGAAGTGGAAGTGCTGAAACAGCGTGCTGATGGGTATCGAGCGGTGCTGGAGCAATTAATGAGTGCGTATTGTTTTTTTGGTGAATGCAAACAGATAATAATCTTTGCTCTTTCATTTGTGTGTAGCTTCTCAATCGCAAACTCACGAAGGTGTCATAGCCTCTGACCTTGACGAGGCGATACTTGATGGTTTTCCCAGTTCGTTCTTATTTTACTGTGCTTGTTCTTATATAGATTGATGGCCAGAAGTGAAACGAGAGCATTAGGAGATTAATGCTCGCAAAGTAACAAGGATGTTGTTCAAGTTTTTCTGTATATAGTATAAATACGAATGGCCATTTCTGCGACAGAAAGTGAGGTTGTGATGACATAGAAAATATAAGTGGTTGTTAGCTGCTGGCAGCAAACCTAACTGCTAGCTGCCATCTTGTATGGGCCCAGCTCTGGCCCCCAATATATTCTGCCGATGGGCTTGCATGGGCCCAACACTGGCCAGCAAGCATGCTACCGATGGTATTGTGTCGGCCTGGCACTTGCCCCCACAATGTGCTACCAATGGTCTTGCATGGGCCCAGTGCTGGCCCCACAGCACGCTACCGATGGTCTAGCATGGGCCCATCGCTGCTACCAATGGTCTTGCATTGGCCCAGCACTGGCCCCCAAAGCATGCTACCAATGGTCTTGACTGGGCCCAGAACTGGCCCCACAGCATGCCACCGATGCACTTGCATGGGCCTAGCACTGGCCCCCACAGCCTGCTACCGATGGTCTTGCATTGGCCCAATGCTGGCCACCAAGCATGCCACCAATGGTCTTGTATGGGCCAAACTCTGGACCCCAATATATTCTGCCGATGGTATTGCATGGGCCCAGCGCTAGCCCAACAGCATGCCACCAATGGTCTTGAAAGGGCCCAGCTCTGGTCCACAAAATATTTTACCGTTGGTCTTGCATGGGCACAGCACTCACCCCCAATGTATTCTACTGATGGTCCTGCATAGGCCCAGCGTTAGCCACCAAGCATGCTACCGGTGGTTTTGCATGGGCCCAGTGCTGGCCCCACAGTATGCTACCGATGGTCTTGTGTGGGCCTAGCACTTGCCCCCACAGTGTGCTACCGATGGTCTTGCGTGGGCCCAATACTGGCCACCCAACATGCTACCAATGGTCTTGCATAGGCCCAGGACTGGCTTTAAAGTACTCTGCCGATAGTCTTGTATAGGCCCTCAGCCGGTCCCAAAAGTATGTGCTGATGGTTTTGCATGGGCCCAATACTAGTTGTAAAGTACGTTGCCGATTGCCTTGTATGGGCCCAGCGTTGACTTTAAAGTATTCTGCCGATGGTTTTGGATCGGCCTGGAGCTATCCCATAGATATGCTACAAATTGGATGGGCACATCACTAGCCCTAAAGTATGTCCTTGCATAGGCGCATCCGTGAGAATTCTTTGTCACCATCAGCCACACCTTTATCGCTGATCAATCACCTCACCATTTTAACATACCACACCATGTCCTTTTCTAGCCTAACAAATGAGGAACTAATCCTTCATAGATATGCATCCCTGATACAGAAACATCTGAAGATCTATCATGAGTTGACTTCCAGAGATGAAGGATTCTGGAAACAAAAGTTTGAGGAACATTTGGTGTGTTTTTATTTTATTGATATACTTCATAAGTGAGCTTTCACTGTTATTTTAGACACAAGCCATGCTCTACTTTTATGAGGTCTCAAGGGGGAGTCAGACTCCTCCCAGAGTTCACCCCTTGCTGCTGAGTCTCTCAGAGACTTGGTGTGCCTCAGACATTTCCCCAAACTTGAGTTCCATCTCTGAGGATGACCCAAGAGTGTTTAAGAGCAAGTATTATGTGCCTCCTGGGGAACTCCCACCTCTGGATGCTTCTTTCTCAGGAGATGACCTATCAGACACAAATGGTATGTACAGTACATGCTTTCTGGTTCTCATCACTTGTGTTGATAACTGTCAATGCAGAATCTTCTTCTAACTGTTCTCATAGTCCTCAGGCAGTGAGGCCACAAGATGAGGACAATGGGAGACATGTTTTAGGTATGTTGGTTGTAACACATGCCTCATTTCTCCCTGACCTAGATATAGTGGACAACACCAAAATTGAAGCGCTTGAAAAAGAAATGGAGGAGATAAAAATGAAGTATGCTTCACTTATGCATGTAGTTGAAGGTATGTTGGGTGTAACAAATGCCTGATTTCTCCTGACCTAGATATAGTGGACAACACCAAAATTGAAGCGCTTGAAAAAGAAATGGAGGTGACAAAAATGAGGAATGATTCACTTGTGCATGTAGTGGAGGGTCTTAGGCAGCAAGTTTTGATACTTTCCCATAACTCACAACTTCTGGATCCTAACTATCAAGGAGAACAATATGATTACACTTTGCAGTAGTTTAAAATGCCCTATGTAGCCCCATAACACCAATTAAATCATGATATACTGTATATGGGACATACATACATATCTGCCCACTGGGAGCCCATCTGAGGTTTCACTCTTTAGCTCTCTCAACAATGTTGAAACCATGCAAGGCCATCGGCCGTAGATACTGAATTTGGCTCTCATAACAGCCTGGGCCTATTCAAGGCCATCGGGAGTGGCCAAAAGTGTCTTCAGAGGGCCCATTGTCAAAAAGTGCTGAATAGCTCTTCATACCGGCAGCTATATAACTACCGAAGTAGTTTACTAGCTACTATAGTGGTCTATAGCCAACTGAAGGTTTTGGCAAGCTGTGGTGTTGTTTCGGTACCCGCCGATGTGTATCGGCTACTCCTGGCATTCCAGCAAGTAGCTATCTTCATCGCGCAATACTAGTTCACTCAACTCCAGTATTACTTCCTTTCCATTGAACAGACTCTACGTAGCTGCCGGCACTGCTTACCCTGCTGCTGCTAAGTGAGTATCATGCTCACTTTATCATACACATAAGATCATTGGCAGATATTGTACATGCTTAGTATGGGCCCACCATGAGCGATTCACTCGATGGCTTCCTAACAGTATGGGCTGGGCCCATGAAAGGCCATTGAGAGTGGCGAAAGTAGGTTCAATGGGCCCACACAAGGACATCGGCAGACATTACATTTGCCCACTGTGGCCCGCTCCATTTGAAGGTTTCACTCGGCAGCTCTCTAAACAGTCTGGGCCCATGCAAGGCCATTGGGAGTGGCCAAACGTGTGTTCCCATATGAGATCATCGGCAGAAATTGTACATGATCAGTATGGGTCCACCTAAGCGATTCACTTGACGGCTGTCCTAACAGTCTGGGCCCATGCAAGGCCATCGGGAGCAGACAAAAATGGGTTCACTGGGCCCATACAAGGACATCGGCAGAAATTGTACATGATCAGTATGGCACCTGAAGGATTCACTTGACAGCTTCCTAACAGTCTGGGCCGATGCAAGGCTATCGGGAGTGGCCAAAGTGGGCTCAATGGGCCCACACAAGGACATCGGCAGATATTGCATCTGCCATCTGTGGTCCCATTTGAAGGTTTCACTCGGCAGCTCTCTAAACAGTCTGGGCCCATACAAGGCCATTGGGAGTGGACAAAAGTGGGCCCAATGGGCCCATACAAAGACATCGGCAGAAATCTCATACAGTATGCCCACTCAACACGTTCTGCGTTAAGACATAATCACTACTATAAGTTGGCTGTCATTTTCACAGGTAACAAACAACTCTATATATATAATGGTGGTGGTGAGACTTTAGCGAACTCGGGAGGTGGGTCACTTGCTACCAAAGCAGTGAACTTTGACTCTACATGCATACCTATAGAACGCCACATTGCACTTTGTCTCGCTGCCCATGCAGCATGCCCTGGCTGTAACTGATGATCAATAAATTCACGTTTCATTCCCCAAAATTGTTCTTGATGCCTGAAAAATCTGATGGCAGACTTCATTTCAACTTGAAGACACTGAAGTTCTTCAATCCATCGCATCTTTTGAGCTTTTGCCCTCAACCAATGTACCCGATAAACTGCAGTGAGACTTGTTAAGTAGTTTCTTGGTGTGTCTAAATAAAGGAGCACATACAGTCTTCCATCCATCCCCCAATATCGGTATCTCTCCTCACATCCATTGTCCAAAACCATGGCAGCGACTTGTTCCGTTGTCCACGAACTTGAGGTGCAATTACACTTGTCTTGACACTGAGATCTTGCGGCGTCAGCACTTTATACCGATCAAGGAGAACACTGCCAGCTCCAAGATCCACTATAGCCTTCCGTGCAAGCGTATACACCCTAGCGTGATGTTGAACAGTAGCCTCAACAGCGTGTACTTCTGCCCAAGCACGTGTTTTGAGCCTCTGAGTACGGGCAGGGCGGATGTCATTTCTAAAGAGGTATGACTTGTGACCAAGAGCAATTCAAATGTGGTGCAACGAGTCGTTAAGTTGGCCCTCCCTTAGGCCTAGTTCCGCCTTCAGCAAGTCCTCAGCAGCATTTTCATTACACCAATTTGCCCCAAGGTGTGAGGGAAGATGCAATACAATATACTCGGGATTGGCATTGACGCCAAAATTGTCGGCAGTGTCGTCTTCGGCAGGTGGGCCATCCTCATGTTCATCGGCAGGTAGGCCATCCTCGTCTTCTTCGCCGATGCCATCAAATTCCAAACCAGTATAGAATTCTCTGATGGGGGCATCATTCCATGAGTCCTCCTCTTTGTTGTCATTGACAGCTTGGAGGATGTCAGCTGCCTGCCTCTGGAATGTGTCCACTTTTTCTTGAAGACGTGCACGCTTCAAGGTGATGTCCCTTTGCTGATCTGGTGTTGGCTGTGACCCAATTTTCCTCACCAGTGCCTGAAGGGTTAATCTGCAATGACACACAATCAGAAAACATTCTCAGAGAAAGTACCAGAAACCATACTGAAGCTCCTGGATCTTCAATCCACTGGCAAGCCATGAAACATGTCCCCTTCGTCCAGAGGACTCTATCTCCTTCTCAGTTAACTCAAGAAGTATTTCTGCACGTGATGGGTCTAAAACATGATGTTAGTCAAGGATACCGCAGAGTAGACGGGCTCACATTGTTTCATCTTGATGTCATATATGTCCATCACCGTTACATCCTTTACTCTCTCCCGTTGCGCATGTGCCTCTTCGGCACTCCATATCTGAACAGACTGTGTACTTGCCGATGAGTTGATGGACTCAAATGCTGCCGAACTGAGTGTTGCGCCAGAAATTGCCTTTTGGTAGCATGCAGGTACTGAGTTAACTAAACAACCAAATGAGCTCACATATTGTTTAATAAAGAAGTCTTACCTATGTCCACAAGTTTCTTCCAATTTGAATCATTCATGTGGTCATCTATGACCTCCCGACGATGTGAGGTTGACATCCCTCTTGTGCTTCAGGAGATCTCATTCAGTGGAGCCCAAAGTGTTTCAATGGTTTTGCCATCTATTTGCCGGGCGCCTTCAATGAAGCTGGGTGAATACCTGGCAAGGCAGGTATCTTGGTGCCCATGGATATGAAAAAGGCCGATAGCCAACTTGAGCTGTAGGTCATCGGCAAGTGTGAGATGGTTGCTGCTGTTCACCCTCTCCATCATATTTACACTCCATTGGCACATGACATTGTAGCAGATGAGGGCACTGTTGATTCCCTCCATATTAAAGTTGAGTGCCTTGAATATGGAATAGTCCATATTCTTCTGCCTTCAGAGTGCTTCAGTTTTATTGAGCATCTGCCGATAAACATGAGAACCTACGCTTCTCCCTTCTGAAAATCAACAACAGAATTTGGTACAAAGTTGCCATGAATACATGCAGTGGCACCAATTCCAGTGGATTGAAGGTGGCCACCATGCTTGTTCACATTGTTGACTGCCCGGTGATCATGGCAGGTTGATCTCTGTTAAAAGGTGAATGAGTTTCCCTATGGCAAAACACTGCTGATAGTTCTTACCTTTTTCCTCTCCACTACTGATTTTAGATGCTCCTCATATGGCATTTGGCTAACCATAAATCCTGTACCATCAGAGAGTGGAACATCGTTCTCTGGGTTTCTCATCTTCATATGCTCAGCCTGAAAGTTGCCATCCATCATGAAACCTCTCATAAAAAGGTTTTGACTACAGAAATATGTTAGAAGACAGCCCATGCCAACATTTAAGACCTACCTATCCTTATACTCCCTCCAGTCATCAGGGAGGTTAATTCCAGGCTGCGCACACAGTGCACAGAATATGGCCATAGATCCTGGCTGATGTTCTTCATTTTCTTGGTACCCAAAACCAAATCGCTTGCGTGAAATAAGTGCCCGCCACTGCCGACTGACCCTCAGTAGCTCCCGATATCGATCCTATGTCTGCTAATCAGTCTACCATTAACAGATGTGTTAAATTCACTCACCGGAACAATGTTTGGAAACTGATCATTTGTCAGTCTCCTCAGACGGCTGAAAAACTGGCTTGGAGTTGTCTTGCATTCAAGATTGTCCAAGTGGAACTCTTCCAGTGCCTTGAAGGTAAATGCCGTCTTTGGATTCCGAAATGTGGCAGGAAATAGCCCCGCCATCATCAGTTGCACGTCATGCTTGGCAGCTTCAGGGCAACAGCACCAACTGACCCCAATCTCATGGATGCCAGACCTATCAACTATGGTCATTAGCGGATGTCTGTCCTTGTCATGTCGCCAAGGTTTTGTATTGCCGAAGCTAAGAGCGGCAGGTGTGGCATTCCCATCATCACAGCTTTCCTGGCGGTTGTCATAGTCATCATAGTCCATCGGCAACTGTATTTTTCAGAATGGGAAATAAAGGTATGAATACGGATAACATACAGTTTGACTTGGGCACAAATCTCCAGAGTGTCCAAGATGCAAGCTTACCCCAACCTCCCGCAACCATGATGGTGCAAAGTATGTCTCTGTCCACTTCTGAACCCTGTGGAAAGGGAGTCTTCGGTGGGATTCTCGGCAGCAATTCTTGCAGAGCACAAGAGCAGGGAAGCAGTCAGAGCACCTCCATTCAAATGGAGCAGACAAGCAGAGCTGGCATGTTGTTGCAGCGGGCACACCCTCGGCACTAAGGAGACAGTGCAAGTAAGGGCCAATCCTAGGGATAAAGTCTTCCATGTACGATTGCTAAGACCGGCAGACATATCATATGCCATAGAAGAAGGACATATGGGCATACTCACCTTCTTCTCTTCCTCTATTACCAGCTCTTCTGTCCAGAATGTTTCATCCACATCCATCGATGGGGGGAGGTCTTCATGTGATGCTGCCGCTGACTTGCTATTCTCCTCTCCACCGTTGCTGTATCTCCGAGCCTTCTTTCTTTTTGGGGTGCTTATTTCTACTGGAATATTCCTAGGGCCTCGAGAGTACTCTTTAGTAACCCACTCAATGACCTTAGCTTGAGAACCCCTTCTCTTTGTGACTTTTGCAGCCTTGATGCCTCTGGGCGCCATACTTGAGATGAAGACACGTTTTACAGTTTATGTTGGTGTAACCAAATTTGGAAGTGATGTCTTAATCAGCCTGTTTAAATTGGACGGACCGGCAGCCACTGGCTGCAGACTGCCAACAACAAAGCTACTCGCTGCCAACTGCCATGACAGAGCTACCCACTAAACAAGCAGCAGTTAACTGCCGGCAGTAAAATCTGTGGCCGCCAGCTGCCAACAAAAGAGCCACTGACAGCCGATGAAATTGAGTGACTGCCAACGGCTTATAGCAAGCAACCACTGGTTCTGCTGTCGATAGTCAGTTATCTAATTGGATTAGATTACATCAGTAGCCTATTATTATTGGGCAAGCATATCCGTGCCTTCACTTAAGGGGAAGTCGAAGCTTCCTGAGCCTGACGTCTTATCTTGGCAATCCACGCGTGTATTTGATGATGATGACCTGGCTCTCTTGTTATCACACATGTTTGCTATTCTCGCATCGCTAGATGAATTCTTGAGTTTTGTGCTGCTGTGAAAGTGTCTCTGTCGGCAGCCTGGGGACACAGCACACGTTTGCTGATTGGACGGAGGTCGGGAATCTTACATGATTCTCTGTTACAGGGGCTGAGTCGTATTATAAAGAGGACTGGCTCCAAATAATTGCCGATGCATCATATTTTGGTGGTTTCCTTTTTAGGTGTGACGACAACAAATTATATCACCATTGGCACATCACCATCAGCACACCACTGCTACCACCACCTCTATTTCTTCCACGGCAGGTTCTACTGTACCCACAACTCGGCACATCCTGATTCTTGGTAAACAGTCTCTCTTTTTATCAGGAGTCAGGACATGCCGATTGGGATGAAAAGAGACGCACGCAAGCCTGCATGACGACAACCTGTGCATGGCAGGGATGTGGCCACAACACACCCCGTGCGGCAACCCCAGTGAGGGCAATGCGACAGGTGACTGATGGGCGAGGATGGTTCGGAGTGGTGGGTGCCGAAACTGCTTCGAGAGTTTTACACGCTGACCGCTACAACAGTCGCAGGGACTGTGATAGCTCTGGGCGAGACAGATGTGATGTCCACAAACTCTAGGGGTGGGTTTAGGCATGTCCTCCACTGGCCTGTCATCCAGCCCACGTGCCAGCCCCCCAGCACAACCACAACCACCCCTACAGGTGCGGCAGGCGATATGGGTACGAGTACGAGGCGGCTCACTTACCCGCTGGCATCGAGTACCTCGCTTCGCCACTCGGTCACTCACAGCAGCCTTGGCAGAGGGGTACTGTTCCCACCAAAACAAAGGACGCCGCGCTGAAGAGACAGCCTGAGCAGCGGCAGCAACAGCAGTCCCCACTGGCGGCAGCGTCAGCTGTTGGGCTTGACAGGGAAATTGGGGATGTGGAGACAGAATACGGCCAAGTAGTGAATATTCCTGTCGGGAGAGTGCATGTCATCTGATCAGTCCATAAAAAATGAATTGTACTGGGCAGGACAAATTGAATATAAACGACAATGGCAGTGCCATATAAGGCTATATGCAGATAGTATCTTACATCTGATGACGGTAGTATCAAGCTTGACATGGGAACTAAAGTGAGAGAACACTTGCCTAGGGCCCATAATATGTTAAAGGGAGGAGAACGAGGGTTGTAAACATCAGGGTTGGCTGCTGTAGTGTTTGTCGCTAGTGGTGTGGAAAGCGAAAACCATGAGCTACTATGTGGGCATCAATTTGAGAAACAAGAGATAAGGTTTTGATCTGTTGTTTGTTCAGCCCTAAAACTACACAAAGAATATCAGTGGCGCCGAAGGAAATTGTGCCCCACCATTTTCATTTTTTCGGGTGAGCAAAGCTGGTATTCAACGATTAACTATGCTGTTTAAATACACATATTTTGTATCATACAAGTCAGAGGACATAGATAAATAGTTGGAAAAGGGGAACAGGACAGGAACAAGAACAATGGCGAGTTGGTGGGAATAATGGTAATGTTCAAAACTAAGGAATCAAAGGGAATGGAAAAGATGTGCGAATAGTTGACAAAGCGTGAAGTGCTGCTGATATTGGTGTGCTGCCAAGTGTGTCTGTAGGTGCCAAGTGCTACCGAAGGTGTGTAATTGGCAGTGTTTGCGGTCAATTGGGAAGCATGTGGTCTGGTGAATACCCATAATTTCCTCGCTCCTTTGATCGGACATACTTGTCACCATGTTCATTACTTATTCTATGCTTCTATAACTACCAGATGGTGCATCATTGTCTGTTTAGGCAAATATGCAGAGTTATCAAACCATTGCAATTTCCGAGTGGATCTGTGTCTGTCTAGCCCTCACCATTTTGCTCATCCCCAATTCATACCTTATCCATAACCTATTGCAGAATTAAGAAGGGAGGTTGTGAAAGATATATACATCATGTATCTAAAGAGTTTCCTATGATTCTTGGCCCCCTTAACTAGGGCCAGTGTAATTAGCACCGCTAGACTCAGGCTCTCTTCATTCCTGCCTCCTAAACTAAAAATAACTTAATTTCTACAGTATGTATAGTACTACCAGACTTTTGGCATGGCACACACATACACTACTCATAATACCCTGTCCTCATCCAACTTCCCGCTGGAACTTTAGCCCAGTCATGTACATTGTCCCTCATGAAATAAGCATATGAGACTCTTTCTCCCTCAAATTTGGACACCTGATGCTGTAGCACCATCCCTGATAACCCAACGACAGTTCCAGGGCCATAGTTCAGAGACAGCCCAACACCAGGCAGGTTCAACTTACAGCCTTGGTAGTGTCCTAAAGTGATCAATAAATCATACCAATGATAGCGAGATTGGCTATCCCGGTGTGCTGAAACTGTGCCGCCAAAGATAACAGAGATTCCACTGAAAACAGAGTTCCAGCACCGGAGGACATCTTGCCGATGAATCTCAGAAGATTGCCACAAGACATTCAGGGTCTTCTGGCCGGCACTGTAGAGATCCGGGTGGATAACAGCTAGAATCACACTGGAGATCGAATTTGAATCAGCAATTTGATTCAGCCAATTCAATGCATCTGCCGATTCAAAAATCGCTGCCACTTGTGGCGGCAGTGGCGGAAGTATGTCCTTATAGTCATATGAAGTCAGCTGCCCAATTAGAATCATTTCCGGTAAGGTACTTACTCCTTTGCCAAGTTGGAACCATGCCGATGCCAGAGTAACTGTGCCCCCAGTGCCTGAGTTATAATTGGTCGGATCAAGGTGCCATGAGCTGCCTGCACGACACTTTTCCAATAACGGAAGCAAAGTCTGTGCCGCTGCCATCATTTCGCCCTGAAATACATTAGTGTGCTGTAATGATAGGTAAAAATCAATAGACTTACCTGTCTAGAGCCATCCAAGATTCCAGGAAGGTACCAGGCCAAGATGACACCGTCCGTATCCACAAGTATGCAGGGTCTTGTCAGGGTCTTGCCGGCAGCAAGGTCAGTCTGGGGTGGAAAGCGCTTCTGAAGACGGTCCTCAGTATATTTGGCAGTCTTGGATGGTTGATTTGTTGACTTTTTCGGCAGCCTTTCTGCATAGCGGGTGGCATCCCAAGGTACTCCCACTGCCAGCTTATGTTACCGACTCATTGGTAAATGTTGGTCTGTTACTTACCACAGTTTAGAAAAGCATCGGTAAGTATTTTTGCAATGGAATCAAGCTCCAACTTTAGTTTGACAGGGAGCATAATTGGCGCGCTTGGCAGCTCCATGGCAATACCGATCGGCTGGGATGAGCGCCTACTCAGCTCAAACTTGTAGCGGAGTTTGAGATATTGGGCATAAAGGCAGGTAATATTGGTATCCGATAGTGTAGGGATACGAGTAGAATGGTTATGCTGCATGTTAGGGTAGTAAAAAGTGCGGGTAACGATGGGAAAACAGAAGCGCCAGGAGAAAAAAAAATGAGCGCTTGGCTGCCGACAAACAAAGACACATGCCTGACAAACAGCTGAACACCGCTGATAACATGCCCAAGCTACCGACAAATTAGATTGGCACTGAACACCCCTCTCATCGACACACTATCCACTACTATCTCTATATGGCTGTAAATCACCAGGACAAAGGTGACATTCCATCCTTGGCCTCCATTTTTGTGCGCGCATGGCCTAAGGACACAAAAGAAGACCTTGACTGTCCTGCCGAGTCGGATTCTGGTGGCTCTTCAGAGGAGTGGGATGGCGTTTCAGAGTCTTCGCTCAGTTCAGCCCATTTCAGTCACGAGAATAACAAAAGTGGCAGCGAAGATAGGGAAAGCAATGCCGATGGGGAAGGGGATGGGGCTGCCAATGGCAGCATGAGGTATGCCCAAAACTTATGCCCGTCACCCCTCTTGTCTCACTATATAGCCGTGAAATTCAATTGTCTGAGGACCATCTCAATATGCTGAAGAGGCATATTGCAGATTTTCGAAAATCTGACCTGGATCGCTGGTGGGGCATCATCAAAATCTGTGTAGAGTGGATTCAGGCTCGGTGGCATGGAGCTGCCGAATTTGACTACGATGAGGTTAAAAAGGTACGTTCCCTTTGAACTGTACCACCGTTCTCCTCTATAACCACTTTATAGCTCGTCCAGCGGTATCTATTCAGTAGAGGCCAAAAGGCAAAGAAACAGCCGGCACTCAAACTTAGCAAAAAATGGACCTTTTATGACGTTGTCACTGACTATCACAGGGAGGAATTGCACAAATTGACACTGGAGCGCTCAGGAGACAAGGCTGGCTTGCCGAAGTATATAAGCTGTTACCAGGGGGTTCTCACTTCTTTCGCCAAGGAGAAGCTGTCCGATGAAACCAAAAAAAAATATAGAGCCGAGGCGAAGAAGTGGACAGAAGTCATGCCGCCTCCTCGGCAGCAGCAACAGTACGTATACAAGCCTCATTTATGTGTACAGTGACTAACCTCACCAATCCCAAGGATGATGGAAAAGCATTCAATTGATACCTTCGGTAGCTTCGCTGATTATGTGTACCGCCAGTTCGGAATGCGGATCGCAGTCCTGGTGGCATATCGCGATAGAGATGGGGAAACAGTGGTTTCATTGCACGTATACAAATCTCCCTCTACTGTAAACACAAGTCTAACAAGTGCCAAATAGTTTG
>Ga0137418_10004082_pt1 | contig 13397 bp, 14 predicted proteins | sample CZODoug3_1_2_16f_FD_122242 | JGI IMG/M metagenome (GOLD analysis project Ga0137418, IMG submission 122242) | Vadose zone soil fungal communities from Angelo Coast Range Reserve, California, USA - CZODoug3_1_2_16fungal (Hybrid Assembly) | ecosystem: Environmental > Terrestrial > Soil > Vadose...
CCCCTACTATCAGCTGAGCTTTTCTTGGCAGGGCAAGAGCAGCACGCGCTTCGTGCGGCCGGAGGGCCTGGCCGATATGCGTCAGAAGGTGGCCAACTACAAGCGGCTGCGGGAACTGGTGAACGAGTGGGTGGAGCTGGCGATCGAACTGGAGAAGGCCGAGCGGGCGGCGGCGAAGCATGGCCATGGAGATTGATCGCAACAAGTTGCCGGAAGATCCAGCTGCCTTGCGGCAGATGGTGGCGGGTCTGCTCGAGGAGCTGGACACCAAGGAGCGCCGTCTTCAACAGTTGCAGCACATGGTGGAGCAGTTGCTGCGCTGGCGTTACGGGCCGAAGCGTGAACGCGTAGATGAGAATCAGCTGTTCCTGTATGCCGTGGGGATCATCGGCACGGGGCAGGAAATCCTCCCTCTTCCAGAGGAGGGTGAAACGGAAACAACCACACGCCAAGGCCATGGCCGGCGACGCCTGCCGAAACCCCTGGAGCGGCGGCGTGTGTTCTACGATCTCGGAGAACAGGAACGGAAATGTCCCCAGTGCCAGGGAGACCTGAAGCACATCGGCGAAGAGGTCAGTGAGAGATTGGAATACGTGCCGGCGTTGTTGTATGTGATCGAGGAAGCCTGTAAGAAATACGCCTGCGGTCAGGGATGCACGGTACTCACGGCGCGGAAACCGATGCAGCCAATCGAGAAGGGGCTGCCGGGGTCAGGGTTGCTGGCACATGTAGCGGTCAGTAAATATGGCGATCATCTTCCGTTGTACCGTCAGGAAGGGATCTACCAGCGCCAGGGAGTGACCGTCTCCCGCAAAACCATGTGTGACTGGATGCGGCGGTGCGCGGAGCTTATCAGTCCGCTTTTCGAGCGGATGAAAGGACGGGTTCTCGAGTCCAAGGCCCTGCAGACGGACGACACGCCGGTGGCGGTTTTGGATCCAGCGCTTCCGCGAACGCGCACGGGAAGGATCTGGACCTATGTCGGAGATGACGAGCATCCCTACACGGTTTACGACTACACTCCGAACCGCAGCCGCGACGGACCGGATACGTTTCTGAAACAGTTCAGCGGGTTCCTGCAAGCCGACGCGTACTCGGGTTACGACGAGCTGTACAAAGATCCTGCGCGCGACGTGACGGAGGTGGCATGCTGGGCGCATGCGAGACGCCGCTTTTACGAAGCGCAGTCTTCCGACTTGATGCGCTCGACGGTCATGCTGTCCTACATCCGGCTGTTGTACGACGTGGAGCGCGAAGACAACCCACCCATTTGGAATTACTTCGCCGTTCTTCTCGCGGACCTCTTCAACCGTATTAAGATCATTCTTCCACGGTACGTAGGAAACCGTGAACCTTACCATCGCTGCTAGTGTATCGCCCTACGATGTCTTCCTCGGGTGTGGCTGCATTGGCGTAGGACATACTTCCTCCTGGGAAGTCGATTGTGATGCAATTGCCGTTTCTCACGAGAACGCCGTGCTGACTTCCATCGGGACTGCCGTATCCGCCGAACAATTGCCCATGGACGTCGAGGCCGCTGAGAAACGTGAAGGTCGAGCCTGGGCAATCGATCTGCTGGAACTGCCCTTCGCTCAGCAGAAAGCCGTGAGCCGTAAAATTGTTGTCGAAGTAGCCGCCCACAATACGGCCCATCATAATCATGGTTGGCAGGGTCCACATAGCACCTGGGAAGTCGATACTACTAAATGTGCCCTTTCTCAGAAGAAAGCCGCGTATCTTCCCGCCCGGCGTATCCACGCGAGTTCCTACAATGTCCCCGGTAGCCCCGATCCCGAAGAGGACAGTTGATTCGGCGCCTGGGTAGTTTATAGTCGTGAACTGACCGCCAGTTAGCAGAAAGCCGTGGGATTTGCCATCGCTGCCGATGTACTCCCCCACCATTTGCCCGCGAGCGTTGATCCACCTCACAGCAGTATGTGTACCGTCAGGGACATCGATTGTCTGGGATTTACCCTCACTCAGCAGAAAGCCATGTTGGCTTCCGTCTGGGCCTACGTATAGTCCCGCAATTTTCCCGTCTGGAGTGATGCTCGTGGGCATGGTGTTCTTAGCCCCTGGAAAGTCAAACGAACTGAAGACCTCGTCGCGTGCGTAGGCGATAATTGTAATACAGAAGAGCAGCAAAACCACTGAACTCCTCCCATAGACCTTTTTCAGTATCGTGTTCATGATTTCCTCCTCGCGACTCAAGGCTCATCCCGCATTTACGCCCCGGACTGGGACTTCGCGTGGGTGGGCGACTGTACAAACGACTGCTCGGAAGACGTTGCACGATAGGAAGCTTCTAAACCAGAATTTCCGTTTTGCCGCTGGCGGTTGGCCCAACCGAGACCGTTATTACCTTCGAATGGCTCGATGAACGCCAAAGTACCGGTCTTTTATCACTTAGCTTCGGTTCTTGCAAGAATGTTTGGGTGTCCCAGGCGAAAACGGGACTCATAGTACCATCGCCAGCCTATCAGTCTGAGATTCCTGAGTGAAAAGCGCCGTGGCAACGACAGCAACTTGGACACTGCAACAGTTTCGAGAAGTCATGATGGATGAGCAATGCTATAGGTTCGTGGTCCACGACCGGGACCGTATCTACTCATCCGAGCTTGATTCTGCTTTGAAGGCCATGGATCTGAAGATATTGAAGACACCCTTCCAAGCTCCCCATCCGAACGCGTTCCGTGAGCGATTGATCGGCACGGTTCGCCGTGAATGCCTCGATTTTTTGATCCCGCTCAACGAGAGGCACCTGCGGAGCCTTCTCAAGGAGTGGGTCACACACTACAATCGGGGCCGGCCACATGCGAGTCTCGGACCAGGCATCCCCGACTTACGGTCCGGCCAGCAGCAGGCCAGACTGTGCGGACACCGCATTCCGATTGGTCACCAAGTTGTGGCCAAGGCGATCCTGGGTGGACTCCATCACGAATACAGTTTGGAAAGACGTGCGGCTTGACCTTCCTGAGGAGAAATGCAGTTGAGAAAATACCCTGGCACGGTGTGTTGACTTGCGTGCAGCCGCGGATTCGATTGGGCCGTTCGTTCGATCAACGCAGTCACACCTATCTGGGTTACGCGCTCAGGGTGCGCGGCAACATTGGGAGTGAGGTCCGAGAATTTCTCGTTGGCGTGGGGGAAAGCGCGCACGCCAAACACCAGTTCCAGGTGGGTGATACCGTCTCCGGCGAAGCACTTCCGGTTGCCGATCCGCGTCTGGAGACCGTTGAGTTCTACAAGGTCAGCAATCTGAAAGATACTGTACGTGAGGTTGCGGAAGAGACACCGCCGCCACCGTGGCGTGGTGTTCCACCGCCGCTTTCGGTCTACCGCGAACGCGGTCACCGGCGACTGGCGGCACGAACCTACGAGGAGAAGTGCACCACTTGCATTTGGGGATGCCAAATGGCGGTGGAGATGATCATCGATCACTGGAACCCGAGCAAGCGCCGCTACCGCACTGAGACTTTCTGCTACGGCCCTCGCTCCTGTCCTCTCTACCGATCCGGCCCGGCGCGCAAGGTCCCCGGCCGTCATGGAATGAGTTACACAGAGGAAGACTGGGTGGATGACGAGGCAACTTCACGCCGCGGTCCCGACGAGTGAAACACCAGGGTGCAGACTGCAAAGGCAGAACATTCAAATGAGGGATCTATGTCATCCATTGAATTTTTGCGGAGCACAGCGGGATAAAGCGTGTCCTGGTTCAATTGCAGCAGGCCTTCGGAGATCTGCTGGATGCGCAGGGCGATCCCGAAGCCGTGCATCGGGCCCATGGAATCGAGGGTCTTAAGCACCAGCAAACCGCGTGTTCCTTGTAGGACTTCGGGACTTCGGATTTAGGAGAAGGCATACGCTCATCATCAAGAGAAAAGGAGAGCGTTGAGTATTCTCCTGGCTCCTCCGCCCTCGGCCTCGCCTTGCGTTAGTTGTGCATCATGAGCACGACAAAAGAAAACAAACTGGACAGGTCACAGCACTGCCTGCCACTATCGCAACAACCAGTTAGTTTAGTTAGCTCAACGTGCCCGGAGTTCGCCCAATGTTGGATCAAGGTATCTGTGCCGAAGTAAAAGTCGGGTCCGAACACCTGCGGCTCTTCTCAGAGCAGAACGCCCAAGGAGTGCAGGCATCTGTCTACAACGTCAATGCCAAAAAATGGATTGCACCTTCCGAATCCGTCGAGAATATCGAACAGGGCAAACTAAAAGCCGCGATGTACGCCGAGACCTACCTCAAACAGGTCGCGAACCTGGAGCTGCCGCCATTGAAGTGGAAGGAATCCCGCGCAGCATAGCAAGAGCGTGCTCTTCTTGTAGTCAGGATTTGCAGGCCGTCGTTCTTTTATCCAAAGCAGAGACATAACGCTTCCGTAGCTCGGCAACGTGGAATCCCAGTCGGCAGCGCGACTCGCACCGCACGCGGTTCCAAATGTCCGGCGCCAGCCGGAAAGCTCCAGCTGTGCTAACCTAAGGCGTTCGACGCTCCTGAACTATGACCACAATCATTTAGAGGCTCTGCTCATCCTTTGCAATTACACCGTACTTGTCTACGTCCCTGCGATCGAAATCCAGTGATCATCCACCCTGTGTAAGCAGGACGACCTTCCCCCAGAAGTCCGGCGGCTGGTTCGCCTCTTGCGGGTATCTGTGTTAGTATAAATCTCGCATGAGCGCGCTGATTTTTACAGGAGGTTTTGCCAGGAACGTCTGCAGTCAGGGGCGTACGAGGCGAACAGTGCGCTGTATGCGAATCTTGCAAAGGCCTTATTTGCAAGGTTTTACGCTAAGTCGTTGAGTCCACGGCTGGGGACGTAGTTCAGTTGGTTAGAACGCTGCCCCGTCATTGGTTAGCATCCCGCACTGTCACGGCAAAGCCCGCCAGCATGACCCCGTCACTCACCAGCTAGATCGTCCATCTTAAGCGCCTTCCGTTTGGAACAGACGTCTGGAGGTCCACGACATTCAATTTTCTCTGGATTTGCGCGGATACTGCTACCCGGCGGACCATTCCTCGAAGCCCCTTTGCAACTCCAGAGGAAGAGCGCGCTTGCTCAGCCAAAATGCAGCGTCACCGATTCCATCAATGCTTTGATCCCGTTCCAAGCAATCTGCACACCGATACAAACTAGGAAGAACGACGACAATTGTGTGATCACCGTCATCCCCGTTGCCCCCAGGATTTGTGCCAAGCGGTCGGCAAATCCATAGCAGAGCAAAATGCTGATAGCAATCAACACCAACCCACTGAGTGCAGCCAAAATTGTCAAAGGATGGTACGAGTGATGAAGAGCCGCGTTCGCGCCCAAGGTGATGGCCACGGAGATTGATCCAGGGCCTACGGTCAGTGGCATGGTGAGGGGATAAAAGGCCTGGCGGAAGGTGTCCTGCGCCTCAACGGTTCTGTGCACATCGTGTTTTTCGTCGTCGCGCTGCTTCAGCAGGGACCATCCTGTGGCGATGACAATCAGGCCTCCGCCGACCTGCACCACTGGCAGCGAAATCCCAAAAAAGGCAAGCACGTAAGTCCCAACAAAATACGACCCAATCAGCAGGAAAAAACTGTTCATGGCAATGCGCCATGCCAATGCTTTTCGCGCTTCCGGTGAGTATTCCCTGGTCAGCGCCAGAAAGAAGGGGCTGCCTCCGAGCGGGTCCACGATCGGGAAGAGCGCAACGAGAACTAGGAGCAGATTTTTCGCCGCCTCTTGCATGGGGCCGGTAACTTCTCTCCCTCGGTGAGATCCCTCTCAAACGCCGTCATTAGTATACGGGTAGAAGCTCAACCGTTGCCCAGTTCCGTGGATTGAGATCGTTCAAGCATCCGGCCGCTGATCTCGGAAAATTCAGATACTAATGCGTTTGTACTCCTCCCGGCCAACGTGGCGGCGTCGATCTCAGTACTCAAGAGGATGGCCGTTGCCAAGTCTGCACTACACTCGAAACAGCATTTCTCTATCCTTCCGGGAAGTTCGAATAATGCCTCGATACGGCCACAAACACTACACTGCCCAACTAGGTCCTGCTCCGTGCCTTTTGGACCGCTTAGCATCGCAGTTTCTCCTTGGCTTCTTACCGCGCCTCGCTCATCTCTCTCTTGGGAGAGCAGCAGATTAATCGGCTGGACCCCCGCAACAGTCGCTTCAAATGGTAAGGAAAACTCACTGAGAAAATCCTGAGCGGTTTATTAGGAAACCATAAATTCAAGAGACTAGCCTCGCGTCTCAGGTGCTTTTAGCGAGAGAATGTTCCTAACGATTTCTTGATGAATATCTCCGGACTTTCCAGCACCGCCGCTTTCAGAAATAACTCTCAGTTTCCGGAACTACTCCGCGACCAACTGACAATCAGCGGTTGCCTGGGACCGTGTGATCTTCCCAACGTTGTGACTATCTCGAACGAGAACGGGACGCAGTGGTTTGAGGAGATTACAGAATCTGAGCAATACAGGGATCTCGTAGACTGGGCGGCTCGATCCAGGGACGCGGGCGAATTGTTGCCGCTGCCAAAGGAATTTCAGCGACACACCATGCATCCGTTCCGCAAATAAGCAAGACAACGAACTCAAGCAGCAATTACGCTAACCCACGCAGCGTGCTACCGAATTGGCGTGCGCCCTCGCACTGCACCTTCGTAAGGTCGGCGATAGTCGACGGTCTCGAGCGCAGACAGCGTACAATTGGGTCTGCTTGGTCGTCACACGGAAGCGCCCCTGAAAGCAGGCTAGGTTCATGCCCGATATAGTCGATTGGCAGCAACCGCCGCGGCGCCATCGCCGTCTGTTTTTCCTCGTTCTGGCCATCCTTGCGATCGTCATTTTCAGCAGTCGAACGGCTCTATCGTATTACGTTGATGCCCTGTGGTTCGGTTCGCTCGGTTACGGGGACGTATTCCGGAAGACTCTCACTCTTCAATGGATATTCTTTGCGGCATTTTTTGCTGTCACATTTCTTTTTCTGCACGGATGGTTCCTAGCACTAAGGAGGGCTTACCAATCCGATTTGCCGGAAGACTACAGGATCGTCATCGGCGGCCAGCCGTTGGAGCTACCAGTTGCGCGTATCCTGCACCTCCTCGGTGTCGTGGTCTCCCTCGTCATCGCCGTCGTGACAGGGGCCAGCAACATGATGGAGTGGCCGACGTTCGCGCTTTATTGGTACGCGACACGCGCGACCCGTGGCGCTGTGGATCCGATCTTCGGCAAGCAGATCAGCTTCTATCTGTTCGCTCTGCCCGCATGGCAGCTCATCACGGGCTGGCTGCTATCGCTAGCCGTAATTGCCTGTGTGATCGCCGTTTTCTTCATTTTCGTTACTGGCAGTACAACAATTCTCTCGGGACGCCGAAGCAGATACACCTCCCGGCCGTGGCGCGGGTTCTCCATTGCGTTTGGGTTCCTTTTGCTGGTCCTCGCGATGCGGGCGTATATCGCTCGATTCGAGCGACTGTTCGACGAACATACGATCTTTGGCGGCGTCACCTACACGGATGCGCACGTCATGCTTCCTGGAATGCTCGCAGTCTGTGCCGCGCTTATTCTTGGTGCTGCGATTGCAACCATCAACATCGTGGCGGTGCCGCGCGCGCGCTGGTTGGTGACAGCAGTCGCTCCAGCCGCGGTCTGTTATCTCGCGCTTCAGATCGTTGGCTGGTACGTCAGCAGCTTTATCGTGAAGCCCAACGAACTGGTTCGCGAGCGACCCTACATTGCCTACAATATTGACCTGACGCGGCAGGCCTATGGACTAGACCGCCTTGCGCAGCGCGAATTTCCCGCTGAGACGACCGTCGAGGCGGCCGATCCGGCAAACAATCAGGCTACGCTGCAGAACATCCGACTGTGGGACTGGCGCGCACTGCAGGACACACTGCGTCAGATTCAGGAAATTCGAACCTACTACGACTTTCCCGATATCGATATCGATCGCTATGAAATCAACGGCACAACGCGTCAGGTGATGCTTGCCGCACGCGAGCTCAACGTCGATAAGCTCCCGGAGAGCAGTCGCAATTGGATCAACGAGAAACTTATTTATACGCACGGCTACGGTATCACCATGAACCCTGTGAATGGGTTCACTCCGGAAGGGCTGCCGACACTGATTTTGAGTAACATGCCCATTCAGAGCACGGTGCCGAGCATCGTTGTAAAGCGCCCGGAGATCTATTTCGGCGAGCTCACCAATACCGACGTGTACGTGAAGACGCGGCAACAGGAATTCAACTACCCGCAAGGCCAGACGAACAGTCTGACCTCCTACGAGGGCAATGGCGGCATCCTCCTCGGAGGTTTCCTTCGCCGACTACTCATTGCATCCGACCGAGGTGACCTGACGAAGCTTCCGTTCAGTGACGATATCAACCGGGAAAGCCGTCTGCTGATGCGTCGCAACGTGCGCGATCGTGTGGCAGCGCTCGCGCCATTCCTCACGTACGAGTCGGATCCGTACATCGTTGTCGGCGACGATGGTCGGCTGTCGTGGATTATGGACGCGTTTACCACCTCGGACAGCTATCCCTACTCGCGCCACTACACGCTCGGCAACACCTTCATTGACTACATGCGGAATAGTGTCAAGGTGGTGATCGATGCGTACGATGGCACCACGACGTTCTATGTGTTTGACCCACAGGATCCAATCATCACGGCGTACCGCCAGATTTTTCCCACTCTGTTCCAAGATGCGGCCGCCATGCCGCCCACGCTGCGCAAACACGTGCGCTATCCCGAGTTGTTGCTCAAGCTGCAGGCGGCTGTATACGGCCTTTATCACATGACCGATCCGCAAGTGTTCTATAACCGCGAGGACCTGTGGACCGTCGCTTCGGAAGTCGGCATGGACGAGTCCGGTCAGCAGAAGACGCAGCCAATGGAGCCGAACTTTGTGCTGATGAAACTGCCGGGCGAAACCACCGTCGAGTTCGTGGAGATTCTACCGTTCACGCCGGCGAACCGGAACAATCTGATCGGCTGGATAGCTGGACGCAGCGACGGCGAAAAATACGGTACATCGGTGGTCTACGACTTCCCGAAAACGAAGCTCGTCGACGGCCCTCTGCAAATCGAAGCGCGAATCGATCAGAACGCGCAGCTATCGGGGCAATTGACGTTGTGGAATCAGCAAGGTTCCCACGTGCGACGAGGCACTCTGCTGGTAATTCCGTGCGGGCACGCGCTGTTGTATGCCGAACCAATTTACCTCCAGGCTGAACGCAGTCCGATGCCGGAGTTGCGTCTGGTGGTGCTTGCGCTGCAAGACCGGCTCGCTTATGGACCGACATTCGACTCAGCGATGAGGGCCCTCTTTGCGGGAGAGGTCTCGTCGCTAACCGGCACAGCTGCTCCTGCGGAACCCGAACGAGGCGCAGCAGCGCCAGCTGCCGCGACCAAGCCTGGGGTAGACGTGAACGCGCTCATCACGGGAGCGGCCAAAGATCTCGCCGACTACCAGCGACTAACTGCAGAAGGCAAGCTCGGTGAGGCTGGACAGAAGCTTGAACAGTTAAAGCGCAAGCTCGAGGAGCTGAACGCGCGTCAAAAGTGATTGTTTTCTCTGGCGTCTTTTCTACTACCGGTCTACCCGCCGCAAGCAGCCCGTGGCGGAATCGTGTTTTCCTGAGTGCGGGAATTTGTATCTGAGATAGCGGCGATTCCTAAGCCTACTGAGTCGTGACAACGAAAATGAAAAAGTTGTGTGATGCGCAGGCGTTGATGAGCGACGGAGCAAGAAAAAGAGCACAAAAATGAGCGAGGACTGGTGATTTCTCAGCTCTCGGGGCGTCCCAGATCCCAACAAGGTGCGGAAGATCAGACTCAAATTAAACGCGCCGACATGAATCAACAGCCGCTTGAGAATGTTCTTATGTCCTCGTAAATGCGTCCGTCTCATTCCGCCTGTATCGTAGCAGTGCGCGAAACTCCGCTCCATCAACTCTCCTCTCTTCCGCAGGAGGCTCTGGCCATACGCTCCCTTCACGCGCCGCCGATTTGCATAGACCGCTTGCTGTTCCTCGGCTTTGCCTTCCCAATGCCGTTGCCCCGGCTGTCTCTTCTCCGGGATGTACGTCCGTACTTCCACGCTGTTCAGGTCTGCCAACACTGCACCACTGTGGTAGCCGTTGTCGGTGACCACTTCTTCGATGCCCTTCAAATGCACTCGTGGTTTCTGGCTCGGTTTTTCTGTCCCGATCAACTCGGCTACGTTTTCCCCCGCCTGCGCCAGAGTCTCTGCAACCGTCGCCGTATCCCCCGAATTGGCTTCCTGCAGTGTCACCGCCAATACTGCCCCGGTCTTCAAATCCACAGCATGTTCTGCCTTGTGCGCCAGATGTGTCCGACCATCTTTCATCTTGGTGATCCGCGCATCTGGATCATGCGGATTCATCCAGTCTTTATTGCTGGCCTTGTTCTTCCGGGTACGGTCCAGCCGTTCCAGCTCTTCGCGTGTAGGTGTCGCGATCCCCGATTCCTTGGCCAGTCCTTTCAGAAATTCTTCGTAGCCCTCACCCGTGTCACGCCGCACGATCGAACGCATCGCCGCGTTGGCTTCCAGCGTGGTCGCGTCAATGCCCGCCGTCTTGCCCTTTATTAGTCCCTTATCCCGCAGCACTTCCAGGATCCAGAAGAACACCTGGCGATGGGTCTCCACATCCATCAGCCGTCGTGTCCGCGAGATGGTGGAATGATCTGGTGTTTGTTCGTCTAAGTTGATCCTCAGAAACTTCCGCAGCCCCAGCGAATCCGCCGCGCGCCAGGCGATCCCCCGCTCGGAATCGATACCTTCAAAATATCCAACCAGCAACAAACGAAAATAGATCCCCGGAGTCAACGACGGGCGTCCCATCTTTTCCGCGTAAAACTTCGCGCACTCTTTCTCGGCGAACTCATCGAATCCCTTCTCTTCCAAGAGTTCATTCACCCGCTGGTAGAAGGGATGCGCTGGCCCTTTCGCCAGCTCTTGGTGAGTGATCCACATCTGTTCTTGTCGCTGTCTTCGCCGCCGCGTTCCCATTCCCATCTGCAGTTTTCTCCGCAAATCTGCTTTGCATTCTACAGAGATTTTCGAGCCGTGGAAGTTACACTAGGTTACAGAAACATGACTTTCACCACAGGCTGCTAGGCACGAAGTTGGTAGCGAGATATGTCTTAAAACTCCCGGCATTTCCAAATAAGGGGTAAGCCGGAATTTATCGATTCGTGCGTCGGATTAGTACCGACAAACACGCTTGTATTGTGACTGGTCTCGCGAAACTCTGAGTGCAATTAGGGTGCAATAACAGTTCCCGAGTAGAGCGCCAAGGGTGGCGATTAAATTATAATCAGTTACCTCTGGCTGCTGCACCGTCACTGCTGATGGCACAAAGAATCCCTACGAACTCAATCGGAACGCCTGCTTGCGACGCAGACGCATTTGATCCTGTTCGCAGTTTTATGGCACTCAGGCAACGGTTTACAAGACCGTTGTGGCTCGGCCTCGGAAACGTATTCTGTGGGGACTCAAACTTTCGTCCATCAAACGCGCAGCTTATCGCGATGAGTAATCGAACTTTCATCGTCAGACCCTAACACATGCCAAAACAACCAAACGCAGCCAACATGGGCGATTGTTTATCTTATTGATTCCGCTAGGTGTAGGTAGGTTCCGTTTGTTTGCGTTGGGGCAGGTTTCGGTTACGAATCGGCTGCCCTACCACTGAGCTACCTCGGCCCTTGATAATAAAAGACTTATTGCCGTGACAAGCCTATTTTCGGATAACTGCCATCAAACTTCCACCGCTATCACTGGCTTCCGAAATCGGCGCTGTGTAGTCCAACTCTCGATCCGCTTTCCTCAGTGCGCCGGGGACCACCCAGTGACATTGTGACTGGCAAATCCTCACGATTCGCTGGAAGAACGCCTCTCTCCTTTCGCTGAGTACCCTTATGGAGTCGGGCCGCTCAGCGGACGAGCGAAACGCACTGAAGTGAGTTTGTCTACGATCGCAATCGGGTAGCTGCTCCGTGTCGCCCCTTGAAATTCCCTCAAGCAGAAAATTGCCGATCCAAATTCGGGTGCTCTCAGGATCGCCTGCCATGTTGCAGCAAGTCCAGGCGCACCATTAATCCTTCAGGGTGTTACGCCGAGCGCCGACGCTCAAATCGCTTGCCTTCACTTCCCGACTTCACGGAAGTGACCGCCAGCTATTACGGATCCCATGTGACGCCGCAGTGTTGACCAAATCGGCCAACCCAAGATACAAAATCACACGCGCCCCGTCCCAGGACTTCATGTACGGTTAGCGTTAATCAAGTGCCAGACCGTCGCCGCGTTTAAACTGGTTGTGGCGGCCCGGATTTCCCGAGTGGACTGAGGTAGAATTGCACTGCCCAGGAATTGTCGGAACCGAGCCATAAGCTGCTCTGATGAAGAGAGAACTGACAGAAATCGAACGGTTAGACTTAGCAGCTCGCGCGGAGGCGATCCAGCCACTCCTTTCGCGCGTCGCATTGCCCATGGTCATTCTTACAGGTGGCACGGCGGAATCCATAAGCCCTTCGTCGATCGGGCCAAGATCTGGCTCGACAAGCTCGCCGCCGACAACAACTTTGCTGTGGACTACAACGAGGATACGGCCAAATACAAACTCTTTATTCAGCTGAACTGCGCGCCGTACGACTGGACGGACAGGGCGCAGGCCGCATTCATCAAATACATCGACGAAGGCAAAGGCGGTTGGATCGGCTTTCACCACGCCACACTGCTCGGCGAATTCGATGGCTACCAGATGTGGCCTTGGTTCTACGATTTTATGGGCGGGATTCGCTTTAAGAATTACATCGCGACATTCGTCACGGGCAAAGTCACGATCGAAGACAAGACTCACCCGGCGATGAAAGGAATTCTTTCGCCGTTCACGATCAAGGACGAGGAAGGAGTTTTACACCTACGACAAGCCGCCGCGCGCGAACGTCCGCGTGCTGGCCAGCGTGGACGAAAAGACGTACACGCCCAACACTGACATAAAAATGGGCGACCATCCGGTCGTCTGGACCAACGAGCACAAGAGGGCGGGGAACATTTACATCTTCATGGGCCATCGTCCGGAGCATTTCGACAACAAAGCGTTTACGCAGCTCTTTGAAAACTCCATTTTCTGGGCCGCAGGCCAGGAAAAGGGCGCAAAATGATCCCCTGTACAACACCACCACGGAGAATGTTCCTCCGAGTCTTCGTTGCGGTTACTATCTTCGCGGTTCTTTTCGGTTCCGTCACATTCGCCGCTGAACCGGCGTTCAAGGTCCTCGCCTTCTACTCGACCGATGTCGAGTCGGATCATGTGAACACCGCGAATGACGCCATCGCGTTCTACCGCAAATTGGCGGCAAGAGACAATTTTGTTTTCGACATC
>Ga0137418_10004084_pt1 | contig 13394 bp, 10 predicted proteins | sample CZODoug3_1_2_16f_FD_122242 | JGI IMG/M metagenome (GOLD analysis project Ga0137418, IMG submission 122242) | Vadose zone soil fungal communities from Angelo Coast Range Reserve, California, USA - CZODoug3_1_2_16fungal (Hybrid Assembly) | ecosystem: Environmental > Terrestrial > Soil > Vadose...
CTTCGATCAGCAGGCATTTTGCTTTTTGTGGATTAGCTGCCTGCATCAGATATCCCGTCATCAGCCCTTCTCTGGATTCGCACGAATGGGTGACAGCAACGCCGTCATGCCTCTGCAATTGCCAATGAATTTCTCTCTCCGTCCACTCGCGCGTTAGAGGCGCATCAATTCCACCCGTAGCGGCGATGCGTCCAAATATTTCAGCCGGGCTCTCCTGCTCGTCTGCAGGCGAAGCGGCAAACCTTGGTTGCAGCAAACGCATCAAGTAGTGGACAGAGAAAATTCGTTCCGTCGCTAGCTTCAGCATGCGGCAGCATCCGAGAATCATCCCGTTCATCGGCTCGCCTTCGACGCAATAGTTGACCATGCCATCGTATCCGGCAGCTTGCGCCCGCTTGACCAGCTCACTCCACAGAACCACTCCATAGCCGCTTTTTTTGTACTCACTGGAGACGGAAAGTAGGGTGCACAAGATCACGCGAAGCTTACGGCCCTGGTATTGGACGGTGCGCGGAAATCCCACGACAAATGCGCGTGGCGTCTCGCCTTCGTAAAGAGTTGGCGCGAGCGAAAAGCTCATCCCGGGATATTCCAGGCACGACGCCAAAAATTCGGGCGTGTATAACAAACCCTGTTTACCGTTTTCCTTCCACGATTCCTGGATCAGCGCGGCAACCTGAGTAAAATCGCCGCGAAAATCTTCAATCTGGATGGCAGAGGTTTGTGATGCTGCCTGCGTTTCAACCTTCACGCGTGAAACCGTCCATTTCTTTACGTGCGACCTCTCATTAGATGCGCGAAGAGGAAAACACGGTGGCCAAGGCGCAACTGGTGTGCGACCAGTTCGCCCTGACGAGTATCAAAGTACCAGCACCAGAATTTGGATGGAGCAAATGGCATTTTTCAGCATCATCGTCACTTCCCACAACCAGGCGGATTTCATTCGCAATGCGGTGGCCTCAGCGGTAGCGCAAGGTCATGGCAATAGAGAAATAATCGTAGTCGATGATGCCTCTAGCGATGGGTCGCAACGAATTCTGGAGGAATACGGAGACGCAATTCGGCTCACAAAGCTGGACCAGAATGTCGGTGCCAGCCGGGCTCGTAACGTTGGCACAGCCATGGCGCGCGGCGATTTCTTGGTTTTTCTGGACGGAGATGACCTCTTACTCCCCTGGGCTTTGACGGTCTACAACGAAGTGGCGGAACGCGAGCAGCCGCACATAATCCTGAGCACAATGCGTTGGTTCGAGGGGCAAATCCCGAATGTTAGCGGCGACCGTGCGCCGGACAATATTGAGGTAGTCGCGTATGACAGCCTATTGGAAAAAGACCGGCCCTACCGCGCCAGTGCCAGCGCCCTGGTCATCAGCCGAGACGCGTTCAACGCGGTGCGTGGATGGACGAATGAAATCTTCCCTATGGAAGATTTAGATGCGTTGATTAAGCTATTGAGTTCAGGCCGTACCGTGCAGGTTCTCGCTCCAGCTACAGTTTGTTACCGGATGCACGCCGCCAACACCATCCATCAGGTGGCCAACTGTGCGGGCGCGTTGCGATGGATCATTGAAAAGGAAAAGCGGAGAGGCTATCCAGGCGGACAGTCAAATCGCGGACGCAGGTACGCTTTTCTGGGAGGACCGGCGCTTTTTTGGGTGAAAAAGGCCTACAAGACCGGCTTGTATTGGGAAGCACTGCGTCTGCTGGCGCTAGCCTGGCCAATGATTCTCGCCGCCGGGCTTCGCAGAGCGAGCGTTTCGTTGCGCGGACGACGGGCAGTGCAAACCTTCGCGCTCTAATTTACAAATTACAGATATAAAGGGCTTTACAGCCCGGCATACAGCATGGTGCGGGTTTCACAGTATGTACTTCGTAGGATGCATAACGTACCCTGCGACTGGAAACTGGCAGCGGTTTTTTTAGCGGTAGCGGTCTCTGATTCGCCCGTCCAAGCTCACCGTTAGGGTCGTCCAGCCTAGCATTCGTCCCTGCCAGATAAAATCACGATCTCTGGGAATAAATCGAATGGCGGCACACTACTTAGGGGGCGACGCTGCCACCGCGGGGCGCCCCAAGGCACTGTTGCTCCGTGGGGATGCCGTTTTAGCTGAGGAACAGAAACTCGCGAACCTGCTTACTGTTCTGGGAATCTCCTGGCAGGCGGTACACATCGGCGAAATTGCCGATCTGTGCGCTAAAGGCTCAGCGGAAAGCACTGAACGTGTTTGTGTAATGACGTCGGCAAGCTCCCTCGCTCCTGTGCTTGTGGGCGCTTTGAACGCTGATGATGCTCCGCCTGGATGGATGATCAAAGCGGAGTCCGTTTACGTCTACGGGTTCACGGCGGAGCCCGCATCGCAACAGTTGCTTCGTTTTCTCACCGGTGATCCTGCAGCTAAAGTTCGTTACGTCCGAGGAAAGCAAGTATTCATCTCCGTAAATAGAGATTTTCCGGCGATCTGCGGCTCCATGTCCGGGATTCAATTCGAGTCGCGGTCTCCTGAAAAACAAGCGGCGTTCGACTTGAATGTGCGGCGTGAGTCTTTGCAAAGCATTCTGAATACCAATCACGGCCAGTTGTTCGTTTCCGCTAAACGCCACGGTGCGAATCTGTTTCTAAACTCGTCGGCCAATGTGATCGATGTTGCCGCGCCATGCAGAAAATATTTTGATGTGCGCGAAAATGCTTGCACTGCAGTTCCCATCATCATGTATGCCCGATGGGCGTTTGGGATAGGCGCCGCGTCCGACATCGGCGCTTCTCTGATAGTTGACGATCCACCGCTAAAGCCACGCTATGGATTCCTGAGATACCAGGATGCTCTGCGATTAATGGACGAACACAACTTTGCCACGACCGTCGCGTTCATACCATGGAACTGGCGTCGAACGGATGCCCGCACGGTGCAGCTTTTTCGTCAACATCCCGACAGATTATCTCTCTGCATTCATGGATGCGATCACACGGCAAAGGAATTTGCCGAGCGTTCCACGGCAATCTTGAATAAGAGGATCAACGTCGCGACTCATAGAATGCGGCGGCTTGGAACCAGGACTCAATTGCGTCCGGATGGGGTCATGCTGTTTCCTCAAGGCGCATTTTCGGAAAACGCCGCGCGGGCCCTGAAACTAAATGGCTTTCTTGCCGCCGTGAATACGGAGGTCGTGCCGATCCATAAAGACGAGATCAAGACCACGGTGGGAGATTTATTCGGCCAGGCGATAATGAAATATGCAAGTTTTCCGATGTTCACGCGGCGCTATTTGGCCCACGGAGTGGAAAACTTTGCCTTTGATGGTCTATTGGGCAAGCCGTGCTTTATAGCAGCTCACCACGATGATTTTGCAGGCGATGCGCGAATACTGCTGCACGTGATTGCAAAGCTCAACTCATTGAACTGGAAACTTCGTTGGCGCTCCCTGGGGGATGCGATTAACCGTCACTTCAGCGTCCGAAACGGGACTGATTCCTCTACGTGCGTCGAGATGTACGGGAGCAGCTTGGCTTACAACAATTCGCGCGGCTCTGTGGAACCCACGATTTTCACGAAAGAGGAGAGGGATTGGGAACACGTTCAAGGGGTCACTGTTAACGGACTGTCGGTCGACTATTTCCACCACGGTGGATACCTTCGATTTGGGACCATGATTCCGCCCAATGAAAATGCGGACGTGCGCATCGTGTACTCCGCCGAATCAACTTTGCCTTCCAACGAGGAGGGCGTGAATTATCGCGCCAAAGCGGTGCTGAGAAGGTATCTCTCGGAATTTCGCGACAATTATCTTTCGCGCCACGCATATTTGCATCAAGGGGCGCTGCGGATTAAGGAAGCATTGCGGCTGTAAAGTCTATGGAAAGAGTGAGCGTGCTGCCGGAAACCAATCGCCTCTCTGCCAGCAAATTGGCGGGCCAATTCAATAATAGAGCTGGTTCAAGCCTAATAGTGGCTGCGAACAGCGCGACTTCAACGCGCCCTCTCTGGACAGGATTTCTGCGGTCAGCTGAAAAGTTTCCAGACCGGCCAGCCGTTGCCGCAGAAAAAAAGAGCGTGAGTTACGCGGAACTGCGCGATTCGGCGTGCCGAATTGCGGCGACCATCCAGAGACATCCGGAGTTTTCGTCGACGCAACTTACGGCAGTTTTTGGGTATCGGAGTCCCACCGCGTTCGCCGGCGTGCTGGGGACTCTTCTCGCGGGCAACGGTTATGTTCCTCTGAATCGAACGTTCCCGGAAGGACGCACGCAAGTGATGTTCGAGCGGTCCGAATGTCGCTCCCTGATCGTAGACGCGAACAGCTTGCCGCAAGTGAACGGATTGCTGGAACACGCCAGCGAGCGGGTGTTGGTGATATTGCCGGACCTCTCTGACGTATCCCCGCTCGAGGCGAAATGGCCAATGCATAGTTTCGTGGGCGCTAAGGAACTGCGGCCGGCATCGCAATGGCACGAGCCCACGATTGAAAATGACTCATTGGCTTACTTGCTCTTTACGTCGGGAAGTACCGGCACGCCGAAAGGTGTTGCTGTCGCTCAACGGAACGTCGTCTCCTTCCTCGACTACATGGTTGAACGCTATGAAGTGACCGAACAGGACAGATTGTCGCAGATGTTCGACATGACTTTCGATTTGTCTGCGTTTGACATGTTTGTTGCGTGGGAGCGCGGCGCTTGCGTTTGCTGTCCATCGCAAAAGGAACTCATCAAGCCGGACAGCTTCATAAGAAACAATAACGTGACCATGTGGTTTTCGGTTCCGTCCACCGCGGTTTTTATGAAGCAGCTTGGCCTCTTGAAGCCGGGCCATTATCCGCAACTTCGGGTTAGCTTGTTTTGCGGTGAACCTTTGCCGGTGACCTCTGTTCAGGCATGGTGTGACGCTGCGCCAAACTCGATTGTCGAGAATTTGTATGGGCCGACGGAGCTTACGATTGCCTGCACTCTTTATCGCTGGGATGCCCAACGTTCCGCGGCTGAATCGGAAATGGGAATCGTGCCGATTGGCTATCCCTACCCTGGCATGAAGTATTTGGTCGTGGACGAAGGATTGCGTGAGGTTTCTCCAGGAGAGCAGGGCGAACTCCTGATGAGCGGGTCCCAAATGTCGCTGGGTTACTGGAAAGATGCCAAGAAGACGGCAGATGCGTTCATAACAGTGCCGGGTCACGCTGATGTTTACTACCGGACTGGCGATCGAGTTCGCCGGCCACGTTCAGGCGCCCCGCTGATTCATTTAGGCCGCATTGATTCGCAGATCAAGGTTCTCGGGCATCGTGTGGAGCTTGGCGAAATCGAGGCTGTGGTGCGGAAACATTGCGGCTCGGACGCTGTTGTGGCGGTGGGATGGCCAAGCACATCGAGCGGTTATGGTGGCGTGGAAGTGTTTATCGAGAGTCGCGGAGAGGTTCATCACTTGCGCGACGCCGTTCGCTCCGAGCTGCCAGAGTACATGGTGCCCAGAAGGTTCCACTTCAAGGACAAGTTGCCGCGCAATGCTAACGGCAAGTTAGATCGAACGGCGATTTCAAAATCACTGGATGGGAAACATGATTGAAGCCGGCTCTGAGCAGATTCGGACATTTCTTCAGCAATATATCCTGGAAAAATCGATCGCCGGGGGAAAAGAAAAGCCGGGTGATCTTGCGGATGACTGTGACTTGCTGCTTTCGGGAATGATCGATTCGCTTGGGCTGCTCGATCTGATGACTGCCATTCAAGAGCATTGCCAGCAGGAAATTGATTTTGAGGCACTCGACCCTGAACAGCTTACCGTTGTAGGGCCTCTCTGTCGCTATGTCTCTGAGCAATTAGCGGCCCGCTGAAAATCTAGGAACGCGGGGAAGCCCTGGTGCTTCCCGAAAGTCTGAAGTAAATCATGAGAGTTCGTTGGAGCGGTGGTGACCGAGAGAACGGGAGGGGACTACCCGCCTGGGGGAGGCGTACGCCCCATCCTGTCGGCTACGCCTCGCTATCTCCGCTTGAGTCTCTGTCTGATGCCGTAGGAACTCACTCTGTTCGCCGCCAACTGTTAGCTGTGGCGATCACTGTTGCCGTTGCCGCCACAATAGCCATAGTTCCGATGCTTCTCTTGGGAGCAGTATCGGGGCACGACTTCGCTTTCCATCTTGCTTCGTGGATGGATGTTGCGCGGCAGTGGCATCACGGAACGATTTACCCGCAGTGGGCGGAATTAGCGAATTGGGGCCTTGGCGAGCCTCGATTCGTTTTCTATCCTCCCGCCTCCTGGATGCTCGGCGCCGCCTTGGGCTCTCTGTTTCCCTGGAAAATAGTTTCGACGGTTTTCGTTTGGTTGGTATTGATTGCCGCTGGTATTTCCATGTTTCTGCTGGCCCGGGAATCCCTGGCTCCCAGGCAAGCGGTTTTAGTTGCGGCATTATTCGCCGCAAATCCCTATCACTTGTTGCTTGTTTACTATCGGAGCGATTTTGCGGAGTTACTTGCCAGCGCGTCTTTTCCGTTGTTGCCTTTAGGGGTTGTGTGGGTAGCTCGAGAAGGCTGGCGGCGCGTACCGATGCTTGCGTTGGTGGTGGCCCTCATCTGGCTCTCCAACGCGCCCGCGGCGGTAATCGCGGTTTATTCTCTTGTTTTTATTTTCCTCGTCGCGTACCTCGTTCAGCGCGATCTGCGTTTGTTGGTTTATGGCGCGGCGGCCACCGCGGGCGGTTTCGGCCTCGCGGCGTTTTACATATTGCCGGCCGCACACCAAAGAGCATGGGTGCAGATTAATCAGGTGCTTACGGACGGCCTTCGCCCAGAACAGAATTTTCTTTTCACGCGCGCCAGCAGCTTGGTGGTGAACACCGATTTCAACCTGAAGATTTCATGTGTGGTCGTACTGATGGGAATCGTGGCGGCTGTAGCCGCGTACTATCTCGCCAAATCATCGACGATTCCCCGATTACAGTACGCGCTCCTGGTTGCGTTTGGAGCCATGTCCTTTTTCATGATGTGGCCTTTGAGCCGTCCGTTCTGGGCGTTGGCTCCGGAGCTGCACTTTGTTCAGTTTCCTTGGAGATATGCCGTTCCATTTGGCGTCGCTTTCTCGTTCCTCGTCGGAGCTGCGGTGGCCAAGTCCAAGAAACTGGCGATTGCGGCGGTCTGTCTTTTCGTTTTCGCAGGACCGCTGGCGAAAATACTGCTGGCGGTCAAAAGACCATCGTCGTGGAATAAAGCGGAGATATCGCGACTTCAACAAAATATCGACAACGGAATCGGTTATCGCGGAACGCCGGAATATCTTCCCAACGGCTCGGATGGCACGGCGCTCTCCGAAAATATGGGAAATGAAGCCGGCATAACCGGGAATGAGTTGTCAATTATTAGCCAAAGCCCTGACCGAAGCACCTTTCAGGTGAACTCCTTTAAGCCTCAACAGATCACGGTTAAGCGGTTCGACTTTCCGACCTGGCAAGTCAATTTAGACGGAGCCCGGCTTGGTTCCAAGCTGAGGGACAGTGAAGGCCGCATCGTTGTTTCTGTTCCGCCAGGTAAGCACGTCATTCAGCTTTTTATGCAACGGGACTGGGATGCGAAATTGGGTGGGGCTATTTCCATCGCCTCAGCGACATCCCTTTTGGCACTGACATTTCTGGCGCGGCGTAGGGACCAGCGGCCGACACTGCGCCAGGCGGAAGTAGGATCCTGCCCCGCAGCGGCGGCGCTACCTAATACCGCCTTGCCGATAGGAAATCAACCATCAGCGAGGTTGAAATTGTAACTAACGCGCGTTTCGACAAATCACGCGTCGGAGCGCATAACTCAGGACGGACTGGATTGGCCCGCATTACTTCCTGCTATATAAGGGGCCCGATCAAAACGGTGAAGGGCAATGCCAGCAGGTAGCCAGGAACCGGTTTTCGGTATTCAGGAACCTGCGCTCCGTATTGAGGAGTCCGTACCGGCTATTCAGATATCGGCGCCAGCTTTTCAGGAACCTCTATTCAAGGTGGCGGGCCGATTCGTGCGGCGGCGCTGGCTCCTGATCCTGGGCATTTCCGCCGCGGCGCTCATTCCATGTTTCTGGCACAAGCACATCGAGGCTGGGGACCTGGGCAGTCATGTCTACAATGCATGGCTTGCCGAACTTGTTCAGAGGGGCGAATTGTCTGGACTTCGGATTGTGCCGCAGTGGAACAATGTAGCGTTTGACCTGCTGCTGAGCGCTTTCGGAAAAATCGTTAATTGGATGTGGGCCGAGAGGCTAGCCGTTTCGTTATGCGTGCAAGTTTTTTTCTGGGGCGTATTTGCTTTTATTGCTGCGGCCACTCGGCGTGCGCCTTTGCTTCTCACGCCGGTGATCGCAATGGTCGCTTATGGGTGGACTTTCCAACAAGGATTTATCAACTACTATCTCGCGCTCGGACTCTCGTTTTTCGCGCTGGCAATTTTGTGGAGAGGTAGTCGCAAAGAGCGGCTGGCCGTACTCCCGCTTGTGCCGCTGATTTTCCTGGCGCATCCACTGGGATTAATTTGGTTAGCGGGGGCTGCTGCATATGCGCTCGTAGCGGAAAGGTTTCCGCGGCACCGTGTTTTACTGTTTGCGGCGGCCATTCTGCTGACCCTCTCGACTAGTTTTTTCGTGCGGCGCCACTACGTGGTGTATCGCTCCACGAAGCCGCCTTATGTTTACAATGGTGCGGATCAAATTGTCCTCTACAGCCGCGCGTATAAACTTATCGCTTTTGTATTGATTTCGTTTGTTTTCTTTGCTTTGGCTCGCGAGATAAAGAGCCGGAGAAACGATCCTGAAATCAGGGGCACTGGCGTCCTGCTCCTTCAGCTTTACCTCATCTTGCAAACTTTGCTGTTCGTGATTCCTGAGGGTGTGCTCATTCCTGGATACAAGGCTCCGCTTACGTATCTCCCGCATCGGCTTACGACTCTTTCGGCGGTGATCATTTGCGGCTTGTTGGGATTGATGCGACCGCGTAAGTGGCACTTTGTTGCGTATGGGGCCGTGGCTGCGCTTTTCTTTGCGCTGCTGTATAGAGACACGGGAATCATAAATAACATGGAAGAGCAGAGTGAAAAATTGGTGGCGAGCCTGCCGTATGGGCAACGCGTGTTGTTCACGATTGCGGATGGCGGACTGCGGGTGAACATCGGCCATTTTGTGGACCGTTCGTGCATCAATCATTGCTTCAGCTACGGAAATTATGAACCGAGCACCGGTCAATTTCGTGTTCGGGCAATGCCGGGTAACGGCAAAGTGATGTGGCAAGTTCCGGATGTCTGGTTGATGGAAGTTGGAAACTACAGTGTCCGGGATGAAGACCTTCCCGCTTATGAGATCTACCAATGCGGGGAAAAGGGCAGACGGGTGTGTCTTCGTTCGCTGGAGGCCGGAGAGCGGAACAGTCCGTCGGTGGCGCTTTACGGAAGTCCTTTTGATGTCCCCTGATTTTTCGGCCGGCCCCCCCACCCCCCCCACTTTTCCGTAAATGCGGATTCTAAAAGGCTTAAGACCTTGCAGTTCCGTAAATGCGAGAGACAAAGGAGTTAGCGTTGGACAACTTCGGCCAAAAACCGGCAAAACACGGAGTTTGCCTGCAAATGCAGATAATAAAGCACTTAGCTCCCGGCTGCAAAAACGGCGCTGAACCTAGGAAATTGTACGGCTAAGGAGGAATCCGGCTGCGCGAGACGCAGTTTCTAACGGGATGAGTATACCACCGATTCCGTTGAATAAAGAACAACAAAAAAGTTCTATTGACAGTGTGGCGTCCTATATATAGGGTTCTTATATATGGTCGGATCTGGCGTAAAACGTGGCACCGCGGAATTGGCGATTCTGAGTGTGTTGCAAACGGGCGAACTGCATGGTTACGAGATCGCGCGGCGCATCGAGCAACAAACAGGCGGTAAGTTGAAGTTCACGCTGGCTTCGCTGTATCCGCTGCTTTACCGGATGGAAAAGAGAGGCTGGGTGCGCGGTGAATGGCAAACCAGCGAGAGCGGACGGCGGCGCCGCCGTTATCGCATCACCTCGAGTGGCAAGAAGAAGGTTGTGCCGCTGCGGGCGGAATGGTCTGAACTATTTGAAGCGTTGCGACAGCTTGCGAAGGTGCCCCATGCCTGATTGGGAGAAACTAGTCAGCGATCGACTCGCGCAACTGGCGTTGGAGGAACGCGAAAGGCAGGAGGTTATTGCGGAGCTTGCCGGGCACCTGGAAGAAATCTACGAAGGCTCGCGCGGAAAAGGTGCTTCTCACGATGAGGCAATTCGCCGAGCCCTGCAGCAGGTTGACGACTGGAAGAAGCTTCGGCAGGAAATCTATGTTGCACGGACAAAGGAGAATCCCATGAATGCACGCACAAGCCGTCTATGGGTCCCCAGCTTCGTGACGCTGGCTGCGTCGGTAATTACTCTGGTAGCCTTTGGACGTTTGGGACTGCAACCGGGTCCCCTCGGTTCGCGGCCGCACCATGAGGAATGGTCCAGCCATCTCATTGGCGGTATCACAGGCGGTCCGCACGCGGTAAACGAATACACGGTCTGGCTGATGGCGCTTCCGTTGATTGGGGCGCTCGGGGCACGGCTTTCCAGACGCGCTGGCGGAACACTTCGCGAGATCATTATTTCCGGCGCTTTTCCGGCGCTGGCTTGGTCGACCATTCTTCTCATCATTCTCTCGTTCGCTGCGTCTCTTGGGCATGGCCTACTTGAGGCAGCGATTGCACCGATGGGCCCAATTGGGTTGGTCACCGTGCTGGTGATGATTCCCGGGGCATGCCTTCTGCTCGGAGTGCTGGTCTATTACGGGGCAGCAAAGCGCTGGACGAAATCGGTGGCTGATGCCTGATTGGAGCAAGGTGGTTCATGATCGGCTCGGCCGAATGGTTCTAGGGGTCAGTGAGCGCTCGGAAATCGTCGAAGAGTTAGCTGGGCATTTGGAGGAGATATTTGACGACTTACGGAGACAAGGACTTTCTGAAGAGGACTCCACGCGCGGATGTCTTTTGGAAGTTGAGGATTGGCGAGAATTCGGCCTGAGAATTGAAGCTGCTCGAAGAAAGGAAAACCTCATGAATAACCGCGTTATGCAACTTTGGCTTCCCGGACTGTTGACCTTTATTCTCTCGATGGGTCTTCTTGCGCTGACCCAGATTTTTGGTCCCAAGCCTTGGGTTGTTACTTTCGGCCATCCTCCAATGGCTGTGGTTTACATTCCCTGGTTGCTAGCCTTGCCGCTTGTCGGAGGCATAGGAGCCTTTCTTTCTCGTCGTGCAGGTGGTTCTTGGCAGGCCGTCATTTCTTCGACCACCTTTCCAGTTCTGCCATTTCTGGCCGCGATGCTGATCGTCCTCCCCGTCAGTCTGATCTTCGACCACGTTATCGCTCACAATATCGCACCGATGGCCATTTTCATGGCCTTTCTCGGTTTGGTAATTGCACCTGGCGTCGCGCTGCTTGCTGGCGGACTTCCTGCGCAGTTATTTTTCTCCCGAAGAATAGATTCCCGCCGCACTGCGAACGGTTAAGCCTTTTTTTGCCAACTGCGATAGAAGGGGAGGCCTGCGAGCATTAGCAGCAGGCCTATGGAGCAGCGGACTGGGCGGTCGATCCAGATATTCACGGTGAGCGCGAGTGCGCCGGCTACGAAAATGCCGGGGACCCATGGGTAGCCCCAGCAACGGTATGGGCGGGGTAGATTGGGCTCGGTGCGGCGCATGCGGAACAACGCTACTACGGCGAGGCCGTAGAAGATCCAGCCTGCGAAGATGAAAAGATTGGTGAGTTCCTCAAATGTTCCGGTGAGAGCCATCAAGCTGGCTAGCACGCCTTGAAAAATCAGGGCGCGTCCGGGGGTGCGGAATTTAGGGTGAATGCCGTCGGCAATTTTGAAGAAGATGCCGTCGCGAGCCATGGCGTACGGCACGCGTGCGCCACTGAGGATGGATGAATTCATGGAGCCGATTGCGGAGATGACCATAGCCAAGGTGATCCATGTGGCCGCGCCGTGCCCAGCTACTTGCGCGACTACATCGGATGCGATGTGCTGGGATGATGCGACGGTTTCGAAAGGGAGCACCTTGAGGCAGGCGGCGCTGAACAGCAAATAGATGATAGCTACGAGGGAAACTCCGCCGACCAAAGCGCGCGGAAAATTGCGCTGGGGGTCCTGCACTTCCGAGCCTACCAGGTTTAAGTCTTCCCATCCGTCATAAGCCCATAGGGCGGCGGCAAGCGCGGCAAGGAACGCGCTGAAGACCCCGGCGTTCAAAGCGGCGGGCCAGATTGGGTCTGGCGGGTGGGGCGAAGGCGCCGCCGAAAAGAAGGCTACGCCGATGACGATGACCACGGAAATGATTTTGATAGCGGTAAGAAATACCTGGACGGCGCCTCCGAGACGGACGCCGAGATAGTTCACTCCGGTCATGATGGCCAGCCAGAGAACGGCCAGAGGTTGCGCCCAGGTAAAGACGAAATCATAGGGCCTTAGCCAGCCAGTGAGCCCTGGGATCGCGATATGCAAACTGAAAATCGGAGTGGCTACGGCAGGTAAGAGAAATCCGAGAAAGCGTACCAGACCTGCCGCGATGGAAGATGCGGACGATGGGCGGCCAACGATGGAATGCATCCAGCCGAAAAGGAATCCCCAGACTGGGCCGAAGCCGCGGCGCAGATAGGCATACTCTCCGCCGGCTTCGGGAAGCATCGCACCCAATTCCGCAAAGGAGAGGGCGCCGAAGAGGGAGAGAATTGCGCCGACGATCCAGGCCGCGAAAACTACCGAGACAAAGCGTCCCTCGCGGGCCATTTCGGCTGGCTTGAGAAAAATACCGGTGCCGATCATGGTGCCGACGACTATCGCGCCGGATGCCCAGGCGCCGAGAGCGCGGACAAGGTCGAGGCGCTTCTCCGTAGGGCTTGCGGTCAGGATTTCTCCGGCTGCCACGATTTTCCTTTTTGGGCTGCGTTGTCGTGCTGAGCGTCTGGTTTGATGCGGCTAATCATAGACCCAATCGCGAAGGTGACGCTTGCTCCGATCATGAAGTACCACGTAAAAGCCACGTTGGTAAATTGGAAGACACATAGAATGGTGGCTAGTCCAGCGAACATGCCGATGAGGGCGCCTCGCGCGTTGGCGCTTCGGTCGAGTGTGCCCAATAGAAAAAGTCCAAGCAAACTACCAAAAGGGAGCGAAATTACTGTCAAACCCGCTTCGAGAAGCGGCCCCCATTTCATTAGGCCGAAAGCCATTAAGACTAATCCCCAGGCCAGAGTCATGCGTCGAGATAGCTTCAAGAAACTTTTGGAATCGAGTGATTTCCCCCACAGCCGCGAAAAATCGAGGACGCTGGAAGCCGCGAGGGAATTCAGCGAGCCGCTGGCATTGGACATGGCTACGGCGATGATGGAGGCGAGCAGCAG
>Ga0137418_10004085_pt1 | contig 13393 bp, 14 predicted proteins | sample CZODoug3_1_2_16f_FD_122242 | JGI IMG/M metagenome (GOLD analysis project Ga0137418, IMG submission 122242) | Vadose zone soil fungal communities from Angelo Coast Range Reserve, California, USA - CZODoug3_1_2_16fungal (Hybrid Assembly) | ecosystem: Environmental > Terrestrial > Soil > Vadose...
GTGTGACGACGATGTTGCAGGCATCGCCACAGGCGAATGTGCTGCCGACGACCGCCGAGGCGGTGGTCAACTGCCGCATCCTGCCGGACGAGACGCCGGCGCAGGTCAAGGCGACGCTCGAGCGGGCGATCGGCGATCCAGCCGTGACGGTGACGCTGGAGCCGCAGGTCGGAGGCGTTGCGCCGTTCACGGAGATCGATGCCTCCGTGATGGAGGCCGTTCGCAAGGCCGCGGCGAGGTGGCCGGGCGCGGTCGTGTACCCGACGATGCTGATCGGTTCGAGCGATTCCCGCTTCCTTCGCGCTACAGGCATTCGATCTTATGGCTTGTACGCATCGCCGACTTCCTTCGTGGAGGACACCACGGGCCGCACCGCGTTCGGCGTGAGCCCGTAGGAGGCAAAGCTCCTCTCTCAATGAAGCTATTGGGCATTGCCATTTGGTGGCGAGAACATCGTCCTGCCGATAAGCAGGGTTCGAGAAAGACGGCATGCTGGACTGGCATGGGTAGCCATTACGAGGGTAGAGACCTGTGTGGCCTCTAACGGAGCGCTTGTTAAAGAGTCTGCCCCTGATCCGCAAGGCGCTTGCCGGCGAAAAGGGTCCCCGGCGCGGCCCCACCGAACCTCGGGTCACTGCTTTGCTCCTCGCCGGAGTGCCATCGACGAGTTCGATTCAACGACTTATCGGCTGCCCAGGACACTCTCGGATTGGAGAAGGTTATGACTGATCTCGAAAGGAACAAGCGGATCGTTGTCGACTACTACGAGACGGCCTTCGCCGGGGACCCGGAGAAGGCGATAGCCGACCATTTCGGCCCCCGGTATATCCAGCACAATCCCGCGGCCGAGGACGGCCCCGAAGCATTCACTGGGTTCGTCCGCTGGCTGCGCGGCGAGTACCCGAACCTGCAGCTCAACATCAAGCGAGTCCTCGCGGAGGGCGACATGGTGGTGACCCACTCGCACCTCGACCTCGAGCCCGGCAACCCCGACAATCCCGGGCAGGCGCTGGCCGACTTCTTCCGATTAGAGGACGGCAAGGTGGTCGAACATTGGGATGTCATCCAGAGCGTGCCCAATGCTGCAAAGAACGACAACGGCATGTTCTGATGCTCAAGTCGCAACACGCCGAAGTGCCAAGGTTCGCATCTGATCTCGAATCCATCCGGCTGGCGTAGCTAATGTGGCAACACGGCTGTCTCAATGTAGGGCGGATTTAGCACACCCTCAAGTCCGCGCGCAAATCCTGCGTTCGAGTTGCCCAACTGCCTGTTGACTTTTATCTGCATACAGTTAGACTGCCGGTAGTACACAACTTAACTATCTCAACCATGGGAGATGACGGGCATGGGTGCTACGACCGTCTTGGTGACAGGGGCGACCGGAACTGTTTCAACGGCGCTGCTAGGCGCGCTCAAGGGGACGCCCAGTCTTCGGCTCCGGGCGTTAGTCCGCGATCCCGCCAAGGCGGAGGGTTTGAAGAACGATGGGGTCGAGATCGCGCATGGCGACCTGGAGGAGCCTGACACGTTGGCTGAGGCGTTCGAGGGTGTCGACATCCTTTTTCTACTGACGCCCGCCTCAGCGCTGGAGCCGTCGATGGGCTCCAACGCGGTCGCTGCCGCTCGCCGGGCGAAGGTCGGCCACATCGTGCGGAACTCGGCTATCAAGGCCAGCCACGATGCCCCGAACCGGAACGGCCGCCTGCATGCCCTCGTCGAAGAGTCGGTGAGGAACTCGGGCATCCCGTGGACGATCCTGCGTCCGCACTACTACATGCAGAACCTGCTCAGCTCGGCCGGCTCTGTGGCCTCGGACGGAATCCTGTACATGAACATGGGTCAGGGCCGCGTCGGCATGATCGACGGCCGCGACGTCGGCGTGTTCGCGGCGAAAGTCATCGAGCACCCTGAGCAGCACGCGGGCAAGACTTACGCCCCGACCGGTCCCGAGCTGACCACCATGGCGGAGGCCGCGGAGATTCTGAGCATCGTCCTCGGCACTCTCGCCGTTCCAACCTCGTCATCACTCTCCGCGCAAACGTCATCGAACACGATTCGGAAGTACGGGCTGCGAATCTATTCGCTCGATCGCGCTCAACGCGTTCATGTTCGCGGGGCGGTGTGGATGGACGGATCCACTACCGAGGTGGTGATCGTCGACCGCGAGACTCCGCACGACTCGGCGATTTGAAGCAAGGGCATCTCGTCGATCATCTCGAGGGTGAGCGCCACCCTTTCGGTGGTCGGCAACTTGTCGAAGATTGCATACGTCCTTCGGACGGCCTCGATCTGCTCGTGCACACCAATGAGCAGGGCCGGGCGGACAACATCAATCCGTTCGACCACGGCAGCAACAAGTACACGCAGATCATGAAGACGCAGGCGCTCTTGCAAGCGCTGGCGGCCGGCGAATACGTCGTGCTTTCGGTGTCGGATACGGGCTGCGGCATGACCAACGAGGTCAAGGCTCGCGCGTTCGAGCCGTTCTACACCACCAAGGAGCCTGGAAAGGGCACTGGCCTGGGTTTGAGCCAGGTGTACGGATTTTCGAGGCAATGCGGCGGGACTGCTCGCATCGAGAGCAAAAGAGGCAAGGGTACGACCGTGCGCATCTATCTCCCGAGAGCCGAGGGTGAGATCAGCGAGCACCGGTCGTTGAACGACCTTTCACGCGCGTCACGTGCGCCGGACGGTACGGCCGCGATCCTCATCGTCGAGGACCATGCCGATGTCCGACAGACCATCAGCGAGGTGCTGTCGCATCTCGGTTATCGCGTCTTGACGACGACCACCGGCTCCGAAGCGCTCGCGATATTGCAGCAGGAAAATTCGATTGAGATTCTGCTCAGCGACGTGGTGCTACCGGGGGGCGTGAGCGGCATCGAGCTCGCCCGGACAGCGCGAACGCTAAAACCCGAGCTCAAGGTCGTATTGAGCTCGGGATATGTCGGAGACGAAGCACGGCATGATCTGATCGGGGGGGAATTCTCATTTCTGCCCAAGCCCTATCGTCCGGCCGAGCTCGCTGCAAAGCTCACCGAGGTGCTTGCGGGGCACGGTAACTCTTTGCTCTAGCAGCAGTACACCCGGCATCCGAACATCCGTCGGGGGTTCTGCTCCTGGAGCAAACAGATACCGTGGCCCACATCTCCCTCTCTTCGTGCCTCGGCGCGGGGCTGGCGGGCATGACCGCCGACGATACCTCCGGGGACGTCGTCCAGCAGACGCGCGACACTCTGGCGAAGATCGAGCACTATCTCGCCATGGCAGGGTCCGACAAGAGCAAGCTGCTGACGGCCGTGATCTGGTTGCGCGACATCGCCGACTTCGACCGCATGAACGGCGTGTGGGACGGCTGGATCGACCGATCGGCCATGCCGGTGCGCGCAACGGTGGAGGCACGCTTGGCCGGCGACAATTATCGCGTGGAGATCATGGTGACGGCGGCGCTGTGAACGAACATTCCCTGCTTCCGCGGCTGCGCGATCAGTTGCACAGCGGCCGGATGGACCGCCGTGAGTTCATCCGCTTCGCGACGCTACTGGGCGTGGCAGCCGGCACGGCCTATGCCATGGCCGGGATGTCCGCTCCGGCAATGGCGAGCAGCACGCTGCCGTTCCCCGCCGCCGAGCCGGGGGCAAAGCGCGGCGGAAAACTACGCGTCGGTGAAATGGTGGCCCGGATGGAGGACCCGGCAACCTATAACTGGAACGAAATGGCCAACCAGACACGTCCGATCTTGGAATACCTGACGCTGGTGGGTCCCGACAATGTCGTGCGGCCCATGTTGATCGAATCGTGGAAGCCCTCTGCGGATCTCAAGACCTGGACGCTGCAGGTTCGCAGCGGCGTCATGTGGCACAACGGCGAGGAACTGACGGCCGAGCACGTGGCTTGGAACATTCGCCGCTGGTCGGATCCGGCCTTGGGCTCATCCAATCTTGGCCTATCAACCTTTGCAGCACTGACGGAGTACACGGGCGACAAGGACTCCAAAGGTAGAGCGGTGCGCAGGCCGCTGAAGAACGGCGTCGAAGTGCAGGACAGCCGTACCGTACGCCTCAACCTTGCGAAACCTGTTCTGTCGGTCGCGGAGGACTGCGGCGAATTTTGTACCTTGGTGGTGCATCCTTCCTTCAAGCCGCCGCTGTCGCACAATCCGATCGGCACCGGACCCTATACCTTGGTGGAGTTGCGCGTCGGCGATCGCTGCATTCTCAAGCGCATCACGAAAACCACGGACGGCAGGGATTTTCATTACTGGGGCGGCGATGTATTTCTGGACGAGATCCACTTCCATCATTACGAACAAGAAAACCAGACTGCGGCGCTGGCCTCCGGCAGCGTCGATGCAATCTATGAGCTTCCCGTCGAGCAGATCGAACTCGCGCGATCGATTCCCGGCGCGCAGATCCTCTCCGTTGAAACGGCGCAGACCCTGTGCTGCCGCATGCAGGTCGACGTAAAGCCCTTCAATGACATCCGCGTGCGGCGCGCCGTCGTCAAGGCAGCCGACAATGCAGCCATTAAGAAGCTGGTGTTCGGAGAACACGGTTCGGTCGCCGCCAATTTTCATGTCGCCCCCATTCACCCGGAGTATTTTCCGCTGCCCCTGCAGGTACGCGACGTCGCCGGCGCCAGACAACTGTTGAAGGAGGCCGGTTACGAAAACGGCATCGATCTCAACATCGTCGTCGGCAACAACGACGGCCCGTGGCAGCAGGCGGCCTGCGAAGCGCTGCGCGACCAGGTCAAGGAGGCCGGGATCAATCTCGCCGTCACTGTAGTGCCGGCGACAAAGTTCTGGGAAATCTGGACGAAGGTGCCTTTCGGCGCCACCTCGTGGGCGCACCGCCCGCTCGGCACCATGGCACTCTCCCAGGCGTACCGCACCGGAGCGTCCTGGAACGAGAGCCACTTTTCCGATCCGGAATTCGACAAAGCTCTGTCGGAGGCCGAGGCGACCATTGATGTCCCGACCCGTAAGGCCAGGATGCAGAAGGTCGAGACGATTCTGCGGGACGCGGCCGTCGTGATTCAGCCGATGTGGCGGCCGGTATTCATTCTTGCTTCGGCCAGGGTGCATGGCTACAAGGCTCATCCGGCCAGGCAGATGCAGCTCACGAAGGTTTGGATGAGCTGACCCAGATGGGGAATCTCATCGTCCGTCGCGTGACCCAGATGTTGCTGATCATGTTGACGGTCTCACTGCTGCTGTTCGCGATTTTCGACAGCGATCAGTTCCGCGAAAAGGCCGCCGTCGCCGAGCTCGGCGGATTCGGCGTGGCGACTCTGTCCGCCGACGATTACCACGAGTGGCTCGAGAAGAAAGGATTGAACGAACCCTTCTTGGCGCGCTACGGACGGTGGCTCGAATCCGTCCTGCACGGCGATATGGGCCAGTCGATCGAGAAAGACATTGCGGTGTCGGTCCTGTTGAAAGAGAGCTTGACCAACACCGGGATTCTGGCTTTCTTCGTGTTCTTGATCATGATTCCGGTGTCCCTTACCCTCGGCGTGCTCGCGGGGATGAATACGGGCTCACCCCTCGACAGGGTCATTTCCATCGTTGCCGTCTTGACGACGTCGATCCCGCAGATTGCGACGGCGGTGCTGCTCACGGTGATCCTGGCGTTGGGGTTGGGTTGGGTGCCCACCAAGTCGGCAATGGCCGACGGTTGGTCGTTTCGCGGACTGGTGCTGCCGCTGCTGACCCTATTGCTTTACGACATCGGGTACCTGGTGAGAATGACACGCGCCGCCATGACCGAGGTCATGGCGTCCCAGTACATTCGGACGGCGGTATTGAAGGGTTTGCCGTATCGGCGCGTCATTTTGAGACATGCGCTCAGGAATGCATTGATCGTCCCCGTGACGCTCATTTTTCTCGAGCTCAATGGGCTGCTCTCCCAGGTCGTCGTGGTCGAAGTGTTCTTTCAGTACGCGGGGTTCGGCCGCATGCTGTTCGATGCCGCCAATTTCGGCGATCTCCAGGTATTGCAAGCGGCGACGCTGGTGGCGGTATGCGTCGCAGTGGGCTCGCAATTGCTATCGGACGCTGCCTACGTTTTCCTCAATCTGCGCGTCCGTTTCACCTAGAACGCATATGAACTCTCGCGTAGTGATATTGCTCGCGCTGATCTGGTTTCCCCTGACCGCCTATGTGATGTTCCGCTCGGCGCTGGGCGCGCTCGCAAACTACCTGCTTCTGCCCGCCATTCCCAGCGTCATCGTGCTCTACGTCCTCGCGCTGCGCAGCTGGCGCGAGTCCTGGGTGGCAATCGTCGGCGTCAGTTTGGTCTCCTTCTGGCTGCTGATGGCGGTGGCGGCGCCCTATCTGCCGCTGGTCGATCCCAACAAACCGCTGGTGCCCTTCTTGGCGCCGGGCGGCGTCAGACACGGGATACTGTTTCTATTGGGCTCGGACATGCGCGGCCGGGACGTCCTGTCGCGCACGGTGTGGGGCTGTCAACGCGTGTTGGTCTGGGGAATCACAGCCACCTCGGTGGCTTACGCGGTCGGCGCGGGCTGCGGCCTGATCGCCGGGTATCTCGGCGGCTGGTGGGATGAATTCGTATCGTTCGCCTCCAATGTGCTCCTGTCGTTCCCCGTGATGGTGTTGTTCATCCTGGTATTGAATCTACTCGGTCAGAGCGGCTTCAATATCATCATTGCGGTCACCTGTTCATCGGCGCCCGTCATCATGCGCATCGTGCGCGGCTTGGCCTTGGACGCGAAGTCGCGCGACTACATACAGGCAGCCCAAACCCGCGGCGAACATCCGCTCTGGATCATGTTGGTGGAGCTGCTGCCCAACGTGCGCGGACCGATTATCGTCGACGCCAGTCTGAGGCTCGGCTATACCACCGTCGCCATCACGACGCTGACGTTCTTAGGGTTGGGTCTGCAGCCGCCTGATCCCGATTGGGGCCTGATGATCAAGGAGGCCGCCACCGCCGCTCTATTGTGGAAATACTCCTACATGATGATCGTGCCGGCGTTGTCGGTGTCGAGCCTGATCTTGGGGATCAATCTGATCGCCGATGGTTTGCGCGAAATGAGCCTGCGGGACTGATGCAAATCATGAGTGCGCAAACGAACGCGGCGGCGCGCGATACACCGATCCTGGAGTGCCGGAACCTGTCGATTGCCTACGCCGGCCGCACGGGAGATGTGCCCGCGGTAGTCGACTTCAATCTCGCGCTGATGCCCGGCGAGGCGCACGGTCTCGTCGGGGAATCAGGCTGCGGCAAGTCGACCATTGCGCTCGCCATCATGCAGTATCTGGGCAGAGCGGGCCGCGTCGTGGGCGGACGGATCCTGTTCCGGGGACGCGACCTATTGGCCATGAAGGGCGAAGAATTGCGCAGCATACGCGGCGGCGCGATCGCCATGGTCTACCAGGAACCGATGGCATCGCTGAATCCCTCGATGACCATCGGTGCGCAGCTGATCGAAGTGCCGATGTACCATGAGAGCATGGAACGCCGCGCCGCCGCCGCGCGGGCACAGATGATGCTGGATCGGGTGCGCATGGCCGACGGCGAACGAATCATGCGCTCTTATCCGCATCAGATTTCCGGCGGCCAGCAGCAGCGCGTCGTCATCGCCATGGCGCTGCTGTCGAATCCCGCCCTGCTCCTGCTCGATGAGCCCACCACTGCGCTCGACGTCACCGTGGAGGCGGGAATCGTGGATCTGATTCGCAACATCTCAACGGAGTTCGGCACGTCCATGCTGTACATCTCGCACAATTTGGGGCTGGTGCGGGAGACCTGCGATCGCGTCACCGTCATGTATTCCGGAGAAGCGGTGGAAGTCGGGTCCGTCGCCAGCGTGTTCCGCGGCATGCGGCACCCTTACACTCGCGGACTATTCGCGTCGATGCCGGTGCCGAGCGCGGACAAGAACAGCCGCCCGCTGGTATCCATCCCCGGTCAGCCTCCGCCGCCCCGCGCCCGGCCGCCGGGCTGCTTCTTCGGACCGCGCTGCGCGTCCTTTGTCGCGGGGCGTTGCGACGCGCGGCCCGTTCCGCTGTCATCCATTGACGCGTCGCAAGGCCATGCGTCTCGCTGCCTGCGAGTCGATGAAATCGCCTGGGATGCAGCGCCGGCGCCCGGACCCGGCAATATCACGGCAACCGTCGGTGACATCGTGCTCAAGGTCCAAGAGCTCTCCAAGCGCTTTCGGCACGTGACTGCAAACGACGGGCTGACATTCGATGCGCGGCGCGGGGAGACGGTTGCCATCGTCGGCGAGTCCGGTTGCGGCAAGTCCACGTTCGCGCGCATCCTGATGGGTCTGATACAAGCGAATTCCGGATCGATCGACCTTGCGGGACTGGAACTCAGCAAGCTGCCGGTGACGCGCAGGAACGCGAATACCATCCGCTCGTTGCAGATGATCTTTCAAAATCCATTCGACACGCTCAATCCCAGCCATACCGTGGGTTCACAGATTGCGCGCGTCATCCGCAAACTAGGCGTGCTGCGGGACGAGTCCCGGGTACGGGAGCGGGTCCTCGATCTGCTCGACTTGGTCAAGCTGCCGCGCGACTTCGCCGAGCGCCGCCCGCGGCAGTTGTCCGGCGGGCAAAAACAACGCGTCGGCGTGGCGCGCGCCTTCGCGGGCAATCCGAGCGTCGTCGTGGCCGACGAACCGCTCTCGGCACTCGACATGTCGGTGCAGGCAGCAGTGACGGAATTGCTGATCGACATTCAGAGGCGGGAGGGCACCACCCTGCTGTTCATCAGCCACGACCTGTCGGTGGTACGCTATTTGTCCGATCGCATCGTCGTCATGTACCTTGGCCAGATCATGGAGCAGGGGCGGACGCACGAGGTATTTACGCCGCCCTATCATCCGTATACGGAGGCACTCCTGTCGGCAGTCCCGATTGCAGATCAGCGGTATGCCAAGCGCAAGGTGCTGCTGACCGGCGAAATCCCGTCGGCGGCGAATCCGCCCGCCGGCTGCCCCTTCTCGACCCGCTGCCCCTACCGGATCGTGGGCACCTGTGATCGACGTCCGCCGCCCGTCCAGGAATTCTCAGCGAGCCACCGCATTGCCTGTCATCTGCCGCGCGAGGAGTTGTTGGCGATGCAACCCGTCTTTGAGGAGGTGACACAGTGAATCGATACCTGACCCTGGCCGTCTGCCAGACCGGCCCCATCCAGCGCAGCGCCTCGCGCACCGAGACGGTGAGCCGGCTGATGCATCTTCTCGAGAGCGCCGCGAAAGCGGGCGCGGAACTCGCCGTCTTCCCTGAACTGGCGTTGACCACGTTCTTCCCTCGCTGGCCGCTCGAGGATCAGCGCGAGATCGACTCGTTCTATGAAACGCAAATGCCGGGACCGCAGACACAACCGCTGTACGATGCGGCGCGCAGGCTCAAGATAGGTTTTGCCCTGGGCTTCGCGGAGTTCGGACGTGAGCACGGCGACCGACGGCGCTTCAACAGCATGGATCTCGTGGGTGCGGATGGCGTGCCGATCGGACGCTATCGCAAGATGCACATACCCGGTTCCGAAGATGCGCAGGCGGGGGTCACGACCCATCTGGAGCGGCGCTATTTCGAGCCCGGCAATCTCGGTTTTCCCGTGTATGCCTACCGTGGCGTGCGTGTCGGTCTGTCATTGTGCAACGATAGACGCTGGCCGGAAACCTATCGAATGCTGTGCCTCAACGGTGCGCAGGTGGTGCTGATAGGCTACAACACTCCTGTCGTTCTCGATGAGGCACCGGCTCTGGCGCACCTGCGCATGTTCCACAATCATCTGCCGATGCAGGCCGGCGCCTATCAAAACACCGTGTGGGTAGCGGCCGCGGCTAAAGCAGGGTTGGAGGACGGACAAGCGTTGATCGGCGGGTCCTGCATCATCGCCCCCACCGGCGAGATCGCGGCATTGGCGATGTCCCTCGACGATGAAGTCGTGGTTCATCGCGCCGATCTGGATTTGATCGCCACGTGCCGGCGCGTGAATTTTGATTTCGCTCGCTATCGCCGGCCCGAGGAGTACGGCCTGATCGCGCAGCGCGCCGGACCCATCACCGGATGAAAACCAGGCATCCGCGGTTCTTTGATCCACCTTCGGCAGGAGAAATCAATGCGTAAATCCTTGTGGGCATTGATGATAAGGTATATTCCATACCGAATAACTGACGTGACGGGAGCGGTCACCGTGACCCGCGATCCATACCAGGGGACATTGCGCCGTTGCGGCTACCGCAACCTGTACGCGCAGACGACAATATCGAAGTGGGTGCGGCTCGACCTCAGGCGGCTCGATTGAACTTCAACACCAGAGTCGCACACCCGAGCAAACCCGCGCCCTCGATCCAAGCAAGCCAGCGGTTCATGCCGCTCGACACCCCGAACTTGGCCGACGCATGCAGCGCACGGTGAGCGAGCCAGCCGTAGCCCAGTAGAATGCAAAATTCCGGCAACATGGATGTCGCCGCCAAGATCACCATCTGCGGCGCGACCGACCGGACCGGATCGATGAACTGCGGCAAAAGCGCCAAAAAGAACAGCAGCGCCTTGGGATTCGCGAGTTGTAGAGTGAGCGCACCCAAGTAGACGCGCCGTCGGTCACCCTGTTCGACGGCCGCGGTTTCACCCAAAACCACCGCGTGACTCGAACCAGCCGAGCGCAGCGCTTTGACTCCAAGATAGATCAGGTACGCCGCACCCACCCATTTGGCAATCATAAAAAAACGCGCGCTGGCGGCGATGATCGCACCGAGACTAGTCGCCGACAGCGTGAAATAAATCGCGTTCGCGCTGATGATGCCGGCGGCCGCCGGCAGCGAGCGCCGCAGGGCGCCGCGTACGCCCTGCGATACGACATAAAACACCGCCGGACCGGGCGACAGCGACAGCGCCGTCTCCATCACCAAAAACAGGAGCCAGGTTTTGAATGTCATGCCTACCTTCCAAATGTCCGAGTCAGGAGCTTGTCTGACTAATGATCGCCGGCCGCAGCGGGCGCATCAATAGTCAGACAGGCTCCTAGCTTACCAGCGCCGGCGGGCGCCGCAGCCAACTGATCTAGCCGACTGGCGCAGAGTGCCTCACAATAGGGGATGATCAACCGAAAGCCAGTTACTCTGCACCGCCTTCGCGAAATGCGCGCCTTGGGCGAAAAGATCGCGATGCTGACTTGCTACGACGCCGCATTTGCGCGCGTTTTGGATGAAACCGGCGTCGACTCGCTCCTCGTCGGAGACTCGCTCGGCATGGTGCTGCAGGGCCGCGCGAGCACTCTTGCCGTATCCATCGACGACATGGTTTATCACACCGGATGCGTGGTGAGGGGCAATCGCACGGCCTGGGTCATTGCCGACATGCCCTTTGGCAGCTATCAGGAATCTGCCGACGTAGCGATGCGCCACGCTGCTCTGTTGATGCAGCAGGGCGCACAGATGGTCAAACTCGAGGGCGGGGGCTGGACGGCGCCCATCGTGCGCTTCCTCGTGGATCGCGGCGTCCCTGTCTGCGCGCACTTGGGCTTCACTCCGCAGTCGGTGCACGCGTTGGGCGGTTATCGGGTGCAGGGGCGCGACGAGGCGGCGGCCCGGGTCTTGCGCTGCCAGGCTGAGGAACTCGCCGGAGCGGGGGCGGAGCTCTTGGTGTTGGAAATGGTGCCGGCCGCCCTCGCCCGAGATTTGACGAAATCGCTCTCGATTCCGGTCATCGGCATCGGCGCCGGCGTCGGCTGCAGCGGCCAGGTCCTGGTGCTGCATGACATGCTGGGACTGACGGGGGGCGAGCCGCTGCGGTTCGTGCGCAACTTTATGGATGGCAGCGCCAGTATCGAGCTCGCCGTTCGCCAGTATGTAGCCGACGTAAAGAGCGGACGATTTCCCGACGACGCGCTCCACGGCTTCTGAACGAATGGCCATGCAGATAATCAAGACGGCCGCTGAATTGCGCGCGGCTCTCGAGGCCGGGCACAGGCGGGTGCTGGTGCCGACCATGGGCAACTTGCACGCGGGTCACTTGTCGCTGGTACGCATAGCGCGAGAGCGCGGCGACCTCGTGGTCGCCAGCATATTCGTCAATCGCCTGCAGTTCGCGCCGCACGAGGACTTCGCCACGTATCCGCGCACCTTCGAGCGCGATTGCGAGCTTCTCGCCGCCGCCGGCTGCGACATCGTGTTCGCGCCGGCCGAGAACGAAGTCTACCCGGAGCCTCAAGGCTACAAGGTGCATCCGCCGCCGGAGCTTGCCGATATTCTCGAGGGACAAGTGCGGCCGGGGTTCTTTACCGGCGTGTGCACGGTGGTGCTGAAGCTCTTCAACATGGTCGAGCCCGCCTTAGCCGTGTTCGGAAAGAAGGATTATCAGCAGCTCCTGGTGATCCGAAGCATGGTGCGGCAGCTGGCGCTGCCGATCGAGATGGTATCCGCCGAAACCGTGCGTGACGCGAGCGGGCTCGCATTGTCGTCCCGCAACGGTTACTTGAATGACTCGCAGCGCGCCCAGGCGGCGCAACTGCACGCCGCATTGAGTAAGCTGGTCACTGAAGCCAAGTCCGGACGCACCGACTGGCGCGCCCTCGAGCGCGAGGCGCAAGATTCTCTGACCGCAAGAGGTTGGCAGCCGGACTATGTAGCGGTTCGGCGGCAGCGTGACCTCCGCGAAGCATCGACGGGCGAGCCGCTGGTCGTGCTGGCCGCCGCCCGCTTGAGCGGCACGCGGCTCATCGATAATCTGGAGTTCTGAAGTCACCGCAGTTGAGGGTCAGGTCTCCGAGCCGTTCGGTACGTTATCTTCAAGCTGGATCCGCCGGGACTCCACAGTGTCCCGCTCATTACACGTTGACGATGCTGACGGTCTCGGATTCAGGATCGAATACGATCCGGGCTTCGCCCCGTTTCAGCCGGCTGATGACGTGCGCCACCTTGTCTTCCAGCGAGAATTCCTTTTCGCCGTAGTCGGTACCCTCACGCAGTACGTAAGATTCGACCACGGCGTGCAACAGATCCGCCGCGAGCTCGGTGTACGGAACAACCACTGGCTCGGGAAGTTCGCCTTCCACTTATGCCGTCCGCCGGCGCGCGAGCCAGGTATCGAGATGCCCTGCGAAGGCATTGCGATTCGCCTGTGTGAGCGGGGGCGGGCCACCGCCGACGTTTCCGCTGGAACGCATCGTGTCCATAAAATCGCGCATGGCGAGAACTCCCCGAATGGTATCCGGCGAATAGCGCTCACCGCGCGGATTGAGAGCCTCGCCGCCCTTGGCGATCACTTCGGCGGCGAGAGGAATATCAGCGGTAATGACGAGGTCCCCGGCTGCCGCGCGCTTGACGATCTCCCCATCGGCCACGTCGAAGCCGGAGGATACCTGAACGGCGCGCAGGGTCGGGATGCGAGGAATCTGCAACG
>Ga0137418_10004086_pt1 | contig 13392 bp, 6 predicted proteins | sample CZODoug3_1_2_16f_FD_122242 | JGI IMG/M metagenome (GOLD analysis project Ga0137418, IMG submission 122242) | Vadose zone soil fungal communities from Angelo Coast Range Reserve, California, USA - CZODoug3_1_2_16fungal (Hybrid Assembly) | ecosystem: Environmental > Terrestrial > Soil > Vadose...
CGTGGAGCTTGCGACAATGTGCAAGGGCTGTCAAGCACCTGGACGCGCATGACGCGCGAAGTCGCGACACACGCCAGAAGCTCGGGCCGTTGAGTGGAGGCACGAGGTCACGATGGCACAAAAGCCGATCAAGCAGAAGCGCCCTTTTGCGCCGTGTTGGCCGCGTTTGCGCCGCGTTAATCGTCTTCATGCGTCATCGTGACCTCGTGCCTCCACTCAACGGCCCGGGCTTCTGACGTGTGTCGCGATTTCGCGCGCCATGGCGCGTCCATGTGCTTGACAGCCCTTGCACATTGTCGCAAGCTCCACGGCTGTTCAGCGTTCATGTCTTCGGGAGAGAGAGTATGCCGCGTCTGCAGTGCCTCGTCATGTGTCTGATCCTGGCGATCTTCGGCAGCATCCCCGCAACAGATGCCCAGACGACGACGGGGAGCATCCTCGGGGAGGTGAGCGATTCGAGCGGCGGGAAGCTGCCCGGCGTGACCGTAAACGCCCGCAACCAGGAGAATGGCGCGTCGCGCGAGACCGTGACCGACGCGCTCGGCACCTACAGTTTCAGCGCATTACCCCCCGGCACATACACCGTGAGCGCGGCGCTGTCGGGTTTCGGGATTGCGGAACGCAAGGACGTGAAGCTGCCGATTGCGTCGCAGGTCACGATCCCGTTCGTGCTCCAGATCGCCAGCCTCACCGAAACGGTCAACGTGACCGAGCAGGCGCCGCTGGTGGATGCCACGGAACACGTCGTCAAGACGCTGATCGACTCCCAGAAAATCGAGTCGCTCCCGCTCAAGAGCCGCGACTTCCTCGATCTGACGATGCTCGCGCCTGGCGTGGTCTCGGACCAGGGCTCCGCGTCGGCCGGACAGACCGACTCGATCTCGTTCGGCGGCATGAGCGAGAACTACAAGTCGGTATGGCTCGAAGGTGTGGATTTCAACGATGAAGTCACCGGCGGAGGCAGCGCGCTGTCATCGGCGACGCGCATCGCGCTCGCGTCGGAGGCCATTCAGGAATTCCAGGTGATGGCGAACTCCTACTCCGCCGAGTTCGGACGATCGGCGTCGGGCGCGATCAACATCGTGACGAAGGCGGGCGGGAACGCGGTGCACGGCAACGGCTTCTACTTCCGCCGCGCCGATGCGTTCGAGAAGCCGAACTACTTCTCGGAAGCGGTGCCCGCGTTCAAGATCGAGCAGTACGGCGCGACCATCGGCGGACCGATTCAGCACGATCGGCTGTTCTACTTCGGGTCCTGGGAGCGCCGGAACAACAACCGGTCGGTCCAGGTCAACATCCCCGTTTCGATCCGCGACTTCGTGAAGTCGCTCGGCTACGACACACGCACCGACGTGCCGGTCAGCACCGACGAGAACAACTACTTCACAAAGGCGACGTATTTGATGTCCCGGCAGCACACGCTGAACGTCACCTACATGTATGACCACCGCGATCTGCTCAACCAGCAGGTCGGCGGCGCCGACGCGGGAGATCACGGGTACGACGACCAGCGGCGCGCGTGGTTCGTCGTCGCGAACGTGACGTCGCTGCTCGGCAGGAACTTCGTCAACGAGCTGCGCGTCAGCGCGTCCCATCAAGCCTTGGACCGCGTGATGCAGGCGGGCACAACCCCCAGGCCGGAAATCCGGTTCCCGACGGTGTCGTTCGGCGAGGCGAGCAACGTGCCGCAGAGCCGCACGCAGAACAACTACATCTTCACCGACGCGGCGAGCCAACACTTCGTGGGGAAGGGCTCGCACGATCTGAAATACGGCTTCGAGGCGAACATCGTCCCCACGACGAGCCTGATCAACCAGTCGTTCAACGGCCTGTTCGAGTTCCTCACTGACGCCCCCGTCGTGCCGGGCGTGGCGAGCTCGCTTCCGTTCCGGTTCACGCAGGGTGTCGAGCTCCGCGGCAAGCTGGCGGCGATGCAACGCGACGTCAGCATCTACTCGACGTTCGTCAACGACATGTGGCGGCCGCGTAGCACCCTCACGCTGAACCTGGGCGTCCGGTACGATTTCCAGTTCTGGCGCGGCGATCTCAACGGCGCGGACATTCCAACCGGGATGACGACCGAGCAGTTCTGGGTCAGCCAGATCGTCGGGCCGCTCAGAGGACAGAACTTCAAGGCGGCGCCGAACGACCTCAACAACGTCGCGCCGCGCGTCGGCCTGGTGTGGGAGCCGACCGGGGACGCCAGGACGGTCGTTCGCGGCGGCTACGGCATCTACTACGACCAGATCAACACGACGACGATGCGCAGCATCGTGGCGGGCTACCCGGGCTTCATCACCACCCAGATCGCGAACGATTCGCGATCGGGCGACCGGCTGGCGAACAGCTTCTTCCCGAACCTGCCGACGATCACGTTGCCGGAGTCGCTGGGGACGTCATTCCGGATCGCGAACCCCGACACACGGTCGCCGTATACGCACCAGACGACGGCGGGCATGACCCATCAGATTTCCAACAGCTACGCGTTGTCGTTGGACTATGTCTACATGCGCGGCGAGCATTTTCCGCTGACGGTGAACGTGAACGCCCGGCGAGCGGACAACACGTTCCCGCTCCTCGCGTCGGGCGCGCGTCTCCTGCTGTACGACGATGTGTCGCCGATCCGGATCCACCAGGCGCAGATCCGGCTCGAAAAGCGGTTCTCGAGTGGTCTCGGCTTCCTCGTCGGCTACACGCTCGGCAGCGCCAAGAGCATTGCCGACAACGGCACGCCGTCCGACAAATACGATCTCATGTCCGATTGGGGTCCGACCTCGAACGACGTGCGGCACCGCTTCGTCGGCAACCTGATCACCACGCTGCCGTACGGCATCCAACTCGGCACGATCGTGACCACCAACACGGCGCCTCCCTACAACATCATCACCGGAACCGATTTGAACCGTGACGGTGACAACAACGATCGGCCGGCGGGCCTGGGCTTCGACGCGGGCCGCGGCAATCGGTACTTCCAGGCGGACATGCGGGTCTCGAAGAAGATCCGGTTCGGAAGAACCGCCAACGCCGAGGTGTTGTGGGAGATGTTCAACCTGTTCAACACGGTCAATTTCAACAACTATCAGAACAACCAGAGCGCGACGGCAGGTTTCACGTCGACGGGCATACCCACCGGCTTCGGGCAGCCGCGTCAGGCGTTCGACGCGTTCCAGGGTCAGCTCGGTGTGAAGTTGACGTTCTGAAAAGACTGCCGCCGGGAGCCGGAACACGGCCTCTCAGACCGATTGCTGCGTGGTCTTGCGAGCTCGCGGTGCCCGCGTCGTCTCCGCGAGCACGATGCGGTCGAGGCGCAGCATCTCGCCAAGCGACCAGGCTTGGAAAGGACAGCCTTTGGGCGCAAACGGCGCCTCGGCATCGGCAATCTCCGAAACATGTCCAAGGCCGGCCGTCTGCAAGTGTGCAAGCAGCGGACCGAAGAACCGGGCTCGCGCGTCACGCCTCGCCGCACTGGTGCTGCCCCGTACCCGAACCCACGCTTCGACGAAGGGCCCGATCAGCCAGGGCCAGACGGTTCCCTGATGATAAACGGCGTCTCGCGCGGAAGAATCGCCTTCGTAGAGCGGAGCGTAGCCTGGCTCGCCGGGCGCCAGCGACCGCAGGCCGATCGGCGTCAGGAGCTGCTGCTCGACAGCATCGACGATGCGCCGGGCCCGATCCCCCTCGAGGAGCAGCACGGGCAATCCTCCAACGGCAAGAATCTGATTCGGCCGGAACGTGTCGTCGCGCGTGCCGGCAACATGATCCACATCCACGACGTCGGCGAGACGCCCGAGGTCCTCATTCCAGAAGCGCTCGAGAAATGCGACTCGCCCTCTGTCGAACGCGGTGCGCCAGTGCGGCTCCAGGCGTGAGACTGCGCTCAGGGCATTCAGCCAGAGCGCCTGAATCTCGACCGGCTTGCCGATGCGCGGGGTGATCACGCGATCGCCGACGCGCGCGTCCATCCAGGTGAGTTGCAATCCCGGAACGCCGGCGCTCAGCAGGCCATCCGCGTCCATCCGGATTCCGAATCGAGTGCCGCTGGCATAGACGCTCACGATCTGCTTGACCGCGGACTCGAGGGCTTGCCGTTGTTCCGGCGTCAGAAGCTTCGAACCGCTCGGGGCCAGCTGCAACAGCTCGTGGACCGCGATGACGTACCAGAGCGATGCGTCGACGGAATTGAACTCCGCCGCTTCGCCGCGATCGGGGAACCGGTTTGGCAGCATACCCTCGGAAACGGCTCCCGCCCATTCGACCAGGATGTCGCGCGCCTCCGCGAGCCGGCCCGTGGCCAGGCACAGACCGCGCAAGGCGATGAACGCATCGCGGCCCCAGTCGGTGAACCATGGGTACCCGGCAACAATGGTCCGACCCGGCTCGCGCCGAACGAGATACGCAGAGGCCGCACGATCGAGCGGCGTGGGAAAGGCGTCGCGCCGGCGGCGCTCCGCCACACGAGCCTCGTTCACCAGCGTCACGACCTCATCGGCCATCCGGATCTCGAGCGCATCGGTGACATCCGCCCGGAGAAGCCAGACGGCCTGCTGGTCGGGACCGGAAAGCGGCCAACTGAACTCGCCCGGCGAGCCGAGATCTTCCGTGTCGTCGAGACCACGCTCGCGTTCCGCGGTGTAGACAAACTGCCGGTACCACTCCGGCGAATGCCGAAAGTCTCCGTTTGACAGGCAGATCACCGCAGGAAGTCCGTCGTAGGGTCGGAGCATGACGATCGCGCCGCGATGCTCGGCGTCGAAGCGAAAGGCCCCGTTCTGGTGGTGCATCGAGTGGTAGTCACGCCCGGACAGGAACGGCCTGGCGCGGAGTACGACCGGACCTTTCGATCGCGCCAGCGTCCAGACCACGGCCACCGCGCTGGAGCCGTACTGAACGAAAATCTCCTGCATCACCCGCGTGCCATCGGCCACCTCGTACTCCCACGTCGGCCATGGATCGCAGGTGAACCCGGTCAGGTGAGCGGCGCCGTCTGGATGGAGCACGTCCTGCGCATAGCGCTGCGTCGAGAGCGCGAACGACCCGCCGGGTGTATCGACCCACGCGTCGAAGCCGTTGACCAGAACGACCCTGCCCGTTGGTGGCGTCGTCGCCGTGAGCAACAGCGCGTGATATCGACGTGTCCGCACCCCGGACGTCGTGCCCGAGGCGAACCCACCGAGGCCGTCGGCCTCGAGCCATTCCGTCCGATCATCGATCTGCATGTCAGCGGCCGGCACGCGCAGAAACGCGCCTCAGCGTTCGGCGCTCAGCGCGCCGATCGCCTCTGCCATCCTGGTTTGACGATCCACCTGCGCGTCGCTCCTTCGCGGCTGAAGCAGCTTCGCCACGAGTCCGGTCCACCCGGTCTGGTGCGAGGCGCCGACGCCCCGTCCGGTGTCGCCGTGAAAGTACTCGTGGAAGAGCACGTGATCTCGAAAGTGCGGGTCGTCGTGCAGGCGGCGATTGTCTCCAAACACCGGTCGCTGCCCTTCTTCGTTGCGAAGGAAGAGCCGCGTAAGCGCGTCGCGAGCTCGCCCGCGACCTCGCCGATGGTGTGGTAGTGGCTGGACCCCGTCGGGCACTCGACCTTGAAGTCGTCGCCGTAGTAGTGCTGGAACTTCTGGAGCGACTCGATGATCAAGTAGTTCACGGGCATCCAGATGGGTCCGCGCCAGTTCGAGTTGCCGCCAAACAGCCCCGAGGTCGACTCACCGGGCTGATACGCGACCGAGAAGGTTTGACCGTCCCACTCGAGCGTGTAGGGGTGCTCCGCGTGATATCGCGAAAGCGCACGGACGCCAAAGTCCGAGAGAAACTCCGTTTCGTCGAGCATGCGGCGCATGAGCTTCTTGAAGCGGCTGCCGCGGAGCAGCGACAGCAGCCGTCGTTCGCCTTTGCCTGGCTCGTTCCAGCGAGACACCAGCGCCGCCAGATCCGGACGATAGTTGAGGAACCAATCGAGGCGGTCGGTGAACGCTGGCACCTTGGCGCAGAGCTCGGGCTCGAGGGTCTCGACCGCAAACAGCGGAATCAAGCCCACCATCGACCGGACCTTGAGCGGGAGCATCCGGCCATCCGGCAGATTCAGCACGTCGTAGAAGAACCCGTCCTCCTCGTTCCAGAGACCCATGCCGTCCCCGATGTGGGTCATGGCTTCGGCGATGTGCAGGAAGTGTTCGAAGAACTTCGTCGCGATGTCTTCGTAGACGTGATTGTGCTGGGCGAGCTCCAGCGCAATGCGCATCAGGTTGAGGCTGTACATCGCCATCCAGCTCGTCCCGTCGGATTGATTGATGTAGCCGCCCGTCGGCAGCGCGACGCTGCGATCGAACACGCCGATGTTGTCCAGGCCGAGGAAGCCGCCCTGGAACACGTTGCGTCCTTCGGCGTCCTTCCGGTTGACCCACCAGGTGAAGTTGAGCATCAGCTTGTGGAACACGCGTTCGAGGAACGCGAGGTCGCCCGGGTCGTCCTGGCGTGTCAGCCGGCGGCGCTTGCGATCGATCTGGAACACGCGCCACGCGGCCCAGCCGTGCACGGGCGGATTGACATCGCCAAATGCCCATTCGTACGCCGGCAGCTGTCCGTTCGGGTGCATGTACCACTCGCGACAGAGGAGGACGAGCTGCCGCTTCGCAAAGTCCGGATCGACCAGCGCCAATGAAATTGTGTGGAAGGCGAGATCCCACGACGCGTACCACGGGTATTCCCACTTGTCCGGCATCGAGATGATGTCGGCGTTGTGCAGATGCGTCCAGTCGCGGTTGCGCCCTCGAGCTCGTTCCGGCGGGGGCGGCGGCTGACCGGGATCGCCCTTCAGCCACCGGGGCACATCGTAATGGAAGAACTGTTTGCTCCAGATCATGCCGGCGAGCGCCTGCCGGTGAACGAGCCGATGATCCTCGGAGAAGCCTTTCTGCATACCGCCATAGAAGGCGTCCGCTTCCAGACGGCGCCGCTCGACCAGGTCGTCGAAGCCTTCGAAGGGATCGGCGTGGACGTCGGCTGACAAGCGCAAGCGAACGACCGCGCGTCCTCCGGCGGGGATTTCGAGGCGATAGTGGGCGGCCGCCTTGGTGCCGCGACCCTGTGCGTTGACTGCCCGGGAGTTTCGATTGACGATGAGCTCGTGAAACGCGTCCTTGAAATGACCCTCCGTCGCCGGCAGTCCAAACACTCGGCCCCCGTTGGTCTCGTTCTCCGTGAAGAGCCACGGCGCATTGCCGTCGCGATACAGCCGGTATTCTCCCAGCGCTGCACACCTGGCGACGGCGACCGCCTGGTCCAGCGCCAGCTCCGGCTTGGGACCGGGATGGCCCCACGACCACATATTGCGGAACCACAACTGAGGCAGCACGTGCACGCCGGCGACTTCAGGGCCGCGATTGTGGACGGTGAGGCGGATGAAGATGTCCGACGGTGAGCGCTTCGCGTATTCCATGACCACATCGAAGTACCGGTTCTCGTCGAATACGCCGGTGTCGATCAGCTCCAGTTCCGGATCCTCTTTGCCGCGCCGCCCATTCTCCTCGACGAGTCGAGCGTACGGAAACTCCCGCTGGGGATACTTGTAGAGCGCCTTGAGGTAGGAGTGCGTGGGTGTCGCGTCGAGGTAGTAATAGCACTCCTTCACATCCTCGCCGTGATTTCCCTCGGTGTTGGTCAGACCGAACAGCCGCTCTTTCAGGATCGGGTCGCGCTCATTCCACAGCGCCGGCGCGAAACACAGGATCTGCTGGTCGTCGCTGATGCCGTGCAGCCCGTCCTCGCCCCACCGGTACGCGCGGCTGCGTGCCACGTCGTGGCTCAACGCCTCCCAGGCCGTGCCGCCCGGGCTGTAGTCTTCGCGCACCGTGCCCCATTGGCGCTCGCTCAGATACGGGCCCCACAACTTCCAGCCGTTGCCGGCCGGCTCGTCCAGGCGTTTCTCCTCTTCCATGGAAGACCTCTTCCTGAGGCCATCCTACTACCCGTCTTCGCCGATCGCAGCCGCAGTTTCAAATGAAGCGCCCGCGCCGTGGACTGATGGGGTGGCGATGGGATTGAGCGCGTGGCACATTAAGTGTCATCGGAGGACACTGGAGATAACGGGTTCACACAAAGAAACGGAGTAACGGAGACAAGAACGGAGAAGACGCGTGCGAGCAGTGGCCGGCGATCCTCACGAATGACGTGCGAGTCATGGAAAAAGCGTTGCGTGTCACGTGCCACGTCGTCGACGATACAGACGTGAAATCAGCATCAGTGAGGAGCTGCAGATGATGACGCGCGTTTCACTCGTGACCCTGATGTGCCTGGCCGTTGCCGGTCCGCAGACGCCGAGGGCTCAGACGCCGGACGCGCCCGCCGCGTGTCCGGAAATGGCTTCGGCGCTCGCGGCGCTGATGCGCAGCGACGCGCGATTGAGAGACTGGCCCAACCTCGCGCGCTACCGGGAGGCCAACCGAACGCTGACGGCTGCCGCCGGCAATGAGGCGCGTGTGGTGTTCATGGGCGACTCGATTACCGATGCCTGGCAGCAACCGCGTTACGGCGGGTTCTTTCCAGGCAAGCCCTACGTCGATCGCGGAATCAGCGGCCAGACGACCCCTCAGATGCTGCTGCGTTTCCGGACGGACGTCATCGATCTCGGGCCGAAGGCCGTCGTGATTCTGGCGGGAACCAACGACATTGCCGGCAATACCGGCCCGATGACGAACGACGAGATCCAGGGCAACCTGGCATCCATGAGCGAGCTGGCGCACGCGCACAACATCCGTGTTCTGCTCGCGAGCGTGACACCGGTCAGCGCCTACCACGTCGCCTCACCCGCCGCCGCTCCGCAGACGACGTCGAGGCCGATGGCGCGCATCCAGGCGCTGAACGACTGGATGAAGGCGTACGCCGCATCCCACGGCGCCGTGTACCTGGATTACTTTTCCGCAATGACCGATCGCTCCGGCCTGCTCCGAGCGGAGCTGAGTGAGGACGACCTGCACCCCAACGCAAAGGGCTACGCGATCATGGCGCCGCTCGCCGAGGCGGCAATCGCACGCGCGTTGAAATAGCGGGGTTGCGTGAGAGGCACCATGAAATCCTCATTGATGGCCGTGCTCGCGATCTCATTGACGGCATGCTCGCCTGCGCCGAACAGCGCGCGATGGCCGGAAGGCCCGCCGATCGATCTCTCGCACGATTACAGCGACCAGACGGTTTTCTGGCCCACGGCCGAGAGTTTCAAGCTGGACAAGGTCGCGGATGGCGTGACCGAGCAGGGCTACTACTATGCGGCCAACAACTTCTCGACCTCGGAACACGGCGGCACGCACATCGATGCGCCGGTCCACTTTGCCAAGGGTCATCCGACGGTGGATCAGATTCCGCTCGATCGACTCATCGGCGCCGCCGTCGTCGTCGACGTCACGGCGGCGTGCGCCAATCAACCCGACTATCGGGTGACGACCGAGGATTTCACCGCGTGGGAACGATCGAACGGCGAGATCCCGGCCGGCACGATTGTCTTGATTCGTACCGGATACTCGCGCTTCTGGCCCGACGCGTCGCGATACCTTGGGACGGCCGAACGCGGTACCGCCGGCGTCGCCAAGCTGCACTTTCCCGGGTTGCACCCCGACGCAGCCCGGTGGCTGGCGGAGTCGCGCCGGGCCAAGTCGGTCGGCCTCGACACGGCCAGCATCGACTACGGGCAGTCGACGATGTACGAGTCGCACCGCATGCTCTACGAGCGCGACATTCCAGCGTTCGAGAATCTGACCAATCTCGATCGCTTGCCGGCCACTGGAGCGTTCGTCGTCGCGCTGCCCATGAAGATCAAGGGCGGAAGCGGAGCGCCGCTCCGGGCTGTTGCCTTCGTGCCGCGAACGTGAAAGTCTCGCCCAGTCCACGTTTAACCGCAGAGATTGCAGAGAGCGCAGAGGTTTTGTTTTTTGGCTCTGCGTGCTCCGCGCGCGCTGCGGTTAAACGTGGACTTCAATCCGATATTCTCGTGGAGTTCGAAGCTACCGCTGTCGACCAGAGGGGAGAGGCCCGGATGCGCCGGCTAAAGGTCGTCGCAAGGATCGTCCTTGTCGGGTGCGCCTCGGCGTGCTGGGCGGCGCGCCTGATCAGCCCGGCAGTCGCCGCCGGCTCGCCGGACGGCCAGTGGTCGATCGTCGGCGTTCGCCAGGCGCCGAGCACCTGGAAAACGTTCACGAGCACGGTATGGGACGTCGCGCTCGACTACCCGCCCGGCTGGACCGTCGACGACGACGGCGACGAGGTGACGTTCCGTTCGTCGGACGGGACTACGATCGTGCTCGGCCGGACCGGCACGGATGCGCCGTCGGAGCCCGCGCCACGAAGACGCACGCCAAAACCGGCGTGCACGACCTCGACCACTTCCCACGACGTCGTCGCGACCGTCTGCGTCGATCCGACATCATTGGTCCGGAGGGCTGTTCTGGTTCTGAAAACGCGAGACGGCCGACAGTTCCGTCTCGCGCTCAGAACCCGCGGGCGCGATTCTCAGATCTTCGACGCCATGCTGGCCTCGGTGCGGCGCTATCCGTGAACCTGCTTCGAATTGAGGATTGCGGATTGAGGATTGCGGATTGCGGACCGGATCGCGGATTACAGAGTTTTCAATCCGCACGCACTCCGCACTCCGCACTCCGCACTTCGCACTTCGGACTTCAGTACACACTCGGTCCTACCTCCCGCCCCCTCCAGACGTCGTCTCATCATCGGAGTCCTGCAGCTTCAGCCTCCAGATGCCACGCCCGTGCGTGGCCGCGTACAGCAGGCGCGCGTCCGAGTCAATCGTCAGGCCGTAAACGGCGACCGGTGGCATGTTCGGCGCCGCCGGAGACCAGCTGGTTCCGCCTCGAGCGAGCATCAGCACGCCCGAGTCGGTCGCTGCGAAGACGTCGCCGGTGTCCGGGTCGAACGCCACGTCAGTGATCGGCTGATCTCCGAGGTCGAAGCTCAAGTCTTTCCAGACCGCCGACCCGGTGGTCGGCTGGAACTGCACTTCGAACACGTGGCCCGGTGTCGTCGGCGTGTAGGCGTTATAACCCGAGAACGAAACGTACGCGTGATACGGGTTGTCGGGGTCGATCGCGATCCCGCTGACGAATCGCCTCGGCTGCGCGCTCGTATCGATCCGCGTGAACGCCACGCTGGCCGTCGCCGCGTCGGCGTTCCTCGAGATGAAGACGCGCCCGCGCCGCGTGGCAGCCCACAGTGTGTGCCTGTCGCTCGGCGCGCGCTCCGTGGCGACGACGTACCCCGTGCCCTTGTCGAGAGCGGGTCCGGTTGTCAGGTCGCCTGCCGCGCCGCCGAGTGGCTCCCAGTCACCGCACTGCACCGTGAAATCGCCGAAGAACTCGTTGCAGTGCTGTTCGAGGAACGCCTGAGAGCCCCCGTTGTCCGTGGTCCGCCAGACGTGCTGGAGGCCGATGAACCAGGTGCCGCTGACTTTTGGATCGTTGATCAGGGGAACGTAGAACGACGCCAACTCGCCGCTCCCGTTCAGCGGATCGCCCCAAAAGTTCCAGCCCAGTGGTTCGGTGCCGCGGAAATTCACATCACCTTGCGGCCCGAAGTACGTGTGCATCCGGATATCGACGTTGCCGACGTCGATCCCCGATTGACCGCCGTCACCTCCCACCGACTCGAACCATGATCTCGACCTTCCGCTGAACGCCCACGTGCCGTTGTCCTGCGTGCCCGCGAGCAGGTTCTTCTCCGGAGCGTTGGCGTCCAGGGAAAGGCTCTGAAACTGCAGCGTCCTCAGGCCGTCGTTGAGGCTGGTGATTCTTGTCGGGATGGATTTGAGCCATGCCTTGCAGTCGATGAGGTCGGCGCCCAGAAGACCGCGCCCGTCGCAGTCGGCCGATGCGTCGGCAAAACGCCCGCTCGTGCGCACCACGCCGCCGTCCGAGCCAAGGAACGCGATGTCAGGGTTCGAATTCGTGAACGCGATGGCGTGCTGGTCCGGATGCATTCCCAGGGGTGGCGACTGTGTGTCGTTGGTCATGTCGGTGAAGCTCACGCCCGCGTCGGTCGATCGCTGGACGGTGCGGCCGTTGGACGGCGGGTGCCGCGTGAAGATCTCCTCGTAATGCATCTGCCCCCCGATCCAGACGACGTCGGGCTGCCCCGGCGGCGACGCGACGGGCATGTCGTACGAGCACTGCTGCCCGCAGTAGTCGAACGACCCGAAGCCGGGCGTCCCCGGCGTGGAGTTGGAAAGCTTGATCCACGCGAGGTTGTTCACGCCGTCTGTCAGGCTCGCCGCCGCGACGTTGGCATCGTCGACGCGGTAGAAGTCGGCAGGGCCCTCTCCCGCGTCGCCTACATAGATGCGTAGCTTCTGCCCCCTCGGCGCAAGGGCGAACTCGGTGCGGGAGGAGATTGTGTTCGCGATCAGCCCGCCTCCCGCCGACGCGAACACCTGCTCGAAGGAGCCGCTTGACGTGGAACGGTAGAGGCCGTAGTCGAAGATCGAGAGGTAGATGCGTGTCCGGTCGCGCGGTCCGAGGCCGGTGCGGTCCGTTTCGATTTTGCTCACGCCGCCGCGGAAGAAGTCGGACCCGTTGGGCGATGCGGGGTTCACCACGTCGGAGGTACGGCTGAAGACAAGGGCAAACGTCGCGCCGCCGTTCGTCGATTCGTACAGGCCGACCGGCGGAGCTCCTGGCGGCGTGAACCGCCCGCCGTTGACCGACGACGAACCATGGCGAGCAACGGCAGTGCCGATGAAAAGGTGACGCGCGTCGAGGGGATCGACGGCAATCGCACCGATCGATCGATCCTGCGAAACGGCGACGCTGCCGGGAACCAGCGCCCACGACTGTCCGCCGTTGGTGGACTTGAAGAGGCCGACGCCCGCTTCCGAGTCGCTCGACCCGTTCGGCTCACCGGTCCCTGCGTAGAGCGTTCTTCTCCGCGAATCGGTCGGGTCGAAGATGAGCGATCCGATGGCGTTGGACGGAATGCCGTCGTTCGCCGGCTCCCAGCTCGGTGTCGCGTCGAGGGCGTTCTCCGTTTTCCAGACGCCGCCGCCTGCCGCGCCAACCAGGAGCGTGCAATCAGCCCGCTCGCACCGCGACGAAAGCGCGAAGGCGGTCACGCGACCTGAGTCGGTCGTGGGGCGACCGGTGAAGGTCGCTTCGCCCGGGACCCTCGGCGTGAAAGGGCCAATCTCCTCCCAGCCGTGCCTCTTGCCGTGCGGATGCCGCGAGATGTTCTCGAACGCGTTAGCCGCCTGCTCCCGGCGCGCCGAGGAAATGTGAACGGCCGGAAACGCGCGGTTGTCGTACCGCTCCTGTTCGGGTCCGGACACGTGGTCCGTTTCGACGCGGGGAGCTTCACCCGCCTTGCTCGAGAACGCCGCCACCGCGTGCCGGTTGAAGGGAC
>Ga0137418_10004087_pt1 | contig 13391 bp, 9 predicted proteins | sample CZODoug3_1_2_16f_FD_122242 | JGI IMG/M metagenome (GOLD analysis project Ga0137418, IMG submission 122242) | Vadose zone soil fungal communities from Angelo Coast Range Reserve, California, USA - CZODoug3_1_2_16fungal (Hybrid Assembly) | ecosystem: Environmental > Terrestrial > Soil > Vadose...
GTCTTCTCGTCGAAGCGCAGCTTCAGGTACTCCGGCACCGAGCGCGCCTGTGAGCCGTAGTAGAACGGCATCATGAAAACGCCGAGAAACACCATGGCGGGGACCGCCCCCACCCAGTAGAAGTGACTGGTCGCCATGCCATACTTGGCGCCCGATGCCGCCATGCCGATGACTTCCTGGGCACCCAGGTTGGCCGACAGAAACGCGAGTCCGGCAACCCATGCCGGGATCGAGCGACCGGAGAGAAAGTAGTCCGTGCTGGTCTTCACGTAGCGCCGCAGCGCGTAGCCCACGCCCAGCACGAACGCGAAGTACACTCCCATGATGACCCAGTCGATCTCGCTTGGATGCAAGAGGCCCCCTCGTTCCGCCTGAGCTCCCCGGCATGCACCGGGCACGATGGCCTAGTTTGATCCAAGCGGCATGCCAAGGCGAGTGTGCGGGTGTACGCTTCACAGCGAGCCGCCATGCGAGCGCGCGGGAAGCACACCGCCATGAGCATTTACGACCAGGACCTGGACAAGAACCCTGCCAACTACGTGGCGCTCTCACCGGTGAGCTTCGTGGAGCGCAGTGCCGAGGTGTTCGCTGATCTGCCCGCGGTGGTTCATGGCCGGCGCCGCTACAGCTGGCGCGACACGCGCGAACGTGCGGCGCGACTGGCGGCGGCGCTGCGGGGGCTCGGGGTGGCGCGCGGCACCACGGTCAGCCTCATGCTGCCCAATACTCCGGAGATGATCGAGGCGCACTACGCCGTACCGGGCCTGAATGCCGTGCTCCACCCGCTCAACACGCGCCTGGACGCACCGCTCCTTGCCTGGCAGATGCAGCACTGCGAGGCCGCGATCCTGATCACCGACCGCGAGTTCGCGCCCGTCATCGGCATGGCGCTCACGATCCTGCGAGATGAGCATGGCCGCACACCCATCGTCATCGATGTGTGCGACAGCGAGTACACGGGGGGTGGTGAGCCTCTGGGCACATACGAGTACGAGGCGCTGCTCGCACGGCACGAGCCGCTGCAGCGGCTCGAGTGTCCGCAGGACGAATGGGACGCCATCGCCGTGTCCTACACTTCCGGCACCACCGGCAATCCCAAGGGCGTGGTCACGCACCACCGCGGGGCCTATCTCAACGCGGTGAGCAACGCCGCCACCTGGAGCATGCCGCAATTCCCGAAGTACCTGTGGACGTTGCCGATGTTCCACTGCAACGGCTGGTGCTTCCCGTGGACGGTGGCGATGCTCGCCGGCACGCAGGTGTGTCTGCGCAAGGTGGAGAGTCGCGCAATTTTCGACGCCATGCGCGCGCATGCTGTGGATCACTACTGTGCGGCCCCCATCGTGCACAACCTGCTGATCAACGCGGAAGCCGCGCTGCGCGATGGTCTCACGCAGCGGGTGCGCGGCATGGTGGCAGGTGCTGCGCCCCCGGCGGCGATGATCGAGGGCATGGCGAGGATCGGTTTCGAGCTCACCCACGCGTACGGGCTGACCGAGACCTACGGTCCGGCGGCGGTCGCTGCCAAGCGTGGGCAATGGGCCGCGGCGAGCCTCTCGGAGCAGACCCGGCTCAACGGCCGCCAGGGCGTGCGCTACGTCCTGCAGGAGGGAATGACGGTGCTCGATCCGCACACCATGGCCGAGGTAGCGGCCGACGCACAGACGCTCGGTGAGATCATGTTCCGCGGCAACATCGTGATGAAGGGCTACCTGAAGAATGCGGCCGCAACTGCCCAGGCGTTCGCGGGCGGCTGGTTCCACACCGGGGATCTCGCGGTGCTGGAGCCGGACCGCTACGTCAAGATCAAGGACCGCAGCAAGGACGTGATCATCTCCGGCGGCGAGAACATCAGCTCGCTCGAGGTGGAGGATGCGCTCTACCGCCACCCGGCGGTGATGGCCTGCGCGGTGGTGGCGCGGCCCGATCCGAAATGGGGCGAGACGCCGCTCGCCTTCGTCGAGCTCAAGAGCGGCGTCACGGTGAGCGCCGCCGAGCTCATCGGGCATTGCCGCAGCCTGCTGGCGGCCTACAAGGTGCCGCGCGAGGTGCGCTTCGAGGACATCCCGAAGACTTCCACCGGCAAGATCCAGAAGTTCGTGCTGCGCCAGCGGGCGAGATCGACCAGTGCGATCGAATGAGGAGACCACCATGACGACTGCCGCGGAGCCACTGGTGAGGCGCGACCCGGACCCGCTGGTGAGGCGCGACCGGGACACGCGCGGCGTGGCTATTCTGACACTCAATCGCCCTCAGGCCTTCAACGCGCTGTCCGAGGCGATGCTGGCCGCGATGCAGCGCGAGCTCGATGCGATCGCCAACGATGAGGCGGTGCGCGTCGTGGTGCTCGCGGCGGAAGGCCGGGCGTTCTGCGCCGGCCATGACCTGAAGGAGATGCGCGCGCAACCCTCGCTCGAGTACTACCGCGGACTGTTCGCGCAGTGCACGCGCATGATGCTCACGCTGCGGCGCCTGCCGGTGCCGGTGATCGCGCGCGTACAGGGTATCGCCACCGCCGCGGGCTGCCAGCTGGTCGCGCAGTGCGACCTGGCCGTAGCTTCCAGCGCCGCGAGGTTCGCGGTCAGCGGCGTGAACCTCGGGCTATTCTGCTCGACGCCGAGCGTACCGCTGTCGCGCAACGTCGCGCGCAAGGCGGCGTTCGAAATGCTGGTGACGGGCGACTTCATCGACGCTGCACAGGCGCAGGCGCGCGGACTCGTGAACCGGGTCGTCGAGCCCGAGCGCCTCGATGCGGAGATCGAGACGCTGGTGGCGAGCATCGTCGCCAAGCCGCGCGCGGTGGTGGCCATGGGCAAGGAGCTGTTCTACCGGCAGGGGGAGCTCGGCATCGAGGCCGCGTACGAGGCGGCCGGTGAGACCATGGCCTGCAACATGATGGAGGCAGCGGCGCTGGAGGGCGTGCAGGCATTCATCGAGAAGCGCAAACCGCGCTGGTGACCCTGCGGCAGCACCGACCCCATGCAACGCACCGCGTGGCCAGGCGACAACGCCCGGCAGCTGTTGACGCTGGGCATTGCGCTCGCGGCATTCTTGAGGCCTGAGCCGTCGCCCGTGCGGGCCGAAACGCCCGACGACGTCGCGCTCGCGCGGGATCTCATGATCCCGATGCGCGATGGCATCAAGCTCGCCGCCGACGTCTATCGGCCGGCACGGAACGGCGTGCCCATTGAAGGCAGGTTCCCGGCGCTGTTGATGCGCACGCCGTACGACAAGGAGGTGCGCGCAGCGCCCTTCGCACAGTACTTCGCTTCCCGCGGCTACGTCGTGGTCGTGCAGGACGTGCGTGCGCGCTACAAGTCGCAGGGCCATTGGCGGCCGCTGTATGACGATGGCCTTGACGGCTACGACACGACGCAGTGGATCGGACATCAGCCCTGGTCCGACGGCGGCATCGGCACGGTCGGAACATCGTACGAAGGCGGAACGCAGCATGCGCTCGCGATCGCCGATGCACCGTTCGTCAAGGCGATGATCCCGCTGTTTTCGATGTCGGACGTCGGTCGCTATGGACTGCGGCACAACGGCGCGTTCGAGCTGCGCTGGGTCAACTGGGTCTTCTCGATGGGAGACCCGGGGGGCCAGCCGAACCTCGTGGCGGCCGCGCGCGCCGCCAGCGATCCGGCTGCGGCGCCCGCGCTCGCAGATCTCGTCAACCATGTGCCCGAATACGTGCGTGCCTTGCCCTTGCGCGCCGGCGACACCCCCCTCAAGTTCGCGCCCGACTACGAAAAGTGGCTGGCGGATGTGATGAGTCACGGGGGCGACGACCCGGTGTTCAAGGGGATGGGGGTCGAGGTCGTCGATCACCTGGCTGACTACAAGGACATTCCCGTCTACCACGTCACCGGCTGGTACGATTCCTGGGCGCTGCAGGTGGCGAACCTCAACTATGTAGGCCTGCGCGACCGCAAGAAGAGCCCGCAGCGCCTGATTGTCGGACCCTGGACTCATAGCCGGCCGAACCTCAGCTATGCCGGAGACGCTCAGTTCACGCCCGACGCGGCCATCGATCTCAACGCCTTCCAGCAGCGCTGGTTCGATCACTGGCTGAAGGGTGTCGACAATGGTGTCGACCGCGAGGCACCGGTGCGCATCTATGTCATGGGCGGCGGTGACGGGCATAAGACCGCCGAGGGCCGGGTGTTCGTCGGGGGGTACTGGCGCGATGAACGGGAGTGGCCGCTCGCCCGGTCGACGCCGACGGCGTACTACCTGCACGCCGACGGGGTGCTCTCGCCCGACAAGCCCGTACCGCATGAACCGGTGACCTACCGCTTCGATCCACACAATCCGGTACCCACGCTCGGTGGCAACCTCTCGTCCCAGGGGGCGCTCGCGACCGCGGGCGCGACGGATCAGCACTGCCGACCCGCTGTGTGGACCTGTACGGACTCGAATCCGCTGTCGGCGCGCAATGATGTGCTCGTGTTTCAGACGCCGCCCCTGACGCGGGACCTAGAAGTAACCGGACGCCTGATCGTTCGGCTGTGGGCGGCTTCGGACTCGCCCGATACCGATTTCACCGCCAAGCTCATCGATGTGTACCCACCGAATGCCGACTTCCCGGGCGGCATCGAGCTCAACATCGGCGACAGCATCGTGCGCGCGCGCTACCGCAACGGCCCGGCCAAGGCCGAGATGCTTCAACCCGGGAAGCCCTACGAGTTTACGATCGAGATGTATCCGACTTCGCTAATCTTCAGGCACGGCCACCGGATCCGGCTGGACATCTCCAGCAGCAACTTTCCGCGCTTCGACGTCAATCCGAATACCGGCGAGCCCCTGAACGACAACCGGCGCTGGCGGATCGCGGAGAACTCGGTCTACTTCGATCCCGCACACCCCTCACGCATTGTGCTGCCCCTCGTCCCCTCAGGTTTCCGATAACGTTGTGCGGTCGAGAATTCCGGCGCGACGATCCGAGAGTCCGTCGCGGCGGGCGGAGTGCCGGTTCGCGGGGCCGATCCTATGATGCCGTGGTGCCGGAGAGCCCAGCATGCCGATCGACTTCACGCTGAATCAGCAGCGCTCCAGCTACCACGGCGATCCCTCCATGCCGCTGTTGTGGTATCTGCGCGATCACGCGCGCCTCACCGGCACGAAGTTCGGCTGTGGAATCGGTTACTGCGGAGCGTGCACCGTCCACATTGATGGCGCGGCCACGCGCTCATGTGTCACCCCCATGTCACAGGTGGCGGGGCGCGGCGTCACCACCATCGAGGGGCTCGCGCGGGGCGGCCGGCTGCATCCGGTGCAGCAGGCCTGGATCGACGAAGACGTTCCCCAGTGCGGCTATTGCCAGGCCGGCCAGATCATGGCTGCGGTCGACCTGTTGGCCCGTAAGCCCCAACCGAGCGAGGGCGACCTCGCCGCCCTGACGAACCTGTGCCGCTGCGGCACCTATGCGCGCATCCGCAAGGCGATCCGTCGGGCGGCGGCGCAGTTGCAGGGCGAGCCCCGGTGAGCGCGCTGCGCAGCACCGGCGCGCTCTCGCGCCGCGATTTTCTCAGCGTGTCAACGAGCGCTGCCGGCGCACTGATGGTGTCATGGCCCTGGCCGTGCGCGCCAGGAGCGCAACCCGCCGGGAGCCGCTCGCTCGGCGCGTTCGTTCGCATCGAGGCCGATGGTCGCGTCGTGATCGGGGCACGCGGCTGCGAGATCGGGCAGGGCGTCAAGACCTCGCTCCCCATGCTGATCGCCGAGGAGCTGGATGTTCCCTGGTCGGCGGTCACGGTGGAGCAACTCCCCTACGGTCTCATCGCCAGCCACGACGCGCCGGGCTACACCTCACGATACGGTCCTCAGGGTGCGGGCGGGAGCACCAGCATTCCGGACGGGTGGAAGGAGCTGCGGCAGGCCGGCGCGCGGGTGCGGTGGCTGCTGGTGCAGGCGGCCGCCCGGATCTGGCGGCAGCCGGCCGATCAGCTCCGGACCCACGATGCGCACGTGTTGCATCCGGACGGACGCAGCCTGAGCTACGCGCAGCTCGCGGCGCGCGCCGCCACGCTCACCCCGGCGCCTGCAGAGGTGCCTCTGAAGCCGCGGGGCGGGTATCGCATCATCGGCCAACCCACCCGGGTGACGGATGCGCGTGAGATCGTGACCGGTGCAGCGGCTTACGGGATCGACGCCGCCATCCCGGGTGCCCTCACGGCACTCATCGCGCGTTGCCCGTACTTCGATGGCGCCGTCGCGCACGTTGACGATGCCCAGGCGCGACGGGTTCCAGGCGTCCGGCAGGTCTTCCGGATCCCCGGGCCCCAGCCCGGTGCCGTGCTGGATCGAAACCTCGCGGCAGGTGTGGCGGTGGTGGCGGATGATTTCTGGTCGGCGCGCAAGGGTCGCGAAGCGCTGCGCATCACCTGGACTCAAGGACCCGGTGCACAGGATTCCTCGGCCGCGCTCGAGCGCCGCGCGGCCGCGGCGCTGGCGACGCGGGGAAAAATCGCGCGCCAGGATGGCGAGCTCGAAGCAGCACGCCAGGCAGCGGCCCGTGTCGTGGAAGCGGTGTATGTCATGCCGCTGCTCGCGCATGCGACCATGGAGCCGCCGAACGCGCTCATCGAGCTGCGGCCGAAGCGGGCGCTGCTCGTGGCCTCGTTGCAAAGCCCCGGCGACGCATCCCGCATGATCAGTGCGATGACCGGGATCGCCCGCCCGGATATCGAGATCCGGCTGCGGCGTGTGGGTGGCGGCTTCGGCCGGGGGCTGCAGAACGACTTCGTCGCGGAAGCGGTGCTCGTGGCTCAGACGGCCAAGGCAGCGGTGAAAGTCATCTGGACGCGCGAAGATGATCTGCAGAACGATTTCTACCGGCCGTTCGGGCTGCACCAACTGACGGCAACGCTCGATGCTCAAGGCCGGGTCAGCAGCTGGGCGCATCGGGTCGCTGCCACGCCGCGCAAGTATCGGGCGGCGGGGATGGAGGAGGAGTCCGACTGGATCGGCTGCGCCGATCCCGATGGTTTCCCGGCCGGCTGCGTGGCCAACTATCTGTCCGAGTTCATGGCGGTCGAATTCGGTCTGGCGCGCGGTTGGGTGCGCGGGCCGTTGCCGACGTTCTCGGCGTTTCCGGTGCAGAGCTTCGTGGACGAGGTCGCGCTCGCCGCCGGCGCGGATCCCTTGGCGCTGCGGCTCGAGCTGCTGGGCGCGCCACGCGAGCTGGCGTATCGAGACCACGGCGGACCGACACTGCATACCGGACGCCTCGCTGGCGTGTTGAGGCGCGCGGCACAGGAGATCGGCTACGGCCGCAAGCTCCCCCCGGGGCACGGGATCGGTCTGGCCAGTCACTTCACCCATGGCGGATACGTCGCGCACGCGTTCGAGGTAGCCGTGTCGGCGGCGGGCGAGCTCGAGGTGGTGCGGTGTGTCTGTGCGGTGGACGTCGGGGAGGTCGTCAACCCGCTCGGGGTCGAGGCGCAGATGATGGGGGCGACGATCGACGGCCTCTCGACCGCTCTCAACCTGCAGATCACCGTCAAGGACGGGCGCATCGAGCAGTCCAACTTCCCCGATTACCCGCTGCTGCGCATGGCGGCGGCACCGGACGTCGCAGTGCACCTCGTCGCTTCGGAATTCCCGCCCTCCGGTGCCGGGGAGATGGGAATGCCCACCGTCGCCCCCGCGCTGGTCAACGCCATTTTTGCCGCGAGCGGCAAGCGCATCCGCCGTCTGCCAGTCGGCGATCAGCTCAAGGGCTCGACGGCGCGCTCTTGACGCCGCCCGGGAACGGTGCGTGCACATCCATGTGTTGAGTCACGGCCGGCATCGGATACTTGAGGCCGCTGGCGCAATTGAACAGCACCACCCGCTCGCTCGGGCGTAGCTTGCCGCCCGCGGCCGCCTGCAGGTAGGCCGCGTAGGTCGCCGCGCCCTCGGGGCTGAGGAGCAGCCCATCCCGTGATCCCACGTGCTGCCGGGCGGACTCGATGTCCGAGTCCGGGACCGCGAGCGCGCAGCCGCCGCTGTCGCGCAGCGCGCGCAGGATCAGGAAATCGCCCAGCGCCGCCGGCACGCGGATACCCGCCGCGATCGTGCGGGCATTCTCCCAGGGGACGGCGGTGTTCTCCCCGGCATCGAATGCGCGCACGATCGGCGCGCAGCCGCTGGATTGAACCGCGATGAGCCGCGGCAGGGGACCTGAAATCCAACCGAGGGTCAGCAGCTCCTGCCACGCTTTCCACATGCCGATCAGACCGGTGCCGCCACCGGTCGGATAGAACACGACATCCGGCAGCCGCCACTGCAGCTGCACCGCCAGCTCCAGTCCCATGGTCTTCTTGCCTTCGATCCGATACGGCTCCTTCAGCGTCGACATGTCGAACCAGCCGAACTGCGGCTTGCCCAACTCGACCAAGCGGGCGCAATCGTTGATCAGTCCGTTGACACGCCACACCGTCGCGCCCTGCAGGGCGATCTCGCTGAGGTTGATTTCGGGGGTGTCGTCCGGGCAGAAGCAATACGCCTCGATGCCGGCGCGCGCGGCGTAGGCGGCGAGCGCCGCACCGGCGTTGCCATTGGTCGGAATCGCAATGCGCCGCACGCCGTGGGCCTTCGCCATCGATACCGCCACGCACAGGCCGCGCGCCTTGAACGAACCGGTCGGCAGGCGAGCCTCGTCCTTGACCATGGGAGCCATGAACCCGGCGGGCCGTTGGCTGTTGGTCAGAGGCACCAGCGGTGTTTCCACCTCACCCAGACTGACGATGTGAGCCGGCTCAGCGACCGGCAGCAGTTCGCGCCACCGCCACAGGCCCGCCGGACGTGCCGCGATCTCTTCCCGCGGCACCGTGCGCCCGAGGGCATCCAGGTCATAGCGCGCCAGCAGCGGCTTGTTCGCCGCCGACAGACCGTGCAACCTCGCGATGTCGTACCGTTGCGCGCTGACACTGCACTCCAGGTGCGTCGCATACGAATAGCGCACTTAGGGCTCCTCGAGTCAGGGATGGCGGTCCCGATCGCCGGCTTTGTGATACAAGGGCGCGATGACGCACGAGCCGCCGCGCACCTCGCAGCCGCAACTGGTCCGCGCGATTGGCCGCTGGAGCATGGTAGCACTCGCGGTCAACAGCATCCTCGGCAGCGGCATCTTCGGGTTGCCCTCGGTAGTTGCCGGACTGGTTGGGCAGGCGAGTCCCGCCGCCGTGCTGATCGCCGGCGCGGGCATGGCGGTCATTATCGCCTGCTACGCGGAAGTCGCGTCCCAGTTCACCGAGACCGGCGGCACCTATCTGTATGTGCGCCATACCTTCGGCAGGTTCGCAGGCCTGCAGGTGGGTTGGCTGATGCTGCTCAGCCGCCTGACGGCGTGCGCCGCCGGGGTGAATCTGCTGGTCATTTACCTGGGGGAATTCTGGCCCGCGGCGACCCAGCCGCTGCCGAGACTCATGGTCATCGCCGTGTTTCTCGGCAGCCTCGCAGCCGTGAACTATCGCGGCGTGGCAGCGGGCACGCTCGTCAGCAATGCAACCGTGGTGGCGAAGCTGCTGGCGCTGGGAATGGTATGCGTGGCGGGGGTGCTTTACCTGTCGGTCCATCCGCGAGTCGCAGCGACGCCGGTGGCCGCATCGGTGGATGGCTGGTTGCAGGCGATGCTGCTGCTGCTGTTTGCCTACGGCGGCTATGAAGCCGCACTCAACCCGATGGGCGAGGCGCGCGATCCACGACGGGATGCGGCCTTCGCCTTGTTCGTGGCACTCCTTATTCTTACTGCGCTGTATGCGGTGCTGCAGCTCATCGTGATCGGGGTGCTGGCGGACGCTGCGCACAGCACCCGTCCGCTGGCGGATGCGGCCCGGGTGGTCATGGGGCCGGCGGGCGCCGCGCTCATTTCCACCGGGGCCTTGATTTCGGTCTACGGCTACATCAGCGCCAACATGCTGACCGCGCCGCGCGGCACCTTCGCTCTGGCCGAACGGGGCGACTTCCCGGCCTGGTTCGCCCGCGTGCACCCGCGCTATCGCACCCCCTACTGCTCGATCCTGGTATTCGCGCTGCTGCTGTGGGGGTTTTCCCAGTTCGCGAGCTTCTCCTGGAACGTCACGCTGTCGGCCGTGTCACGGCTGTTCTTCTACGCCGCAGTGTGCGTCGCGGTTCCGGTGCTGCGCCGGGCGCAGCCCGTAGCCGCTGCGTTCCGCCTCCCGGGCGGGCTGATCCTTCCCGTCGTGGGCGTGATGATTTGCGCCGTACTCCTCACACGGGTGGATTTCAGCAAATCGCTCATCCTGCTGGCGACGATCGGCGCCGCAGGTGCAAATTGGGTCGTGGTGCGGGATCCAAAGCCGAAATTCTTCACGCACACATCGTGATGAGGATTTTGGAACGGCCGCGGCGAGCGCGGAAGAAATCCCGCCTCTGGCTCGTATACAAAGGAACTGATGGGCCGGAGACTGACCGTGAGACATATTGCACTGCTTATCGTAGTGGTTACGGCCTCTGCCGGATGCGCCAGCGTGCCCGGTACGATCGTCGCAGCGACGCCGTGGGGCATTGGCGGTGTGCATTCCTTCCAGGTCCAGCCGCAGCAGGTAGAGGACGATCGCGCCGCTGAGGCCGCACTCCACAAAAGACTGCATGATGAAAGCGTAGACGACGCAGTCGCCGTCGCGAGTCGCTAGCAAAATCCGCGGTGCCGGGGTCGGCTGCCGCTGCTCCTTGGAGCGCTTCAGGCACTTCTCGACCCCGCGCGTGCAGACCGCCAGCGATGCAAGCCATGGTAGTCTGCCGCCGCTGCGCTGTGGGGCATTCCGATTGAGCGGACCTACTCAGATTATCAGGCGATGATGGCCGCTGAGCGGTCGCATGGACGAGCGTGCTGGCGCATGGTTATGCGAGAACGGCGCGTCATCGAGGGCCACTGAAGTGTCGAAAGAGTCTGAAGTCATCCAACAACTGTTTTTGACTCTTGATACGCGAGTCACCTGCCCGAAGTGCGCCTCCAAGTTCAGCCTGCAGGAGGGTTTCGCCAAGCAAGTGCTGGAGCAACTCGAACAGTCCACGGAGGGGGCATTGGAGGCAGTGCGAGAAGTCGAGCGGGCCGAAGCCCACAAGCATGCGCAGCAAATCGCAGCTCAGCGGGATAAAGCCCTGCACAATGAGAACGCACAGCTGCAGCAACTACTGAAGGACCAGGCGGACGGGCACGCCAAGGCGCTGAAGGAGGTGCGTGCGCTCACCGAGCAGTCCATGGCAGCGCAGCTCGCCGCGGATCGGCAGGCGCTGGAGCAACAGCTGGCGCAGAAGAGCCAAGTGATCTCGGAGTTGCGCTCGGCCGAGCTCTCATTGCGCAAGGAGAGATCCGCACTGCAGGACCGAGCCGCGGCGCTGGAGATCGAAGCGGCCCGCAAGCTCGACGCCGGGCGTGCAGAGCTCGAGGCACGCGTCCGCGCCCAAGAACGCGAGCGTGCCGAGCTCGACAAGGCGGATCTGCAGAAGCGCCTGGATGACGTGAACGCCCAACTCCTCGAGGCTCAACGCAAGGGGCACCAGAGCTCGCAACAGCTGCAAGGCGAAGTGCTGGAACTGACGCTCGAGAGCGGCCTCGAGCGGGCCTTCCCCCTGGACACAATCGAGGAAGTAAAGAAAGGCGCGCGCGGTGGCGATGTCGTTCACCGCGTCGCGACACGCAGCGGCCAGATCGCCGGCATGCTGCTGTGGGAAGCCAAGCGCGCCAAGGATTGGAGCGCGCAGTGGGTCACGAAGCTCAAAGAGGACATGCGCGGCTGCGGCGCCGATGTGGGGATCCTGGTCATTACCGGGACCGCGCTGCCCAAGGACTGGGACGCGGGCCAGCTATTCGGCCTGCACGAGGACGTCTGGATCACCTCATGGACGACCGCGCTGCAGCTGGCGGCTGTTCTGCGCGCCGGGCTCCTCGATCTGCATAAACAGCGGCTCGTCTCTGCCGGCAAGGGCGAAAAGATGGAGGCCGTCTACGACTACCTGACCTCCTCGCAGTTCGCGCACAAGCTCAAAGCCGTGTACGGCGCCTTCTACCGCATGCGCCAGGAACTCGAAGCCGAGAAGAGCCAGACCCTGCAGCGCTGGGCACGCCGCGAGAAGCAGCTGCAAAGCGGCGTCACCGAGCTCGTCGGCGTCGCGGGGGACATTCAAGGCCTCGCGCAGCAAGAGCTGCCGTTGCTTGAGATCGAAGACGGGATGGCAGCGCAAGCCGCCGCAGAGCAGGGGACCGATACCCCGCAACTGGGGCTTAGAATCGATGAGCGACCTCGCGGCGAGAAGCCCTGAGCGACCTGACCAGGTCCCAGCCAAGGGTTCTCGCGCGTCAACAATCGAGGTGCTCGTGACAAAAACATGCGTAAAATACCAAAATGCGCGCGCGCGGAGCACACCCTTTTGCATCGACCCCTCATGCCTGAGTCTCATCATTCCTTCGCCAGCCGCACTGTGCAACGTCCCTGGGATGCGCGCCTGGCGCACTGGCTGGTTGCGCCCCTCAAAGACAGCTGGGTCACGCCTAACCACCTGACGACAGTTCGCTTAGCCATCGGCCTCGCTGCCGCGGCAGCCTTTGTGCCGGGTACCTACGGCTGGTCCAACCTCGCCGCGCTGCTGCTGGTCCTTTCGAATTTCCTCGATCACGCCGATGGCGAGTTGGCGCGCCTCAGCGGCAAGACCAGCCGGACCGGGCATTTATATGACCTCGCCAGCGACGCCGCGGTAACGATCCTGCTTTTTATTGCGATCGGCGTGGGCATCGACACGAATCCCGACACGGACGTGGACGTCCTGCCGGCTTCGCTCGGCGCGGTAGCCGGCAGCGCGATCGCATTGATTTTCTTGCTGCGCATGCGGATCGAGGAAATGGCCGGCAAGGCCGCAAGCCAACAGGTCTCGCTGCTTGGTTTCGAGACGGAAGACGTATTGTATCTGCTGCCGCTGGTGACTCTATGCAATGGCGTCGTGCCGTTTCTGGTTGCGGCCTCGATAGGCGCCCCGCTGTTCGCCATCTGGGTGGTGGTCGACTACCGCCGCGTACTGCGCCGGCTGCAGTCTACGACGGGCCAGCCGACGTCGGGGCTGGCCTGATCAGCGTCGCCGCGACTCATACGGGGGGCGGGCAGGTACCGCGGGGCACGGCTGCGCCCGAGACGCGGTGTGATGCCGATCAAGCAATGGTTGCGCGCCTGGGCAAATTCGATGTCCCGGCGCTGCGCCGCGAGTTTGCGGACCAGGGCGCGTTCTTATATCTACCGGATTTCCTGGCGCCCGAGGTCACTGAGCAATTGGTTGCCGCCGTTGCGGCCGTCAAGGCATCCGTCAACCGCAATTATCTGCCGGGGCACAAGCAAGGGGGCAGCGTCAGCCGGCACACGATAGACCAGTTGGCGCCTTTTATCGCCGGCCTC
>Ga0137418_10004089_pt1 | contig 13390 bp, 12 predicted proteins | sample CZODoug3_1_2_16f_FD_122242 | JGI IMG/M metagenome (GOLD analysis project Ga0137418, IMG submission 122242) | Vadose zone soil fungal communities from Angelo Coast Range Reserve, California, USA - CZODoug3_1_2_16fungal (Hybrid Assembly) | ecosystem: Environmental > Terrestrial > Soil > Vadose...
CGGTCCTGATCGCGCACGAGCCAGTAGACGGCGCCCAGCGAGAAGATCGCCGCGCCGAGCGCGAAGATCTGCAGCGCTTCCGTGCTGTGCAGGTCGATGATGATCAGCTTGCGGACGATCGCCAGCATGGCGAGCAGGATCACCGTTCGCACCTGCACGATGCCCGTGCGGCGGTCCGTGGCCACCAGCAGCGAGCGCTTGAACTCCAGCGCGATGATGACCGTGAAGATCATGCCGAACACGGTCTGGAAGACCACGTGGTCGGTGGGATCGAAGACGTCCGACACCACCAGGCTGTAGAAGATCTTGAGGATCAGGTTCCAGACCGCGGACACGATGACGACGGCAATCAGCAGGGTCAGGATGGTGACGATGGCGTGTTCGAACTTCTGGTAGAGGGTGAGCAGGCGCCACCGTCCGTGTGCGGCCGTCCACGCCCGCGCCATCGTCAGAACATCCCGTTCGCGTTGGCGGCCTTCTCCGGAATGGGCTGGACGACGTCCCAGTGCTCGACGATCTTGCCGTCCTCCAGCCTGAAGATGTCCACGATGGCGGTGCCGCGCGTCCCGGGCTCGCGCACGGCGTGGACGTGCAGGATCACGTAGTCGCCGTCGGCGAACACGCGCTTGATCTCGCTCCGCGAGTTGGGGAATTTTTCCTCGAGGAATCCCAGGAGCGCCCTCAGCCCCTCGGGGCCATCGGCGGCGTTCGGGTTGTGCTGCGTGTAGCGCGGGCCGAGGTATTTCGCTGCGGCGTCGAAATCCTTCTGGTTGAGGGCCTTCTCGTAGAAGTCCACCACGGACTTCTTGTCGCGCTCCTGTTGCCGGGCGTCGGCGGCGAGCGCGGGGGAGGCGGCGAGGGCCATGGCGGCGAGCGCGAGCATCAGCGTGCGCATGCGGGTGACCTCCGTCAGAGAAGCGTGCAGGCCTCGTCGAAGTCCAGGCGCGGGAGCCGCGGAAGGACCCGGCGAGAATCGCCGTGGCCGAGGTTGCAGAGGAAATTCGACTTCACGCGGCCGTCGGGAAAGAACTCGGCGTCGACCTTCGCATTGTCGAAGCCCGACATCCCGCCGACGTCGAGGCCGACCGCGCGCGCGGCCAGCATGAAGTAGGCGCCCTGGAGCGTGCCATTCCGGAACGCGACGATCTCGGTCAGCGCCGGGTTCTTCGCGTAGTTGTCCGCCATATCCGGCCGGTGGGCGAAGAGCTTCTTCGGCATCCACTCGAAGAAGCGCGTGTCGTAGCCGACGATCGCCGTGACCGGCGCCTGCTTCGTCTTGTCCACGTTGCCGGGGCTCAACGCGGGGAGCAGCCGTGCCTTCGCCGCCGGCGTTCTCAGGAAGACGAAGCGCGCCGGACACGAGTTGGCGCTCGTCGGTCCCCATTTCATGACGTCGTAGATGCGGCGCAGCTGGTCGTCGCCTACCGGCGTCGGCAGCCAGCCGTTCTGGGTGCGCGCCTGAAGGAAGAGCAGGTCGAGCGCTGCCTGGTCGAGCGTCGGTCGCACGAGTCGTCCTCCTGTCGGGTCAGCCGCGGCGGGCGTCGCGGATGGCGTTCCAGACGCGCTCGGCGGAGGCCGGCATGTCGAGGTGACGCACGCCGAGCGGGGCCAGGGCGTCGAGCACCGCGTTCATCACCACGGGCAGGGCCCCGACGGTGCCCGCCTCGCCGGCGCCCTTGGCGCCGAGCGGGTTGAGCTTGGTCGGCACGGGATGGCTCTCGACGACCATGTCGGGCAGTGTGTCGGCGCGTGGCAGCGCGTAGTCCATGAACGAGGCGGTCAGAAGCTGGCCGGAGTCGGGGTCGTAGACGATCTGCTCCATGAGCGCCTGGCCGACGCCCTGCGCGACGCCGCCGTGGATCTGACCCTTCAGCGTGACCGGATTGATGACGGTGCCGACGTCGTCCGCGACGACGTAGGCGACGAGGGCCACCGCGCCCGTCTCGGGATCGATTTCGACCTCGCAGACGTGGCAGCCGTTCGGCCACGTGTCCGACAGCGGCGAAAACGTCCCCGTCTCGTAGAGTCCCGGCTCGAGACCTCGCGGCAGCGACCCCGGTTGAAATGCCGCGCGCGCGACGTCCTTGAGCGGCAGCGCGCGATCGGTGCCGACCACCGAGAACGCGCCGTCCGCGAATGTGATGTCGGCCTCGGCCGCCTCCAGCATCTTGGCGGCGATCTTCCGCCCCTTGGCGATGACCTTGTCGGCGGCCGTCCAGAGGGCAGTGCCGCCGATCACCGTCGACCGGGAGCCCATCGAGCCCATCCCGAACGCGACGCGGTCGGTGTCGCCATCGATGTAACGGACGTCGCCGGGGTCGAGGCCGAGTCGCTCGTGCAGGATCTGCTTGAAGGTGGTCTCGTGACCTTGACCCTGGTTCTTGGTCCCCATGAACACCGTTGCGCTGCCGCTCGGCGCGAACCGGATCTCGGCGAACTCGGGCTGCGGACCCGCCGCGCGCTCGATGGCGTTCGCGATGCCGAGCCCTCGCAGCCGGCCACGTCGGCGCGCCGCCTCGCGGCGGGCGGGGAAGCCGGCGACGTCGGCGAGCTTGAGCGCCGCCTCCATCTGGGCCGGGAAATCACCGCAGTCGTACGTGACGCCGGTCGCGGTCTTGTAGGGCATCGCCGAGGCGGGCACGAGGTTCGTGCGGCGGAGATCGACCGCGTCCACGCCCAGCTCGCGCGCGGCGTCGTCGATCAGCCGCTCGATCACGTAGGTCGCCTCGGGACGCCCGGCGCCACGGTACGGCGCCGTGGAGTTGGTATTCGTGAGCACCGAGGTGACCTGCACATGGGCGGCCGGGAACGTGTAGACGCCGACGAGGGTCGCGATGTTGCTGAACGTGGCCAGGAGGTTTCGGTCCGACGACACGTAGGCGCCGACGTTGGCCAGCGTGCGCACGCGCAGCGCGAGGAACCGGCCGTCGGCGTCCAGCGCCAGCTCGGCGTCGGTCACGTTGTCGCGCGCGTGCTCGTCGGCGGGGATGGCCTCGCGCCGCTCGCAGCGCCACTTGACGGGCCGGCCCAGCCGGCGCGCCGCCCACAGGACCAGGCGATGCTCGGGATACTGCCAGCCCTTGGTGCCGAAGCCGCCGCCGACGTCGCCGGCGATCACCCGGATCTGGTGCTCGGGGACGTTGAGGATGTTGGTGGCGAGCGCCGTCCGCACGCGGTGCGGGTACTGCACGTCGGCGTGCAGCGTGTAGCGCTGCTCGCCCGGGTCCCACGCCCCGACGGCGCCGCGCGCCTCCATATATTGGGCGTGGACCCGGGTGATGAGGTAACGACGGCGCACCACGCGGGCGGCCCGGGCGAAAGCGGCCTCGGTCGCCGCGCGATCGCCGACCTCGTGCACGTTGCTGACGTTGTCGGGGCATTCGTCCCATACCGGGGGCCCACCGACCGCCTCCGCCGTCGACGTCACCGAGGGCAGCGGCTCGTAGTCGATCCGTACCGATTCGGCGGCGTCCTCGGCCTGGGCCAGCGTCTCGGCCACCACCATCGCGACCGGATCGCCGACGTAGCGTGCGCGCTCGCGCGTGAGACCGCGGTGCGGCGGGGCGAACATCGGCGAGCCGTCGGGTCGTTTGCGCTTGAGTAACATCTTCATGGTGCCGAGGTGGGCGACGTCGGATCCGGTGAAGACGGCGAGCACGCCCGGCGCGCGCAGCGCGTGCGCGGCGTCGATCTTCACGATCCGCGCGTGGGCGTGGATCGACCGCACGATGACGGCATGGGCCTGGCCGGAGAGATTCACATCGTCGTGAAAACGGCCCTCGCCCCGCACGAGGCGGACGTCCTCGAAACGCTTGATTGGCTGACCGATTCCGAACTGTCCCATGGGCCGGTAGTCACTCATGTCGACGGCGCCCGGTCAAGGTCGGGTAACTTCGTTACCGCCCCCAGGGTAAAGATTTGCAGCTTCCGTAGAACTACGCATCCCGTCTCCGAGGGCAACACCCTAGAAGTGCACGCCGATTCGTTGGCAGGGAAACTGCTTGCCACAGGGATGGTGAAAATCCTGCGCACCCTGGGCGACTGGCCGCAAATCCTGCATCGGAGCCGGCGCACGCTCTCGTGATGGCGGGCGACAACGGCGTGCACGCCGCTCCCGACGCACGCGGGGCCTTCCTGAACGGCGGTGCCATCTCTCTGGGAGAGGTCGAGCTCCCGCGCGGCGAGGGGATGACACCGCGCCTTGCCGCGATGCTCCGCGGCCTCGCCCGCGTCACGGCCGAAGCGTGTGCGGTCGATCGCTGCTCGATCTTCGTGCCGAAGGGCGACATTCTCGTTCCGGCCATGTCCCAGCTCGCGACCGGTGCCCGCCAGGCCGATCTCTGGCAGGCCTTCAAGGCGCTCGAGACGAAGGTCGGCCCGGATGGGCCGGCGATCGTGATGGAGATGCTGAGCGCCCGGCGTTCCCGGCTGGTCGTCTCCGTTCCGACGGATCCCCGCGTCCCCGCCGAGTGGAAGCGCTTCGGGATCCGCACCATGCTCTTCGTCCCCCTCGTCCGCGATGACGCCGTCGTCGGCTTGATGGTCCTGGACACGACGGCGCCCTCGATCGGACACGCGCAGCGTCGCCGCGCCAGCCAGCTCGCTCACAGCATCACCCTCGCCATCGATAGCCCGGCGTCGACGCGCGAGATGCGCAGCCGCCTGCGTGCCTCGGAGACGATTCTCAGCGTCGGGCGGACGATCGGATCCACCCTGGAGCTACAGGAGGTCGTGCGGCGCATCACGCGGGAGGCCGCCCACGCCGTGCGCGCGGACTCCGCCGGCATCTATCTGATGACGGAGACACGCGACCGAATGCTGCCGTATGCCGCCTATCACATGCCCAAGGAGATCCTGGACACGATTCGCAAGCGCCCGATCCTCCTGAAGCACTTTGCGGATCTCCAGACGCACTGGTCGGCCGACGTCCCGAACGACCCGTCCTTCCAGGCGCCGATCTTCCGCCAATTCCCGGCGAAATCGCTGATCCTCGCGCCCCTGCGCGCCAAGGACGGGGTGATCGGCGTGCTCGCGTGCGCGTGGTGGACGCGGCGACATCGCGTCAGCCGCGAAGAGATCAGCCTCATGGAGAGCCTCGCGGGCCCGGCGGCGGTCGCGATCGAGAACGCGCGGCTCTACGCCAAGGCGGCGCACGCCGCCGTCGCCCAGGAGCGGGTGCGGGTGGACAAGATCCTGCACGACACGCTGCGGCAGACGGTGTTTGCGATGGCGCTGAAGATCGAGATGGCGCTCATGGGAAGCACGCGGACGAAGGCGTCCGCGCTCCGAACGGCGCTGCGCAGCGTCAAGCAGGATGCGAGCCTGATGATGGCCCAGATGCGCGAGGTCCTGCCGCCGGGCGAGGTCGGCGGAGTCGGACGGGTGATACGGCGCCGGAGCCGTGCGCGGGCATGAGCGTCGGCGACCCCCGTTTGGGGGGAGAGAAACCCTCATTCGGGCGTACTGACCGCAACCGAAGCGTGGTCTACTCGATCCACGTCGTCGAGCGCTGAGGGGGAGGAGAACCGAGTGGCGCGAAGGATGGAACGGCCGATCTACACCGCGGGAAACGGCGTGCGGCAGAAGTTCCAGACCGCCGAGCGCATCAACGTGGTGATCGTCGACGATCACGAAATCGTCCGCGCCGGATTGAAGCAGGCCCTCGAGCGTGAGCCCGACATCGCCATCATCGGCGAGGCCCGGACCGGCAACGAAGCCGTGCACCTGGCCGAGACGCTGCGCCCGCACGTCATGCTCCTCGACGTGAAGCTGGAGGACATCGAGGGGCCCGAGGTCTGCCGTCGCGTGCTCAGCGCCTCGGCGGGCACCGCGGTCGTGATGCTGACGAGCTACTGCCAGGACAACATGATCCTCAAGAGCCTCAACGCGGGGGCCAAGGGCTACCTGATCAAGGACGTCGAGCTGGCGGAGGTCAAGCGGACGATCCGCGCGGTGTATCGCGGTCACTCGGTGCTCGACCCCAAGGTCGCCCCGCGCGTGATCGCCAACGCCACCACCGGCAACAACGGCAAGCCCGGGGCGGCGCTCTCCGAGCGCGACGTCGCCATCATCCGGTACGTCGCGGGCGGTCTCACCAACAAGGAGATCGCCTCGCTCGTGCATCTGAGCTCGCACACGATCAAGGACCGCCTCGAGAAGATCGCGTCGACCTTCGACGTCAGGTCGCGCGCCGAGATCGTCGCCGAAGCGTTTCGCGCCGGCCTCATCTAGCATCGGCCTCGCGTTCCATTGACCCCCCGCCGGGGGTCGATGTCCCCCCCGCTCCGTCACCGCGGCGCCCCCTCACGCGGGTGCGTTCGCCCACGAACGGACGCAGAAAATTCCCCCTCGCGCCTGTTGGCGCAGCTACCGGCACGCGGTCTACTGCGAGCATTCAGGCGGCGAGCCCGTCGCGCCCCGGGCCGCCAGAGGGGATCGGCCTATGTGCGGGATCGTCGGTTATGTGGGTGAGAAAGACGCCGCGCCACTCCTGATCGAGAGTCTCAAGCGTCTCGAATACCGTGGGTACGACTCGTCCGGTCTCGCCGTCCTCGACGGCGGCCGCCTCGAGGTCCGCCGCCGCGTGGGCAAGATCGTGAACCTCGAGCGCGCGCTGATGGAAGATCCCGTGCAGGCGCACGTCGGCATCGGTCACACGCGCTGGGCGACCCACGGCCCGGCGTCCGACGCCAACGCCCACCCGCACACCGATTGCTCGCGATCCCTGGCCGTCGTCCACAACGGCATCATCGAGAACCACGCGCGGCTGCGGCGGGAGCTCGAGCACGCCGGCCACGTCTTCACCTCGAGCACCGACACCGAGGTGATCGTGCACCTCATCGAGAGCCTGGGCGATCTGCCCCTGGAGGACGCCGCCGCGCGCGCCGTGGCCCGTCTGGATGGCGCCTTCGCGCTCGCCCTCGTCTCCGCGCATGAGCCCGACGTCATCGTCGCCGCCCGCAACGGAGGTCCACCGCTGATCGTGGCCTCCGGTGCGGGCGGCGAGTTGCTCGCCTCGGACGTCTCCGCGCTGCTGACCTACACCCGCGCCGTCCAGATCCTCGAGGACGGCGAGATGGCCGTGCTCTCGCCGGGGCGGATCCGGCTCCGCACCTTCACGGGCCGTGCGCTGCCTGCGCGGACCGTGCACGTCGACTGGGACGCGAACGACGCCGAGAAGGACGGGTATCCGCACTTCATGCTGAAGGAGATCCACGAGCAGCCGCGCGCCATCGGCATGACGTTGGCGCCCCTCATCGACCCCTCGCGCGAGGACGGGCTGCGCCCCGACGCGTGCCTGGACACCGCCACGCTCGCGCGGGCCCGGCGTCTGCTCCTGGTCGGCTGCGGCACCTCCTGGCACGCGGCACTGGCCGCCAAGTACATGATCGAGGCGCTCGGCCGGATTCCCGTGGAGGTGGACGTCGCCTCCGAGTCCCGTTATCGGCGTCCCCTCATCGACGACGATACGGTGGTTGTCGCCATCTCCCAGTCGGGCGAGACCGCCGACACCCTGGGTGCCGTCCGCGGCGCGCGCGCGGCGGGCGCCGCCGTCCTCGCCATCTGCAACGTCGCCGGCAGCTCCCTCGAGCGCGAGGCCGATGCCGTCGTCCATACGCGCAGCGGCCCCGAGATCGGCGTGGCGTCCACGAAAGCCTTCACGAGCCAGCTCGTCGCCCTCGCCGCCCTCGCCGTGCACCTCGGTCGGGCGCGCGGGGCGCTCTCTGCGGCGGAGGCGCGCGCGCTCGTCGAGGCGCTGGCCGAGGCGCCCCGGCTCGTGCGCGCCGCCCTCGAGACCGACACGCATGTCGAGGGGATCGCGCGACTGATCTACGAGTCCACGAGCTGCCTCTACCTGGGACGCGGGATCAACGTGCCGCTGGCGCTGGAGGGGGCGCTGAAGCTGAAGGAGATCTCGTACATCCACGCCGAGGGATATGCGGCGGGCGAGATGAAGCACGGGCCGATCGCCCTCATCGACGGAACGCTGCCGGTGGTCGTGCTGGCGCCGCGCGACGACCTCTACGACAAGACGTTGGGCTGCATCGAGGAGGTCAAGGCGCGGCACGGCGTGGTGATCGCGGTGGCCACCGAGGGCGACGACGCCATCGGAGAGCGCGCCGACCACGTCATCGTGTGTCCGGCGGCGCCGGTGATCGTCCAGCCGATGGTTCTCGCGGTTCCGCTCCAGCTGCTGGCCTATCACGTCGCCGTGCTCCGACACTGCGACGTGGACCAGCCGCGCAACCTCGCCAAGAGCGTCACCGTCGAGTAGCGGGAATGAGGCTCGACGTCTTCTTGTCGCCGCTGCCGCCGGGAGGCTACCAGCTCCTGATGAGCTTGATTCTGATCGTCGGCCTTCTGGTCGGCCGGACTGTCTATCAGGGCGTTCGCAATCGACGGCAGGCGGGCAAGCGCCTGCTGATCCTGGGAACGAGCCCGCTGGCGCGCGGGGTCGTCGAGGAGATCGGGCGGCGACCCGACCTCGGGTGGGTGATCGTCGACGTCGTCGAGGACCCCGAGAAGCTCGGCATCGCCATCGAAAAGACGCGCCCCGACCGAATCGTCGTCGGTCTCGGCGGAAGGCCGCAGCTGCCGTTCGGCCTCCTGCTCGAATCCCGAGCGCGCGGGATCCTCGTCGAGGGCGCCGTCGAGACCTACGAGCGCCTGACCGGCAAGCTCGCCCTCGAGGCGCTCCCGGCCGGTAGCGTCGTGTTCTCCCGCGACTTCCAGCCCGCGGGCGTGCGCCTGGCCCTCACGCGGCAGCTCAGCCTGTGGCTGGGGGCGCTCGGGTTGTTCGTCTGCCTGCCGCTGCTCGCCGTCATCGCGCTCGCCATCAAGCTCGATTCCCGAGGTCCCGTCTTCTTCCTTCAGGAGCGCATCGGCCGCCGCGGGCGGACCTTCACGCTCGTCAAGTTCCGCACCATGCACCCCGTCGAGAGAACCCACTCCGAGTGGGAGCGCGACAATTGCGATCGCATCACGCGCCTGGGATGGTGGCTGCGGCGGTACCGGCTCGACGAGCTGCCCCAGCTCGTCAACGTCCTGCGCGGCGAGATGAACCTGGTGGGACCGCGGCCGCACCCGGTGACGAACTTCACCGAGCTCACGCGGGCGGCGCGGGGCCTGCACGAGCAGGCGATCCCCTACTACTCGCTCCGCTGCGCGGTGCGGCCAGGGATCACAGGGTGGGCCCAGGTGCGCTACCGGTACGCGAACTCGCTTGAGGAAGAGATGGAGAAGGTCCGCTACGACCTCTACTACGTGAAGCACATCTCGCTCTGGCTCGACGTCCGCATCCTGTTCGAAACGGCCAAGGCGGTGGTCACCGGCCGGGGGCTCGCGCGCCCGGCGGTGGTCGCGACGCGCGGCGAGAACGCGGACCGACTCGAGGCCGCATGAACGCGACCACGGTCGACGAGCGGCACGCGCGCGGCTCCGATTCTGGCCGGGATCGTTCTCGGTCGTGGCCGGGGCCGGCGTTCCCTTACATCGTCGGCGAGTCGGAACGGATGCAGAACGTCTACGCCGTGATCACGAAGGCGGCAGAGGGCGACGCCAACGTGTGCATCAAGGGTGAGAACGGCACCGGCAAGGAGCTCATCGCCGAGGTGCTCCACGACGCGGGGCCACGGCGCCACCGGCCGTTCGTCGCGCTCGACTGTGCGGCCGTCCGCGGCCTCCCGATGGAACGCCATCTCTTCGACCACGGCCGCGGCGGGTTCACCCTCTTCCTGAACGAGATCGGCGATCTCGCGCCGCATCTCCAGGCGAGGCTTCTCGAGGTGATCGGGATGAGCGAGGACGTCCGCGTCATCGCGGCCACGAACCGCGACCTGCGCCAGGCCATCCATGGAGGCCGCTTCCGCGAGGAGCTCTATTATCGCATCACGGTTGCTCACGTCGAGCTGGCGGCACTCCGGGAGCGCAAGGAGGACGTTTCGCTGCTCGTCGCGCATTTCCTTCGCCGCAAGGCGGCCGTGCATCGGAAGACGATCCGAGGCCTGACGTCACGCGCCATCGAGGGTCTCGTGGCCAACCCATGGCCGGGTAACGTGCGGCAACTCGAGCAGTGGATCGAGCGGGCCGTCGTGCTGGCCGAGGCGGACCTCATTGACGTCGACCATTTTCCCTCCGTAATCCGTGAAACGACGGCGACGCCGGCCCCGTCGGTGCCTCGGCGGCTCCGCTTACGCGAGGTCGAGAAGCGATACGTCCTCGAAACACTCGAACAGACCGGGTGGAACCGGGCCAAGGCGGCCCGGCTGCTGGGGATCAGCGTGCGCGGCCTGCAGTACAAGCTGCAGCGCTATCTCGGTGAGGACAAGAGCATTGTCAGCGCCCGTCCCGCCATCGAGCCCGGATGAGGCAGCCCCGGTCGAGGCGCGCGCGCCGCGCGTCATGACTCAGGCCAGCGCCAAACAACGGCTCACCGCGCATCTCGCCGAGCGCCGCGGCCACAATTTCTGCGACGCGTGCGCGGCGCGCGCGATCGGCGTCGATCCCTCCACGGCGTATCGCGCCGCCGCGAAAACGATGCAGGCCACCGGCTTCGTGCGCGAGTACGCGATCTGCTCCGACTGCGGCGCAAGCCGCCTCATCACGCGCGCGGCCGGCTGAGGGGTCGAGCGCCGCCGTCGACGTCGCGGCCGAGTTTGCTTCGGAGCGGCCGCGGGCGTTGCTAGAATGGCGGCATCCATGCGGCCCCTCCGCCTCCTCTCGGGCCTCGTCGTCCTGGTGTTCGTGGGCACCGCGCTGGCCGGGCTGCCGACGCTCACGTACGAGGGCCGCCAGTACGTCGAGCTGTCCGGCGTGGCCGCCGTCCTCAAGACCCGCCTCGAGGCCACGGCCCAGAGCACGCAGGCGCAGCTGCGGCCGGCCGGGCACGTGATCACGGTGACGCGCAACTGGTCGCGCATCCTCGTCGACGGCGTGCCGGTCGTGCTCGACGCGCCGGCGCGTGTGCGCCGTGGCGTGTGGCTCGTGCCCGACACCTTCCTGGCCCGGGTCCAGCCTCGCGTTCAGCCGGTGGCGGCCGTGCAGCCGGTGGCGGCCGGCGCGCCGGCCATCACGGCGCCGACGGTGAAGGCGGAGGCGGCGCCGGCGGCGCCGGCGGCGCCGGTCGCGCTGGAGGAGTTGCGCTTCCGCTCCTACCCGTCGTTCACGCGCCTCGTGCTCGAGACGTCGGGCCCGCTGACCGCGCGCGTCGAGGCGAGCGGCGGCAAGGAGGCGCGCATCCGCCTGTTCGGCCTGACGGCGGACGAGCGCACCGAGGAGATCGGCGACGGGTTCATCGAGCAGGCGCGGCTGGAGCGCGCCGGCGCCGACGCCATCCTGAAGGTCGTCTTCGAGGGCAGCGCCGGCGAGGTCAAGACGTCCGCGCTGGCCGACCCACCGCGGCTCGTCCTCGACTTCCTGCGCCCGCCCGAGACCGTCCCCTCGCGCGAACGTCGCGACGCGGTGACGCCGCTGCGCCTGATCGTGCTCGACGCCGGGCACGGCGGCCACGACCCGGGCGCGGTCGGGCCCGCCGGCCTGCAGGAAAAGGACCTCGTGCTCGACGTCACGCGCCGTGTGGCGCGCCTGGTCGAGGACCGGCTGAGCGTGAAGGCGGTGCTCTCGCGCGACGGCGACCACTTCGTCCCCCTGCGCGATCGCACGAGCTTCGCCAACAAGGAGCGTGCCGATCTCTTCGTCTCCATCCATGCCAACGCCCACCGCGCCACGGCCTCCACCGGTGTCGAGACGTACTTCCTGTCGTCCGAGGCGACGGACACCGCGGCGCGCCAGGTGGCTGCGCTCGAGAACAGCGTGGTGCAGCTCGAGAAGACGCCGGGCCGCGGCGGCCGCCTCGACGCCGTCAAGGCGATCCTGTGGGATCTCGCGCAGTCGGAGTTCCAGCTGGAGTCCTCGCGGCTGGCCGAGGTCGTGCAGGACTCGATGACGCAGGCCCTGCGCATCCCGAACCGCGGCGTGAAGCAGGCCGGCTTCTACGTCCTCGGCGGCGCCGCCATGCCGGCCATCCTGATCGAGATCGGGTTCGTGACCAATCCCAAGGAGGAGCGCCGCCTGAAGGAGTCGACGTACCGCGACGAGATCGCGCGCGCGATCCTCGCCGGCCTGGCCGAGTACAAGAAGAAGTACGACGCGCGCGCCCGCGAGCCGGCGCCGAGCGCGCGCGCGCCGAAGGAGCGCTGAGGCGATGGCCCGTCCCGACGGTCGCGCGGTCGATCAGCTGCGCCCGATCACGCTCACGCGCGACTATCTCCTGCATCCCGAGGGCTCGGTGCTCGTGGAGTTCGGCGCGACCAAGGTGATCTGCACGGCGTCGGTCGAGGACAAGGTGCCGCCCTTTCTCAAGGGCCAGGCGCTCGGCTGGGTGACCGCCGAGTACGCGATGCTCCCGCGCTCGACCAACACCCGCACGCCGCGCGAGAACCGTGGGCCGAGCGGCCGCTCCCAGGAGATCCAGCGGCTCGTTGGCCGCGCGCTGCGCGCGGTGATCGATCGCGCCAAGATGGGCGAGCGTACGGTGTGGGTGGACTGCGACGTCATCCAGGCGGACGGCGGCACGCGCACCGCGGCCATCACCGGCGGCTTCGTGGCCGTCGCCGACGCGCTGGCCAAGGCCGGCGCGAGTGCCGCCGTGCGCGACTGCGTGGCCGCCGTCAGCGTCGGCATCGTCGGCGGCGTGCCCGTGCTCGACCTGAACTATGTCGAGGACTCCGGCGCCGCCGTCGACATGAACGTCGTCATGACGGGCACCGGCGAGTTCGTCGAGGTCCAGGGCACGGCGGAGCAGACGCCTTTCGGCCGCGCGCGACTCGACGAGCTGCTGGCGCTGGCCGGCGCCGGCATCCGCCGGCTCGTCACGTTGCAGCGCCGGGCGCTCGACGCGCGTGGCGAGCGCGTCTTCTCTCTGTAAGTGGGGGGCCATTGCGGGGCCCCCCACGTGACTCAACGTGTCGTTCTCGCGACTTTCAATCCGGGCAAGGTGCGGGAGCTGGCGTGTCTGCTTGGCGACCTGCCGATCGAGCTCGTGAGCCTGGCCGAGATCCCTGGCGCGACGTTGCCCGAGGAGACGGGTGCCACCTACGCCGAGAACGCGCTCGGCAAAGCGCGCGCGGTGCGGCGGCTGGCGGGCTGCGCCGCGCTCGGCGACGACTCCGGGCTCGAAGTCGACGCGCTCGGCGGCGCGCCCGGACTGCACTCCGCGCGCTTCGGCGGCCCCGGGCTCGACGACGCCGGCCGCGTCGCGCTGCTGCTCGAGCGCCTGCGCGCAGCCCCCGCGGGGCGCCGCCGGGCACGCTTCCGCTGCGTCATCGCGCTCGTCGACGAGCGCGGCCGCGAGCGGGCGGTGGAGGGCGTCGCCGAGGGTGAGATCGCGCCG
>Ga0137418_10004090_pt1 | contig 13389 bp, 14 predicted proteins | sample CZODoug3_1_2_16f_FD_122242 | JGI IMG/M metagenome (GOLD analysis project Ga0137418, IMG submission 122242) | Vadose zone soil fungal communities from Angelo Coast Range Reserve, California, USA - CZODoug3_1_2_16fungal (Hybrid Assembly) | ecosystem: Environmental > Terrestrial > Soil > Vadose...
ACCACCCCCCGCCCGAAGATCGCACACACGCGCCGAGCCTGGCTGCGTGCAGACATTCGAAGCTGTCGCGATGAGCTGCTTCGTTCATGGCTCAATCGAGTTCTAGCAGTCGGCATCGGGCATCGACGGCCCGACGGACCCGTCTACAGTGTGTTCGAAGTGCTGTAGACCGGAAGGGTCGATTCCCCAACGCTGCGCGCTCAGGACGGGCGTGCTGAGCGCTAGTCGGTCGGGTCGGTCCGCGTTCAGTTCGCGCATCGGGTGCTGCGCGAATTCGCCAACTCGGGGAACGCGGCTGCGATCGCCGGAGCTAAGAGAGACCACGCTGCATGACCAGGAACCCAAGTTCGACGGGACCTCGACGAGCGTCTCGACGAGGCGCTCGAAATGACCTTCCCGGCAAGCGACCCGATCGCAGTTCACTCGCCGGACCCCCCGCCCCGATCGTCAGTGGGTTCGCCGCTTCACCCGTCGGCTGTCAGAACGTTGGTGAATGTCTGACCCTAGCACTCAGTGACCGCCGAGCAAGCCCTTGCCGCCCGGATAAGATCGCCAACACGACGGTTTTCGCCAAATCGCGATCGGAACGTTCAAGAACCTGTCCGCCAACCCCCTCCGAGCGCCTTGAACACGGCAATCTGGTCCTGAACGAGCGCCGTATCGGATGCGGCAACGGCCGCATCCGCCGAAACCAAAGACTGCTCGGCCGCGAGCAGATCGAGATTGCTGGCGGCCCCCGCCATCACTTGAGCGTGAGCCATGTCGAATACCTGGTGCGCCCTCTCCTGAGCTTCGGACAGAGCCTGGCGGCGATCCAGTTCGGCGCCATAGGTAGACAGCGCCTGCTCGGTCTCCTTGAGCGCCTGAAGTACGACGGTATCGAAGCCCGCGAGCGCTGCAGCAGCGTTGGCCTTTGCCTGCCGCACGCGCGCGCGCGGTGCTGCCTCGTTGGGAAAGGTCCATGTGATGCTCGGTCCCACGCCCCAAGTTATTCCCTTGTTCGTCGTCAGCTCGTTCAGCTCGGAGCTGACACCCCCAATCAAGCCCTTGAGCGAGATCTTCGGATACAGATCGGCGGTTGCGATTCCGATCCGAGCCGTCGCGGCTGCCACACGCCGGTCAGCCTGCCGCACGTCGGGCCGGCGCTTCAGCAGCGCCGCGCCATCGCCAACGGGAATGAGGTCGCGAAGCCCGGGCGGTCTCACACACGCCTGCACTTCGGGCGGAGCATTAACGGGAGTGCGGCCCAACAGGGCAGCCAGTTGGAAAAGCGCAGCCCGACGCTGCCCCTCCAGTGGCGGGATTCCGGCTCGCACCTGCGCTACCAGCGCTTGTGCCCGGACGACGTCGAAGTCCGAGTTTGCACCGGCCTCTTTGCGGTCCACGGTGATCTCCGCCTCGTGACTGACCACCTCGAGAGAGTGCCGCGCCACTTCGAGTTCTTCGCCGAGGGCGCAGATTTGCGCATAGGCGCGTGCGGTCTCGGCGGCGACCGCGATTCGTACTGTGTCGCGGGTAGCGGCGACCGCGTCCGCATCCGCCGTCGCCGATTCGATGGACCGGCGCACGCGCCCCAACAGGTCGACTTCGTAGGAGACGTCGAGAATCGCGTCGTAGATCCAGATGCTCTGCGGATCGTGACGCCCAATCTCGAGAATTTCGTCGGTGATCGCGTCACGTCCATACTTGACGCCGAGGTTGACCCCCGTCTGCGGGTAGCGCCCGGCTCGCGCCCCTTCGAGCACCGCCCGGGCAGCGGACAGGTTAGCTGCCGCGACTCTCAGGTCCGTGTTGGCATTAAAAGCCTCCTCAAGATACCGATCGAGCAAAGGTTCGTGGTACAACTTCCACCACCGTTCCGGCGGCTCCGAGGTGCTCTCGGCCGTGGGAGTTACGGACACCAGCGGCGCTTGCGCACCAGCGGCAAGCGCGGGCGGGTGATAGTCAGGGCCGACTGCGCAGCCGGCCAGGGCGGCGAGCAGCGCGGCCAAAACGAGCCGACGTAAGGTGCTGCTCACTGCGGGCGCCGCCTTCGGCGCGCAAAGATCGGGACATGCGATGCGGGCCCATCGGGCGCAGCCCTTCGAGTCACGATGACCATTAGGGTCACTGCCGTGAGAGCGGCGATGACTATGAATGCATCGATGATGCCCTGAGTGATCGCCGCATTGTGAACGATTCCATACAGCACCGTCGCGCCCCGAGTCGTTCCGGAGGCCGGATCTCCCGCGGCGGAGGTGACTGTTGCATAGGCCTGCACTCTCTGGACGACCTGGCCATCGCCGATCTGCAGATGCTGGCCGATAAGATTGGAGGCAATCTGGCTGCGCATGCGTACAAAAGTGGCGATGAACGCCTGTCCGATCTCCCCGCCCATGAGCCGTGCCATCTGGGCCGCCGCGCCAAATGTCAGCGCATCCTGCGGCTTCAAATGCAGCACAGCGAAGAACACGGTACCGGACAAGGCAAAGCTCTGCCCAACCGCCTGCAGCAGTTGCGATGGCAGAAATTGATCGGAGCCCCACTGCGGAGTCAGGCCGTATCCCACCATCAGGCAAGCGGCGCAGATGAAAAGGAACCCTATGGAGGCCACGATCCGCGAGTCGGTACGCCGTAGGAAGTAGCCCGCCAGCAGGCAGATGACGAGCTGTGGGGCGGCGATCCAGAGGAGGGTCTGCCCGACCTCGAGCGCGCGAAAGCCGCGGACGATCTGCAGGAACTGCGGGATCACATAGGCGGTCGACAAAATAGTGAGACGGACAAACGCAATCAGAAGCAGCAGACGCGGCATCGGTGGCGTAAAGACGACCTTCAGGTCAACTCCCGGGTTCGGCGTCCTGCGCTCGTGAACAAAAAATCCGACAAGCAAAATCAAGCCTGCCAGCGTCAGGCCCCAGACCCACTGCGAATTGGCCCAATCGAGGCGGTTTCCCTGGTCGAGCGCGGCGTAAATGAGCGCAAGGCCGATGCCACCTGCGGCGAAGCCGTATAGATCGGGGCGTGGACGATTGGGATTGTGCGGTTCGGCGCGCATCCCGAAACCCAGGCAGGCGGTCATGCCGATGGCGAGCGGCACGTTCTGCCAGAAAATCCATTGCCACGACCGGTGATCGACGTACCAACCCTCGAGCGATGCGGAAATATTGAGTGACACTTCGAGGTTCAGCGCGTAGAGGGCGATACCGTACGCCCATGCCTTTGGCGGCATGTTCCTGAGCACGAAGCTGAGCGTCAGCGGAACGAAGAACCCGCTCGCCAGGCCTCCGGCGAACTGCAAAGCCAGGAGCGTCGGCAGATTCGGCGAGAAAGGCTCCAAGAAGGAGATCACCGCGAACGCTGAGGCCGCTTCGAGCAGCACTCGGCGCGAGCCGTACACGCCACCCATCCCGATTGCGATAGGTGCCACGAGCATCTGGGCAACCGTCTGTGCGGTAGTGATCCACGCGCCGTCGTCAAACCCGGCGTGCACCGCCCCGCGGATATCTGCGAGACCGAATGTAGACAGGCGAGTGTTCACCGTAGAGATGAACGTGCCCAGAAGCACGGCTGCCAGCCCCGCCCAGGGAATCGACGACGGTCCGGGCGGCGCCGCAGCAGGTGCGCCAGCAGCCAACACCGGGGTTGCCGCCCCATCGGTCATCGCGAGTCTTCCCCGGTCTCGACGGTCGCGACCACCGACATGCCCGGCCGCAGGCGGTCCACGAGCCCGTCGGCGTCGTCGATCGCAATTTTCACCGCCACACGCTGCACGACCTTCGTAAAGTTTCCCGTCGCGTTGTCAGGTGGCAGCAGGGCGAACTGAGAACCGGCGCCCGGAGCAAACGCAATCACGTGGCCCCGCAGCTTGCGGCCGGGAAAGGTATCGACGCGGATTTCCGCTCTTTCTCCGACAGCCATGTGCGTCAACTGGGTCTCTTTGTAGTTCGCGATCACCCACACGTGCGGCAAGGGCGTGAGCGTTGTGATCTGCCCTCCCACTCCTACGAACTGTCCCGGTTTGACCTGCCGCTGCCCGATCACTCCATCCTGCGGTGCGACGATGTGTGTATACCCGAGGTTAATTCTGGCGATCCTGAGGCTGGCCTGCTGTGCGGCCAAGGCGGCTTCGGCCTGCGACTGTTGGGCGGCCAGGACGTCCAGCTGCCGATTCGCGGCGGCGGCCTGGGCGCGGCTCTGCTCCAGTTGCGCGGCGAGCTGCGCGCGGGCGGTCTGAAGCTTTTCGGCGGCCTCCGTCGAAGAGGATCCGGTTTGAAAGAGCTGGTGTTGTCGCACCAGATCTCGCGCGTTCTGCTCCACGTTCGCCGTTGCGGCTGCCACCGCAGCCCTCGCGGCTTCCACGTTCGCCGTCTGCACGGCATGCTGCGCCTTCAGTATCTCGATTTGAGCGGTCGCGGCGGCTAAGCCGGCGGCCAGCTGGTCGACCGCGGCACGGTAATCGTCGTCCACGATTTCCGCCAGCAGATCTCCCTGCCGAACCCTCTGATAGTCTTGCACCGGCATGGCACGTACATAGCCGGCCACCCTCGCCGCGATCGGGGTCAGATCTGCCTGTAGATAGGCGTCATCGGTGTTTTGCATCCGGGCGTTGGACTCCCACCGATTCCAGCGGGTGGTGATCAGGACGAGCACGCCGAGAGCCACAAGGAATACGAGCGCACGCCAGACCCAGTCAGGCGGTGATTGCCAGCTGAACTTCGGCTCATTCATCGTCGCAGTTCCTGCTGCCGTCATGCTCCCCGGACGAGCGCTCGCCGATGCCGTCCGAGCGGTCCTCAGCACAGGAAGCGATATCAGGATCTCCACGCACCAACCCTGTCGCGTGTTGACACGGAGGACACGCTGCACTCAAGAGTCGCGGACGGCAGGCTCGACTAGCGCGGCGCGTCCGCATGCAGCAGTTGGAGCATCTGACTCTCCTTTCGGGGCTGCTCAGGTCTTAGGCCCGTCTTTCACTCATGTTGAACCGATCGTGGACGCCTGTGTGTTCCCTATGTAGCCGCAGATCGCGTGGTATTGCCTTATTGCAATGCATTGCGGTCAATTGGCGTTTTTCGCCATGTAAGGGGGAGTAGACCTGGGTCACATCTTGTCACCGAACTTCATTCAGTCACTGAAGCAGATCACAGCGGCGAATACGGCAAGGACGAAGAACATCGCGACGGGAAATATCAACAGAAAATTCTGCTCAAAGATCCCCCCTTGAGATTTGGAATCGGTCGCGTGGCCATCGCTGTCTTGACTCGATTCGGGTCGCTGATCACGCGTAACTGGATCGGGCGCAGAAACTGAGACTTCAGTGTATGCGGACAACAGATCGTGACTCTTTTGCGTCTTCATGTTGAATCGAGGCCCACTCGGGCGCGCGGAGAAACTCTTTGCAAGAGCTGCCGCTAATTGTTCAATCGAGACTGCGGCCCGTGTTCAGCTAGCCTGGTTCAGGATTTCTTGGCGTAGCCCGCGCACCAACCCTTGGCATTGACGGTCTTACCTTGGAAAAGCTGGCATGCGCCGAATGCGCCACTGCCCTGGAAGAAATTGCAGTTGGCGCAAGCGGACCCGGGTGCATGCGTTGCGGCAGTAGTCGTACCCGCATCTTCCGTGTAACTCAGTGCCTGCGCGAGCGGCTCATTCGGGCTCAAATGCGGAAGCTCGTCTGCACCCGCTTTGCGTGGAAGAAGATTGCTAACGGAAACCCCGCCGATCACCGCGGTGACCGCGGCGACAAATCGGCGGCGGCTTGCATTCGGCTTGGCCAATACTGAATCTCCAGGATGTTTCATGTTTGAACCTCTGTTGGCTTAAGAAGCCACACTGACAGATTTAAGTGCCTGCTTACTTCGCAGTCACGGGCGGAAGACTTCCCAGCCATGCGGCAAGGGATTGGATCAAACCATCGTCGAGGGTGAGCGCAACGCCGTGCATGATGAAGTCGTTGCTGCTTCCGTTCGGCGGTTTGTCGCGAAAATTGGTCAGCCGCGAGACTAAATATGCTGCATGCTGGCCGCGGAGCAGCGGATAGGCGAGATACTGACTTCCAGATTCGACTGGCCCGCCCAGCGCCCTAGCACCATGACACCCCTGACAGGGAGGCACCCCATGCGAGGGATCTCCGCCCGAGTAAAGTGCTTCGCCCCTTCCATCGACCGCCGCCGCGGGCGGCGGGACTGGGGGGATTTGCGCCTGCGCCGCGAAGTACAGGGCGATGTTGCGCATGTCTTGGTCGCTGAGGTTCTGTGTCTGAGCGGGCATCGGTGAGCTCGCATAATTGGAGTCTTTGGGATTCACGGCTTTGAAGGCCACCAATCGATGATAGAGGTAGTCCGCGCGCTGACTGGCTAGACTCGGAAATTGCGGCACGATCGAGTTGCCCGATGGACCGTGACAAGCCACGCAAGCGATGGTCTTGGCCGCGCCGCTGGTCATATCTCCCCTAATCGGCTCAATGCGGCGCAGATCGAAATAGCTGCCCGCATAGGCCACGGCTGGCAACAGTGTCGCGACCAGTACCGAAAACATTCTGGAGGCGACGAGCCGAGCTCTATCGTGCATCAAGCGTTTGCACAGAATATTCATGGAGTGCAACTCACAGCTTCATGGAGACAGAAACGCCGACTAGGTTTTGGCTGTAGCTTTGTGGACCACCGTCGGTATACAGCTCGTGGCCGTAGACGAGGCTCTGGTTGAATCCGGCGTAGTGCCAGTCGTCAATATGGCCGCGCTCGTAGTAATCAAACAGGCGCAGCGACACTCGCCGGGTGAACGGCACGATCACACTCGCGGTAACTGAATTGACGCGGTAGGTCATTGGCGAGAAGCCGCTGCCCATTGTTGGGAAGTCTTGGCGAAAGACCAAAGCGCCAGACGACGCGGCGGTGTACGATGTTATGCCCCGAGAATAAAGGTAGTTGTAGCTGAGATCGACCGAGAAGGGGCCCAAGTTTTTCTGTAGCGTCGTTCCGCCCGAGTAATTGCGCTCGTTGTCACCTTCCCACCACTGATTGGCGAGCGGATATCCGGCGCTACCGAGCACGCCACTCGTGCCTCCAGGGATGCCGGAGACATTTGAGAGACGTAAATTCGAGCGGTCGTAGCCGAGGTACACGCTCAAATCGGTTGCCGGCACCGGCTGCCATTCCCATTGCAACGTGGCTGCAAAGGTGTCATACCTCTGACGCCCGATCATCTCCGGACTCCTGCTCCACTGGCTGCGCACGGTGCCCGTGACGGTCATGTCTTCACGTGGCACAACGGTCGCCATCAGGTCGACCTTGTTGTCGGTGCGACCGGCAATATCGTATTTCCGAAGAGCGCCTACGGTTTCCGGGCCGGGAACATAACTCGGATACGCCGAGATAAAACTCGGCAATGCGCTCAGAAATGTGTATCCGTAGACATCAGTGTTGTAGATGCTGCCGGATTGCTTCAGAAAGGTGTAGTTGGCGCGGAACGTGAGCCAATCAATATCTCTGTCGGTCCAGGTGAGCTTGATGCTGTTGTCGTCGACTCGATCGCGCTCGCGGCTGGTAGGCTTGTATTGGTCGAAATTGTAGGTCAGACCCAGGACATTCCGCTCGGAAAACTTCCAACTCACACCGCCATAGGCGTTGTACTCCTCCATCGACAAGATAAATGGGAAAATTTGGCCGATAATTGGAGGAGGAGGATTGGCCGAATTGATTGCGTTCCCGTTGGCGATGGAGGCGGGGAAGCCGAATGTCGAAAAGAACACTCCGTTTTCGGCGATGTAACCGTAGTTCTGATTGGTCGGGTTGTACGCGATGTAGTCGTTGTCGTATTTCTGACGGTAGTACTTTATGCCCGCATTAACGCTTAGGGATGCGCTGGGCCGCACGGCAAGCTTCGCTTCCGCGAGCGTATTGTGCATGTTGACGTTCGCGGTTTGCTGCGACAACGCGGCGGTCGTGTTCCATTGACTGCAGGGGATCAATCCCGGGTTCTGGGGGCCGAGATTCTGCAAACCAAGCTGCGTGCTTCCGGCGGACGGCGTGCCGATGCCAAATACGCCTTGGCAGTTAGTTGGCGGAATCAGGCTGTCGTTCTGCCGCATGAGTACTTCGGATACAGTGAGCGAAAGCTCGCCATTCATTGGCAACAGGCGGGTCAGCGCACCGTGAAGGTTGTAATAGTCATTGTCGGGCTCCATCGACATCTGCCCGACGGTGATCGGCGTGCTGATCAATCCGGGGGGAGCATACGTGCCGATCGTGAACGGCTGCTGGAAGGAATAGCTCGAATGGTTATCGCGGTAGAACGAGCCTGAAAAACCGAAATCAGTGCGCCAGCTTTGCCCTGCGTAACGGAACCCCGAATTCAAGTTGATGGTGGTGTCGCTGATCGGTTTGACGGTTTCGACTACTGCACCGAGACTGCCCCCCCAGTCCTCGGCAAACGGGCCGCCGTAGGGCCGAGCACCCCTGCGTTGTTCGTCGCTCAGAGTGAGATACGCAGTCCACGCGGGCGTGAGGTAAGTGCTGAGATTGATCCCATATTTCTTGCGATCGACCTCGAGCCGTTGTAGTGGAGTACTAGCCGATACCGCAGCGACTTGAGCAGACGAGCTGCCGCCGGGTGTCAAGGAACCTGGCAACGTCAGGTTATTGGTGCCGACACCGTTCCATATCGGTCTCGCATCGGTAGAGAGTACATTCGGCACGTCCCGAACAAACGCTTCGATCTTATAGGCGCCGGCCTGGCCGTACACAGCTTGATAGTATTGATCTTCGGTGCTGATTCGGCTCCCACGCACCTCCGCGTAACTGCCGTCGGATGGCCGCTCGGTAGTCACGTCGAAGTCGAATACCGCACCATTGGAAGGCCACCGCACATAGCGATCGTAGAGGGCATACTTTTCGTCGCCGCTATGCAAAAAGCCGAGATCGAACGTGCCGTAGATTTGCCAGTCGCTCAGGTTATCCGGATGGGGCGCCTCCGGCGGATTCTGATAGAGATTTCCGGTCGGCGAGCGACGCTGCCCCGGTGCAAGCCAGCTCGTGCCGTCCGGATCGAGCGCCTCGGTCGCTTGACCGCCCGTGGGATCGAGCTTGTTGGCGCGCCAGGTATCAACGCCGACACCACTATCGGCAAACGTAACTGTCGCGGCCGCCAAGAAGAGGAATCCGATAGCCGCGGCCGGAACCGTTTGCATCAGTCTGCTTCGCAATGGCATTCTTTACATCTCCGCGGTCGTTATTGATGGAAATGTGTACCCGACGGGGCATTCGAGCCATGCATATTGGCGTGGCACGTCAGGCAGCCGCGGCCCATTGCTTGGGCTTCTGGATTCGCACCGCCGCCAATGTTCTGCCGCGTGTGCAAAGCACCGGTGTGGTTATTCGTCGCGTGACACTGCTGGCACAGTATCGGTACCGGCGCGAGTAGCAGAGAACTCTGATTCGATCCGTGCGGTGAATGGCAGTTCAGACAGCTCTCGCGCACCGGCGGGTGCTCCCACAACCACGGCCCACGCTTCTCTGCGTGGCATTGATAACAAGTTTCGTTGACCGTGTTGGTCTTAAGCAGCGGACTGTTCAACAGAGGGTTGCCGTTGTTCGTGAATGCGCCGTGCGGATTGTGGCAGTCGTCGCAGCTCATTTGCCCTTCCGGCAGCGGCATGTGGGAGCGGCGGTTGAACTGCAGGCGAACATCCCTGTGGCATTGCGCGCACGTGTCGTTGATCGAGGCCTTCGCCATGAGCCCTTCGGTCGAAAACTTGGCCATGGGGTTGTGGCAATCACTGCAGCTCAACCCGTTCAGCTGATGCACCGAGTTGACCCAATGATCGCGCGGCCCGCCGGCATGACATGTGAGACAAGTCTTAGTCTGTACCTCGATCGTGGTACCGGAGTTCTTGGTATAACCAATGATCAAGCCCTTCGCTTGCGGATTGGCAGCGTGTTGGCTACCAGGACCATGACACGCTTCGCAGACAGGAATATGAGGATCGGAGCGATTGGCGACATGCAAGCCCAACGCGTGAAGCGTATGCGTGAAGTGATTGGCTTCGAGCTGATGGCAGGCAATGCAGGTTTTCTCGCCGATGGATTTCGCATCCGGCGCGAGGGGATTGTCGGCGACATGCGCTCGGGCAAACCCCGGTGCTGGTGGCGGTACATGCGCGATCGGCGCGAGACGATCGCTTGAGAGATCCGTCTGCGGCAGCGACTGGTAAATTTGATCGAGATTTTGCTGCGACTGGCCCGAGGTAGCCTGCTGCGGTGGCCCGGCACTGATCGTCAGCGAACATAAGGCGCTGACGCATGCCAAACTGAATCGCCAAAGACCCATCTGCCCTTCCTCGTTAGCTCAACACATGCTTCTAAGGTCGTCGGCTAGAGCGGTCCGCAGAATCACGCGGCGTCTCTGAAGTTCACCCGATGTCAACTGAAGCACTTCGCGTGCCGCCTCATTCAGGTCCACCGCACCGCAGCCGGTCGACCATCTCCTGGAATCACGGGACGTCTTCCGGATGTACTCGCCTTCGGATAGGTTCGGGGGTCACGGGTGCAGTTGCGTCGAGGCTGAAAATCCGATGAAGCCCCTCTGACCACTTAAATTCTGCTGCGACTGCACGCCAGTAAAAGCTGCCGGTTGAACTGAGGCGTTGGGCTCCTGCGAGAAGCGCCTCACTTCGCTTCAGCGTCTCCTCGCCGCGCGTGTGCCCGATCAGGATCGGCCTCGCTGCTGCCGCACTCTGTTGGACCGGTATCGTGTGTCTCTGATTGGAAGAGGCGGCGTCAAGCAACATTTCATGCTCCTCGGACACTGCAATGGGTGCCCGTTAGAACGTATCGTCCGCTGATCTGATTCGCCCGGCACGCCACTATCGGAGTAGGCGCTGCTGACACGATCGAGGGACATGGCGTCCCGCGAGATTTCCGGGTTCAGGTAGACTCACTCACCGCGGCGGTAGTACGACTACGTGGCGCCCGAAGCGGTAGGCGTCGATCGAATGGGCGCCAGGACCGAGCATGGCCAGAGCGAGGGCGTTGAGAAGCGCAATGGAACTCAGTCCCGCGCACTCGATGCTTAGGCTCGATCACGCCAGTACGTGGAGCACCACCGCAAGGATGGCGACAATCGGAGCGAGGAATCCCACGAATAAGGCCACGGAGAGTAGTGCCACAGCGCCAAGTATCCAGCCGGAGAGATTCCAAGATCGAGCGCACGATGGACGCAGGAGATGGCGAGCTGCTTGCGCTGCGGGTCGGTGAATGTCAGCCACGAGCCGGAGCCAAGCTCTGAAATCAGTAGTTCGCTATTCCCCAGCTTCCGATATTCCATAGACAACTCCGACCAATCGCGGCTCACACGAGGGTAACTCTAAGCCCCCAACTGAATAAGCAACTGATTCGCCGAGCTTTTGCGTCGGAGTTGCAGTCCTCCCGGCCGCGGCTGCCTGAACCCTTCGGACTATAATAGTTGGTCGCACTCACTCAGAAAGAGTGCACTTCGTCGCCGGGTGGTCCGATATCGGCGACTCCATTCGGCAGCTGCGCCTGCGCCATCGCCAGCGGATTGAAGGTTTCGCGCAGCAACTTGATCTCACCAGCCTCTGCCACCAGGTACCCAGCGAACAGATGATGGACCGCTCGCCCGGTCGCAGCGGCGCGCGCGTGCGTCACATACTCGGCGAACGTCTTTTGCGGCGTCTCGATGAGGATACGGATATCGTCCGGCGCGAACGCGAGGTTCGGATAGAGTCTGAGCAACTGGTGAAGGAGCCCGGTGATCTCGCGGCGGCCACTGTAGCGAGGTCCCACCCCGAGGGAGCGCAAGAACGGCAGTTCGAAGGCCCCGTCGTCCGCAAACAGCGACGCAGCGCGTTCCGGCTCACGGATCGAGGCGAGATATTCCAATAGCAGAGCTTTCGAGTCTTTCATCTTCATCTCCTTCAGGCAGAGTGAACGAACGAATCTCGTGCTGCCTCCTCAAGAGGCATGCGACGGATTGTGAGTGGACGGGTCGTGGGCAAAGCCGCGACGCCGGATTGCGCCTTTCCTTCGTTGCCGCTTACCGTCGGCAGAGTCGGCCGATGAGCGTACATGCCCAGAGCGACCATGAGGTCATTCGGATTGATGGGTGAGGATTCGAGATTGATGACAGCCTGATTCGCGCCAGGGGCCGGCGGCTCCGGAATCTCCATGAACCTGAGGCTATCGCTTGGGCTTCCGAAAGTGGTGAGATAAAGGGCACGCATGTGTGGCTATTCTTCGGAGAGAGGGCTTGCCGAATTGGCGGTGGCAGAAGCCATCGTGATTGGGGTCGGAACGCTGATCGACGAACGTGTGCGGGAGCTTCTAATGCTGCGCGCTGGCGCGGGAGGAAGCGATCGCACGTGTGACCACAGATGCCTCGAGCGTCGAGAGATTGCCGGCGTTGGCGCCGAGCATACGCATCTTGAAGATTCGATCACCGCGCATCTCGAGCAGAGCCAAATGTTCAGAGTCCGGGAACTCCGCCGGTGATCGAACACCGGAGTCAATCGTGTAGTGAATGAATACCGTGTTTGAATCGCTCGTTGGAAAAATCCACAGATTCGAAATATGTGCCCCTGTTCGTGCCGGCTCGGCAACGACCGAGCGGTGGGCGCTCAGCGCGGCTGCCTCGACCGTGAGGTACGTTCCCGGCTCTTCGAGCGCGTACTCGACCACCGCGTCAATCGTGAGGATGCGCGCAATGGCCTCTTCATTGCCGGTCGAGCATGCGGCAACGTAATCGCGCAGAGCGCGATCGGCGCGGGCGATGAGATTTGCGCTCGCTGCGGCCTGGGGAGTCGCGGGAGGATGGACGAGCTCTGCGGCGAAACCGGTCTGTACGGTCATCGTCAGCAGTACGGTTGCCGCGAGACCCAATTGTGATCTCTTCATGAGCAGGCATTCCTGGGTTCGGGTTCGTATCCGGCTGGGCCGGGCAGATGATTGAATGGACTTGATAGTGGAAAATGGCTGCCGGTGCCGGCGTGCGCGACGTTCGACCCGCTCGGGATTCCGCCCCCTGTGCTCGACGCCCGCCCCGATCATCACGTCGTCATCCGCGTCGGACCGAAGCCGTCGGCGGCGGCGGTAAGCATGCCTGCGCCCTAAATCGCGGCGGCGAACCAGTCGGTGAGCGCCTGCCCCTCTTGCTCAAGCACGTCCGCGATCACGACGTTCGCGCCCTCGGCGACGAAGCCGCGCGCGTGGCTGGCGCCCACTCCACGGGCACCGCCCGTGACGATCACTGTTCGATTGTCGAAACGTTTCATTGATTGACGCCTTAGCGAGTGGGGTACGAGCCGGGGTCGGCCAAGATAGTCCCGACGAAGTCCCCGAGGTTGAGCTCGACTGGGCCCCGCCGGCTGTAGCCCGCCTTGAAGGCCAGGCTGTGCAA
>Ga0137418_10004091_pt1 | contig 13387 bp, 13 predicted proteins | sample CZODoug3_1_2_16f_FD_122242 | JGI IMG/M metagenome (GOLD analysis project Ga0137418, IMG submission 122242) | Vadose zone soil fungal communities from Angelo Coast Range Reserve, California, USA - CZODoug3_1_2_16fungal (Hybrid Assembly) | ecosystem: Environmental > Terrestrial > Soil > Vadose...
TTGGGACTTGTTTTCCCCGTTCGTCCGGCCATTTGGGAGCGTCATCTTTCACGATACGCTGTGGGATTTGAAGCCAGATCCAAGGCACGCGCGCCCCGACATGGGAGTTCCTCGAGTTGTCGACGAACTACGAGCTGAGGGCTACCCGGTCCTAACACTGGATCGGGACTTCGGTGTAAGCGTGGTGCAACCAATGCGTGGCGGTGTCCCACTTCGGTCTCGATCTCAAACGACCCCTGAAACAAAGTCACCTTTGGGTACTACTTGTTAGGAGTTTGTCTCGCGTACTGAACCATTGAAAAAACTGCGCGTGTTACTAGTTCCTGACTCCGTCCATTGGGTCACCGGTACGATTGCGAAAAACATCGCGCGCTTTAATCCGTGGATTGAAGCAACGGTCGCATCAGGCCCTGTGATCGATCAAGTGTTTGCAGAAAAGCCGGAGTTGATGCGCAACTTCGACCTGGTTCACTTCACCTGTCCGTATTCTTCCAAACAGTGGTTAGCTCATTTTCGGGATTTTGTGCCGTGCGTGACCAGCCATCATCACGTCACGGATTGGGAAGCTATTAAACACAACGTGGAAGGAGACGCGATCATCGTCGGATCCCCAGAGTGGGCCGAAGATCTTCGGTCGCGCGGCGCGGATATCTCGCGTGTGTTCTGCGTTCCTTACGGCGTTGATGCCAACCTTTTTCAGCCGGCAACCGCCGACCAGCGAAAAGCAGCCCGACAAAAACTGAATCTCGATGAGGCAGCAACAGTCATCGGGTTCTTTGGTAAAAACAGCAGTAATGATGACGACCGTAAGGGCATTGATGTCTTCACCAAAGCGACCATAAGTCTGAAGAAACGTATTCCTCAGTTAGCCGTCCTAATAGTCGGCCCGGGTTGGCAAGAGCTTACAAGAGTCCTGCGTTCTTCCGCCGTGAAGTGCGTCTGGATTCCGTTTGTGGAGGAACTCAAAGACCTTAGCGAGATGTATCAGGCGCTTGACTATTACTGGGTCACGGCGCGTGTCGAGGGAGGCCCCGTAACCTTGCTCGAAGCAATGAGCACTGAGGTCTGCTGCCTGACTACTGCCGTCGGCATCGCGCGCGAGATTGTGACGGATGGGGTGAACGGCGCGATACTGCCGTTCAATGACCCGGAAGCTTTTACCGAGCGGACGGCCATGCTTGCCGCTGATGCGTCAGAACAACAGCGGCTAGGTAGGAATGCGCGGCAAACAATTTTGGAAAGAATGCACGTCGGCGTTACCGCGAAAGGCGTTCTTGACGTATACGCAAAGGCATTTGAAACCTTTGCTGCCAGGCGGCAATGCGCACTTCCGCTGAATGTCCGCGAAATAGCCGAAGAAATCACTTCCGAAAAATCGCCAAGTGCTCAGGCCGGCATTCCTCTAAGTGGGTTCCCGCGCTCCCTTCATAAACGCGTGAAGATGTTGGAGTCGTTAGCATTTAGCGAGCATTTGATCCTCTATCACCGGCAGCGCGGAGTAGCGCTGAAAATGGTTATGCGCGAATGGATGGGAAATCCATTTTCGCCTTTGCCGTTGCGTGTACTACTGCGACGCTTGCTTCCAGTATCGATGGTTGCGCGTGTGGTTAAATTGAAAAACCGTTCACGCGCGACTCCGGAACTAGTAACTCATTAAGGCGCCTAGACGAGGCGGCCCGGTGCCTGATAAGAAATCGTTAAGAAGTCTTTGCGCACGTTTAGTTCCCTCAGAACTCTCAGTCTTACCAGGCTCGTAACGCATCACGGGTTTTCGGCGCCAGTCTCCGAATGGATCGCGGGTCCCTGGGCGAACGTGTTCAACGACGACGTTCTGCAGAAGGGCGCGCGCGTGCAGGACTTACTTGACATCTCGCGCGTTCGGCAACTGTTCGAGGAGCACCGCTCCGGGCGCGCGAATCACGGCCAGGCCCTCTGGTCGGTGTGGATGCTCGCGCGATGGTGCGACAGCGCATCAGTGACGCCGATTGCCTGTGACGCGTCGGTAAGCGCCGGATCCGCGGTTGTCTCGCCTGGCCCGGCTCGTGAGCGCCGCCGGGAACCGGCCGCGGTCGCGCTGTGAAGCCGATCGCCCGTCAGAGCGCGCGGTTCATATGGACAGGAGTGGAGCGACAGACATGAGCACGACGACCCCTCAGAGAGACGCCGCAGCGGACACCGAGCCGATGCTCGCCGCGGGTGAAGCGGCCCGCTATTCCCGCGAGCGCGAGGCGCACAACAAGTACTTCAGCGAGGGCACCAGGAAGACGCTCGACAAGTACTACAACACGACGCACCAAAGCCGTGCTTCGTACGAGAGCGTGCTGTTGTCGCGATGCCGCAACGGCGCCGCCCTCGAGTACGGATGCGGGACGGGAAGTCATTCTGTGTTTCTCGCGCGGAACGGGGCGACCAGAGTGGTCGGCATCGATCTGTCCGACGTCGCCATCGAGAAGGCGCGTGAGGCGGCGAAGCTGGGTGGAGTCGACCAGGCCGAATACTTCAGGATGAACGCGGAGACGCTGGACTTCCCTGACGCCTCGTTCGACCTCATCTGCGGCACGGCCATCCTGCATCACCTCGATTTGCGCCGTGCCCTCAACGAGCTCGGCCGTGTGCTGCGGCCGGGAGGAACCGCTGCGTTCCTCGAACCGCTCGGCCACAATCCCGTGATCAACCTGTATCGCCGGCTGACGCCGAATCTCCGTACGGTCGACGAACACCCGCTCCGCATGGACGACCTTGCCCTGGCCCGCGCCTATTTCTCATCGGTCAAGCCGCAATACTTCGGGCTGCAGTCGCTGATGGCCACGCCGTTCCAGGGCCGCAGCTGCTTCAAGAATGTGCTCGGGGCGCTGCAGGCTGCGGACTCAACGCTCTTTCGCGTGGCGCCCTTCACGAGAAGGTACGCATGGCAGGTCGTCCTCGTCCTGGAGAAGCCGATCAAGCGCTGACGTTTCCCGCCCGTCTGTCGCAGCAACGCCACAGGCAGCGGCGTTGACGCCGCCACATATAACACGACCTCCAACACCTGGGCCGGCGTCTCGGCGCCGCCTCCCTTTGCCTCCGGCCAATCATTGAAGAGCGGCGCCGGGCTTTTTGGGCGTGGCAGCCGGCTCGAACATCCGCCTGTTCGTCATCAACACTCATTACGGGCTGACCTGGGATTCGACGACGGTCCCCAATGGTTCGCATTCGATTGGGGCGATTGCTGCCGATGCCGCCGGGAACACGAGCTCCGCAATCGTCACGGTATACGGTGAGCAACGCGCCGCCGATCACGGCGCTGTCGCCGGCGTCGGGTCTGGTGGGAACGGCTGTGGAAATCACAGGGACGAACTTCGGGACGACGGTGCGTACGGTGACCTTGAACGGCGACGCCGACGACCTGGAACGACACGAGCATCAGCGTGCCGGTGCCGGGCGGCGCGACGCGGGGCCGGTAGTGGTGACGGTGAACGGCCAGGCGAGCAACGGCATGACGCTCACCGTGACGTCGGCAACCGCGTTGACCATCGACAGGGTGATCTTCAGCGACGGGCGCGGCACGCGGACGACCGCAGCGTTCGGTACTCCGGCGCCGGGCGATCTATTGGTGGCGTTTGTTGCGTCCGATGGCCCCACGTCTGGAGGGCAATCGGTGACAATCTCGGGCGCAGGAGTCACCAGGACGCTGGTGAAACGCTCCAACGGCCGGCTTGGCACGTCGGAGATTTGGCAGGCACCAGCTGCGACCCAATTATCGAACGTCACGGTCAGGTCTACGCAGAGGTTCAGTGGCTACGATCAGTCTCTGACCGTTGTCGCGTTTGGAAATGCCGCCGGCGCGGGTGCCTCCGTTGCAGGGAGCGCGGCGAGCGGCGCTCCATCGGTATCAATGACGACGACGAAAGCGGCCTCGCTCGTCTTCGGCGTCGGCAACGACTGGGACAGGGCCGTCGGCCGGACGCTTGGCGCGAATCAGACGAGCGTGCATCAGTAGGTCGACAGCAGCACCGGCGACACGTTCGGGGTCCAGGAAGTTTCGGGCGCGATCGGCAGCGCCGGCACGCAGGTCGTGGTGAACGCTACCGCGCCGGCCAACGATCAGTGGAATATCGCGGCCGTCGAGATCCTGCTCAAGTCAGACGCCGGCTCCCGATCGATTGCGAAGTGGATCAGCGAAACAGGGAGACGGTGACGCCGGCGACTGTCAGTGCGCCGTTGCCGCATGCCCCGCGAAAAACACTTCGGGGGCGTCGGCGAGCTCGCGCGCCCATCCAAGCACGGTCTCGCGCAGCCGCGATCGTCGCTCGATGCCTTGACACTGGTTGATTCGCCACAGCAGGTGGTGCATCAGGAGCGAAGGCAGATGCGCCGTCTCGATCCCCTCGTCCGCCCGCGCCTGTTCGACACACTCGGCGATGCACTCGCGTATCGAGAGCGGACAGCGACCGTCCTGTGACAAAGGAACTGACAGCGCAAGGCCGAACGCATCATGGAGCGGCACCTGAGTGCCGCCGAACTCTTCGAAGTCGATGATTGCCACCGAGTCGGCGGACACGAGAAGGTTGTTGAGCGAGAAATCGCCGTGCTGCCAACATACGGGAATCGAGCCGACACGGTCGCGGAGTGCCTGGCTCCATTCCGCGACGCGCCGGAACACCTGCTCGTTGAGAGCAGGACCGCTCCGTCGGCACGTCGCAGCCTGTCGTTCCAGCTCCGCCGCCACGTCCACCGTCCCCGTCCATGCCGGCATCGCGCGCGTCGCCTCGTGCAGGCGGTGCATCACCGCGACGGCGCGGCCGAGGAACGCCTCCCACGCTGCCGGCGTCTCGAGGTGGTCCGTGAGACGAAACCATGGGACGCCCCCGAGACCTTCCTGAATATGGACGTACCTGCCGTCCTGAAACTCCGTGCAGCAGAGCGAAACGGGAACGCTGCCCCGCGGCATCCTGGACTGCAGCCTCGACAGGATCTGATCGGTCCGCGTGAGCCGCAACTCGTCACCGAACTCGACGACGCACGCCGGCCGAGTGCTGTCGCCATCGAAGACGAGATACTTCGGTCGGGTCGTGCAGACGCAGGCGACGCTCGGCCGCGGTCCCTGCAGCAGACCCGGCACCAGGTGGTCGACGAGCGAGACGATGTCCTGCATCATGACTTTCTACCCACCACGACAACTGCGCCGAGCGCCGGGTCGTACCCGAAGCACCGCGCAGCGAGCCGCCGAAACGCCACGCCAGAGCCGCGGGCACGCAGAAAGCGATCGGCATATTGCGACGCGGCGCAGTCCAACTGGTAGACGAACGTGGGCGCTTCGAGACGCGGATCGATTCCATACCTGACGACGGCCGCCCCGCCGTTGCGCTCGATCATCCGCGCCGCGCGCCGGAGACGAAGCGCCAGGGTGACGAGCGTGCATAGCCTGAGGAGCGGCGGCGCCTCCAGCGTCACCGCGTAAGCGACGAAGTCCCCGGCTCTCGAGCGGTTCAAGGCGTCGTGGAGCGTCTCGAGATTGAAGCGCACCGGACTGCCGCCGACCACCACGCGACACCGTGGGGACGGCGTCGTGCTCGACGCCTGCCCGAGCAGGAGTGTTTCGAGGAGCGTCTCGGCCACGTCAGCTCCTGACCCGTGCCATGGTTCGCGTCCCTGACGACGCCGCGGACCGCTCGGCCACCAGGCGGCGATATAGCGCGGCATACTCGAACGCCGTCCGCTCCGGCCGGCATTCGGTGTGGGCGCGGCACCGCGCCGCCTCGCCCAGGCGCTCGCGCAGAAACGAAGAGCGCGCCAGTCGATCGAGCGCCTCCGCCAGACTGGCGGCGTCGCCGGGCGGCACCAGGAGCCCGGTTTCCTCGTGCACGACCAGCGACGGGATGCCGCCGACCTCGCTCGCCACGACCGGAATGCCGAGCGACATCGCCTCGATGATGCTGCGCGGTCTCGCCTCGCTCAACGATGGGAGCACGAAGATGTCCGCCGTGCTCAGGACGGCGCCCACATCCTGCCGGTGGTTTTCGAAGCAGATGCGTCCCAAGAGCCCCGCGTCGCGCGCCAGCGCTTTCACGCGCTCCGGATAGCCGGGCGCGCTCCAGTGTCCGCCGACGATCAGCAGCTCGCACGACACGCGGAGACGCGCGAAGGCTTCGATTAGCACATGCAGGCCCTTGCGCTCCACGATCTGACCGAGAAACACCACCCGGGCGACACCGGTGCGTCTGGGCGGCAGCGGTCTTTCAAGAGCGATCGTGGACCGCACGCGGTCGGGTCGAAACAGGTCGCCGGTGACCACGACTCGATCGGCGAGCGGTGAGTCGAGCAGGTCGGCGGCGTGCGCGCGACAGTTGCCCACGTAAGCCGCGACCCACCGATTTGAGGGGTTGCTCGCGATGAACGGTCCAGCCCGCGCAACTACGGGGATGCGGCACAGGCGAGCCGCGCACGCGAGCGAGGCGCCGTAGTCCGCGTAGTTCAAGTGGACCACATCCGGCCGCCGCGCAAGCAGCCGACCGGTCCACCGCAACACGTCGGCCGCGTAGAGCGGCAGCCCGCTTCGCGAGAACGTCCGGCTGCGGCCTCCCATCGTCCTGGCACCACGGCGTGCCGCTTCATCGCGCAACTCGTCGGTCATCGCACCGCAGAGCGTGAACCGTACGGCGGCGGGAGATGCCAGCTCCGTGAGGTCGAGTGCGTCGTTGACGGCGCCGATCCGCATGTCGGCGCTGTTCAGCTCGATCAGGACTTCGAGAACTTCAGAAGAAGGCTTCACAGTCATACCCGTCACTTGAACGCGACGCCGGCCCGGTCGGTGGCCTCATCACGGAATCGCGCCGGCAGCGAGTGCCGCACTCGAGCCGCCACCTGTTCCAGCAGCCAGAATCCCGCGCGCCCGACGCGGCGCTTCCAGCGGAACCAGCGCCACGGATCCCACGAACCGATTCCGGGCCAGGTCGCCGAGGCGAACGCGAGAAACTCGTCGCAGGTGCTGACGTGACCATCCTCGAAGGCGCGCGCACCGCTCCAGAATGCCGACTCCGCAATCGTCTGGTTCAGCATCGGTTCGAGGCACGCGATCTCCGGGCGCACATGGCGATAGGCGTTGAAATGGACGTCAAACGCTTTCTTCTGCTCTTCGAGACGACGAACCGCGGAGTAGCCGAGGCTCATATTGCTCGCGTGCAGGCGCCGGAACGCCTGATCCGCATCGAGCTCGCAAACGTCGGAATGCGCAGCCATGCGCAGCCAGATCTCGGTGTCGCCGCTGTGAGGCAACTCCGGCAGGTAGCCGCCAATCTGACGGTGAAGAGTCGTGCGCACGACCGCCGTCGGTGACTGAATGGCGGTATGGCCCAGGCGACACGAGCGTTGGAGGAACTCGCCATAGCCCAGGATCCGGTGCCCACAGCAGCGCGCCTGGCGCGCCGCGCCGATCGGCGGCGCAAGCCTGAACGTGATGTCGTGGCCGAAGGTGAGCCCGACGTTGAGATGCGCATTCATGAGCCTCGTCGCGCGCATGAGCGAGCCCGGCGTCAGCAGGTCATCGGCCGAGAGGATCACGCAGTACTCGCCGGTGAGAAGCGCCAGCGCTTCGTTGTACGTGGCGATGTGGCCGCGATTGACCTCGTGGCGTCGATACTCGACGCGCGGGTCCGCCGCCAGCCGTCTGCCCACCGACTGGGTGCCGTCCGTCGATGCGTCGTCCATGATCAGGACGCGCACGTCGACGCCTTCCTGCGAGAGCACGCTGCGGACGCACTGTTCGATCAGATCGCCGTAGTTGTAACAGGGAACGATGACATCGACGCGACTCATAGGATGTTTCCTCACGACGCGAGCGCCTCTCCGTCCACCTGCGGCCGGCGCCTGCCGGTCAACATCTCGAACGCCCGGGCGCGCAGCCGATCGATATTGATGACGGCGTGGATCGCTTCCGACACGGCGCCAAGGCCACCCACGCAGATTACCCACTGCACGCCGACCCTGGCCCAGTATGTGAGCCCCCAGCCCACGAGAATGGGGTGCAGCGCGAAGAAGACGGGCATGTGCGCCAGAAAAATGATCAACGAATTTCGTGCGACGAACCTGACGGGCGCCGGCGCCTCGACGCGGCGAGTCGCCTCGAACACGAGCCGGGTCGTCGAAACGTAGAGCAGCGAGATGGCCGCGGACACGACGACCAGGCCGATCGTCGCCGGCCAGCGACTCAGCGTCATGAATGGAAATGTCGGATCGAATCCGAGCGGCCGCATCGCGGCGGCCCAGGCGACCAGGCCAAGCGCCAGCGCAGCCGCATATGGAATCGGACTGTCGGCTGCGTCCCGCTCATCCTCCGCGCCCTTCGCCATGCCGAGCAGAAACACCGCGGTCCAGTTCACCAGCAGCATGTACGCCACGTACTGGCCGGCGAACGCAATCAGGAGAGCGCGGATTGGAATCTCCATCGCGACGGCGACGGCGATCATCCAGCCACGAACGCGAATGCGGCGGAGCGGCCACGCCCAGAGCAGTACAAAATGTATGTACGTCCCGATGTACCACGTCGTCGGGTTCGCGGGAAAGTTGTCGAAGAGGATGTTCGCTCCGGCGGCAAACGGCAGGAAGTTGCTGAGCGCGAGACCGGAACCTCGTATGGCGCCCGTGACGGCGATCAGCACTGCGACCGAAAGCCCGAAGAAGTACACGGGGAACAGACGCCTGAAGAGGACCTCGACGACGCTCCTGCGCTCGCGCGCGAGAGTGAACCCGGTCGAGAAGAGGAAAAAGGCGACGCCAAACTGCTTCAGATAGACCGGCGGCGTGAGGCCTACCGTCGTGGCGTGGGCGATGTGACCGTACACGATGAGGCACATGCCGATCGCCTTCATCCAGTCGACGAACCTACAGGGCGGACGCGACAGGGTGCCCCTCCTTCTCGGATGTGACGGCGCCGAGGCGTCGCACGAATCGACTCGGGTTTCCCGCGACCATGATTGCCGCCGGCACGGCGGTCGATACGACGGAGCCGGCTGCCACCATCGTCGACGCGCCAACATCAGCGAGGACCACCGACGCTTCGCCAAGCCACGCGTACGCGCCGATTTCGACGCGCCGGAGCCTGCTCATGTCGGTCGGCATCCAGCGCAGGTTGGCGTCGAGGGCATGCAGGGCGCCGCCACTCGGGATGCTGCATCGACTCCCGATCAGGCACCCTTGCCGGAGCGCCGCCGACCCGATGACGGCGTAGGGGCCCACATAGACGCCGTCTTCGATCGTCACCTTGCGGTGCGTAAACACCGCGCCAAAGCCGATGAAAAAGCTGCGCCCGCAGCTCTCGAGCGTCCAGCGATAGAAGGCGCGTCGCGCGAAGACACCCGGTAGACCGGGCACGAGCGCGAACGTCTGGGCCCAGAACGTGAAACATGCGTCGGCCCGCTCGTTCAGTCGAGCCTCCAACAGGCACATCGCGACGGCCGGTCCGACGATGGGCAGGCAGCATGCGTCGAGGCTGCGCTTGATGGCGCGACGAACCGCGGGTCTCACGCCTGTGTGTCCATCGGGCTGGCGGCTGCCCGAACTTTCTTGAAGCGTTCTGAGTGAACGGACCCAACGAAGCGCACTTTCGCCGGAATCTTGTAGGTAGCCAGCTTGTCGAGGCAGTAGAGCCGCATCCGCGTTTTGAACCGCGCGGGATCCTCGTCGTGGATCAGCGTGATAGTCGCCATCACGATTTGGCCCGTCAGCGGATTGGGTTCACCGCGCACCGCCACGTCCTCGACGTTGTCCAGGCCCAGCAGCGTGTTCTCGACCTCGAGCGGGAACACTTTGTTGCCGCCCACGTTGATCACTTCGCTCTTGCGGCCGACGATTCGAAGCCATTCGCCATCGACCTCGGCAAGGTCGCCGGTATCGAAGAAGCCGTCGGCATCGAACGGGCTGGGGGCGTTCAGATATCCGAGCATCGCCGACTGCGCCTTGATGAACAGCCGGCCGTCGACGATCTTCGTCTCGTACCCTTCGCCGCCAACGCGCATCCAGAGCGAATCGGACCCTCGCGATTGAGACCGCAGGATGCCGAGCTCGCTCAGGCCGTAGGTCTGCAGGAGCCGCACGCCGGGAAACGCCGCATGAGTCTTCTTGAGCGTGATCTCGGCCATCGGCTCGGTGCCGTACGTGATCAGCTTGAGCGACGACAGGTCGTTCCTCAGGTGCTCTTCCGAGAGCAGCAGCAGATTGAGGAACGTCGGCGATGTCGGCAGCAGCTCGACTCGATGCCGGACGATGGCCTCCGCGACCGCGCGCGGCGTGCGGCCCTCCGACACCACGACCGCGCCGCCGTTCGCCAGCGTGTAGAACAGTGTGTTCACGCCGCCGATGTGATCCAGCTGCAGGAACACCAACGTGCGGTAACAATGTCTGCGGACCGTGAACTTGCGCAGCAGCGCGCTCAGGTCGTGAACGGCGGCCTTGTGCTTGCCGGTCGACCCGGACGAGAACAGGACGAGTCCCGGCGCGCCCGAGCGGCGGAGCGTCGCGTAGAAATCGTGGGAGGCCACACGCCCGGTCGCGGCGATGTTTCCAACGCGCCGTTCCGGGAATATCCGGTACTCCACCTCGGCGATGGCCAGGAAGTCGTCGGCATGCGCGCGCGAGGCGTGCGAAATCGGCACGATGATGTTGCTCGCGTTTGTCGCAGCCAGAAATGCCGCCACCGAATCCGCTCCGTATTCGGCTTCGATGCTGACGACCTTCCCCGCGATCCCCGAATCGGCGAGCCGCCGCTCCCAGTCCGCGATGCGATCGGTCAGCGCCCGGTAATCGAAGACCTGCTCGCCGACAGCGATGGCGGGCAGCTTCGCTGCCTCCCGCATCCGATCGAACAGCCAGTCGAGCATTACCCTGCGCCTCCCAGATACACGACCTGCCCGGTGATCATGCTGCTCTCCGGCCGGAGGAAGAACTCGACGACGTTGACGACGTCGGCCGGCACGGCCCAGCGGCGGACCGCCTGCCGATCGATCAGCGCCTGGATCTTCGCGTCAGGCACACCGGCCGTCAGCTTCGTTCGGATGGGGCATGGCCCCACTGCGTTGCACGTGATGCCGAAGGGCGCGAACTCGCGCGCGGCGATGCGCGTGAAGGTTTCCAGCGCGCTCTTCGATGCCGCGTACACGGCCTCGCCCTCGAGTCGCATGGGCACCGCCACGGTGCTGACGTTCACGATCCGTGCGGCTGCCGACCCGCGCATCAGGCGGAGCGCCTCGCGCGTGAAATTGAACGGCGCGAGGAAGTTGGTCTCGACCATGCGGCGCGCAGCGTCGAGCGGAGTCAAGGCGATGGCGTTCATGCCGGCGACGCCCGCGTTGTTGATCAGCACGTCGAGCGTCCGGAACCGCTTTCTCAGATCGCGGAACAGGCCACTGGCCGCCGCCCCATCCGTCACATCCACCGTGCAGTGGAGGTAGCGCTCATGCGACAGCGCCGACGGTGTTCGCCCGCAGCCGACGACGCAGTCGCCGGCTGCGAGGCAATGTTCGGCCAGAGCCTTGCCGATGCCCCGACTGGCGCCGGTGATCAGGACGTGGCGTGGTGCCATCGTTCATTCACCGCGGGCAAGCATGCCCATGTAGGCCACCATCGACTGTACTGTACGGAACGGGCTGCGCTTCTGCGACATCGCGCGTTCGTCACTCAAGACCACGTCACACCCGTGCGCCTGCAGCACCTCCTCGATATCGAGCAGGAGCGCAACGAGGCCGAGCGAGTCGAGCGGGCTGTCCGGCCCGAAGAGCGGCGCGTCAGGAGACACGACGAGCTGCGTCGCGGCATCGCGGGCCAGATTGGCCGACCGCATCGCCTGCAGCACGGCTTCCTGAATGGCCTCGTCGGTGATCGGCCGCTGTATAGGTTCGGCGTCTCGTGGGGATGCATCTACGGACATAGCGCTCTGTCCTCCTCCTGGAGCGCGCGGCCGAGCGCCTCCGCTACTCGAGCCTGATCTTCGTCCGTCATGTCGACGTAGAGCGGCAGGATGAGCCCGTCCGCGCTGATCTCTTCGCTGACCGCCAGACTCTTGCCCGGTTCGTCCTCGCGCCAGGGCTCGTGACGAAACGCCGGCTCGAGATGCGCGCACATGACGCCGCGCCGCGTGGCGATTCCCTCGTCGAGCATCGACTGCATCACGCGGATCTGATCCGCGCCAATCGGCAGGCGCACGCAGTAGCTCTGCCAGTTGCTCTTCGCCCAGGGCGGTTCGCAGGGCAGCTGCAGGTCGGGAATGTCGCACAGCCGCTCGTAGTACTGCCGCGCGATCTCGCGACGGCGCGCGACCATCGTCGGAAGGCGCGCCAGCTGCACGCGGCCGACCGCCGCCTGCAGATCGGTCAGGCGGTAGTTGAACCCGAGCTCCGTGTACTCCTCGACGACAACCTGGCGCGAGGCATGGCGCGCCGTGTCGCTCATGCTCATCGAGTGTTGCCGCCAGAGTCGGAACCGGCGATCCCAGTCCGCGTTCGCGGTGGTCAGCATTCCGCCGTCGCCGGTCGTCATCACCTTCCGCGGATGGAAGGAGAAGCACGCAATGTCGCCGTGCGGCTGGCCGATCCGCTCCCAGCGGCCGTTCCAGAGGATCTCGCTGCCAGCGGCGCACGCCGCGTCCTCGATGAGGGGCACCCCGTGCCCCCGCGCGCGCTCGACGATCGCCGCCAGATCGCAGGGCATGCCCAGCTGGTGCACGACGAGAAGCGCGCGGGTTTTCGGCGTGATCGCCGCCTCAATTCGCGCCGGATCGACGTTGTACGTGTCGGACTGCACGTCGACGAACACCGGCACGGCGCCGCAATAACGGATCGCATTGGCGGTGGCGATGAAGGAATGGCTCACCGTAATCACTTCATCGCCGGGACCCACGCCGACGGCGCGCAACGCCAGATGGAGCGCCGTCGTGCAGTTCGAGACGGCGCAGGCGTGCGATGCGCCGACGAACGCCGCGAATTCGCGCTCGAACGCCGCCACCTCGGGCCCCTGCGTCAGCCATCCGGTCGTCAACGGGCGGCGAACCGCTTCGAGCTCGGCCTCGCCGATCACCGGCCGCGCCACGGGAATCGTCGTGCGCTCGATGGTGTGGCTGCTCACGCGAACACCATGCTTCCACGCTGGTGCAGCCACCACGCCACCAGCGTCCGCAGGCCCTTGTCGAACGGAATGATCGCCTGGAACCCGAGCTCTTCCTGCGCGCGCCACGTGCTGGCCACCCGGCGCGGCACCGGATTGACTTTGCGCGCGGGCGCGAACTCCACCTTGAGCGTCGATTCCATCGCCGCGAGCAGCAGCTCGGCGCACTCGCTCAGCGACACTTCGTTGCCCGTTCCCACGTTGAAGACCTCGTCGGTGACCGGCGCCCTCGCCGCGAGGATATTGGCCCGCGCCA
>Ga0137418_10004092_pt1 | contig 13386 bp, 10 predicted proteins | sample CZODoug3_1_2_16f_FD_122242 | JGI IMG/M metagenome (GOLD analysis project Ga0137418, IMG submission 122242) | Vadose zone soil fungal communities from Angelo Coast Range Reserve, California, USA - CZODoug3_1_2_16fungal (Hybrid Assembly) | ecosystem: Environmental > Terrestrial > Soil > Vadose...
TTCGTTGCGCAGACTTTTTACCGTAGCCTGCGTGCCCACCGGCATAAACACCGGCGTTTCGATCGGCCCGTGCGGAGTGGTCAGCCGTCCGCTGCGCGCTCCAGTTGCGTCGGTCTCGAAAACTTCGAACGAGAAGTCCACTCCCTCAGTGTATCAGGAGAAAATCCAGGCTCCGCCCATCTTGATCGCCACATAGACCGCCCAAACCGCAACAACGATGCTCAGCCCCTTCCCTTTTAGTTTCTTGGGATTGGTTGCCGCGAAACCGATTGAAATCAGCAACAACGTCCAAATGGTGAAGACGTCGATCGATCTGGCCAGAGCCATCAACGCCTTTGGCGTGCTTTCCGGGAGGAACGTCCCCACGTTCGTCGCAATCGGATTTTCCAGGTCGACGGTGCCGGGAGTTCTTAAATAAAGAATCAGAATAAACAACATGGAATAGAGAATCCACGGGAAATAGGCATGCGCGGTGATGCCCATGGCAGCACTAAATTTAGTGTCGCCTCCACCCATCACATTGTAGGCAAGCAGCAGGATGCTTCCCACGATCAGCGCCTGTAGGATCGGCCACGCGATGCCAAAGACGTAGGCGATTGGGGGTGAAATCTTGGCGCTCATCTCGATTTGTTGTGATTTCTGCTCGGCAGTTAGATTCGCAGATCGCGAGCTTTCTTCAATGCGTTTGCTGGCGACGTCTCGCCAGTCCACTTTTTGATTCATCACGAACGCGACCAGGCCTCCGAGAACGGTCATCAGAATGACCGGTAGAATCCAACTGGGCCGCTGAGCGATGTCTTCAAACGTGGACTTCGGCGAAAAAAACACGCCGATGAGTCTGGCGAAATGATTGATCGGATTGGGCGCTTGCGGCGCCTCGGAAGCTACCACAGGGGTCGTCGACATAAGCCACTCCTCCACAGCGATGATTGGAACACCCTTCTTTGTTGGTAGTACGCAGGGGCGGGAGCAAGATATCACCATTTTGATGAATTTTGGGTTGTCGAAATATCGTGCTTCGCGGCGGCTTAACGGGCGGTGCTTAGCCGCAGTGGTAATCCAAAAGAGAACGGGTGCTAGCGTTTGTCGAGTGGCAATACGAATTTCAGAGCGGTATGTGTGGCCGAAAATCCCACGACTTTCAAGTCCTTCAATCCCGCGTTTCTTCCGGCCTGCAGCACGTCGTTCTCGGTGATCTCCTTCTTCCCTTTTGGATAGACTACCCACAGCGCGTCGGCGCCCCGCAATTTTTTGCAGAGCTTCGCGAACGCAGTAAGGTCACTGGTGGAGGCCGCCGCGAAAAACGTCAGGTCCGCCGCGCCAGAATCTTTTTCCGCAAGAATCTTCGCCTTGCTGGCTTTCAGTTCGCGCATAAAGTCCGGCTCGAAGCTTCCGATCAAACGCATTTGCGTTCCGGCCGCCACTCCCAGCTTTTCCGCGCGGGACTTCGGATGCAAAATTTTCTCGCGCCACTTTTCCGCGGTTTTTCCAACTTCAAAAATCACCGCACTATCTTTGCGATCGATGCACAATTCGCCGTCAACAGCGGTAACGCCTTTAATCTCGGTAAACGGAATCTTCAAACGATAGTCCGCTCCGCGAAAAATAATTTCGCTGGTTTCCAGCAAAATTTTCCCGGTATAGCGTGCTTTCCCCGCTCGCACCGCTCCTGTTACTTCCTTTCCCATTACGCGCACCCCTTTTTTGGAACCAGCTCGCGAACGGCCGACTGAAAACCGCGACTCGAAAACTGTAAACTGTACTGTCGCCATGTCAACACCCGCCGCCGCTACCGTTCGCACTGACTGGTCGCTCATCTGGGCCGAGCGCGGCTTCCGCTATTTTTTCTTCGCGATGTTCATTTCGCTTTTCGGCAGCGGCATGAACTTTGCCGGCGTGAGCTGGCACATCCTCGCGCTAACCCATTCCACGGTCAAGGTCAGCTACCAGGTAATCGTCGCAACCGCGCCCGGCCTGCTGATTCCCTTCGTCGGCGGCGTGCTGATCGACCGCTACGACCGCCGTTACCTCGGCATCCTGCTGGACTTCGCGCGCGGCATCGCGGTGCTGTCCGTCGCGTACATCGCGTGGCGCGGCCATCTGGGTCTCTGGCATCTGTATCTCATCACCTTCATCACCGGCACCGGTTCCGCGATGTATTGGGCCAACGTCAACTCGCTGGTGCAGGAAGTGATGCCCGCGAGCCAATTCACTGGCGCCAACGCCGCGGTGCTGGTCGGCGTGCAAACCGGAATGCTTTTTGCCGGCGCGCTGGTCGGCTTCATCTACGACGGCGCGGGCATCGCGGGAATTCTTGGCATCGACGGCCTCACCTACTTCGTCTCCGCGTGGTGCCTGTATAAAGTGCGCAGCGGCTACGTTTCTCCGCGCGAGCATCTCACAAAATATCCGCGTGAATTTTCCGCCACCACCGAAGCCATCGCCGAAGGCCTGGAAACCGGCGAAATGCCGGAAGTCGCCGAGGCAGGACTCTCGCTGGCCATCTATTCCGATTTACGCGAAGGCTTCGCCTATCTGCGCGAACAACCAACGGTACGCGCTCTCGGCATCACCCACTCGATCCTGATGGCGGGAGTGGTCAGCGCCAACATTCTTCTAGTCGCGCTGGCGGCAGACATTCTTCATGCCGGCCCACGCGGGTTTGGCTATCTGGAAGGCGGCTGGGGGCTCGGTGCAATCATCGGCGGGCTGCTGGCCTCGCAACTGCCGCAGCGATCGCGAATGACATTGTACGCCGTCTCGCTTGCCGGACTCGCGCTCGGCCATTTGGCAATGCCCTTCATAACCTTTTTGGTCGCTGCAGTATTCTTTCAAGTGTCCTTTGGATTTTTCCGCGCGCTGTCCGGCGTCGTGGCGCAGGCTGCATTGATGCACATTGTGCCAAGACACTTCATGGGCCGCACGCAATCCGCCATGGCGGTACTGACCACCGTGCTGCAGCTGCTGATGAGTTTCGCGCTGGGCTGGATCTCCCAGCGCCTCAGCGTGTTCGCGGGCTTCTCGCTTCTGGCGTTGATTTACGCCCTCGGCACGCTCTCCGCCTTCCATGCTCGCAGTCTGCTGCACTTGGACAATTCCTAGCCCCCGCCGAATCTGATTGCATCTTGCGGAAAAGTCTGGCAAAACATCTTCTCCGTGCCCCAGCGACCGCCCATGAAGCTTTCGACCCGCCAACAAGGCGACGTAACCATTCTCGACCTCATCGGCGAAATTACCCTGCTCAACTCTCCGGAAATCCGCAAAGCGGTGCTGGGCTTGCTGCGTGAACAGCGCGTACCACACTTAATAGTCAACATGCAGGGCGTTCCGTACGTGGACAGCTCCGGCGTGGCCTCGCTGGTCGAAGGCCTCAAGCTGGCCCGCGAAGTCAAATCGCGCTTCGCCCTTTACGGACTTTCCAAGTCCGCCAAAACGGTGCTGGAACTCACGCACTTGCTGCGCATCTTCGAAGTCCATCTGACCGAGCAGGAAGCGCTGGAGTCGCCGCCGCCTCCAATCGCCGGTTCGGCGAAAACGACTTTAGAGAGCGCATAACCAGTTTCGCTTTTTTCGATTCCAATTGACGCCATCATGCCCTTCATTCAATCCGTCGGCGCCGCAACGATCGACGCACTCTCGTACGTCGGTGGTCTGGCCAAACTCAGCGCTTTTGCCACTCGCGCCCTATTCCGGGATGTTATTTCGCCCCGCCGTCTGGCCTACGGCCGCGCCGTGCACCAAGCCATGGCCGTCGGCATCGGCGCGCTACCGATTCTTTCTCTGATCTCTTTTTTCATCGGCACCATCCTGGCGCTGCAAGCCGCTTACGAACTTCGCAAATTTGGCGCACTGCAATTTGTCGCCAGCGCCGTGGCCATTTCCGTTTCCCGCGAACTCGGCCCGCTGATGACCGCCATCCTGGTGATTGGACGTTCCGGCTCATCCTTCGCCGCCGAACTCGGCACCATGAAGGTCAACGAAGAGATCGACGCCATGGAAACCATGGCCCTCGACCCCATTCGTTTCCTGGTTGCGCCGAAATTATTTTCGATGCTGTTGATGATGCCCTGTCTGGTGATCTGGGCTGATTTTATGGGCGTGCTTGGCGGCTCGGTTTTCGGTATCATCGCCGCCGGTTTCACCATCAAAACCTACATCGTGGCCACGCTCGACGCCTTGGTTCTTCGCGACATCGCTACTGGCCTGGTCAAGAGCCTGATGTTTGGACTAGTCATCACCACCGTCGGCTGCCAGGAAGGCTTGCGCACAGGCCTGGGCTCGGAAGAAGTCGGGCGCTCCACAACTGCCGCGGTTGTAAAGTCTATTTTTCTGGTGGTGATGGTCGATCTGGTTTTTACAGCGTTGTTCTATCTGAACGCTGGTTCGTGATTCCCATGGCAAACGACTCCAACCCAACCAGCACCGCTCCGGTCTCGCCGCAAGAGCCCGCGATTTCGATTCGAAATCTGCGGGTCGCGTATGGCGACCGCGAAATCCTGCACGGCGTGACCTTCGATGTTCCGGCAGGGGAAACGGTGGTTATTCTGGGTGGTTCCGGCTCCGGTAAGAGCACCCTTCTACGTACTCTTGTCGGCTTGGAGGCGCCCACCAGCGGCGAAGTAATCGTCCGAGGTAAGGACTTGCAAAGACTTAGCTCCGAAGAGTGGCGCGAACTTCGCCAGCATATCGGCATTTCGTTTCAAAGCGGCGCGCTCTTCGGTTCCATGACCGTCGGAGAAAACGTCGCCCTCGCGCTGCAGGAACATACCCAGCTCGATCCCGCCACCATCGAAATCATGGTCCGCCTGAAGTTGAATGAGGTCGGCTTGAACGGCTATGAGAACTACATGCCAGCGCAACTCAGCGGCGGGATGAAAAAACGCGCCGCGGTCGCGCGGGCCATGGCCATGGACCCGGAAATTCTTTTTTTCGATGAGCCTTCCGCCGGCCTGGACCCGATCATCGCCGCGGGTATCGACGAGCTGCTGCTCAAGTTAAAAGAAGCCTTCGGAATCACCATCATCGTGGTCACTCACGAATTGGCCAGCGCTTTCCTGATCGCCGATCGCATGGTGCTTCTCGACAAGGGGCATATCGTCGCGAATGGCACGCCGGAAGAATTGAAAGAAAGCTCGCACCCTCGCGTCCGCCAGTTTCTCGACCGCATTGCCGAACCCGAACTCAGCCAGGAGATCGACTACCTGCAAATGCTGACCGGCGAAGTTCCGAGGCCCCGCCAATGACACTTGGACTTTCAGCTTTGCTGCCGGTAGCTTGCCAGCCGCTTCCGAACTTAATTTGTCTTCGTGATATACTTCCGCCACTTTTCGAGCAGTCCTTGACTCGGGACGTTAACAGGCCATTAAGTATATGAGCTCCTCTTCCACCCGCCGTGAAGAAGCTGCTGTCGGACTTTTCGTCCTGATCGCTGCTGCTCTCTTGATCTTCACCGTGTTTTCGCTCGCCGGATTTTTCAATCGCGGGAATGTCCAATACCGTGCGTTTTTCAAGAATGCTGGCGGGCTGCGGCCCGGCGCCGAAGTGCACTACGCCGGCGGTCCTCCGGTGGGCCGCGTTGAGGCAGTCCGCACCGATGCGCGCGACACTACTCGCATGGAAATAATTTTTAGTATCAAGCCGGACGTGCCGGTGAAGACCGACAGCGTGGCCAAAATAAGCAGCAACAGCCCGCTGAGCGACAACTTTCTGGGCATTGTGCCGGGCAGCAGCGCCGCGCAACACGCCCCTGCCGGATACACGCTGAAATCGAACGAATACGTGGGTTTCGACGAACTCGAGGCGGAGATCGCAGACCTTGGACCCAGGGCCAAGGAACTGATCGACAATCTCAACCAACGGGTGGTGGAACTGCAAGTTACGCTCACCCGGGTCAACGACCTCCTGAACGACAAGAATCGCGCTGAATTAAGCGCCAGCCTGGCTAACGTTCACGGCGTCCTGGAAGAAAACCGCAAGCCGCTGCATTCCACCATCACCCATCTTGATGATGCCAGCGCCAAATTCGCTCCGCTGCTCGACGACCTGAAGAAGACCAACGCCGACGCCCAGAAAGCCATCAACACTCTGGAAGGGACCATTTCAGAAAACCGCACTGACCTGCGCCAGTCCGTTGAAGAACTTCGCCGCGTGCTGGATACCGCCAACAACGTCACCGATCAACTCGACCGTACGCTCAACGCCAACGGCGAAAATATCGACGACATCCTGAACAACTTCCGGCAGGCTTCGCAAAATTTGCGGCAATTTACGGAAACCTTGAAGCAACGTCCGTACACGTTGCTGCGCTCGTCGTTGCCACCGCCGCATGTACCGGGAAAAGCTCCGAAGCCGGATTGAGGGAAATCGGGATGAAACGTCTCTTCACGCTATCCATTCTTACCATTTGCATTGCCGCGGGCTGCGCTACCGCCCGCTCTCCGCGTTACTACTATCTGACGCCGCCTCCCTCCGCTCCGCAGGCCGGCGCTCCGCAATTTCCGGTCACCATACTTGTTGGCCGTCTAAACGCACCTCGCGTCCTTCGCGACGATCGCGTGGTTTACGGTATGACGGACGTCGAACTGGGCGTGGACGAATACCACCGCTGGAGCGAACCGCCTACCGAAATGATCGAGCAGATTCTGGTCGAGCATCTTCGCCGCTCCGGCCAGTACAAGTCAGTGCAGAAAATTTCCAGCACCGCCCGCGGCGACTTTCTGCTCCGCGGCCACCTGACTTCGTTCAACGAAATCGATCAATCCGGCGGAATCGTCGCACGCTTTAACATTCAATTGGAGTTGTTCGATCAAAAAGCGGGCGTAGTCGTTTGGAGCGAACCCTATTCTCACGATGAGCCGGTCGTCGGCAAAAAATCAGTCAGCGCGGTGGTCGAAGCCCTGCAGAAAAACGTAAACGCGGGAATTGAACAACTTTCCGCCAACCTCGCGCAGTATTTCGCTTCCCGTCCAGCCCACTGAGCCAATCTCACGTGTGCGTTCCACGGTTTTTGTAGCAGCGGCTCTACGCCGCTGCTCTTTACTTCACCTTGGCGTTGGCGCAGATACCGGCGTCGCCGCAATTCCCCGCCGGCCCAGCAACTCCACCGCAGCCTGATTCAACTTGTTCCGCAACAGCGAACGCTGATTGGCCTGGGTGATGTACCGCACCGAAAGCTCGATCCCGCCCAGCACCGGCTTCAAATTGATGGACGGCTCCGCGCTGAACGCTCCGATGTCGCGGCTCCCGGCGGCGGACCTCAACTCTCGTGCCGCTTGTTCCGCGTGCTCGTGCGTCGCTTCCAGCACGCTCTTCTTGATCGCATCGATCATCGGATAGGGATCTTCGCCGGTGGGCAATACTACTTGCAGTTCGTCCCACAGCCATTGCCCGGAAGTAGAAAAATTGAAATAGTGTCCTTCGATCGCATAACTGTTGGTAAACGTCACCCGGCGCCCGGTTGGATGACCGGAGTCCGTCCAGTTCCCGGTTTCCAGCAGCACCGTGTGGAACAATCCGATTTCAATCACTTCTCCGGTCACTCCGTTAATTTCCACCCAGTCGCCCAGACGGATTCCGTTCTTGCCCATCAATACAAACCAGCCCAGAAATCCCACGATGAAATCTTTTAGCGCCACGGTCAGTCCGGCGCCGGCTAGTCCCAGAAAAGTTCCCAGCTGGTTGGGTGGCCCGAGAACCACCAGCAAGATCAGCAGCACCGCTGCCACCTGCACGCTCACTCGTGCCGTGGCCCGCAAGGTCTGCATCTGCCGTCGATCCAGGCTGGTCTTGCCCAGCAGCGTCTCCAGCCAGGTATTAAAAAACAACCCGACCAGCGCGATCACCAGGGCGATCACCAGGCCGATCAGGATTTGCCGGACCACCACTCGCTGCCTCGCGCCCACCAAATCACTCCAGCTCGCGTACACTGCGGCCAGCTGTCTTTCATAATCCGCGCGGCGGTCCAGATTGGGCAGATCCTTTTGATCCGAAACAATCTGTTTCATCCGCGCTACAGCGGCTGCTGATTCGTCGTGGCTGCGGCTTTTTCCTGCCGTTCTATCGCTCGGCGCCGCGGTTTTCTTCGCGTGGGCGGCTAAGTCTGGTGAGGCCTGCTTGGCCGCTTCGATTTGTGCATCCAGTGCATCATGCTTCGCGGCTAGCGACACCGTGGCGCTTTCTGCCGCTTGTCTCGCTTGCGCTAATCTCTGCTGTTTCTGGTGAAGCCACGCCCACTGTTTATACTGGTGTACCAGTCCATACTGATCGAGCAGCGGATCCGGATACTTCTGGACTGCGTTGTCCACTTCCGCGGACGTTGCTTTGTGTTCTTCTTCCAGCTGCTCGATGCGTTGCTTTTGGCCTCCGCCGGCCCGATTCAGGTCCTGCGTCGCGTCATCCACTTCGTCGTCATCGGATTCCAAGCGGGCCTTGACTTCGTCCAGCCGATCGCTCAAATCGCCTTTTGTATTACTGCTGGCTTTCGCCACTTGTGCAGTCAACTGGTCAGCGAGAGCTTGGTCGGCCTTTTGCAACGCCTGTACTTTGTCCAGTTGCGCTTCGAATCTCTTGGCTTCCGCGCTCAAATCCGGAGGATGCGTTTCCGCATCGCGCCGCGCACTTTCGAACGCCAGATCCAGTTCGTGATCGACCAAGCGGATCGCCTCCTTGGATAGCGTCTGTTCATCGTGCCGGTCCGCAAGACCGGCCAGTTCTTGTGCCGTTTTGAGCGGCGTCTGGTCCACCAGCGTCGCCTGCGCCGCTGCCGCTTTACTCTTGCTCGTCGCCGGTAACGTGCGCCCCATCAGCACGATTCCATAAATCGCCGCGCCCAGCGCCGCGATCAGCACCACCGCCACAATCTTCTGTGAACTCCTCATAGTCCCCCTTCGGCTGAATCCTTATTCTAGTACTCTGGCTACGCTGGTGGTCTCAAGAAAGATTGACCCATCATTTCAAACGGCATATTGTTAAGGCGTGAAGGTCAGGGACGTCATCCGGCTGCTGGAAGATCACGGATGGGTGCATATTAGAACCAAAGGCAGCCATAGACAGTACAAGCATCCAACCAAGAAAGGTTTAGTGACGCTGCCTGGAAAACCCGGCGATGACTTGGCACCCGGAACTCTTAACAGCGTCGTGAAACAGGCCGAATTGAAATGAAAAAATATCTGATCGTGATCGAAAAAACATCGACCGGTTTCTCGGCGTATTCGCCAGATTTGGACGGATGCGTATCCACTGGAAAAACGCGAGAGGAAGTCGAACTCAATATGCGTGAGGCAATTGCATTCCATCTGGATGGCCTGCGCGAAGACGGCCAAACCGCTCCAGAACCGCACACTTATTCTGCATACGTCGAGTTGCCAGCATAAAACGAAAACGCCCCCATCTGCGGGGGCGCTTCCATTTTCAAATTTCACTTTTCCATTTTCCGTTTCTTCTATAGATAATCTCGCGAAGGCCCTTCAAGGAACGCCCGCAACTTCCGCGAACGCGAAGGATGCCGCAGCTTACGCAACGCTTTCGCTTCGATTTGCCGGATGCGCTCGCGGGTCACGGCAAACGACTGGCCAACTTCCTCCAGCGTGTGCTCGCTGCCGTCGTCCAAACCAAACCGCATCTTGATTACCTTTTCTTCCCGCGGCGTCAGCGTCTTCAGCACCGACGAAGTCTGTTCCTTCAAATTCAGGTTGATCACCGCATCCGACGGCGAAACCACCGCCTTATCCTCGATGAAGTCGCCGAGGTGCGAATCCTCTTCCTCGCCGATCGGCGTTTCCAGAGAAATCGGCTCCTGCGCAATTTTCAAAATCTTGCGCACCTTGGACACCGGAATGTCCATGCGCTTGGCGATCTCTTCGCTGGTCGGTTCGCGGCCAAGTTCCTGCACCAGTTGCCGGCTGGTCCGCACCAGTTTGTTGATCGTTTCGATCATGTGCACTGGAATGCGGATGGTGCGCGCCTGATCGGCAATGGCCCGGGTAATGGCCTGGCGGATCCACCACGTCGCATACGTTGAAAACTTATATCCGCGGCGCCATTCGAACTTGTCCACGGCCTTCATCAACCCGATGTTGCCTTCCTGAATCAAATCCAGGAACTGCAACCCCCGATTGGTATATTTTTTGGCGATCGAAACCACCAAGCGAAGGTTGGCTTCGATTAATTCCTTCTTGGCTTGCTCCGCTTCCGCTTCGCCGCGGTGAATGAACGTCAGCGTGCGCTTCAGTTCGGTCAGCCCGACTTCGCTGGCTTCCTCAATATCCTTCAGTTCCGAACGCCGCGTGCGCAATTCCTTGCGCGCTTCCGCCGCCACGTCGCCTTTGGCCACATCCGCGCGCCGTTCCAGCCGTCCGGCTTCGCGTTCCAGCGATTGCAGCCGCTCCACCGTCCCGCGCATCTTGTCGATCAGCCGCTTCTTCTCAAACGGATTGAAATCGATCCCGCGAATCTCCAGGGAAATCTCCACGCGAGTCCGCGCCACATCCCACTTCGCGCGAATGTACGATTTCTTTTTCGCTTTCGGAGTTTTGTCCAGCTTCACGGCCTGCTTCAACGCCGTCTCATACAGCTTGGCAATCTTTTCGATGTACTTCAGCGTTTGCTTGGTCTTGTTGGCGATCTTCTCTTCGGTCAGCTCTTCGTCGTCAAACTGGACGATCTCTTTGATCGACCGCGCGCCCTTGCGCAGATCGTCGCCAACAGCGATCAATTCTTTAATCACGATCGGCGAACGGGTTATCGACTTCATCACCACCAGTTGCCCGCGCTCAATTCGCTTGGCGATGGTCACTTCGCCTTCGCGCGTCAGCAAAGGCACCGTGCCCATTTCGCGCAAGTACATGCGCACCGGGTCGTTGGTTTTTTCCATCGACCCCGGCGTTAAATCCAGGTCGCTGCTGCTTCCGCCCTCTTCCGCGTGGTCGTCTTTCGCGTTGGCATCGCGGTCGGTCTGCTCCACCGACAACTCCACCGCGCGCGCCGCTTTGGCCGCCGCTTGATCCTCGTAAATTTCGATTCCGTTCCGCTCGAAGGTCGTCAGCAGGTCGTCAATCTCTTCCGAGGAATGCACTTCGGCGGGCAGCGAATCGTTTACTTCGTCATAAAGCAGATAGCCGCGCTCTTTGCCGACTGCAATCAGCGCGCGTACTGCCTCGTATTTTTCTTCCAAACCCTGCGCCACAAACTCCTCCAGCAATCAGCGTGCTTCGTCCCGGAGGCTTGCTTCGCAGCCGTCCAGGCTCTCCGCCGGGCCACCGGGGTACAACAAATTCCATCAATAGACACGTTCGGCGGGACGCGCAATCGCACGTTTGGGGACTTTGCCCTTGCTCACCAATTAATTTTTGTGTGAAGCTCGCTGCGCCGCGCCGCCGTTTTTCCGCTCTGATCCAAGGTGCTGCCCGTTTCGCACCCGGGGGGCCGATCCCCGCCGCTAACCGCATTAATATAGATGCAGTTAGCCCGGAAATCGTTACCCGAAAAACCCTAATACGCTACACGGATAACTCCCGCCTCGTCAATATTTTACTTGTGGATTTCCTTCTGAATTGTCAATTCGCCCAACCCGCCGTCCCGTGCCCGTTCCGACTGCGGTTTCCCGTAGGGGCGCAGCATGCTGCGCCCCAGTTTGCCCGGACGTATACCCAACTTCTTTTTTTGCTTTCCCTACGTCGCCGAACCTTCCCGATCCGTTCTAGCCCGAAGCCGCCAGCCGCCTCATCAACTCTTGCTTCCGGGTCAGCAGCTCCGTCATTGCCGTACCCTTCGGATTCGCCTCAATTCCGCGCTGCACGTCCGTCAACTCCCGCTCGATCTGCTTCCGCGCCAGCGTATCCAGGCAACTCTGCGCCTCTTCCCACGCCGGCTCCTGCGCTTCTTCAAACAAAATTTCGTATAGCAATCGCCGCTCGCGATCCTCCAGTGACGCGCCCACTTCCGACGCACGAATCGGCTCATCCGATAAGTTCGCCACAATCAACGCCGCAAAAATCTTTTCCGTTTCCAATCCCAAATACATTTGCGAACTCTGCAAATGCTGTGCCAGTTCCCGCCGGAATCCTTCCGACTCTGCCAGCATCCGGATCAGCCGCCGTTCCGCGGGCATCGCCGAATGCCGCACCAGCTCCGGCTGTACCTTCACTTCGCTGCGCCGCTCGCTCGCCGCTTTACTCAGCGCCGCCCGCAGCACCGGCTCCTCCAGCCGCAATTGCTGCGCGATTCGCGTCGCCCATTCCGACCGCAAAATATTGTTGGGAATTTTCTGCACGTACGGCAAAAGAAAATTCACGGCCCGCCGCTTTCCTTCGCCAGTCGTCAAATCCATCTGGCTCGCCCGTCGAATCAAATAATCCACATACGGCGGCGCTTCCTTCACCTGCTTCAAATAGGCGTCCGCGCCCTTTTCGCGAATAAACAAATCCGGGTCTGCCTTCTTGTCTCCTATCGGTGGAAGTGCCAGCACTCGCACCTCAAAATCCTGTTCCAGCAACGCCGTCAGCGATCGCTCGGTCGCCGCTTGCCCCGCCATGTCCGGGTCGTAGTTCACAATCACCCGTTTCGTAAATCGCCCCAACAATTTAATCTGCGATTCCGCCAGTGCCGTTCCGCAACTTGCCACCACGTTGCTGATTCCCGCGCGCGCCACCGCAATCGCGTCCATGTACCCTTCCACCAAAATCGCAAAGTCCGCGCGCCGCAGCGCATCCTTCGCGCGATCCAGGTGGTACAACACATTGCTCTTCGAATAAATCGGCGTCTCTGGCGAATTCAGATATTTCGGCTGGTCATCGCCCAACGCCCGCGCGCCAAAAGCCACAATCTTTGCCGACTCGTTCGCGATCGGAAACGTTATCCGGCGCCGGAACCGGTCAAAATGCCGCCCGCTCTGGTCCCGCGAAATCAGTCCGGACTCAACCAAGGTTTTCTCCGGATACTTTCCGCGAAAATGCCGCAGCAACAAATCTCCGCCGCTCGGCGCATAACCAATCCCAAAACGCGCCATCGCATCCTTATCCAGCCCGCGATCTTCCAGGTACGCCCGCGCCGCTTTCCCTTCCAGCGTCCCTTCCAATTGCTTTACAAAAAATGTCTGCGCCTCGCGATGCATCTCCACCAACACCGCGCGCAGTTGATTTTCCTTGCGCTCCTCCGGGGAACGCTCCTTCTTCAGCGGCACCGCAATCCCGCATTTTTCCGCTACGATCCGGATCGCCTCCGGAAACGCGCACTTCTCCATCTCCATCACAAATTTAAATACATCGCCGCCCTGCCCGCACCCAAAGCAGTGATAAATCATCTTGGTCGGGTGCACGTTGAATGAAGGTGATTTTTCCGAATGGAACGGACACAGCCCGCGAAAATTCTGCCCCGCCTTCTTCAGCTGTA
>Ga0137418_10004093_pt1 | contig 13382 bp, 12 predicted proteins | sample CZODoug3_1_2_16f_FD_122242 | JGI IMG/M metagenome (GOLD analysis project Ga0137418, IMG submission 122242) | Vadose zone soil fungal communities from Angelo Coast Range Reserve, California, USA - CZODoug3_1_2_16fungal (Hybrid Assembly) | ecosystem: Environmental > Terrestrial > Soil > Vadose...
CGACGGCCGCGAACCCGCGAGCGGTGACCGACCACGTACCGTTGTTGAACCTCGCGACGTGCACGCCGTCGGCGAGCGCGACTGCATCGGCAGGGTGGTCACGCCGGCGCGGCGTATGTCGTCGCCGGTGACGACCGAGATGGCCGTCGGCGCGGTGGCGATCGGTTCGGGCCTGCGCGCGGCCAGCGTCACGTCGATCTGCATGAGCTGTTCGATGGAGAGCCGCTTGAGATCCTGCGGCCCCGGCTCTGACGACATCGCCTGTCGAGGCAGCAGCAACAGCAGAGCGATGGAGGCGATCGATCGATAGCTCATGCGCGAGGACCAATTGTGGTCGATCCTCGCGCGATGCATATTCTGACGTCTTTCTGCGTGTCGCGCGCGCGATTACAGCTGAGTCGGATTGTCCGTGCGTGCGCGACTTATCTTGGTTCGCATACTGCCACGATCTATACTGCCTCGGTTCGCGTGAGCTTCATGCTGGGCATCATGCCTGCGGTCGCGCGACGGAAGGCCAGCCGATCACACTTTCTGCATGCCGCAGACCGAACTGACAAGGAGTCCGAGCCGCAGCAGTGCCGGGCTGGTCGATATTCTCGATCGCGTGCTCGACAAGGGCCTCGTTGTCGCGGGCGACATCAAGGTGTCGCTCGCCGAAGTCGAGCTCCTGACGATCCGCATCCGCTTGATGATCTGCTCGATAGACAAGGCTCAGGAGATCGGTCTGGACTGGTGGAGGTACGACCGTCATCTCTCGCCGGGCCGTGAGCAGATGCTGCAGGAAAACCTGGAACTTCGCGAGCAGCTCCGGCTGCTCGAGCGGCGGGTCGCGTCGTTGACGCGTGGCGCCGGCCGGCGCCGCCGCGCGACCGGCAAAGCATGACACCCGACTAAGGAGATCACGATGGCCGTCGAACGAGCTGCTGGCGGAACAAGTCTGATTGACGTCCTCGACCGCGTGCTGGACAAGGGGATCGTCATCGATGCCTGGGTACGCGTGTCGCTCGTCGGGATCGACCTGATAACCGTCGAAGCGCGCGTGGTGGTGGCATCGATCGACACGTACTTGAAGTACTCGGAGGCGGTCGGCGCCGCGGCGTCCGCCGCGCGGCCGACCATCGAGACGCCGCGTCCGTACGACGAACTGGCGGCGGAAAACGTCTCGCTCCGCGCGCAGCTGGAAGCGCCCGGCGGCAGGACGACACGGACTCCGACCGGCGCTCGCCGGCGGACACGGCAATAGTCGCGGGCGCCGCCGCGCGCGGCGCCGCGACGGACCGAACCACAGGGTAGGCCATGAGCTCGCTTCAGGCGCGAACCTTCACTCGCACATCAGCCGGAACGGCCGTCAACCACGCGGCACGCCTGGAGTTGCTCGAGCACTATCTCACGCACCACGAGGACGTCGTCCGCTGCGCGGAGTTGAGCCTCGAATGGCTGGCGCGCCACACCGGCGTCAAGCAGTCCGCCTGCCTCGCGGTCGACGCCGAATCGAACATGCTCGTCGGGATCGCCGCCTACGGGACCGTCGGCGAGAAGATCGAGCTGTCCTCGTGGCCGCTGTCCGACGCCTACGATCCGGTGATCGCCGCGCTGCAGTCGCCCGTTCCCGTCCATTTCAAGTCGTACCGTCCGAACGGCTACGCCGCGCACGCGCCGTCGACGCCGCTTGGCCGCGGGCCGTTCACGGCCGTACCCCTCGGCTTGCGCGGCGGCCTCATCGACACCGACGACACCGCCCCCGGCCTGCTGCTGTTCCGCGCGCCGGCGGTGACGCCGGACATCACCTGGCTCGTGACGGTGCTCGGGCAGAAGATCGATCAGGTGCGCGGGCGCGGCAGCCTGGCCGAGGAAGCGCGCAAGCTGCGCCGCGAACGGACGCTCTTTTTCACGATCATCAACGCCGTCACCGACCCGATCATGCTGACCGACATCGAAGGCCGGCTGATCGTCGCCAACGCGCGGGCGGAGAAGCTGTTCGCGGCGAGCGAAGAGGAGAGCGAAGGGCGCCGCCGGGCCGTCGAATTGAACAACATGCTCTTTTCGGCGGCGCTGTCGCGGTCGGCGGTGGAGGGCTCGCCGGAAGCGCGCGAGCTCCTGCTGGTGGACCCGAGCGACGGCTCGGACCTCCTGTTCGAAGTGCTGTCGAGCACCGTCGAGGATCCACGTGAAGGAACCGGCGTGGTCTCGGTGCTCCGCAACATCACCGACCTGCGGCGCGCCACCGAGCAGATCGAGGAGAACTACCAGAAGCTGCGCGTGGCGGAGGCGGCCGTGCGCGCCGAGCGCGATCGGCTGAACCTCATCATCGACTCGGTCGCCGACCCGATCATCGTCACCGACTCGACCGGCGCGACCGTCCTGATGAACGCCCCGGCGGAGGACCTGTTCACGTTCGTGACGGACGCGAGCGAGCTGGCGTCGCGCACGGTGCAGGCCAACGACGCGCACTTCTCGTCGTTCATTTCGGGCCTCCTGCTCGGCGAGACGGGGCCCGGAGAAATCCGGCGCGGCGAGATCGGATTGATGAACCCGTCGACGAGCGCGCCGATTCCGGTCGAGGCGATCGCCGGCAAGGTGCTGACGGAAACGGGCGAATTGACCGCGGTCGTCACGATTCTTCACGACCGCCGCGAGGCGCTCGAGCGCGCGCGGCTGTACGAACAGTTGAAGGCGGCGTCGGACGAACTGCAGGCGCGCGTCCAGGCGGCGACGGCGGAACTGGCGACGCAGAACGAGCTGCTGCGCCGGCAGGCGATCGAGCTCGAGCAGGCCTCGCGCCTGAAGTCGCAGTTCCTCGCCAACATGTCGCACGAGTTCAGGACGCCGCTGAACGCGATCCTCGGCTATACCCACATGCTGCTGCAGGGCGTCGCGGGCGACATGCTGCCCGCGGTCAAGCGGCAGCTGCAGCGGATCGACTCCAACGGCCGTCACCTGATGACGATCATCAACGAGATTCTCGACATCACCCGCATCGAGGCGGGGAAGATGCCGATGCAGCTCAGCGAGTTCAATCTCAACGAGCTGGTGCCTGAGGTGATGACGGAGCTCGACCCGGTGATCGCGCGCTCGAGGCTGGCGGTGACGCCGAAGCTCTGTCCCGAGCTGCCGATGGTCTATAGCGACCGCCAGAAGGTGAAGCAAATCATCGTCAACCTGCTCAGCAACGCGCTGAAGTTCACGCACGAGGGCGGCATCCAGATCACGGTCGGGTACGATCCCGGGGACCGGACGGCATCGGTCGCGGTCTCGGACACCGGCATCGGCATTTCACCCGAAAACCACGAGAAGATCTTCGAGGACTTCCGCCAGGTGGACGATTCTCCGTCCCGTCAGTACGGCGGCACTGGCCTGGGTCTTGCGATCTGCCGGCGGCTTGCCACCGCGCTCGGCGGACGCATTACGCTCGAGAGCACGATGGGGAAGGGTTCGATCTTTACGTTGACTATCCCCGCTGAAGCAGAACAATGACACAGCAAGAGGCCCCGTTGATTCTCGTCGTCGATGACTATCAGGATGCCCGCGAGATGTACGCCGAGTACCTGCAGTTCTCCGGGTTCCGCGTCGCGGAAGCAAAAAACGGCAACGAAGCCGTCGCGCAGGCGTTTTCGCTCCGGCCCGACCTCATCCTGATGGACCTGTCGCTGCCGGGCATGGACGGATGGGAAGCGACCAAGCTGTTGAAGGCCGACGAGCGGACGAGGCACATTCCCGTCGTCGCGTTGACGGGCCATGCGTTGGCAGGCGCGTCGGAAGGCGCGCGGAAGGCGGGGTGCGATTCGTTCGTCACCAAACCGTGCCTGCCCGATGACCTCGTTGTCGAGGTGCGGCGCATGCTCGAAACGGTCAAGAAGGGCTGAGGAACACACCGAGATGGCGAAGGCCCCCAAGCAACCATCCGGGCGTAAACCCACCGGCCGCGCCGCCGCAGCTGCGCGGCCACGGGCCGTCGGCGGCGCACGACCGGTGAAGCGGGCGGCAGGAGGCGCGGCGCCGGCCCGCGCGCCGGCCCGCGCACCGCGCCCGGCGTCGCGGAAGAAGGACGAGGACGACACCGCGGCGACGCGGGTGACGCGCGAAACGGCGGTGCGCGGGAACGAAACGCGCGTCGAGCGCGTGGTCGAGCGGGCGCCGAAGCCGAGCATGCCGGACGTGGACCGCGCGGCGGGCCGCGGACGCTACGTCTACTGCATCATCCGCGCGAGCCAGCCGCTGAAGTTCGGGGCCATCGGCATGGACGAGCAGTGGGCTGAGGTCTATACGATCAACTTCAAGGACATGGCGGCGGTCATCTCGGACATCCCGCTGGCCCCGCTCGATTCCACGCGCGAGAACGTCCTCGCGCACGAGCGCGTCAACGAGACGGTCATGCGCGATCACACGGTCATCCCGATGTCGTTCGGCACGATTTTCAAGACGCGTGAAGACATCGTGGAGCTGCTGCGGTCGGCGTACGACGCGTTTGCCGACGTGCTGTCGAAGATGCAGGACAAGCTCGAGTTCGGTCTCAAGGTGCTGTGGGACCGCGACGAAATCGTCCGGGCGATTGAAACCGAAGACGAGGACATTCACCGTCTGAAGACGGAGATTTCCTCGCAGAAGGGCTCGACGTATTTCGCCCGCATGCAGTACGGCCGGCTGATCGACGGCGCGCTGCAGCAGCGCTCTGAACGCTACGTCGCGGAATTCCTGCAGCGGCTGCGCGACGTCTCGGTGGCCTCACGCGTGAACCGCGCGATCGGCGACAAGATGATCATGAACGCCGCCTTCCTCGTCCAGCGCGACCAGGAGCAGGCGTTCGACCGGCGCATCAAGGAGATTGCGTCGGCGTTCGACAAGCTGACGTTCAAGTACACGGGCCCATGGCCGCCGTACAACTTCGTCAATATCCGGCTGAAGCTGGAGCGCGCCGGACAACACTAGCGCTTCGCGCAGTTTTAAACTTTTCCACTTAACCATGTTCCTGCTCGACTCGCTGATGATCAACGGCATCTCGTGGGCGCTGCGGACTGTCGTCACGGCGGCCGAGGCCGAGATGAACGACGACACGGCGCTGCGCGAGCAGCTGCTGGCGGCCGAGATGCAGCGCGAGATGGGCGAGATCTCGGACGAGGATTTCGTCGAGATCGAGCGCGACCTGCTGGCCCGCATCCGCGAGATCAAGCAGCGGCGCGAGGGTGGCTCCGGGCCGCTGGCGTTCGGCGAAGGGGAGCCGATCGAGACCGGCGAGGACGGCCGCTTCCAGATCGAGGCGAGCGTCTCCGGCGATTTCCACGACCCCGCCGACGCGCCGCACACCACCATCGTCGAGGAAGCGCCGCCGCGGCGCGGGCTCATCGGGATGAAGCGCGGACAGACCGAGCAGGTGCTCGACATCGAGCCAACGCGGGCGGAGACGCTGGAAGAAAGCGCCCTGCCGCTGCCGACCAGCAAACGGCGCGCGAAAGGAAGCGCCCTGCCGCTGCCGACCGGCAAACGGCGCGCGAAAGGAAGCGTCCGGGCGGCCCGCGCCGGGCGCACGCGAAGCACTCGAGCGACGCGAACCGCCCGAACGACTCGACCGTCGCGAGCCACCTCCCGCAGGACTAAGATCCGCTGATTGTGAGCGCGACGCTCAGCTACGTCTTCTGCCTGGTCCGCAGCGGCAGGCGGCCGACCCTGCGCGGCATCGGCGACGGGATGCCCGGCGGAGACGAGCTTCGCGCGATCGAGGTTGGTGACGGTGTGTGGGCCGTCGTCCAGAGCGTGCCCGAGCCGGAGTACGGCGAAGCGGCGCTGGCGCGCGGCCTCCAGGATCTCGACTGGGTCGGTCCGCGGGCGATCGCGCACGAACGCATCATCGAATCGTTCCTTTCCGCAACCGCGCTGCTCCCGATGCAGCTCTTTACCCTGTTCACGTCCGACGACCGCGTGGCCGAGCACGTGCGATCGGATCGCGCGCGCATCGGGCGCATCCTCACGCGCGTCGAGAAGAAGGTCGAGTGGGGGCTGCGGCTCACGTGGAACGAGAAGGAGGCGCGCGAGAAGGCCGCGAAGCGGCCGGCACGGACCGGGACCGAGTTCCTCGCGCGCAAGCGCGACGTCCTCGATGTCGGCCGCCGGCGGCTCGCCGACGCGCGGACCGCGGCGAACCGTGTGTACAAGGCGATCGATCGCCAGGCCGCCGCGTCGCAGCGGCGCACGAGCCTGGAGCGCGCCGCGCCGGGATCGCGGCTGCTGCTCGACGCGGCGTTTCTCGTGCCGGTCGCGAAGAGCGGCGCGTTCAGGACGGCCATTCGTGAAGAGACGCGGCGGCTGCGTGGCACCGGCATCGAAACGTCGCTGACCGGGCCGTGGCCGGCCTACAACTTCATCCAATGAGCCCGCGCAAGGCGCCGCGTCAACGCACCAAGGCGGAGGAGATCCTCGGCCCCGAGGATTCGTCGCTGCTGGACATCGTGGACAACCTGTTGAACAAGGGGGTCGTGCTCAGCGGAGAGATCACCCTCGCCCTTGCAAACGTCGACTTGGTGTACGCCCGCGTGTCGCTGCTGCTGTCGGCCGCGGACCGCGTGCTGCCCGGCGAGCAGACCGATTTCATCGAGCGGCATCACGCGCGGCACAAGTTACGCGTCAGGCGCCGCCGGGCGCGTGCGTGATCGTCTGCGTCTACGCGCTGGTCAGCCCGGCGCCCGCACGCCTGCGCCTGACGGGGATGGCGGGCGAGCCGCTGCGCGTCGTCACCGCCAATCGCATCGGCGCGGTCGTCGGCGGGATTAGGCGCGCGCCCGCGCCGAGCATCAGGAACCTGCGGCGGTACGCCGCGGTGGTGGAGGCGATTGCGGCCGAGGCGCCGGCCATCCTCCCGGCGCGGTTTGCGACCACGGTTACCGGCGACGAAGAGCTCGCCGTCATCCTCGCGTCCCGCGGGGCCACCCTTCGGCGCCGCCTGCGCGCGGTCCGTGGCCGCTGCCAGATGACCATCCGCCTCCTCTCGCCCCTTTCCGAATCGGAGTCGGAGTCGGATGAGGCCCCGTTGGCGAGTCGGAGTGCGATGGCGGGTCGTACGCGACCCCGACTCGCGCATGGGGCGACTCGAGGTGCGCAGTATTTGCGGCGGAGGGCGGCGCTGGCGGCCAGCGCGCGCGCGATTCCGGGGTTTGCGCCGATTCGCGCCGCGGTCCGGCGCTTCGTCAAGGACGAGCGGGTCGAGAAGCGAGCCGGCATCGTGACGGTCAATCACCTGATCCCCCGCGCGGCGGCGCCGCGATATCTTGCCGCGGTCGAGCGCGCGGCGACCGCGAACCACCTCCGCCTGATGGTCAGCGGGCCGGTGGCGCCCTACGCGTTCGCGGACAATTGGTGAATGGCGAAGAAGGCGGCAGGCAAGACTCCGCGTCGGCGTGGCAGGCCTTCGGCGCGAAAGCCGGCTCGGAAGCGGGTCGTGACGAGACGGGGCGCCCTGACGATCACCGAGGTCGCGCAACTCGACGACCTGCGCCGCGAGCTCGAACGCGCCGGCCGATCGGCATCACCGTCGCGGTGGAACGCCGATCCAGACGATGTGCAGCGCTCGGTCGCGCAGCTGGTGCTCACGCTCGTCGAATTCATCCGCCAGCTGCTCGAACGGCAGGCCATCCGCCGCATGGAGGCGAGCACGCTCACGACGCGCCAGACCGAAGAGATCGGCCGCGCGCTGATGAAGCTCGAGGAAACGGTCGTCGACATCGCGGAGAAATTCGGCATCCCCCGGGAAGAGTTGAACCTCGATCTCGGCCCCGTCGGAAAACTGCTGTGAAGCCACGCGTCGGAATCTCGCGCTGCCTGCTGGGCGACGATGTTCGGTACGACGCCACGAACAGGCGCAGCCCCGCGGTTGCGGTGCTCTCCGCCGACGTCGACTGGGCGCCGGTCTGTCCCGAACTGGACGTCGGCATGGGCGTGCCGCGCGAGCCGATTCAGCTCGTCGCGCATCCGGCCGGCATCGCGTCCGCCGGCGAGCGCGTTCTCCTGCTCGGTGTGCACAGCCGCGCCGACTGGACCGCGCGCATGGACGCGTGGGCGAGCACGCGCGTCGCGGCGCTCGCCGCGGAGCGCATCAGCGGCTTCGTGCTGAAAGCGCGCTCACCGAGCTGCGGGCCAGCGGGCGTCCTCGTGCATCACGCCGATGGCGACCCCACGCCAACCGGCAGAGGGTTGTTTGCCGAGGCGCTCGCGCGCGCGATGCCGGGCCTTCCGACGATCGACGAGGAAGCGCTCGAGGATCCTGCCGAGCGCCATCGGTTCATGCGCGAGGTGCTGGCGTTCGCCCGCCTTCGCCGCTAGCGCGGCTTCCGACTTCGCGCCTAGCGCTTCGTCGGACGAGTCGGCGAGGCAGGCTGACAGCGCTCGCACCAGTAGGTGACCCGCGCGTTCTCGCCCTGTTTCCTCCGCGAGATCGGCGTTCCGCACCTGCGGCACGGCCTTCCACCCCGCCCGTATACCGAGAACGCCGCCGGCCGCTCGAGGGCGCTCGCGCGCATCAACCGCCTCGCCGCATCGACGACCCGCGAGAGATCCTCACGCGAGAGCGTGCCGACGCGCGCGAACGGATCCACGCGCGCGACGAACAGCGATTCGGACTTGAAGATGTTGCCGATTCCAGCGACAGCCTGCTGATCGAGCAGCGCCTCCGCGATCTCCGCCTCGGTCATCGCCTGGATGCGCGAGACGGCGTCCGCCGCGTCGAAACCGTCGGCGAGGATGTCGGGCCCGAGATCGCGAACGGCCGAGTCGCGTTCGAGATCGCGCGCGGTGGTCAGTTCGGCCACGGGGACGCTGAACGCCACCGCCTCGTACTCCGCCGTCCCGATGACGATGCGCATGTCGGCGCGCGGACGCTGCCAGCGTTCGCCGGGGCGGTAGATATGCCACGAGCCGTGCATCCGCATGTGCGTGCGCAGCACGAGATCGCCGGAGAACCAGATGAGGAGATGCTTGCCGCGCGCGTCCACGCGCTCGATCGTGCGGCCGGCCATCCGCACGTCGTCGTTCGCGCGCGCCAGTTTCGAGAAGACGGAATCGAAGCGGGTGACCGTGCGGCCCGCGAGCGCCCGGTCGAGCGTGCGCGCCGCACGGAATATGGTGTCGCCTTCAGGCACTATTCGTCGACAGTATCCTCCCGGTCGACGTCGGACGCCGCGCTGTCGGGATCGAGGTCGCGCTCCTCGACGTCGCCGAGGTCCTCGCCCCGGACGGCTTCATCGTAGCCCTGGTTCCGCGTCGATTCGACGCCCTGGCGTTCCATCTGCTGATCCTGGTCGTTCGATGAACGCACCCGATCGTGTTCGATGTCGCTGTTCTCATTCGCCCGAGGGCGCGTGTTCTCGAGCGTCTCTTCGGATGAATTCCGCCGCTGCTGAGCCATGCGTTCACCTCCGGCATTCGCCGCCGCAATGCCGATGCCAGAAGGATCGACCGATCCATATCCTCGAGGTCGCAGCCGATCGGTGCGGGCTTGAATACCCATGGCCGTGGCGGCGAAGCCTTCCTCGATGAAGAGCCGCGCCGCCGGATGCCCGGTCGCGGCTGCGCCGTTGATCTCCGCGATGAGCAGGCCGCGGCGTCCTTCGCGGGTGGCGGCGAGGTGCAGCAGCATCCGCGCGACCTCGCGGCCGACGCGCGAGCGCGACGGTTCCGACTCAGGCAGGAACAGCAGCAGCTCGCGTTCTCCACGGCGCAGGTATGCCGCGGCACGGCCGTCGACGAGGATGACGAGCGCGCCGGCCGTACGCGTGGGCCCCCTCGACTCGCTGCGCTCGCTCGGGGCAGGGCCCGGCGCGGATGAAGTCGTCGGCCACTTCGTGATCGCGCCGTACGGATTGGCGGGGTCGGTTGCCGCCATCACGGCCGTACGCGGCTCTTCGGGAACGTCGCGCATCGACCGCAGCAGATCGAGCGCGGCCGGTACCGCAAACTGCGCCGCGCCAAGGCCGGCAACGAAGTAGCCGCGACGGATACGCCCCGCGTCCTCCATCGCCTTGAGCACCTGGTAGACCGCCGAGAATCCACCCGCGACCGATTCCGCCGCCACCGTCTCCCGCGTGACGACGCCGTGGCGCGCGAGCAGCTGATGCGCCATCGCGGTCGCCCACTCCGTTGCCGATCCCTTGGAGCCCTTGGAGGCTCGCGGCCCCGCGACGAGCGACCATCGGCCCTCGGCGCGCGGCGGCACGAGACGCCGCGAGCGGAACGGCGCGCCGCGGGGACGCTTCGGCGACCGCGTGTCCTCGGTCCGCGTGTAGGCGCGCAGCGGCTGCATCGTGTCGTTCGTCACGAGCCCCTGCCACACCAGGCTCCACAACGCGTCCACCGTCTCGGCGGGAAACCCGCCGCCGGTGCCCTCGTGAATCGCGCTGAAAAACGACGCGCCATGTTCGCGGAGGTGGTCCAGGATGTCGGTCGCGCGCCCTTCGACCTCCGGCCTGGCGGCAAATGGGGGCCGCAGCTGCGCCAGCTGGTCGGTCAGATACAGCGCAACACGGCCGTCGCGTTCGCCGAGCGGCTCGACGCCGGCCCAGACGACTTCGCCCGCGCTCATGAGCGTGTCGAGCATCGCCGGCGTGTAATCGTCCACGCGCGCCGGCAGCACCTCGCGCTCGAGCACCGACGCGGGCACCGCCGCGCCCTGCAGCTGTTCGATCGCATCGAGCACCGCTTCGAGGCCCCGCCGCCCGGAACCGACGCCGTGCCACGACACGAGGAAGCGGCCGAGCGCTTCGGCATCGACCGGCTCGATCTCCTGGCGCAGGCGCGCCAGCGACCGGCGCCGGAGGCTGCGCAGCACGTCGGGGTCGATCCACTCCCGCCCGGTTCCCCCGGGCCTGAACTCGCCTTCGATCAGCTTGCCGGCGGCGGTCATCTGGAGGACGAGCGCGGTGGCGACGCCGGCGCCGAGGCCGTAACGCGCCGCCATCTCGCGCGCCGCGAACGGCCCATGCGAGCGTGCGTAGCGCAGCGTGAGATCGCCGGCGGGGTCGCGTACCGGCTCCAGCAGCGACTCCGGCAGGCCCACGGGCAACGGCACACCGAGCGCGTCGCGGTACCGCGCGACGTCTTCGACCGCGACGTATCGCTTCGTGCCGGCGATCGGCAGCAACACCACTCGCCGTTCCCGCTCGAGCTCACGCATCGTGGCGGCGACGCTCGCCACGGTGCTTCTCGCGGCCAGCTCCTCGACGTCGAGGGCGCCGATGCGCAGCAGCAGGTCGTGCAGTCCGTCCTTCGTCCGCACCTTGTACTTGTCGTCGAGCTGCTGCAGCTGGCGTTCGATGGCGACGATGGCGTCGGCATCGAGCAGCTCGCGGAGCTCCGCGTCGCCGAGCAGCTCGCGCAGCTGCGCCTGATCGACCGACAGCGCCTGCGCGCGCCGCTCGGCCAGCGGCGCGTCGCCGTCGTAGATGTAGTTGGCGACGTAGCTGAACAGGAGCGACGCCGCAAATGGCGACGGAACGCGCGAGTCGATCGTCGCCACCCGGAGCGTACGTGTGCCGATCTTCCGCAGCGTCTCCACCAGCGCGGGCATGTCGAAGTGGTCGCGCAGCACCTCTCGATACGTCTCGAGCAGCGCCGGAAACGATCCGAAGCGCGAGGCGACGGCCAGCAGGTCGGAGGCGCGCTTGCGCTGCTGCCAGAGTGGCGTGCGCATTCCTGGCCGCCGCCGCGGGAGCAGCAGGGCGCGCGCGGCGGTCTCCCTGAACCGCGCCGCGAACAGCGACGTCGAGCCCAATTGCCGCACCACCAGCGGTTCCACCTCGTCGACGTCGGGAATCAGGAGCGCGGGGTCCGGTGGATTCTCGACTTCCGGAAAGCGGACGACGAAGCCCTCGTCGCCCCACATGACCTCGACGTCCATGCCGGTCCTGTTGCGAATGTGCGCGGTCGCCGCCATTGCCCACGGCGCGTGGATGCGGCTGCCGAGAGGCGAGAGCAGGCAGACGCGCCAGTCGCCGAGCTCGTCGAGGCAGCGCTCGATGACGATCGTGCGATCGTCCGGGACCGCACCTGACGCCGCCTGGTCGTCCAGGTAATGAAGGAGATTTTCCGCGGCGACGCTGTCGAGGTCGTGCTGGCGGACGAGCCGCTCGATGGCCGCGGGCCTCGACGACCCGCGGAGATCGCGAACCAGCTTGCCGATTGCGTAGCCGAGCTCGACGGGACGGCCTTCGCGGTCGCCGTGCCAGAACGGCATCTTGCCCGGCTCGCCCGGCGCCGGCGTCACCAGCACCCGGTCGTGCGTGATCTCCTCGATGCGCCACGTCGATGCGCCCAGCGTGAACGTCTCGCCGACGTGGCTCTCGAAGACCATCTCCTCGTCGAGCTCGCCGACGCGGATCGGCCGATCGGCACCCGCGAGGAACACCCCGTACAGCCCGCGATCCGGAATGGTGCCCGCGTTCGCGATGGCGACGCGCTTTGCGCCCTCGCGTCCGGCGATCGTCCCGTGCACGCGGTCCCACGTGATGCGCGGCCGCAGCTCCGCGAATTCATCGGACGGGTAGCGGCCCGACAGCATGTCGAGCACTCCCTCGAACATGCGCACGCTGAGGTCGGCGTACGGCGCCGCGCACCGGACGCGCGCGAACAGGTCGTTGATGTCCCAGGTGTCCATGCCGGCCATGGCGACGACCTGCTGGGCGAGCACGTCGAGCGGGTTTCGCGGGTAGCGCGTGGACTCCACGAGCCCTTCGTGCATCGCCCGCGCCACCGCCGCGGAGGCGACGAGGTCGCCGCGGAATTTCGGAAAGATGATCCCTTCGCTCGTCGCGCCGGCCTGGTGACCGGAGCGGCCGATGCGCTGGAGGCCGCTGGCCACCGAGGGGGGCGCCTCGATTTGAACGACCAGATCGATCGCCCCCATGTCGATGCCGAGCTCCAGCGAGGAGGTGGCGACGAGCGCCTTGATTCGGCCGGCCTTCAGCAGGTCCTCCACCTCGCTGCGCGCCGCGCGCGCGAGCGAACCATGGTGCGACCGCACGAGCGGCTCGCCGGCGAGCTCGTTCAGCGCACCCGCGAGCCGTTCCGACAGCCGGCGGCTGTTGACGAAGACCAAGGTGGAACGATGCGCGTGAATCAGCTCCAGCAGGCGCGGGTGGATGGAGCTCCAGATGGACGCGCGGGCCGCCGGTTTCGCCGCCGGCCCGCTCGGAATGTCCGCCGGCTTCGCCAGCCGCGCCATGTCCTCGACCGGGACTTCGATGTGCAGCCGCAGCGACTTCCGCTCCGCGGCGTTGACGATGGTCACCGGCCGGTAGGAGGGGGTCTTGTCGTCGTCGGCGAACTCGTCGTGAAGCTCGCTCTCGATCTCCTCGACGGCCTGCACGTCGCGCTTCTTCGAGCGCTTCGCCGCGGCGCGCGCTTTC
>Ga0137418_10004094_pt1 | contig 13382 bp, 7 predicted proteins | sample CZODoug3_1_2_16f_FD_122242 | JGI IMG/M metagenome (GOLD analysis project Ga0137418, IMG submission 122242) | Vadose zone soil fungal communities from Angelo Coast Range Reserve, California, USA - CZODoug3_1_2_16fungal (Hybrid Assembly) | ecosystem: Environmental > Terrestrial > Soil > Vadose...
CAAGTCTCAGATGGTCAGGAAAAGATCGTCGAACCGATCCTGTATTCCTTCGGACAGGGTCATGCTGGTCAGACCTACGTATTCCGGCACCAAGGCAAGCTCTATGAAAGTCGGGTTAGCTTTTACTCCGAAATCGATAACCTCGATTGGACCATTGGGTACGCCCAGAACTTGCCGAAGACTCTGGAAGAAGCGGTAGGTCGTGCCATCAGCGCGGATGAAGCTCGAAGCTGTTTTAGTTGCCACGGCACCGCTGCCTTACAGGGCAACCAGCTTACGCTTGAAAAATTGGTGCCTGGTGTTGGTTGCGAAGCATGCCATGGGCCGGGAGAACGGCATGTGACGGCCATGCAAACTGGAACTGACGACAAACTCTACATATTTAACCCCAAGTCGCTCGACCCCGACACACTCTCCCAGGAGTTTTGCGGTGCCTGTCATCGCAGTGCGAGTACGGTTGAGGAAATGCCGGACCGTGCCGCGATGAACAATGTGCGCTTTCAGCCGTACAGGATATTTACCTCGAAGGGCCACGATCCCAATGATTCACACTTTGCCTGCACTGCTTGCCACGATCCCCATCAGGACTTGCAACGCGGAGAAGCCAAATACGATGCCAAGTGCACCGTGTGTCATGAGCCTGCGCACGAAGGGACTGTTCCCTCACCCGGAAAATCTCGTATCCCGGAAGTCGAATCGCCGGGACCGCGAAAAGCGCAAGGACAGGGACAGACACAGGGACAAGGATTAGCAGCGAAGTCTTGTCCGGTTGGCCGAGAACTCTGCGTGAGCTGCCACATGCCGAAGATCGCAGTGGCCAGCGCGCATTTCAAATTCACCGATCATCGCATTCGCATCGTGCGCGAGGGTCAGCCATATCCTTACTGACGCGTGTGTCTCCCCTTTTCTACCTGATTATCAACCGCGGCAACGGCGCCATCAAAGCTTCAATTATCATGAGCTAAAATATTTTAGTTAAAGCGGGGTGCGGCAGGTATACTCCTGTCATCGTGTGCCGTTCGAATTGCAGGATTTGGAGTCGATCAAACGCTGAGAGAACTTGAGGTCCAGAGGACGCTGACCAATGGTTTCGAGTAATCAAAAAAACTCCGGATATCAAGTATCCAGTAAAGGTAAGCGAGTGACTCTCGCTTTTCTCGCTGAGCACCTGGGAGTTTCGATAACGACAATCTCTTTCGTTATAAACGATGCTCCGCTGGCAGCGACGATCGCGCAGAGTACGAAAGATCGGATTTGGGAAGCTGTTCGTAAATTTAATTACCAGCCGAATATGTATGCCCGTTATCTGCACTCCAACCGGATGTATGTGATAGCGGTGTTGGTACCACATATCGGTGATCTCTACTCAGCGTCGCTTCTGGATGGCATAGAGACTTATCTCGCTCAACATGGGTACTTCTACTTCGTTGTGAGCCACCGCGAGGCTCCGGATCTCATCGAGAAATCGCCGGAGACCCTTATGGATCGAGCCGTCGAAGGGATGATATTTATCAACACACCCCTCCTTCGTCCCGTTCCAGTTCCGATTGTGGCGATCTCAGATCTGACCAAGGGGCCTAACGTTTCACGGATCATGGTCGATAATCAAGCGGCTGCATCTCTTGCATTTAGCCATCTGCGGATGTTAGGTCATCGCGAAATTGCAGTCTTCACTGGTCCCTCAGAGAACGGCGATTCCGCGAAGAGATGGGAAGGGCTTCGTAAGGCCGCAAAAGAAGCGGGCCTTCAGATCAGTTCTGACCTCGTCGTCGAGCTGGGCCGTTATGGACAAAGCAATCGAACCGCGAAGTCAGACAGCGGGTACGAAGCGGCTAGCCGACTGATTGCATCGGGTAAGCGTTTTACGGCGCTCATTGCCTTCAACGACGTCTCCGCTATCGGTGCGGTACGAGCTTTCTTAGACTCTGGACTTCGGGTGCCACAAGATATCTCAGTAGTGGGCTTCGACGACATTCATGAGGCGTCTTTCTCGGTACCGCGGCTGACCACCGTTCGACAGCCTTTGCACGAGATGGGTGTGCTTGCCGCGAAGACCCTTCTTCGGAGAATAAAGAACGAACCCCAAAGTCTAGAAGACATTCTCATCGAGCCTCGACTGATCGTTCGAGAGTCCACACGGCAGTTGAATCGCTGATTGAGGAGGAGCGAACGAGGCACCCTTCCTGTGCTTCGCTGGCCCCAAGTTTGGTCCGTCTGGCTGAAGTCGGAAGTTCTCTCAATATCTGCTTGCCCAGCAGGACCTTCGACGGTCCAAGAGGGCATGCCCCACGCCGCAAACTGGCCTGTTGCTCTTCTATAGCGCGAACAGAACGATCCAACAGGAATTTACCTAAAAGCTTTTAGATGTGCAGATACCACTTGACAACTTCACCATACGGACTAAGATGGGTCCGCTGTGAAAACATTCTTTTGGCGCTTGGCCCTCCTTTCCTCCGCCGCCGTGCCGCTCGCGCTCTCCGCGTTGTCTCCGCTCCAGTGTCAGGAAATGGCGAACGCCGGGGAGGGTGTATCGGCCGCGAAGCGCAATGGTAGCTGTTGTGCGGGGTCTCCGTTGAGGTCCGGTTCCACGTCAGCAAGGGATTCCACTGGTCCTCTACCCGACATGACCCTTTCGACAGTTTTCGGGCAACAGATCAAGTGGACTGACCTTCGCGGCCATCTTGTGCTGATGGCATTTCTGCAACTGCTGCCTGATACGGAGGCGAATTCATCGCGAGCGCAATTACAGTACCTGAGAAGTATGAACACGCAGTACCACTCCACGGGCCTTTCGGTTTTCCTTGTTGACGAGTCGTACCTAGCCACCCATGTACGGAGCCAACCGGACCAACTACTCAACGCATTTTACGACTTGAATGTGAGCGACTTAACCCTGATACGGGATCCCTCAGGACAAATTAGATCGGCGATCAAAGTAAAGATGGTACCCACAACAGTGCTCTTTGACTCGGCGGGAAATGTAATCCATCGATGGAGCGGCGTAGTGCTTCCTGCGTTTCTAGCCCAGGCCATTATCAAAGCGAAGGGGGCGCCTGGCCAAGACGGGCATCCCTCGAACAACAACCCATGACGGTTGAGGAAAGGTGCAAACGTATGCGCAAATCATTGAGAAGTTTCTCGCAGGTGGCGGTACTCCTTCTAGCGGTCAGTCACATTTGTCTTGCAACCGTGTATTACGTTGACTGCTCTGCAGGCACGAATGGCAACGGCACAGTGAGTTCTCCGTGGAACACATTGACGAGTCCAAGCGGCCACACGTTCGTTGCTGGGGATGTGCTGCTCCTCAGGAGGGGCACGACATGCAATGGTCGATTGGCGCCAGGTGGCTCAGGAACGAGCTCATCCTACATCACGATTTCCGCCTATGGAACAGGTGCCCTTCCGATCATCAATGGCGGCAGTAACACCGCGGTAGTACAACTTACGAATCAGTCAAATTGGACGATCGAAAACCTCCAGATCACCTCAGGGGTCTACTACGGAATCTACATTACAGCTTCAACTTCAATTTCAGGAATCAACCTGATTAACCTGGATGTGAACGCAGCGACGGGGACGACCGACCACTGGAACTCTGGCGAAGTGATGCTTACGACAGGTTCGAGCACAACTGCGACTATAAGTAACGTGACAATTGATGGAGTGATCGCCCACAACAGCCATGTGGCCGAAGGGATAGAAGTCCAAGCTGGAAATCCAAGCTCACAGACAGGTGTGAAGGGATCAAACATTGTTGTGGAGAATTCGCTTGCGCATGATATTTACGCCGACGGAATTGTCATTCTTGCGGTCAACAGTGGAGTTGAGCAGGGAAATGTAGTCTATAATTCCGGCCAATGTACGACTTGCACCGGAAGTTCTCCCGTTGGAATTTGGGAATTCGACAGTACCGGGGTTGTTATCCAGAACAACGAATCCTACTCAAACAGCAGCTGGCAATACGATGGCGGCGGATTTGATATCGACTACTGGAGCACCAATGACACAGCTCAGTATAATTACGCTCACGACAATCAGGGATACTGCCTAACTGCTCTGGGCTCAGCGTCCGGCACTTCAACAAATCTGGTTATTCGCTATAATGTCTGCTCGACTAACCTCAAGAGCAACTTCCAGGGTGAAGCCGGAGATATAGTGGTATTTACATGGAACGGCGGAGCGATCAATGGCATACAAGTGTACAACAACACCTCATACTTCAATCCAGCCATAAATGTCCCGGCCATCGATGTCAATGCGAATCTGACAGGTTCGCTTCCCAATTTTGTCAAGAATAATCTGGTCTATTCCACGACATCGCGGGAGATGGTGAGAGTCACAAATCCAAGCAAGGTAGCGTTAGATTATAACTTATATTATACATCGTCAGGAAGCCTGACGTTCAACGTCAACGGAACGTATTACACCGGGTTCGCGGCTTACAAGGCGGCCCTAGGTCAGGAAGCTCACAGTCTCAACGTTAATCCCAAGCTGAATGGACCCACTTATCATGGGGTCGGTATGCCGGTCAATGCGTTCACTCCTCAGACTGGATCGCCCGTGATCGATGCTGGGACCGCAGTTTGCTTGGGAATCGCAGCATGTAGTCCCGGCTCTCGGGATTTCTTCAATGTTCCCATTCCACTCGGACTCGCCTTTGATATTGGGGCCAGTGAATACTCGTCCGGCCGCTTTGTGAATGTAGATGACAGCGCGAGGGGAACGGGACTCAATCAATTCAACTTCACCGGAACATGGTCCTACTGTCCCAGCGGCTGCGCCCTTTCCGTTCCGACCCAATATTTAGGAACGACCAGCACGAGCAGCGTCACAAATTCAGCAGTTAGTATAGCTTTTAGTGGGACTCAGATCGCTTTTGCTGGGGTAACCGGACCTGATGCTGGAATCGCTGGGGTCTCCGTTGATGGCGGCTCGGAAGTGAACGTCGATTTCTACACACCTTCAACGCAGGGGAATCAACTGTTGTACACCAGTCCCTTTCTGTCATCCGGGAGTCATTCTCTTAACATAAGGGTGACAGGAACTCACGACGCCAGCAGCATAGCCAATAACATCGTACTTGACCACGCTGAAATTAATACTGCGAATGCCTACAAAGTGTTCAGCGTCTTGAGCAGTCAAGACCTCAGCGTAAGCAATTGCATTACACAGCAATCTCCGATCGTCCAATGGACTGATGGCAATGCCACCTGTCAGCAATGGGCAGTCTCGCCAGTTACTGGGGGGTATACCTTGGTGAACCAGAACGGGGGACTCTATCTAACTGATCCATCGCCCTCAGGGACTCCTGGAACCCAGCTGGACCAAGAAGGCGGATCAGGAGCGACCAATCAGCAGTGGCAACTTGTACCTCTAAGCGCGCAGCAGTTCACCTACATGTTAACGAATGTACACACCGGCTTCAACGCCGGCGTGTCTTATGACGCACTCACCGTGGGAGAACCCATTGTAGCTTGGACCGTAAGTCCGACCGACATCAGTCAGCAATGGGTACTTGTTCCTACTAACTAAAAAGAGGCTCGGGAGTGTGGGCGTCAAGTCGCCCACGCTCCTGCTTCAACACCCAGATAGACCTTACTCCAAAACGGTTGCCGCTTCGTTACGCAGAGGGTGCAGGACCGGTGCTTTCTCGAGCGACCAGCTCGACCCCATATTCAACGGAACTCTCCACCTCACTGGATGACCCGTTAATTTGAGCCAACAGAGTGCGGCAGGCGGTCCGTCCCATGTCGCGCATGGGCTGCGCGATGGTTGTTAGTCCCGGCCAGACGCGGGCTCCCTCAGGCACACCGTCGAATCCTACGACGGAGAGATCTGCGGGGATACGAACGCCACGTTGTAAAGCCATTCGCATGAACCCGAGAGCAAGAGAATCATTGCCCAATACCATCGCTGTGACGTCCTCCTTTCGTTTAAAGAAGCTTCGGGCAAAGTCGGCGCCGACGTCAGCCTCGTAGCTTTCGCAAAAGGAGACTCTATCCTGCCGAAGGGTTATATCCCGAGCCGCGAGCCCTTCCCGCAGGCCGTTCAATCGGTCCCGAGAATCCTGAGATTCGCGGGGTCCTCCGGCAAACGCGATCTCCGTGTGCCCCAGATTGGCCAGGTGATCCGCCACCAAAACACCAGCTGCGAGATTGTCACAGCGGACTACATGCCCTTTCACGGGCTCGTCCGGTCCCACCACGACGAAGGGTAGATGAGCTTCAATTGTGGCATTCAGCAGAGGTCGCTCTCGCCTGAGCGACCGGGCAAAGATGATGCCATCCACACGGCGTTCACGTACCCAGTCCAAAATGGCGCTCGCGTCATAATGGCCCTGCAATGTCAGACTACCCAGCATTACGCTCAAATGCGGCTTCGACAACTCTTCCTCAATACCGGCTAAAAGCTGCATGAACCACGGACCCTGGCTGGACTCCACGACGACTCCAATACAGCCCTTGCGGCCCTTGCTGAGGTTACGAGCGGTGAGCGAGGGAATATAGTTCAATTCTTTCACCACCGCCCGCAGCCGGGAGCGAACCTCCGCACTCACGTAACCGCTATTTAGATAACGGGAAACGGTGCTCTCGGCGACTCCTGCGCGCCGAGCTACTGTTGCAATCGTGGGTTTTCTCTTCATGCCGATAGTGTGATGGATTCCTTACTTGTTGGAAAGTAATCGTCTCTCCGAAAATGACGTTCGAGCGTACCTCAACTTAACATCGCAAACTTAACGTCGCCTTCTAGTCTATCTCCACAAATACCCGTGGCATGGCCCGAAAGACACTCATTCCTTTGAAGGTTTCGCGGCCTTCGGATCAGGAGTTGGCTGCCTTGTCTGTTCTTCGGCATTTAGCCTGGCGATTATGGATCGCTCTCGTTCGGCGTCGGCTGGGCGCTTCAATTTGTAATACAGTCGAGCAAGCAAAACGTGGGCAGGCGTAAAATCTGGCGTTTGCCGCACAACATGTTCCAGGCAATCCACCGCCATTTCGGTTTTGCTCTGGCTCTGCAAGAGTTGAGCTTTTTCGTAGAGGGTGCCTGAATCGTCCGGACGCAATTGCAAAGCAGTTTGCAAACGGGCTGCCGCGTCCACTAAGTTTCCATCTTCGCGCAATAAACGTCCGAGTCTGTAGTTGGCATTGAAATCCCGAGGATTGATTTCAAGTTCTTCTGTGAATTCCTTCTTGGCCTGCTCCCGATCTCCGGAGTAGAAATAGGCATTACCCAGCTGTGAGTGTAGCAGCGGAAGCCGGGGGTTGAGGCTCACAGCGGCGCTAAAATCCTTGATAGCATCGGCGAACTCTTTGCCCGCAAGACGCAATGATCCAAAAATGAGGTAGGATTCGGCAGAATCAACCTTCGAAAAGACCGCATCGGCAAGCTTCCGAGCCTTTTCCGTATCTCCAGTGCCAAGATACGTGGTGGCTAAGGCGTAAGCGGCAGCCAGATTATGGGGATCTGCTTGGTATACGGCTTCAAGTTCGCGAGTTGCCTCTTTTAGCCGGTCGAGCGCAACCAGACACAAGCCGTTAAGTAAACGGGCCTGTTGATTGCCTGGCTGTGAACTGATGACGCGACTCAATTCCCTGTTTGCTGATTCAAAATCTCGAATCTGGTAATAAGCTATTCCCAAATTAAGTCGCACTTCATAGAGATGCGGGTCAATCTCTACGGCCTTTTTGTAACTATCTATGGCGCTTGAGTAATCACCAAGATGTGCGTACACAACTCCTAGATTAGACAGCGCGTCGGCTCGGCGGGGAACCATCTGAAGTGATTCTTCGTAGGCCCTGCGGGCGCCTTCCAGGTCTCCGTGCTGTTGTAACTCAACACCACGAGCAAATGCTTGCTCGGAGCCAACCACCCGAGTCGTTTCCTGAGCCGGAAGTAAAGTTGCTATCGAGATACACAAAAACGAAAGTGCTAACTCGACCTGCCAATATGATTGGCGCGAAGTATTTCTGTAAGATACAGATGACAAACCGGAGAGACGAGGTAGCAATCTTGCGGGATTCGCAGTGGATCCACAGAAATTCGAAGGATTTCCGGTCATCTGCTCAGGGGCGTGAGACATAATGTTAACAGAAATGTGCACGTTCACTCCACCTTATATCGCATAACCCAAACAAGGCAAAAGAGTTGGTTCACCTTGGTGCAGCGGTCCGATCACTGAGGCGAATCGGAAGCTGATACCGTTTCGTCGACGCCAAGTCCTCCCCCTCTGATTTGGTCAGCTTGCTGGCTGAGGCGCAAAAATGTTTGTCTGGCGCGTTCCGCATCCTCTTTCCGCTTGGCGCGAGCGTAGGCGCGTGAGAGAGCAAAATAGAACTTGGGTTCGTCGGGCAGCAAAGCGCAGGCCTCCTGGAGTTCTCCAATGGACTGATCTGTCTCTCCGTTACCCAGCAGAAGACGACCCAGGATGTAATGCCCCATGGGAAATCCAGGGTTCCGCTGGACAGCTTCTTGCGCCAATTTGATTCCTTCCGCCGGCTGCTTGTTCTCAAGCTTCAGGTAAGCGATGTAGAGGCGTGCCATAAAGTCAGCAGGGAACTTCCGGATCTCCTCTTCAAATTGCTCGACCGCCTCCTTTTCTTGCTTACGCCTCAGAAAGTATCGGCCGTACGCCAAGTGAACATTTGGTGTGTCGGGAAAATCCACGCTGAGACGATGGTATTCGCGTTCAGCTTCGGTAAAGTTTTTTTGCGCGGACAACAGCTCCGCCCAACCGGCACGGCGAATCAAATCATGAGCGCTTTCCCGGGGAGCGACCTGGCTTGGCATTCGGGCAATACGCAAAACCGACAGGCCCAGGCCCAAGATTAGATCTTCGTTCACAAATCCTTCACCACTGAGCGAATCCAGAATTTCCTGCGCCGCTTCAAACTCTCCCTTGTAAAGCCAAAGCAACCCCTCATGGAAACGGACCACATGCTTCAATTCGGGGTTATCAGGAAAATTCTCCGAACTCCCTTGCCGAATATGGAGCAGCGCCTTATCGTAACGGCCAAGTTCAAATTCACAGAGTCCAAGCATGGCAAGAGGCGCGCCTGATCCCGAGCGGAGAGCCACAACGCGACGGAAAGCTTGCGCTGCTTCGTTGTATTGGTCCGACTCATACAGCAGAGTCGCCAAATACCACCAGCCTTCATCCCATCCCGGGCGCATGGCCACACCCTTACGGTAGAGGGCGATAGCGTCAGCAAACCGGCCGCCCTCCCGTGCTGCAGTAGCTTTCTTTTCCAACTCGAAGAACGCTGATGGTAGATTTCGGGAGGATGGACGCGATGAAACAGGAGGACTGCCAGATTGGCCTGTCTGGGCGAAGACCGGACTTGGTGTAGCGGCAACGAGCAGAATAGTAGTCACATATATTAGCCTACGAACGGACTGCCTCAGGACCGAGAAACACGGGAGCGCATCCTTACCCGAGGTTACTCGCTGTCCCACGGTACGCACAGACTCTCTCAGCATTTCGCCCGTCCAAGCCAATGAAGAGAATATAGAGCTATAGCCTAACGGAGCCAAGGTGAAAGTGCCGATTCAACGTTACAGGGAAGGGTCTCGGCCTCGGCCGAGACCTATTCTCAAGAATGTTCCGTGCTGCACTCAAAACATAAGCTTCAATGCGAACTCCACAATTCTGTGCCCGTGCTTGTTTTGAATCTTGCCGAAATTTGCGAGCGTATCGGCGGTAAAGTGGTACCCCTGCGTAGGATCACAAACGCCGTTGCTGGTGTTGCCGGATCCATTCGGGACATTATCGACGCGTACGTTACAGTCGGTGTTCAGGTAGGTGTTGAAGTCCGCCCCGCCAGCTCCGGAAACGATGGGATAGGCTTGGTTGAACATGTTAAAGAAACCCGCCCGGAACTGCACCCGCGCGCTTTCTCCAATAGGAAAGTTCTTGAATATGGAGAAGTCCGTATTAGAGCGATTGGGTGAGCGCAGATAAAACGGCGAGACATAGGGGCCGGATTGTCCGAAAGCCGGAATGGCCAACGAATTGATATCAAGTATCTTGTCGCCGACCGCCGTTCCGCCGCGGCTCGGATTGCTTGTGAAGACCGGCGCGATGGCAGATGAGGAGTTCACCGAGGTGCTGTATGCATTCGACCCGAAGAAACCGATAGCAGTGTAGGCCTGTGAAAGTTCGCCTCCAAAATTGAGCCGGTAAGGCATACCGCTCGAATAACTGGTGATACCGGAAACCTGCCATCCGTTCAAGGCGCCCGCCGTAAGTCGGTTCCTAAAACTTCCCCGCGCACCGTCAGGCAATTGATAAGAATAGGAAACATTGAGGACATGCGTCCGATCGTACGGGAGAACGCCCCAACTGCGGTGCCGTGCGTCCACCGGGTCAACTAGATCTCCGCTTTCGTTCACGCTTTGCAGCCCCAGAGCCTTGGAAAATGTATACGCAACGAGGTAGGTCAAGTGGCCCGTCTGTCGCTTCAGGGTAGTCTGGAGAGAATGATAGGCTGAGGTGCCCCCGAAGTCCGCATATTGGACATCCTGGTAAGCCGGGAAAGGAGTAAACGGAACCAGGAGCCCACCGTTTTGTCCCACAGCCAAACGTTGAACCGGTACGGAGAGATCGGCGTTGCCGACCGTGCCTGACAAGAGCGCACCCGGCTTAATGAAGTCAATGGAATGCCTTTCAGGCAGATGACGGCCAATCGATCCGACGTAGGCCACCTCAAAAACCGTTGATTTGGGCAGGCGGTGCGCGACAGAGAAACTCATGGTCGTAACGCGGGGCGTGAACACTGACTTGGGATTTTGTGATTGTATCGGAATCGCCCCCAACACCGTGTACGGATCCAATTGCCCGATGTCATTGTAGTCCAGGCCCTTACCGCCATCGAGACCAGTGTAGTTAAAACCGAAAAAGTTCACATTGTAAGAGTTGGGTGGCTGTTGCAGGTCCTGGGCCTGGAACACCGTAGAAACGCGATAGAAGAAGAGGCCACCACCACCGCGTATAACGGTTGAGCCATTGCCGAAAACGTCCCACGCGAAGCCGAGGCGCGGCAAAAAGTGGGGCGGAGGATTGTCAACGACGCCACGCGGAATCTGATTTCGGGCAGTCGTCAGGACTCCGTTCGGGCGGGTTGGATCGCCACCGATCAGCAGTCCTTGAGTCTTGTCATATTTTGAGGGGTCAAACAGAAGCCCGTGGTTGTTCAAATCCACGACGCTCGGGTAATAGCCAAAGCGGAGACCAAATTCCAGGGTCAAGTTCTTCCTGACCTTCCAATTGTCCTGCGCGTACGCTTCCACATTGAAATAACGGTAGTCTCCGACGGGCAGCCTCTTCGACTGGTTGTAAAGACCGAGCCTACCTGCAAGCATGTCGGCAAAGACATCGCCAGTTGAGTTATAGGCCCAAGGACCATAATTGAAGAGCCCCTCAGCCGTGCCGGACTGATTTTGCTCTCTGGTAGCACGCTCGAAAAGTCCGCCAAATTTCAGAATGTGAGCGCTCTTCACTTTACTCAGATTCTCAGTGATTGAAAAAGTGGCCGGCCGCGAGAAAATTGGCAGCCCCCCATTAGCCCACAGGTTACCGACGGAGCCATCACCACCCGTCAGCAGCGCAACCGGAGCATACGGACTTTGCGCACCGAATGGTCCGATCAGGCTTTGCAGACCAAGCGCTTGGAGCGAAACCTTTTTGGGGTCCGCGTAATCACTGTCCAGTTTCAACTTGCTGGCACTGATAACCAGCTCATTGGTGAAGGTAGGGTTGAGCACGCTGGTGATATCCAAGGCCCCCGATCGGCTCAAGTTGCTTCCGGCTATGTGCGTGGGCAGTTCGTAAGACGAGGTATTCCACCATAGGCCAAGAGGATAGTCATGATTCTCATATTCCCGCGCCAACCGAATAAACGTCGAAGTCTTTTCGTTGACCCTATAGTCCACCCGGAGGATCTCTTGATTACGGTTAATGGGCGCCAAACCGGCAAAAACGTAATTCTCACCGTAGTAACCTGGCGCGGTTGCATTCGGCATTGGATAGAGGTTGACTAACGCCGTTCCTATTGGATCGATTTGGCTAGCGGTCAGGTCAAAAGGCGCACCGGTATTTATGTTCTGGAACCCAATTCCCTTTCTCTGATCCGCGGTGGGCACGCGGGACTGTAATGCCCCTGAGTCATACGTCTGTCGCTGAACTTCGGCTCCGAAGAAGAAAAATAGCTTGTCACGATTCTTGTTAAAGTCAGTGCCCGGGATGAACACCGGACCACCAAGGTTACCTCCGGGATAGTTATACCTGTCCTTCGCACGCGGAACATGTAATATGCTGCGTGACCTGTCATTCGCGTTGAGTCCATAATTTCGGAGGTAATCGTAGACCTCACCGTGAAAAGTCTTGCTGCCGCTCTTCGTGATCGCAGTGATCTGAACGCCGCTAGATCCAAATTCTGCAGCATAGTTGCTGGTCTGAATGGTAACTTCTTGCACCATATCCGGATTTAGTGTGATGGTCGTGCCGGCGGTGCCCGAGTTCGTACCGGTGTCCGTAACGCGGGAGCCATCCAAACTCGTGTTGTTACTTACGCCGCGAGTGCCGTTGACTGAGTACAACGAGCTATTGTTCGAACCTGTCTCGAAGCCCACTACCTGCAAATCTGGTCCGTCAGGAGCTACAACTCCCGGCAGAATCCGCAACAATTCATTCGCGCTGCGGCTGATGATTGAGAGATTCTCAATCTGGCGGGCTGAGATTGTATTTTCCCTGGCTCCCGTCTCGGTCATCACCAAGGGCGCCTCGGTTGTCACCGTGACATTTTCAGAGGCGGTAGATAGCGGCAGACTTATATCGAGACCCCGCGTAGCGCTCGGATTGAGGATGAAATGCCTTTCCTCGTATGTCCTGAAGCCATTCTTAGCGATGCGAATGGTATAGGAGTCAGGAACTACCGCCGTGAAAACGACTGTGCCCGTATCGTTCGTCGCGCCTGTGCGTTTTTCTCCCGTGCGGTCGTTGATCAAGGTAGTCTCAACGTCCGGCAGACTAGCGTGACTGGGATCAAAAACAGACACCCGGAGACTTGCGGCTCCCCCGGTCTGCGCAGAAACCCCTGAATTGCAGGCCATTATCGCCAACGCCGAACACAGCAAAAAGGCCAAAAATCGTCCAGCAAGGCCTTCATACTTTTGAGTCAGTTCTTCTAGCCTGACGGTGTTTGATGTCACGATAGCGCCCCCAGTTCCACGAAGGTGTAGCTCGCATTCTCGCTTCAGTTGTTCCCTGTGTGAAAGTGTATGGAACCGCTTCCACATAAGCGAAAACACTATGCGGCAGATGCGGGACGATTGTCAAGAGGAAAAATTTGTCACTTCTTTGGGCTCTTCCCTGAGAAGAAAGGGGG
>Ga0137418_10004095_pt1 | contig 13379 bp, 10 predicted proteins | sample CZODoug3_1_2_16f_FD_122242 | JGI IMG/M metagenome (GOLD analysis project Ga0137418, IMG submission 122242) | Vadose zone soil fungal communities from Angelo Coast Range Reserve, California, USA - CZODoug3_1_2_16fungal (Hybrid Assembly) | ecosystem: Environmental > Terrestrial > Soil > Vadose...
CTTTCTGCAAATACAATTCTGCAATGCGTCTGCCATCCGTCAGGACTTTCTTGTCGGCGAAGGTTTCGAACTTCGCTTTCTTTCTGGACCGGGACAGTTTATCGGGGACAAGCGTATGAGGCATCGCAAAGATCTTTTCGTAAAATGCCTTGTTCGTCTCTTGCGTGACAATGGTTGCCCCTTCATCCACGTACGTGCGGATTCCTCCAAGGTGATCGAAGTGGTGATGCGTGTTGATCAAATACTTGATCGGTTTGTTCGGGATTAGCTTCCTGATTTCCGCGATAACCGCCAGGGACCGCGCTTCGTTCACAGGCGCTTCAATCACGGCGACGTAATCCTTGAACTCTACGGCCACGCTATGTTGCTGGCCCTTGATGTAAAACACGCCGTCGGCAACTTTCTCCGGGTTAACCGGTGATTCAGATGCAGCGGCGCCAGCGCTCTCCTGTGGAGGTTGAATGTGGACCGCCGCATTCGGCTTCACATCGCTCACGGTCAGATCGAGAACAGGGAAGCCACCCCGTTTTTGGACAATCCTGGTGGGGAATTGGATGCCGGCAAAATCCCTGTACGCCGTGTACGTGCATTCCATCAGCATGTCGCCCAGAACGGGATCGTCGACCCACGTCTCCACTTTTTCGATCATATTCCGGTCGTTGATGTAGCCTCTCAGTCTGCCCCTGGTCGCTACCAGGTATGTCACATCCCAGAAGTCACCGTCTGGATTCTCACGAGATTCGTTCAGCGGGTACTTGTCCTCGACCGTGTACGTCACAACTTTGTACTTTTTGCCGTCGATGGTCCGGCGATTTACCGTCGTGTCTTTCGCTGTCATAGCGCGCTTGAGAAATCCATACGGCGTCGTCCAGATGTCCACCTGCTGTGCCCACGGGCTGATTGAAGCGGGCGCTTCGAAATCAATCTCGCGCGTATACGGTGTTACCATAAGCTGGGGCCAGGGAGCGTTCGGTTTCCGGCTCTGTCCAAACTCGAAGACGGAGCCACTACCGGAATACTGGATCGTTCTGAGATCTTCCGCGCCCATCGCCTTCGCGGTGTCGCTGAGGACCGTTCCGGCATCCTGGGCGATAGCGGCTACAGGAAGCGCGGCCAGGAAGCTCACGCTCGAAATGACGGCGGCATATGTCTTGAAAATCTTTCCTGCCAATCGCATTGTTGAGTCGAGATTATAATGCGAGACCTTGGAATCCAAAGATCAACGGGAACCGTAGTGAACGCGGGCTGAAGCCCGCGACTACATTTGGGATCAATGTTCAGCCTGAATGTAGTCGCGGGCTTTAGCCTGCGTTTATCAAACCAGACCACTATCGGAGGAGGCTCTATGTCATTTGTCGCGTTTTTGCTGTTTGCATCGAGCGCATTAGCTCAGGCGAACTTTCAACCGCCACCATCGACTCCGTATGGCATGCCGATCGGCGTCGATCTCGCCCGCAAGGCGGCGGCAGCGGCAGTCGCAGAAGCACGCAGGAATAATTGGACAATGGCGGTGGCGATCGTCGATCCCGCAGGCTTGCTGGTGTATTTCGAAAAAATGGATGGGACTCAGAACGGCAGCGTCGAAGTGTCGATCGAGAAGGCGCGCACGGCAGCGCTATTCAAACGTCCCAGCAAGGTTTTTCAAGACGCTGTGGCGGGGGGCGGGGAAGGCCTGCGCTTCTTGCGCCTGACAGGCGCCATGCCGATCGATGGCGGCTTTCCGATCATTGTGGACGGCAAAATTGTTGGAGCAGTCGGATGCTCGGGAGGTGCAGGCGATCAGGATGGCCGGGTTGCCAAGGCAGGCGCCGACTCCGTCAAGTAGACGGAGCGGCGCCTTCATTTTGCGGAGCAGGGCTCCGGACTCCAACCGGCATTATCGGGAACTTTCTTGAAGTGCGAGCTTATGACCCAGGTCTCGCTGAGATACTGCGGATCCCGGACTTCGGATATCACCGTGAGCCACTGATCGCCATTTGGCGCCGTCATCCGGTGATAGTACTCGGTCAGGTTCGCGTTCGCACTGTACGGAACGCCGTTCTTGCGCGAGTATCCCGGCCGCAAGTGAGTCGTAACAACCTTCAAATCACCTTTTCGGGGTTCTCCTCGTCCCGTGATTGCATAATCCCACTGAGCTGAGGAATAGCCCTGCCATGAAGGTTCCACGGTTGCTGGTTCGGCCGCGCCAAAATGGAACATGCGGGTCTGGGTTCCGGCCGTTAATTCCATTTTCAGAGTATTGTCGTCCTGCCAGGAAAGACGCAGACGTCCAGGCAGCCGCATGCCGCCGATTGCACCGTAACCCTTGCATTGTTCGCCGGCGGCTTCGTCCTTTGCGGGATCCCACGCATTGGCCAGTCGGAAAGCCTCAACGCTGCCGGGCACACCGTCATAGTCCCCTTTGCGCGGCGTGACCATGCGGTATTTCCAATCTTCAGTGATGACGGAAACCCAGGTGCCGGTGATATCGGCCGAGGCAGTTGCCTTGGCTGTCTGGGGAGTTTGTGGGCCGCGCTGCCCCCGTTGACCATACACGCCAACGGGTGACATAAGACAAAGCACCGTCGCAACGGCGAGCAGCAGGATACTCTGCTTCCGAACAATTCCGTAATTCATTCGGTATATCCAGAAAGAAAAAGTTAGTCTACAACCTCACCCTGACGGTTGCCCCACGAGAGTCCATCGGATGTGCGCTTAAAGCTCACCATTCGCAGCCTGTGTTCTCCAGTGGTGCGCGTGGGATTCCCGGAAATGATGACGGGATCGCCGACCTTAAGCGTGTTTCTGTCGATGCTGCTCCCAGTCAACTGTGCGCCACCAGCCCACTCGACGGCCCACCGTTGCACCTGGCCATTTGCGTCAGGGGCTTCGACGTGAACGAACGAATGTGGGTTACGGAACAGGAACTGGACCAGTTTTCCTTCGACCTTCACTTGTTTGCTTAAATCGTACGTGCTCGCGAAGGAGTGGTGGGCGTATGCGGTCATGCCGAAAAGAAACGCGCCGGCAAGAACCAGAACGACCATTTTGCTTTTCACGATGGTTCCTCCTGATAAAGAAAGTGAGTGGTCGAATTCGGGGTCAGACTGGTGAATTCCCTTTTTCCGATAAAGGATTTCTCTGACTGGGAAAAAGGGAATTCACCAGTCTGACCCCGAATTCGACCACTTAATTGCATAACTATCGTTTTTGAGTGAGGCCTCGATGGACCGCCTCGATAAATGCATCCGGTGAACCGTACCGCCCGTCGTAGTCGAGGGTGGGTTTGGCTGCCTTGATTTGTTGCAGCGTCATGTCGCTCTTAATCATATCGTCGATGCGGTCGCGGATCTTCACGACCATATTCCGATAGTTGGCGACGTCGCCTTCGTCGCAAAGCCGTCCATGACCCGGAATAATGTATGTTCCGCCCTGCGACCTGAATTGGGGAATAGCTATTTCGAGAATCTTGTTTAGTCCGTCGATCGTCCCTTGAATGCTGCCGCCTTTGGCCACATCGATTACCGGATACCCCACCATCGATAACACATCACCGGCGCTGATGACATCGGAGTAACGGAAATAGACCATCGTATCGCCGTCCGTATGCGCTCCCGGGACGTGAAACAATTCAATCCCTTCACCGTTGAAAAATCCATTCCACTTGTACGAACCGGTGTAGTAGGTATCCGTCGGCCAGCCAGCCTCCGGCGCCTTGGTATCCGTCATCCGATTCAGAACTGTTTCAAACGCCCATACTTCCGCACTCTCGCCTGAGCCTCCGGGGCCTCTCGCAACATTCCCGCCGGTGAATGTGACACCCGCTTTGGCAATCTTTGCGTTACCGCCCGTGTGATCCGGATCGACGCTGGTATTAATAATGTTGCGAATGGGCTTTACCGGACCCCGTGACGCGATGATGGTATTGATTGCCGGACTCGACCATCCCCACTGATTAAAAGCACCGGAACCTGCTCCGCCGGGGCAGCGCAGACCGACGCAGGGGCTCGGAGGATACGTCGAACCCGTGACCATGACGGCAAGCTGCTTTATGGTTGCCATGACCTTATCGGTCATCTGTGCGGAGCCCGTATCCACAAGCAACGTGCCGTCGAAGCCCACGGACACGGTGATGTTGGCGCCGGCGCCAACGAGCATGTAGATATTGCCCTGCACCGGCAGGATTTGGATTTCACCGTCAGTGCGATTCGGATTCTGCTGGCCGGCCTCCGCCAGACCGGCCGCTCCAGCGAAGACGGCCATCGCAAGGATCAAAACCATGCCCAGCGTCATCGTCAGTCGCAATACTTTTCTTTGCATCATGTTACTCCGACTAGAATGCCGACGGCGTAGGCTTGAGCGGTGCCACCTTCATGCCCTTCATTTTCGCTCGATACTCGGGATACATGGTTTCGGCGCCGCCTCGAGTTGCTTCGTAAGGCACCCCTTCCTGCTCGGAGAATTCCTTGAGCCAGGGATTCTTTCCGGGCAAAAAGTGGGGAATCTTATCCGAGATATTCTCGTTGACGATGGTGCAGGGAAAATACTCCAACTCCGTATGCGCTTCCCGCTGGTAAGTCACCGACTGGATGAAGGGCTCTTCGAGATAAACGGGATCGTCAATATACGTGACGATTGTCAGGTAATCGCCATGCCGCGTGAGCCATTCCGTCACTTTGACCTGGTCGCTCATCGTAGGCCCATTGCGCCGGATATACGATTCTTTCAGGTGCGTGGTCGTGATTACGAGGTCGTTTCCCTCGAAGTGCGCGGTAGAGAAGCCCTCCCAGGTGTGGGGCGCATAATCCGGAGGATGCGGACGTCCGTCCATGTAGATGGCACGATCCAAAGACCGCACATACTGAGTGTGGTAGGCGACAAGTTCGCGGGAGACGGGATCGACTTCTTTCACGATCCGCATGGCGCCCTGAGCGCGCCACTGATATGGCACGGGATGCGGCCGGCACTGCAAGTCGCGCACGCTCCACTCCCCGGCATCAAACGTCTCAGCCCTCATCCGGCCGGCAGCATTGAGGGGCATCCCCAGATAATCGCCAAGCGAAGGACCGGCGCTTCGTTCCAGACGATTCTGCCAGTTGCGGACAACCCATTCGCCGGCAAAGTCAGTTGATTGCGTCAGAACCTGTTCCACACCGGCCCCGGTACCAGCCTGCAACCCTCGCTCTATGGCGTTTCCTTGTTGTGAAAAGGCCGGAATACTGAGCAGCAGCATCACCGGCAAAAACAAGAAAACTATACTTTTGGCTCGATTCACTTCACCCATTGTCGGCCTCCGCGAAAGTATCAATTCGCTACCGTTTCCTCGTACGCTATTGAATAATTAGTGACGATTTTTGACTACACCCCTTTTGAAGTCAAGTGAACTCGACATCGACGGAGTAACACGTGAGGCTACCGGTAATTGTCTTGCTTTCGATGGCCGTCTTGCTGAGCCTGCAAGCCCGCGCTGAGACTGTGGCGAAGGCGGGACGGTTTGGCGGCATCACCATCAGATATAAGCTCATTCTGCCCAATGGCTACGATCCTGCCCGGGCGTATCCTGGCATACTCGCATTTGCCGGCGGCCTTCAGACACTGGACGGCGTCAACAACATGCTCGACAGAAACTGGCGCGCCGAAGCCGAAGCGCGCGGCTACATCGTCGTGAGCCCGGTGGCGCCCAGCAATAACCTGTTCTTCGAACGAGGGGGCGACCGCATCTTCCCCGAGTTCCTGGATCAGATTCTGCGGGACTATAAGATCGAGGGTGGGAAGCTGCATGTTGCCGGTCCATCCAATGGCGGCCTCAGCGCTTTCCATATCGCAGCAATGTATCCTCAGTATTTCCGTTCAGTAACCGGTTTTCCCGGTTACCTGCCTGATGAGACCGAGTCCAGGATCAACGCTCTCAAACCGCTGTGCATTTATATGCATGTCGGCGAGCGGGATGCAGAATGGCTGACCCCAATGCAACGGCAAGCTGAAATGCTCCGGGCGAAAGGATTTCCCGTCCACTTCAGTATCGAGCCAGACCAGGGGCACGGGATTCAAACCCTGGCCGGCGAGGGAGCGCGTCGTCTATTTGAACAGTTTGAGGAGTCGGCGCACGGTTGCAAGTGACCACAAAGACAGGGGAATTAGCCGCGTAATTCGCGGCTAATTCCCCTGTCTTTGTGGTTCCTCAGAAATTCACCCGCGCACCGATGGTGAATCTCCGGTTGCCGGCTGCCGTGGTAATCCGTCCGAAGCTGAGCGAGTTGATATTCGTTTCGGGATTGCCGAAAACAGGGTGATTCAACACATTGACCGCGTCCACTCGAAATTCGAATTCCTTGCTCTCCGTAATCCTCACTCGCTTGATCAGGTTCATGTCCAACCCCAGCGCCGCCGGCCCTTCGACCCACTTCAGGCCGAGATTGCCGATCTGTCCTGGCGTGGGATTCGCCAGCAGGAGCTTCCCCTGCGAATCCGTAATCGCCTTGTTGCTGAATGCTCCGTTCAGCGCGTTCAGCGGCGAGACCGAACCCAACGACGGATCGGTAGTCTGCACGATGCCCGGAAAATAGATCACTCCGTTGGCCACCTTGGTCACTTGCCCGCTGCTCTTGGGAAAGTCCCCCACAATATTCGGCGTGCACACGACGCAGGCCGGCGTCGTCGTTCCTGCCGGCGTGTTAAAGAATTGAGTCGTCGTCGCAATCGGAACCGTGATGTTCAACGGCGCCCCTGAAATCCAACTGAAAATTCCGCCCAGCTGCCAACGCTCGACCAAGCGCTGCACGAATCCAGGACCGCCACTGAGGAACGATCGGTTCGGCCCGAAGGGTAACTCGAACGTGGCGTTCGACAGGAAAGCATGCGTGCGATGGAAACCCAGCACCGCCTTGTTCAGCCGGCGGTTGTTGGGATCCATATAGTCCACGAAGAAGTCCCCATCGTTATCGCCGAGAGTCCGGCTCCACGTATACGTCGTCTGGGTGGCGAGACCCTGCGCCAGCCGTTTCGTCATCTGGACTTCCAACGAGTGATATGTCGAACTACCCCCGCTTCCGTACGCCATGACGCCATTGAACTGCGGGTTCAGCACGAAGAAGTTTTCAGGGAACCCACTGTTGCGCACAAACCCGCCACCCTTGTTGGTGATGTTCCGGCTGCGATTCAGAAAGTCCGCCAGTTGAGCGACACTGCCGTTGGCGATGAAGGCTCGGGTCGCCGTATACGCGCGCAGCGCTGCCGATCCCGTAACGGTCGTGCCGTTGACCACACCCGCGCCGGGAATGTTCATACCGCGCAGCATGTCGTCGAACAGCTTCGCATTACCGCCGGTCCGCGTGGTGTTGAACGCATCCAGAAAGCCGTTTTTGAAAATGTCAACGGTGTTCAGCGGAATGCCGCCCCACAACCTCGTGCCCTTGGTTCCGATGTACGCGACATCCAGCGTCCAGTTACGGGCAAGCTCGCGCTGAATCCCAAAGTTGAAGTTCTGAATATAGGGAGAGCGGCGGTTGCGATCATACATTGCAAGCGTGTCCTCCCGGCCCCCGTCTATTGGGATCGGGCCGAGTACAGGAAATTGTTGAGGTATGGGTAACGTCAGGTTCGCCAGTGACAAGTAGTTCGCCGACGTGAAGGTGAGCTGGCCGTTCCCGACACCTCCAAACGTGCCCGGAAGCCCGCCCGCGACACCTGTTATCGAGTTTCCGCTATTCGCGCCACTAATGGGCCTGCCGGTGTAGCTCCAGCCGTATCCAGCCCGAAGGACGGTCTTGTCTTTTCCAAACCACGGTAAGGCCCAGCTGAAGCCGACGGAGGGAGCAAAGTTGTTCCAGTCATCGTTGTAGAGTTGTTTATCGGGCTGTGTGGATTTCTTGCCCACAAATTCCGCCGTTGTCAGAGCGCCGCATGAGATTCCGCACAATCCCTTGTCTCCGCCAACGGGGGCACCCAACAGCCCATGACTTTCCCACGGCACGCCGAACCACTCATAGTGAATGCCCAGGTTCAGCGTGAGATCCGGACGCACTTTCCAATTGTCTTTGAAAAATCCGCTGAACTCCGTTCCGCGAAAATCACGGAGCTTCAGGATTCTTCCATCGCTGATGCCGCGAAATACGCGTTCCGTTGAATCCCGGACGTCAAAGGCTTGCGTAATGCTTGCCACCGATCCGGAAAGATCCGTCAACAAGTTTCGCGCAGTAGTCTGGTTGTTCGCGCTCAGGCCGGGAATGGCGACGTTGTCGATATTAGCTACCGGGACTCCACCGGCGCCCAACCGGGCCAGCGGCGTCATGACTTCATTGGCTCCCTGGGTCCCACCGTAACGCCACTCCCCACCAAACTTGAAAGCGTGTGTGCCTTTCGTCCAGCTGAGCGTGTCCGCAAAACTGTACTGAGGGCTGTTGCTGAAGCGGCTGGTGCCTGCATTGGTATTCCATTTAACGAGGTTTTCCGGAAAGATTGTCGCTACTGGCTGGTATGGAATTCCGTTGTACTTTGGGACAAGGTCAAACGCCGATTTTCCGTCCGGGCCCGCTTCCGCCTTCTCGTTGTTCAAGAAGTCTTTTCCGACGTACCACGGCGCCCAACTGACTTGTTTTGTCGCCTTATATCCGACGCGCGCTTCATTCAAGAGCTGGGAGGATAGCGTGGATACCAGAGAGGAATTGAGCACCTTTGGCCACTTGTCGTTCGCGCCGGAGTAGCCATCGGGCCAAAACGGGATACCTGCCTGTGTTGTGTTGTTGAGCCCGCGTTCCCAGGTGTACACCACGTTGAGCTTGTGATTGGCGTTGAATTGATGATCCAGCCGCATGTTGAATTGGTCCCGGTTGGTCTGGTCGAACGTACTTCCGTCGAAATTGTCCAGGCCACTGATGCGGCGGGTCCAGCGGTACCCGGCCAGGTTCAGGCCGTCGACAGGAACCGTCGGAGTGCTCGCAGCGTTCGTAAAATCGTTCGGCTGCGGCATGTGTGCGAGGATGACGTTTTGGATCCAGCCGCTGGTGTCGTATCCGGGTCGGAATGGATCACGGTTGAACACGCTGAACTGTTGAAGATCTCCTGTCGCGCCCGCCGGTCTCACAGGATTACCATTCCGATCGACCGCCGGGTTGTTCTGCGTCGCATTCTGGTTATCCGCGCCCGGGAAAAAACGGAAAATGCCCTGCCGCGCCTGCGCCGTCAACACCGGGGCGACAAAAGTTTGTCTAAGGATGTCCCGCTGTTCGTCGATCAGGAAAAAGAAAAACGTCTTATTCTTGATGATCGGTCCTCCGAGGCGCACTCCATACTGGTTCCGATTCTCATAATCCTTCTTGACGCCATTGAAATTGTTGAACCAGTTGCTGGCGTCGAGCGCCGAGTTCCGGTTGAACCAAAAGGCACTGCCGCGGAACTGGTTCGTTCCCGATCGGGTGACCATCTGCACTTGCCCGGAACCGCGTCCCATCTCGGCGTCCACGGGTGCGGTGATGACGCGCACTTCCTCTACCAGGTCGGGACTCGTGTAGGTCACAGAAAAGGCGCCATGGTTGTATCTCCCATCGGAGACCACGAAGCCATCTCTCGTCGTATTCACTGCACTGAGACGCCCACCGGCAAAGTAGCCGGAATCTCCGGCTGTCGCACCATCGTTCGAGGTGGTGCCGCTGATAGAATTGCTCACGCCACCTGCCGTCCGGAGCAGATCAAGCACATTGCGCCCACCAAGAGGAAGATCGCGCACCTGGTGGTCGGGAAGCACGCTGCCTATGGATGAGGACGTTGTCGCAATCAGGGTGTCGGCCGTGGCAGTCACTTCCACAGCTTGTGCTACGGAACCTACCTGCAACGTGAAGTTCAATCGCACCTGCTGCGAAATCCCCAGTGTCACGTCGTTGTACGACTGAGTCCGAAAACCGGGCAGTTCTGCGCTGACTTTGTAAGTTCCCGTTTGAAGACTCGCAAATTGATATGCCCCCGCGTCATTACTCACGACGGTCGTGACGATGCCGGTCCCCGTATTCGTTGCCGTGATGGACACGCCGGGAATCAAGGCGTTTGTGGCATCGGAAACCGTTCCTCCCAGCGTCGCATTACTGGTTTGAGCGAAGATGTGAGTCGATAGGACAAGAAGCAGAAACACTAAGCCCGCGAACACCCGTTGTCGCATGATTTCCCCCATTCCGATTTGACTACAGTTCTTTTCGCGGGAAGATATGCGTCAGTTCCGCATCGTGTCAAGCATATTGGAGAGATATCCCTTGAAGTATGCGGTCATTCTGTATCGTGTCAAGCAACTCGCCACCTGCTAAAATAGCGGCTCAATGAAAGAATCCGAACGTATCAAGGTGGCAATCATTCGCGGCGGCACGAGCAAAGGTGTGTATCTGCTCGCCGACGACTTGCCGAAGGACCATGCGATAAGAGACAAAGTCATTCTGTCCATCTTCGGCAGTCCGGACCCGCGACAAATCGACGGACTTGGTGGAGCCGACCCCTTGACGAGCAAAGTGGCAATCATCGCTCGCTCCGGGCGGCCAGACGCGGATGTCGACTACACGTTTGGCTATGTGGGAATCAATGAGGCTGCCGTCGATTACCAGGGCAACTGTGGGAACATTTCACAAGGCGTCGGTCCGTTTGCCATCGACGAAGGGCTGGTTCACGTCAGGGAGCCGATCACTCGGGTGCGAATCTTCAACACCAATACACAGAAGCTCATCGAAGCCGAGGTTCCGGTTCGAGATGGGAGGGCACTTATCGAGGGAGACATCGTCCTTCATGGCGTGCCGGGCTCAGGCGCCGGGATTGTGATGAATTTCGTGAACTCCGCAGGTTCCCGGACGGGAAAGCTGCTTCCAACGGGAAATGTGATTGACGAAATGCAACTCGCGGACGGCCGCAAAGTGCGCTGCAGTCTGGTAGACGCCGCCAATCCGGCGGTGTTTGTGCAGGCTTCGGAAATCGGCATGAAAGGAACCGAGTTGCCCGCGGACACGGCAACGGACCCGCGGATTCTGGCGATCATGGAAGAGATCCGCGTGAAGGCGGCAATCATGATGAGACTCGCCGCCACACCCGGCGCGGTTAGCCCGGCGGTTCCCAAGGTGGCCTTCGTGGCGCCTCCGCGCTCTTACACGACGATTACCGGAAAAACAGTCGGTGCAGCCGATTGTGACTTGCTGGCTCGAACGAAAGCTTTGGCCGTCATGCACAAGGCTTACGCGGTGACGGGAGGGATTTGTGTAAGCGCCGCAGCTCTCGTCGAAGGGACAGTTGTGAATGAAGTGGTCAGCGCTCGCGCCAAAGAAACTGGAGTCGTGCGCGTCGGCCATCCATCGGGTGCCTCGAGCTTCGTTGTCGCCGTTACCAGGAAACCTTCCGGAGAATTTGACCTGACCAAGTCCGCAGTGATCGGTACTGCCCGCCGCATCATGGACGGACACGTATATATTCCGCGCCGAGTGTTCTCTCGGGCGACCGACGAGGGGACATTTTGAAATCGGACGAATCCTGCATTTCAAATCCGAAATCCGAAATATCCAATTGGACTGGCCTTTCGGGACCGGAAGTGTCCAATTGGATATTTCGGATTTCGGATTTGAAATGCAGGATTCGTCCAATTTCAAAATGTCCTCTCTCCATTAGTGAGGGTTCCGATGAATGCGAGAAAAAGGCAAATGAAGCGAACAGTGATGGTCATTAGTCTGGTCTTGCTGACGGTGGCCGGACTGTTGGGTCAGGGCATACGTGAGGTGCCGGATGCCGTTTTCTACAACGGTAAAGTGATCACGGTCGATTCATCGAACAGCATCAAGGAGGCATTCGCCGTAAAGGGCGACAAGTTCCTGGCCGTCGGCACCACCCGCGAGATGCGCGCTCTTGCCGGGCCCCAAACGCAATTGCTGGATTTGAAGGCGAAAGCCGTGATGCCGGGGTTGATGGACAATCATAACCACGCCTATCACGCCGCGATGGCGAATCGCGGGATTGATCTGAAGGAAGTCGAATCGCTGGCCGCATTGCTGGAAGGAGTCCGAAAGGCCGCGGCTGCAGCCGGGCCCGGGAAGGCAATCTACGTTGCAAGCGGATGGCAGCTGAACAAATTCCCCGAAAAGCATCCGCCAATGCGCCAGGATATCGACAAGGTAGCGCCCAATAACCCGGTAGTGATCTATCTCAACCGCGGCCAGATTTATTTGAACAGCGCGGCGCTCAAGATCGCCGGTGTCACGCGGGATACCGACAGAATCGGGCGGGTTACCATCAGGAAGGACAATCAAGGCGAGCCCGATGGCAGCATTACCGGAGAGTCAGGCACTGTAGCGCGCACTGCCGACACGATCTCGCCTGCGACACAGGCCGAGAAGGAAAAGCTCATTCTCGAGACTCAGAAGCAGCAGCTCGCCGTCGGCTTGACGAGCATTCGCGACTTGCAGCTTGCCCCGGACTTCATGCGGGCCTACTACGAGATGTGGCGGGGCGGGAAGTTGCTGGAGCGCATCAGCGCGGGCCTCCAGGTAAACCCGAGTGATATGGAAACGCTCGAGGATATGTTGAAGCCCTTCGGGGCAGGCCCGGGCTTTGGCGATAACTGGCTGCGGCTGGACTGCCTGGCCGAATTCAATCCGGGCACCATGTGGCGCGGAGGAAATCCAGCTCCCATTCCGAATATCGAAGCCGCAATCTACAAGAAGGCAGTTCTCGTTTCCAATCGCTATGGCTGGCGCGTCTCGCCCCACACGGACTCGGATGGAGCAATGGATCTCGTCCTGGAAGCATTCGAAGCCGCAGACAAAGAGATTTCCATTCGCGACAAACGCTGGACGATCGAGCACGCGACGTATGTACAACCGGACCAGATGGAGCGCATAAAAGCGTTGGGACTCGTGATCTCTGCGCAGGCTCAGCCATACCGAGGAGGCGGGAATGCGCTTCGCACTTTGGGGAAGGAGCGAGCCGAACGCACTGTTCCTATACGGGAGTTCATGGACCGCGGAATTATCGTCACGGGCGGAAGCGACTGGGGAGGGAACAGCAATTCCAACAATCCATTTGGGAATATTTATTTCTATGTGACGCGCCGTTCGATGGAGGGCGAGGTCGTGGGCGCGGCCCAAAAGATCAGCCGTACGGAGGCGCTGCGCGTCGAGACGATCAACAACGCGTATCTCACGTTTGAAGAAAAGGTCAAGGGCTCAATCGAGGTGGGTAAACTTGCGGATTTCGTCATTCTCTCTCAGGACATCATGACCGTGCCCGAGGAGCAGATTCCCGCCATTACGCCGCTCGCCACCTACGTTGGTGCGAAGAGGGTCTACTCGAGGCCTGGCGGCGGGTTTTAACTGTAGCGGCGGTCTATGACCGCCGGTATTTCGTTGATTCCAGGAAAAACCGGCGCTCATAGAGCGCCGCTACAG
>Ga0137418_10004098_pt1 | contig 13377 bp, 10 predicted proteins | sample CZODoug3_1_2_16f_FD_122242 | JGI IMG/M metagenome (GOLD analysis project Ga0137418, IMG submission 122242) | Vadose zone soil fungal communities from Angelo Coast Range Reserve, California, USA - CZODoug3_1_2_16fungal (Hybrid Assembly) | ecosystem: Environmental > Terrestrial > Soil > Vadose...
TGGCGCGCGTCGACGCCTCGTTCTGCACCTTCTTCGGCGTGCACAGCGGCCTGGCGATGGGCTCGATCTATCTCGACGGCTCGGAGGAGCAGAAGCAGAAGTGGCTGCCGCCGATGGCGCGCTTCGAGAAGATCGGCTGCTTCGGCCTGACCGAGCCCGACTTCGGCTCGAACCCCGGCGGCATGCGCACCCGCGCGAAAAAATCTGGGAAGGAGTACGTACTCAACGGCGAGAAGATGTGGATCACCTCGGGCACCATTGCCGACGTCGCCGTTATTTGGGCCAAAGTGGAAGACGAGGGGGACAAGGTCCGCGGCTTCCTGGTCGAAACGGACCGCCCCGGCTTCAAGGCCGATGACATCCACGGCAAGTGGTCGCTGCGAGCATCGGTCACCTCCGGCCTCTCGCTGCAGGACGTGCGCGTGCCTGAGTCAAATCTGATGCCCGGCAGCGACGGCTTGAAGTCTCCCTTGATGTGCCTGAACCAGGCACGCTATGGCATCGCCTGGGGCGCGATCGGAGCGGCCATGTCGTGCTACGACTGCGCGCTGCAGTATTCCCTGCTCCGCAAACAGTTCCGCGACCAGCCCATTGCCTCGCACCAACTGGTTCAGGAAAAACTCGCCTGGATGATTAACGAAATCACTAAGGGCCAGCTACTGGTGCTGCAGGTTGGCCGCTTGAAGGACGCCGGCAAGGTCGCACATCAGCACATTTCCATGGCCAAGAGAAATAATGTGTGGATGGCGCTTGAATGCGCACGCCTCTCACGCGACATCCTGGGCGCCAATGGCGTGGCCGACGACTATCCGATCATGCGCCATCTGATGAATCTGGAGTCGGTGAAGACCTACGAGGGCACGCACGACATCCACACGCTTATTATCGGGCAGAGCGTGACGGGGATCGACGCGTTCTGAGATTGCGCTGGACAAGAACTCATGAACGTTCTCAAAAATCTGTTCGAGCAGCACTTCCAGACCCCGGTCGAGCGTATCGTACCGTTGCAGGGCGAACTCGGCGGCTCGGGCCGCAAGATCATCCGGCTAGCCGGCGGAAAACAGAGCGCGATCGGTATTCTGTACGGTGTCCGCGAAGAAAACATTGCCTTCCTGGAGTTTTCCCGGCATTTCCGGAAGCACGGTCTGCCCGTACCGGAAATCTATGCAGAGGACTTGTCGCAAGGCGCCTATCTCGAGCAGGACTTGGGCGACACGACCCTGTTTGAGTTTCTCTCAAAAAATCGTGCCAGTGAAAGCATTGCTCCGCCAGTAGTCGAAGCGTATCGAAAAGTGGTGGCCGTGCTGCCACGCTTTCAGGTGGAGGCCGGACGGGACCTCGATTACAAAGTCTGCTATCCGCGCGGCAGTTTCGATCGCCAGTCGATCTCCTGGGACTTGAACTACTTCAAATACTACTTTCTTCGGCTCGCAGGCATTCCCTTCAATGAACAGGCTCTGGAAGACGATTTCAGCCGTCTAACGAAGTTTCTGCTGAGCGCACCGCACGATTACTTTCTCTATCGAGATTTCCAGTCCCGCAATGTCATGTTGCCCGGCGGCGAGCCCTTTTTTCTCGACTATCAAGGGGGACGCAAAGGAGCCCTGCAGTACGACATCGCTTCCCTTCTGTACGATGCCAAGGCCGACCTGCCGCCGCAACTGCGCCAGCAACTTCTCGATCACTATCTCGACACATTGGCAGGTTTCATCGACCTCGACCGCGCGACCTTCATGCAGTACTACTACGCTTACGTGTATGTCCGCATTCTGCAGGCGCTGGGTGCATACGGATTCCGCGGTTTCTATGAGCGTAAAGCGCATTTCCTGCAAAGCGTACCTTACGCTCTGAAGAACGTCCGCTGGCTGCTGCACAACGTCAAGCTGCCCATTGCGCTGCCCACGCTGATGGAGGCTTTCAACAGCATGCTGGCTTCAGAAAAACTGCAGGGGCTGGCCTCTGAAGCGGACAATCTCGTCGTGCAGATTTTCAGCTTTTCGTTTCACCGGGGCTGGCCGAAGGATGAGAGTGGAAACGGCGGCGGATTTGTGTTCGATGGCCGCAGCCTGCCCAATCCCGGCAGAGAAGAGCGCTTCAAGGCCCTCACCGGCAGGGATGCGCCTGTGATCGACTACCTCAACCAGCAGGAGAGTGTGCACCAGTTCTTCGCCAGCGTCCTGTCGCTGGTGGATGCGAGCATCAACGAGTACCAACGGCGTGGCTTCAAGCACCTGATGGTGTCATTTGGCTGCACAGGCGGCCAACACCGCTCTGTGTATCTGGCCGAGCAACTAGCCAAACGTCTGCGCGCTAGGAACGGAGTGGACGTCGTGCTGCGGCATCGTGAGTTGGAGAAGCAGGCCGAATGAAGGCGATGATCCTGGCCGCCGGCCTGGGCACGCGTTTGCGCCCGCTGACCAACGATCGCCCCAAAGCCCTGGTGAAAGTCGCAGGGCGAACGCTACTTGACATCACACTCGCCCGACTGCTGTCGTTTGGAATCCGTGACGTAATCATTAACGTCCATCACTTTGCGGACATGGTTCTGGAATTCCTGAAGGCCAATAACAACTTCGGCATGCGGATTGAAATCTCGCGCGAAGAGGAATTGCTCGACACTGGCGGCGGCCTGAAAAAAGCGGCGTATTTCTTTCTGGATGATTCCCGCGCCTCGAACGAACCATTCGTCCTGCACAACGTCGATGTGATCAGCACGATCGATCTTGGCCGGATGGTGGAGTCTCACACGGAAAATCGGGCTCTGGCTACACTCGCGGTCCAGGATCGCGCCACCGCTCGCCCTCTGCTTTTCGACGAGCACCTTCAGCTTTGTGGCCGAGGATCGGGTCGAGATGGGAAAACTGAGATGGTTCGACCGTGCCCCCATGCAGAGCCGCTGGCCTTTTCCGGCATTCATGTAATTTCAACGAACTTGCTCAAGATGCTGAGCGAAGACGGCGCTTTCTCAATCATCGCTTCTTACCTGCGCTTGGCCGCGCAAGGCAAAAACATTCACGCCTTTCGTGCCGACGAATACTACTGGCGAGACCTCGGCAGGCTCGAATATGTCAAACAGGTCGAAGAAGATTGGAAGCAGCGCGTCTTTCTGCAATAGGAATTCGCGTCCGTCATCTGGGGAAGCGAATTTCCCGACTTTATTGTTTGGCTGGGCCTTGAACCGGCAACCGACTGGCCGGAGTTCCTTCCTGTCGGTTGCCAATCCCGATCTCCATTGCAGTGTTCTTCGGAAAGACCACCTCGCCCCCGCGCGCGATGAAATTTGAGTACAGCGACATGCCCGCTCCATATGCGCCCATCGTGTAACCGAGAGCTCGCGAGTGCACGAGCAGGCCGACCGCCATGCCAGCCAACTTAAAGCCGCTTGCACCTCCCGCAACCCGGGACCCAGTAGCGCCTCCGGCTTGAGATGCGCCCCGACCCGCGTCCTCGTCCGTTCTGATCGAGGCGGCCGCCAGGCTAAGCGACAGCGCGGTTGCAAGATAGCGCGTCTTCGGGGTGGTCGCTTCCGCGCCACCTTCTGAGTCAAGCTTCACATGGCCGTCTTTGCCCGACTGCACGCCTTCCAAGGTTGCTTCCACTTTCTGTTGCATCCCGTCCGGCGGAATCAATTGCTGGAACGTAATCCGTAGCTGCCCGTTTTTTTTCATGCGATGGGCGGGCTGCGCCTGGCGGACGGTGCCCTTGAGCCGGCTGCCTTGGGGAAGAATCATATGATGGTTGCCATCCATCAAGGGCTGCGAGAGCAACGCCTCCACGTCTTCACCCTTCTGCGCGGTGGCTGAAGAGAGGGGCGTGATTAATCGTGCATGCACCACACTGCCGGGCGGCACGACTCCCCCCATGGATGAAGCCATTTCCGGCGTGATTACCTCGGTACCGAAGTCGAGCGGTTGATCCAGTTCCGCAAAGTAGACGGTTCCGGCCGGAATGTACTGCGCGTGCACTGGCAGCTGTGCTTCGACGTACCGCTTCAGCCGATGCACTCGGCCGGGCGTCTTCAACTGGCTCATCGCGTTGTCCCATTCCTGCCGGGCTCGCTCTTTAGCTTCTTTGGTCTTTTGGGATGCGGCGTCTCTCACGCCTTTCTTGCCGTCTTTGCCTTCCGCGGCCGCGACGAACCGGATCACCTGGCCCGACCCTGGGGCGACCTTCGTCTGCAGGGGAAACTGCCTGCCATCCGCGAGCCTGAGATTGTCGAAGCCGACTTCAACGGTCCGCAGAGGAGTGAAGTCCGCATCCAGCGCTGCCAATGTACGTTTGCCGCCTGAGATGGCGCCGATCTTCCTTACTTCTCCGGTCACCTCCGAGCCGACGGGAATCACGATTCGGTCGAACGCATATACCGGTTCCACAATACGTCCGTGAATCGGCTGCCCCACTCTCCTTATTCGGACTTCCTGGTCAAAGGCCACTTGCAGGGGCGTTCCTCTGGGGAGATTCAGCGCGATAGACTGTGGTGGCGCCGGCGTCGCCTTATCGACCACGGTTGAAGCGGATTTGCGTGACGTTCCCGGAGAGAGCTGAGGAATCGGAACTTCCTGCGCCTCCAGCCCTTTTATCAATGGAATAACGAACAGGCTTGCGCACAACAGGCTTCGAATCCGCATCGAGCGTTCTCCAGGAGATTGAGTGATGACGTGCGTGGCGCGCGTTCTACTGCGGGACGGTGAAAGTGGCACACACGGAACTACCAGAACTGATGCGCGTTCCGACGGGTACGTTGTACCGTCCAGCACTTCGGGGTTGCCGTCTATTGTAGGGTATTTGTGGCTGCTGTAGCTCGTCATGTCTTAAGCGCACTCACAAGATGGTATCCTCGGTCGCTCAAGGCGTGTTACGGATTTATGGTCCAGAAACTTCTCGCATCAGTTGTCCTCTTCGCCGCTGTGGTCTCCGCGCATGGCAAGACCGAATTCGGCAAACTGCAAGCTGCCGAGTTTCGGATTGACGTTCCGGACAATTGGAACCATGGCTTGGTGGTCTACTGCCATGGATACGACACCCACTCTGTAGGCGTTGGGTATGACCCAACAAAGCCTCTGCCGCCTGAACTCGCGGTCTTCGTTAAAGACGGGTACGCCCTGGTCCAGTCCGGCTACTCCACGGGGGGATGGGCTCTGGAGCAGGCCATCCCCGACATCGAGGCTTTGCGCAAGTACTTTGTCGGGAAGTATGGACAGCCCAAGGAGACGTATCTCACCGGTCATTCCCTCGGCGGCCTGCTCACGGTAGCGATTATCGAGAAATCTCCTGAACCGTACGACGCCGGGCTCGATTTGTGCGGCGTCGTCGGCAACGCGACCACGGTACTGACCCACGCCTTCGATTCGCGCGTATTGTTCGACTATTTCTTCCCGGGCGCACTTCCGTCACCGGTGAAGATTCCCAAGGACTACGAAGTAACCCAACCGTTGACGAAACAGATCTACGATCGCCTGATCGCGAAGCCAGCCGCAGCCGCTGCCATACGCAAACTGGCGGGTGTGCGGAGCGACAAAGATCTCGCCTCCGGCGTCGTCTTCGGTACCTATGTGCTGAAGGAGATCGAGCAACGAGCCGGCGGCAATCCCTTCGATAATCGCAACACGATCTACACCGGCACTACCGACGACAACGCTCTCAACGATGGCGTCAAACGCTACGCCCCGGACCCCGGCGCGCTCGCTTACCTGCAGCGCTACCAAACGCTGACCGGACATCTTACGCGCCCTGTCCTTGCGATCCATACGACTTATGATCCACTCGTCCGCCCCTCCATCCCCAACGACTATTCGCTGCTCACCCGCGAAGCGGGCGCGGGCGACCTCTTTGTCCAGCAGTACGTGAAACACGAAGGCCACTGCCGTATCACTCCGGATGAAACTGAAGCGGGGTTCAATGAACTCCGCCACTGGGTGCAGACGAAGAAAACACCACGGGCGGGTTGGCTGCACTAACCCGTCCAGTTGCACTCATGCGCTAAGATCGGTTTGTTTTCCTTGCCATGGATCAGCCCACCCTCCAGACGGATCGTCTCCGGTTGCGCCCGCATTCCCTCTCCGATGCCGCAGACCTGGTCCGACTGGCAGGCACGCGTGAAGTGGCCGCCACCACATTGCGAATTCCACATCCCTACCACGAGCAAGATGCGGTGGACTTCATTGCCAGCTGCCATGCAGACGCGGATCTTGGGCTCAGCGTCCGTTTTGCGATCACCCTTCGCGACACGGGCGAGCTGTGTGGTGGTGTAGGCCTTCGCATCGAGCCCGCGCATCACCACGCCGAACTCGGCTACTGGATTGGGGTTCCATACTGGAGCCGTGGCTACGCGACTGAAGCGGCCGCCGCGGTTCTGCAGTATGGATTCGACACACTCGACCTGCAGCGGATCAACGCCTCTCACTTCGCGGGCAATGTAGCCTCCTCGCGAGTCTTGCGGAAAATCGGCATGCGCTACGAAGGCCGCCTGCGCAATCACATTTGCAAATGGGACAAGTTCTACGATCTGGATTGTTATGGCATATTGAGGAGCGATCGATCCAAATCCTGACCTCGGCTCACAATCACCCCGCTAAAGACCCGAACTCTCCGATCGCCATTTTGAGATGCGTTTTCGTCTGCATAGTCCGGTCACGCCCATAGCGAGCGACAAACCGCGCCCGAGCGCGCCCTTCCCGACGAGCAGCTGGAATTGCTGCGTGGTTCGGTGATCAACTGTATAACTCCGTCAGTGGTTCATCGGCCCGGCGCAAATGTGGAATCACGATGCTCCCGCCGACCACCAGCGCAACATTGAGCGCTTCCTCTCGCTCGGGACGCGTTGCCCCCAGCCGGCACGACTGAATCACGTGATAGTTGATGCAGTCGTCGCAACGTAAGCCTGCCGAGACAACCAACCCCATCCACTCTTTGTACGTCGCCGGAATCGCTCCCTCGAGATACGTGTTGTGGTCGATGTTGTAGAAGCGCTTGACCAGAAAGTTGTCGGCCTTGTCCACGTTCTCGTTCAGCCGGTTGCGTGTCTCCAGAAAACGCCGAGCGATTTCGCTCTTGTCAGCCACTTGCCGGTCGGTGAAAAGATAGGTCGGTTCTTTCCGTTCGGCGTTCATGGCGGAAGCGTAGCAGAATCCAGAGGAATGGAGGACGGGTGTCTCGCCCGTCCCTCCAGACAAAGCCCCTCAAAAACTGATCTTCACAATCCGCCCCTCGGTACCGACAAGCCAGCCCGCGCGAGGACTCGCAAACGCCACCGCCCAGAAGTTTGCGAGGCCCTCCAGGCCGTACCACGTACGTCCTTCATCTGGAGTCCAGGACGCACCGCTCGGCCCCGTAGCCACCACGCGCCGATCTTCCTCTGAGCCTTGATCATCGCCGCGGCGGAGCGTGCGTACATAGCTCAAGCCGTAAATCGCACCGGGAAATGTGGTCCGGCCGCCGAGTTTCCAGGTCTTGCCTTCGTCACTGGAACGCGCAACGGTATCGGAGAACACGGTCGGCGTCAGGAGTTCTCCTCCGCCCAGAATCCCATGGCGCGCGTCACGGAAGTCGACGCTGATCACACCGGAGGTGCCCGTGCCCTGGATAATTGGCGTATCGTACGGGGTCCACGAGTCGCCACCGTCGGTTGTGGCAATGATCCTGGCCTTGGCGGCGCCGCCGGTGCCGATCCAAGCACGCCGCTGGCCCTGCGTCGCAATACAGGTGCCGCTGGCCGCGAAAGCTGCTTCTCCGTCCTGCGCTGCCGGCAGATTGTTTCCGACGTCCTCCCAGAACTCGCCGTCGGTGGTGCGCAGTACTGGGAACCGTCCGCTCACCGAGTCGCCCATGGTCACACCGCGCCGTGGCGTCCAGAAGGCAAAGCAGTCATAGAATCCACTGGGATCCTGATTTTGAAATTCCAGCGTCCACGATTGCCCGCCGTCTACCGTCTTGTAAATGCGCGAGTCCGTTCCCACCCCGGCCGACAGAAGATACGCAACCTTTTCGCTGACTCCCTGCACATCGCGGAATTGGAGCGCCTCCGCACCCGGCACAACGTGGGACTCCCAGGTCTTCCCACCGTTCTTTGTGAGGGCGTACGTTCCGGCCACGCCGCTCGCCCAGACCAAGCGCTGGTTGACCGGGCTGATGGCCTGCAGCCGATTGGTTGTGCCGCTGCTCTGCAGCGTCAACGTTGGTCCGTGGTGGCGCAAGTCGATGTGGCGCGTAGTTTGTGAAGAGCTTAGGCTGGACGTCCCGATCACAATGATTGCACCTGCGGCGAGTAGAAAGCGCGACATGGTTTCCCTCCGTTAGTCTCTGGGACCGCCGAAGTATAGGTTGCCACATCCGGCGCGTCAAACGCCGGATGCCGTGAAACTGGCGACCAGGGCTCCATTCCACGAAAAGAGTTCTCTTGCATGTTCACCACAGAGAAACAGAGTCACAGAAAAGAGCGGGCTATTACGCTCGTGATGCAGCGTGCCGAACTCTCTCTCTCTCTGGTGAGCGGCCCTTGCTTCATGCGGTAAGATGAAGCGCCGCTGTTCAAATTGAATACCGCAAGAGAGGACAAGATGACTCTGGTCAGGCGCCACTGCCTGCTGCTTGGCATCGCTCTTTTGTTTTGCCCACCGATCGCGCAATCCCAGGGACAGCAGCCCCAGGGTTATTTCAAGTATCAAAAAGTCATGATTCCCATGCGCGATGGAGTGAAGCTGGAGACGGTCATTCTGACGCCGCGCGACCAGCAAGGCGCTCTGCCTATTTATTTCAGCCGTACACCCTATGGAGTCCCCAAGGAAGATGCCTTCGCGGGATTTCATCCGGACGCGAATAGTGTCTATGCCGACGGTTACATTCGCGTCGTACAGAACATTCGCGGACGCTTCGAATCCGAGGGCGAGTTCGAGATGATCCGTCCGCCGCGTTCGTTAAGCAATCCCAAGGCAACCGACGAGGTTACCGACGCGTGGGACTCCGTTGATTGGCTGGTGAAGAACGTGCCCAACAACAACGGGCGAGTGGGCATCGCCGGCACTTCCTACGACGGCTGGCTGGTCATGGAGGCTGCGCTCAACCCGCATCCAGCCTTGAAAGCAGCAGTCGAGCAAGCGTCACCCGAAGACATGTTCGCCAACGACGATTTCCATCACAACGGCGCTTTCCGCCTTAGCTATGGGTTCGAGTACTCCGCTCTGCTGGAGACCTCAAAGGCTGAGAACCACGACTTCAAGTTCGATCGTGGCGACACCTACGACTGGTACCTGGCGCTGGGAGCGCTCTCCAACGCCGACGCCAACTATTTCCACGGCAAGATTCCGACCTGGGACAACTTCGTTGAACATCCCAACCGCGACGCCTTCTGGAAAGAACGAGCGTTGACCACGTACGTCGGCGAACCGAAATTGCCGATCCTGCACGTCTCCGGCTGGTGGGATCAGGAAGACATGGTAGGCCCGCAGACGCTCTATACGGCGATGGAAAAGCACGACCCGCAGCATCGCAACTACTTCATTGCGGGCCCATGGAAACACGGCCAATGGGGCGGGACCGGTCTCAGTCTCGGACCCATCCAGTTTGGCTCGGATACTTCAGAGTACTATCGCCAGCAGATTTACCGAAAGTGGCTTGCCTACTGGCTTCATGGCAAAGGCTCGTCCGATTTTTCCGAAGCACAAGTCTTTCAAACGGGCTCGAACCGCTGGCAGAGTTATGACGCATGGCCTCCGCGCACGGGCATCACGCCCAAGCGCCTCTACTTGCAACCGGCCGGAAAACTATCCTTCGATGCGCCCAGCAGCGCGATCCCCGCATACGACGAATATGTGAGCGATCCAGCGAACCCGGTGCCCTATCGTCCGCGTCCGGTCACACCCACCTATCCCGGGCGGGAATGGCCCGTGTGGCTGGTTCAGGACCAGGTGTACGTCGATCACCGCGCCGATGTTCTAACTTTCACGACCGAACCGTTGAACGAAGACGTCACCGTCACAGGTGACGTTGTGGCCGAACTGTTCGCCTCAACCTCGGGCACAGACAGCGATTGGATCGTGAAATTGATCGACGTATGTCCCGCCGACGCAACCTACAATTCGGCGACGAGGCAGCCGATGGCGGAGTTTCACTTGATGGTCAACTCCGAAATCCTGCGCGCCCGCTTCCGCGACAGCCTCAGCGATTCGAAGCCCGTTCCGGCAAACGAAGCGCTGAAGTACGCCATTGATCTTCATTCGAACGATCACGTTTTCCGCAAGAAACATCGCATTGGCGTGCAGGTGCAGAGCACGTGGTTCCCCGTGTACGATCGCAATCCGCAGCGCTTCGTACCGAATATTTTCAAAGCCGGCGAGTCGGACTACCAGAAGACGACGCAACGCGTGTATCACTCATCCAGGCTGCCGTCGGCCATTCTCCTCCCGGTGAACAACAACAGTCGCGTGCCCGATGATGCACCCGATAGCTGCTACCCGCCGCTAAAGATGCAGGAGAAGATCTCCGCGGCCAAGCTCGACAGCTACGCGGGCACCTATCATACGGACAATTTTCCCATCACGATCACACGCAAGGGAGACGAACTCTCCTTTGACATCCGCGGAGAGAAGGCGGATCTGTTCCCGGTCTCCGAGAGCACGTTTTACTCCAAGGAGAATTGGGAGTTCACTTTCGCGCCCGACAAGGACGGCAAAGTGCGGGCAGTGGCGATTCGCGACGATTCGGATCGCGAGATGATCGCCTATCGCGCCGAATAGTCGGTAATGTAGTTTGTCTGAATCAGACGAGCGGTCGCCATCGTTCCAAGCGGCATAGCAGCACTCCAGCACGCCTACGGAAGTCATAGCGCTGTTGCCTGTGACGGGCGAAGGTGCGTTCCTCTCGTCTTTTTGTTCTTGCTGCCGGGCAGCGGTAATTTTCTATACGTTCTATCCCGTCTTCTGGGCGATCCCAAACCATGCTGTTGAGTGAGTCGGCGGCGGCCGCGACTTTCGGCTGATCAGCTCTGACCGGACAGCTCGGTGGGCTCGCCGGTCCGTACCTAATCGGTTTTCTGAACCAGAGAACACACGTGCTCACGACCAGCTTCGCATTGATCGCGCTCGTGTACTTCGCCGCAGGCGGCCTGATCCTGAGCTTGCGAATTCGCAATCCGCTGGACGCACTGCGAAGTCCGGTTGACTAGAGAAGTTCCGCAAGGTCGTCCCGCTCCTTCCCCTCTCCGCCCCCTTAGCGGTATAGTCTCCCCCGGTTTATATCCTGGAGGCACTTATGGCGACAGATACGCGGCCAGAAGCGAAGGTGAAAAGCTTCGGCGTTAACATGGAGAGCGATCTCGCGCTCGAATTTCTGCGCGTGGTGGAAAAAGCAGCCATCGCGTCCGCCCGCACCATGGGCCAAGGCGACCGCCCGCTGGCGGACCAGGTCGCTACCGAAGCCATGCGTCAGACCATGGACACGGTTCCCATGCGTGGCAACATCGTCATCGGCGAAGGCGAGCGCGATGAAGCGCCCATGCTATACATCGGCGAGAAAGTGGGCGCCGAGTTTCCTGACGGCCGACAGGTACCGGAAATCGACATCGCGGTCGATCCACTTGAGGGCACCAACCTATGCGCCACGGGCGCGCCCGGCGCCATCACCGTGCTGGCCGCTTCCGAAAAGGGCGGACTTCTCAACGCTCCCGACTGCTACATGGAAAAAATTGTGGTGGGGCCGTCGTGTAAGCACGCCGTCGATCTCGACGCTCCGGTGGCCGACAACCTGAAAAATATCGCGCGCCGCCTGCAGCGCGGCGTCGATGACCTGGTCGTCATCGTGCTCGACCGCCCGCGGCACGAGAAACTCATTGCCGACATTCGCAAGGCCGGCGCCCGCATCAAGTTGATCGGAGACGGGGATCTTTCGGCCGGCATCGCCGCCGCCGTCATCGGCACAGGCGTACACGTAGTCATGGGCTCAGGCGGCGCTCCCGAGGGCGTGATCACCGCCGCAGCCATCCGCTGCCTGAACGGATATATGCTCGGGCGCCTCGTCATCAACAAACCCGAACTGGAAGAACGCATTGCCAAGATGGGCATCAAAGACAAGAACAAGATCTACGAAGCCCAGGACCTCGCTCCCGGCAACCAGATGATCTTCGCCGCCACCGGAGTGACCGATGGCGCGCTCATGAAGGGGGTGCGTTTCTTCGGGGAAGGCACCCGGACCTCATCCGTGATCATGACCCTGAAAACCGGACGAGTGCGTTTCATCGAGAGCATTCATCTGGAGAAGGGCGCGGACGTGAAGGTGCGCTTCGCGTAGGGCACTCGGCGGTCGTCAGTCATCCGTCGTCAGCGCACCCTGGAGTAGCTCCGCCGCCCCGGCTTGTCCAGCGCCCTTTCCCGTTCGCCCGCGGGGGCCTTGCTATTTCAAGTACTCCGAATCTTTTTTCAGCTCCGCCGGAATTTTCGGGAAGGGCGGGAACGACTCGGAGAATCCCTTCAACAAATACGCCGTTTCTTCCGCGCGCTTGGTACCGTCATGCACCGCGATCTTGTGCGGATTACCTTTCGAGTACCCCTCCCATAGCGACGCTCCGGCATACGCCCCATCCTTCCGCAGGATGTAGTAGATCATGTCCACGAAGCGCAGCTTGTTCATGTCGTTGTTGTAGTTGCGCACGATGCGCTTGAGCGCGTCCATGCCGGCTTCCTGCGGAGACATGCCGTGGCGCATGTTCTCGACGATGGTGTGCGCGCCCGCGACCTTGATGTTCTCTTCCCCGCTGCCAGTTGCCCCTGCCGAGCCCACATCCTGATCGGTATAGCAGCCTGCACCGATGATGGGAGAGTCCCCGCAACGCCCGGGAAGCTTGAATGCCAGTCCGCTCGTGGTGGTGATTCCAGAAATCTCACCCCTCTCATTGAGCGCTGAGCAGTGAATCGTGCCCGTGGGCGGACTCAGTACGCGATGTGCGGCGGCAAGGCGGAACTCTGCTTCCATCCCCAAGTCAGCGGCGCGATCGGCAAGCTGCAGCACACGCCGCTGCCACAGTATAGCCTGCGGTTTGTCGGGCTTCGCGTCGGGTGCCTGCCACTTCGGGTCGGCGAGACCTGGTCCCCACCAGTCGCTACCCGAGTGATACTCCTTCCACAGCATCCAGACTTTGCGGGAACGGTCCGTTAACAAATTCTCGCGCGGGTATCCCATCGCCACCGCGAACCGCTCCGCTCCTTCCCCGACCAGCATGACATGTCCGGTGTGCTGCATCACGGCTTGGGCTACCTTGGAGACATTCTTGATATTGCGCACACCGCCCACCGACCCTGCGCGGCGCGTTGGACCGTGCATGCAGCAGGCATCGAGTTCAACCACGCCTTCTTCGTTCGGCAGCCCGCCCAGTCCAACGCTGTAGTCGTT
>Ga0137418_10004099_pt1 | contig 13377 bp, 11 predicted proteins | sample CZODoug3_1_2_16f_FD_122242 | JGI IMG/M metagenome (GOLD analysis project Ga0137418, IMG submission 122242) | Vadose zone soil fungal communities from Angelo Coast Range Reserve, California, USA - CZODoug3_1_2_16fungal (Hybrid Assembly) | ecosystem: Environmental > Terrestrial > Soil > Vadose...
AACCACCACACGAGGGTCGAGTTGAACTGACGTACGCACTAGCCGACCCAAGTGTAGTTTATGCCTCGGTTGATGCCAATAGCGGTGAGATATGGCGGTCAAGTGACGGTGGCCGTGCCTTCTCCAAAATGGATAGCAGCTCAAAAGATGGGGGTTTAGCCTACTATCTGGGAGACCAAGGTTGGTACGACAATTCTATTTGGGCTGGCGATCCCAAGGATGCAAATTTCGTCATCGTTGGTGGGATTGACCTCTGGAGGAGCACAGACGGTGGAAAGACGCTAGCTCCAGTTAGTAACTGGCAGAACGACAAGAATGTTCTGCATGCGGACCAGCATATCATCATTTCTCCTCCAATCCAGGGGACCTCCGCTGTCTACGTTGGAAACGATGGGGGGCTCTTTAAGACGGATGACATAAAAACCGCGGGCAGTGACTCAATGAACGTTTCTGGATGGACAAAGATTGGTCACAACTATGGCGTGACGCAGTTCTATAGTGCCGCGTGGTCAGCTAAGACAGGAGTATTGGTCGGCGGAGCCCAAGACAACGGAACACTTCGTCTCTCTAAGGACGACAAGCCTGAGAACTGGGCGGAGCTTTTTGGTGGCGACGGAGGCATCTGCGCCGCAGACCCAACGGATGGTAACTATCTATATGGAGAATACGTTTTCCTTGATATCTTCCGCAGCTCAGACGGCGGTAAGAATGCCGAGGAGATAAGCGGACAGTTCTGGAATGACCAAGATCGCCAATTTGAATGGAAGCAGCCGCCTTACCTGATTCCTGACGCTCAAGAGAACAAAGCCAACTTCATCGCCCCATTTGCATTGGCCCCCAATAACCCGAACACGATCCTTGCCGGAGGCGCCTCATTGTGGCGGACTGATGATGCCCGTACTCCAAACGGTCCAACGAGCGGGCCGAAATGGAGGGCAATAAAAGGCCCTGAAGTGGATCGTTCGACTAATCCACCTTCGTTCAATCTAATCAGCGCAGTTTCGTTTGTTAAACAAGACTCGAAAATAGTCTGGGTCGGATATAACAACGGAGATGTCTTCGCCACCACCAATGCGGATGCTGCAAGCCCAAGTTGGAGCAAAGTGAATGGCAGGGTGAATGGCACAGTACCAAGACCCGCTCGAATCGTCACACGAATCGTATTCGATCCCAATGATTCGAAAACAGTCTACATTACATATGGTGGGTACAACGAGGCGGGGAAACTGGACAACGTTTGGAGAATCCAGAATTCCGGGAACAACTGGACTAATATCTCGGGTTCATTGCCCTCTGTTCCCATCTATGCGTTGACATTTCACCCTCAAAATAGAAACTACGTTTATATTGGGACCGAAGTCGGACTCTTTGCGAGCGAGGATATGGGATCCCACTGGTCACCAACCACCACACAACCAAAAAACGAAGGTCCCACAAATGCAGCCGTCATGGATTTGCTTTGGATGAATACGAGCTTGGTCGCCGCAACTCACGGACGAGGAATATTCACCATCGATATCAATCTTCCCCAGAAGGGCAAATGAGAACGGCAGAGCTACTGTGGAAGCTTGGGCCTATTGATACGCCGAACCACCCCTAACAATTGGGTCCACACAACGTTTCCGGTTGTGAGATCCTGCGAGACCAGTATGATTTCGCCGGCGCCGGTTTGTCCGGGTGCAGTTTGTTCGGACCGATAGTAGACTCGACTAGCTACTACGCAGGGTTCGGTCACATTCCCTGCCAGGAATGTCCCTATTTGCCTGCCATCGTTCGCCGCATAAATCGTCCATCTGCCATCTTTATTTTGTAGCAGAAGGTAGATACCGTCACCGGTGACGTAGGGCGACGCAGCAATTGTACCTTGACTTAGCGGGATTCTCTTGGTTGCATTGCTGTCCTTGGACCGGATCTCCAGAACCAGACCCTTAGAGTCTACGCCTTCGCTCAGACTAACGACGGCACTGTCGGCGCTCCATGGTCTATCACTCCACTGCCCATTTCTGATGTACTGGGCAGACTGCCCGCCGTGGAGCTCTTCATCATCCCCCTCTCGGGCGTTGCCCTGCGGCGGGGATACTTCGCTGCTGTTGACTTGAATTTTGCCGGTTGAGAGGTCCATCTCCGCAGCTATCACTGTTTCTGCCGAAGGCTTGATAACAGCGGGAGGCGGATTTGCTCCCCCCGCATAGCGACGTCGGATCCGCCATTGGAGCAGAAGCATTTTGTCAACGGACGCGGCAGATATTAAAGGTGGTGTCGTTAGCTCTGTTCTGCCTCCTGCTGCTTGGGAGAAAGGTTTGTTCTCCGAACGAATAATCAGAGTTCCATCTGCTTTGTTAACTATGTCGATCCGGAAGCCTTGCGCAGATGTATTCACTTGAATCGCCAAACGCTCATCCAGAACAGCAATTGGCTTGCCACTGGTTGGATAGGTCCAAACGGAGCCCCCGTCCGAAAGTCGGATTGCCACCACAGTCGCGTCGGTTTGTACATATGCGATCGAGAGTACAGGATCCCGAATTCCTTGCGGAAAGGATAGCTGCGGAAGCTGCGAGCACCAAGCATTTGTCGCCATCACTAGGGAAACGATTCCAATCTTGTAGAAAAGGCTCAAACCTATCTCCTTCTTACATACTAGCTCAGCCTTCCCCAAATATGGTCGAACCATTTCCATCATAGTCTTTGGCGATGCTGACAGAGGTGCAGCAGGGGGAACGCTCCGCGTTACGTCTCGGCCAAAGGCAATTCCTCTCTTCAGGTTCTATACAGCCTCAAGCTATACTCCTTCGAAATACAAGATGTCACAGAAGATCTACGAGTTTCGATCAGTTTTGCGTCATCCGACTCGTTCCGCTCCCTGAGCAAGTCTTACTGGTCTTTGGCGACGCTCCTTTTTCCGTGCGCCATTTTTCTGGGCACGGCTTCGGGCCAATTCCTGCGCCCGGCAGCCTCGCGGCTTCTGCTTTCTCGGTTCCTCCCGAACAACACAGGTCCCTCCCATAAAGCACCCGCTCGCCTTGGGAATTGGTGCGGACGCGCATAGAGGTCATCTCCGACTTTATTGAACCTTCGGGTGCCTTAGCGCGATGCGTCAAGAATTCTGTCTCCGGTTTCACGAGTAACAATGGTGCAGGCGTCCCGCTCCAGCCAGGCCAGATCAGATTCTGAATCTGAGAAGCGAGTCGATCGAATTCGCGGATGCGGACAGAGTCATTAGCAGCGAGTTGCGCGGCGGGCAAATGTCGCTGTGGCGAGCAGCAAGAAGCTGATCAAGGGCCGCAGTCGCCGGGTTAGACGCATGTGGTGCACGCGAGGAAGCAGGCGCATTGTAACAACTATCGCTGACGGCTTGCCCGAATTAGCACTTGGCGAACGTTCCGTCCTCCTGCCATCTCCAAAACGGTGAAACCCTTTTTGTCTTTGGCATTTATATCTGCGCCCCGTGCCAGCAGCTCCCGGGCGATCTCTAGCTTATCCGCCATTGCTGCGTACATCAGCGCAGTATAGCCCCGAGCGTCTGCAGCATTGACCTGCGCGCCTGCGTCGATCAGTAAGCGCGTTTTCCTCAAATCCCGTTGTTGAACCGCTATCAACAGTGGAGTGTCACCATCGGGAGCCTGAGCGTTCACGTTCAAGCCGGTTTGTATCAGACCCTCCATGCAGTCAAAATCACAGTTCACCCAGCGCGGGGTACCAGCGGCGCTGTCGATTTGCTCCGCCAGTCTGGCTAAATCCACTAGTGGACCTGACTTCCCACCTTCGCAGCCCCCGAAGTAGTTGCTGACTTGTTTGGTCTTTCCATCCACAGCGATGGAAATAATCGCAGTGGGCAGATCGGTGCAGTTGTCGAAGTACTTATCCTTAAGGTCAAAGAAATGGATATTCTCAGAAGCCTTCAACAGGTCCTTCACCCTCCCAGGTGGAATCCGGCCCGTTTGAGGCCCCGGCACGTCTACGTGCCATTCTCCGAAGTACTCCACGAGTCCACTTCCATGGATAGCAACGGTATATACAGGGCAGGTGCCATAGCAGGCCGTGCGCTTCAATGTCACGGAGACAGATCTCAGGTTTCTTGGATGAGCAATACTATGACATCCGACAGCGAGCAAGACGCCAAGTATCAAGGCAAAAGGAAACGCACGACGTATGGAAGTGACATTCATGCACGCTGCAGGCTGGTTCATTGTCCACTGGCCTCTAATAGTGGAACGGCGTCGACAAGAAAACTTGCACAGAAATTCTGACAATTTCCATGGCAGACAGTCATCTTGGCGGATTGTGTCGTCGGGTAGGCGACCCGCACCGGGGCATTCGCGCTTTGCCATACTCGACCGAGATTCAGCGAATCCGTCCCACGTTTGCCCGACCTGGAACAAAAGCCCAGTGCAGCCGAGTCAGGGCGCCTTCCACAGAACCGTGCGCTTCGCATCCTGGATGCGGATCGATGGCCCAGACGAGGTTTGTAGGGTATCGTGCTGCCCGACCTTGCCGCCAGTTTTCTCGAGCCTTCGCGTTTCGTCGATTGCATTTCCAAGGATGGTGGCGGATCCATCCTTATCCTTTAGCCAAAAAATCGAGCCATTCGGGTCTGCTATTCTGGGTGCCCCAGAAAATGGGGCAGAAAAAGGAGACATTTTCATGTCCTACTTTTATGTTAAGTGGAATAGGTCGGGGCTGCAGTTCGCCCGCCGACGTTCGCGTCATTAGAGCATAGCTGTGTTTCGATGACCACTCCTGGAACGGAGGCCTGCGACGCCGTAGGCGCCGCGCTTAGGCCGAAGTGGAGGGAGTGGCCATCGCGGGCTATTAGGCGGGTCCTACCCGAGCGGTGGCCTTTGGCATGCTGCCGGCTGCCCTCTTTGCATTACTTCCGCATAGCCCGTGATCCAGTCACAGTCACGCTATTGCCTTAGTGGCTCAGGCCTTTGGTCCAAGCCGGCCTGTTACTTTCGGATTCAAGGTCTCCATCCCACGCCGCTATTAGGCGCCCGCTCGTGGCATCGTGAAGCTCGCAGTGCGATTTCAACTCACCGTGGAGAGGCCCAACGTGATAAGCCACCTGTTTACCCTGGGCATAGAATGTCCAGCTATAGAAGGACTGTTCTGTCGGGAACCGCCGTATTGTCTTGCCCCCTCGCCAGATGATCAGCGTTCCAGCAATAGGGTAGCTCACGCCCTCGACCTTGTATTCAGCAAGCCAACCCACGGTTCCGTCCGGTCCGACATGAGACTCGCTGATGCCGACTTGGCCAGGTTCTTTCTGAATTGTTATTTTTTCTCCATTGGCGAGCGTAATCTGTGCGGTGCCGTCTCGTCCCGCAGAGACAGCCACGGCCTGATCCTGAGACATCCCAGTATCAGCGAGAAGAACGCTGAGCAGGAAGGGAATAAGAAACCAGCGCGATCGAATCATCGTAATCGATCCTCCCTTAAAGCCCAATTCTACCAACAAGGCGTTTCTCGCGGCGACCGCACGAGCGACATACATAAATCTATTCCCGCATCGTCGGCCATATGGAAGTAATCGCCAAAAACGGTGCCCTAAATCATTGGCAACTTCGATCGGGTTGCGGTCACGCACTCTAGCCACAATCGCCGAGCGCATTTCTCACAGCCATAAGCCACTACGGCTACTTACACAATTTTGGCGCTTTCCCCGTGTCCTTGCGGACAATAACAAGAATTTCAGCGCAAGTTTTCTTCGTGTGCAGCACCGCTTGGACCGCTGCGCATTCTGTTTGCGCATCTTCTCTCCGGCGCAGTTGTAGCAGGAGTGTCAGGAGTCGAATGTGTGTGTAAGAGTTGCTGGGTTCCAGCTTTGTGGCCTGCTGAAACTCAGGCACGGCATCGCTGCACTTTCCAGTGTTCCAGAGGATCGTTCCCAATTGAGCGTGACGGAAAGCGTTGTCTGGTTCGAGGCGCTCTGCTTCCCTCAGTTCTGCCAGGCACTCGTCGAATTTCTGTTGTTTACACAACGCCATCCCCAGTTCGTTGTGCGCATATGCATCTTCCTTCATCAGGGTGATCGCCTGCCTGGCATACCGCTCCGCCAGAATAGGATCATTCTTGGCCAGATAGAGATCCGCCAAGTTGCTCACTGGCGTTTCGTATGCTGGGTCCAAACGTATCGCTTCACGATACTCCGCTTCGGCGTGGTCCAGCTCACCTAGCTTTCGAAATGCCCAGGCCAAGTAATTATGGTTGTCCGGAATCGTCGGGGCCGCCTCGACCGCGGCGCTGAAAAAGCGCCGAGCCTCACTCGACTTTCCCCGACGCTTGGCCAGGAGGCCCAGAGCAAAACGTGCCGTCGAGGGCTCGTCCGTTTCCGCCGCCAAGCACTCCCTCTCCGCCTCGGCGTCCGCTCCTGAGTTCGCTTTCCGTAGACACGTAAACACGGCAGCATAAGCGGCCTGCTCCTTTGCCGAACCCACACCGGAATGGCCTACCTTGGCCTTCTTGAGCTTTTCGAGAAGAGATGGCTTGGCGTTGAGCACTTTCAACGAATCCAGCAACTCCGCCGTGGGGACAAAATCAACCCCTTGGCGCTCCAGAAGCTGCTCCACGCGCAGGCTTTCCGCTCCGCCGTCCATCCAGGCAAGCACCTGCCCCATTGTGAGGGGATCTCGCATAGCCTTGGGCGTCGCGTCCTGATTTCCGTGTAGAAAAACTGCGGTCAAGACGAGAACCAGCAATCGTACCGGCTTGGTCATGGTCGTGTACCAAAATTGTAGTTATCCAGAATTTTCTTTGACCTCAGCGCCATCGCAAACTTCTTTCCGCAAGTCGCCGGATTTGCACAGGTCTACTGCATTATTTTCTGGCCGCGATCCGAGTCTTTAATGTCATCATGGGTTGCCCCGGCCGGAAATTTCAGCGACAACCATTTCGAGCCCTCAGACCAGATCCCACGTCTAGCGAGCCCATACGCTTCTGAGCGATAAAAACGGCCGGTAACCCATGCACTAATCGCTCAGTATGTTCCGCGAATTTCTCTGTTCTAACATCGAGGTTGCGAGTCGAGATAGACTCCGCGGTTCAAAATGACCACAGCTAGACAAGTTTCGACCCAACCCGCAGGACTATAAATGCGGGAACGTCATTGACCGCGTCAAGGTCCAGATTCTCGTCCACTGACGGTGCCAGCAAAAACACGCTCTAGCAGTGCAGGACCTGGGAGGCGACCTGTATTGATTTCCGAATGATGTGTGGCTCAAATGCGGTGAAGCCGAATAACAGTCCTAACGATTTTCCCCGCAGTGAGTAACGAGAGAGTGCCGGTATCTCCAGGCCTTTCGTTTGTAACTTCCGCGAAAAAGCAGAATCTTCACCAGCCCTGTTAAGGAATCCAGCCAGATTCATCCCGCCGTCGGCATGGGGAAAAGAAACGGGCAGATCAAACTTTGCAGCCGAATCCAGAAGCATCTCTAATCGTAGGGAATACTCCCGCCGGCTGCGCCGTATGTGTCTGTAAAATGTGCCGCTCTCGATGAACTCTGCGAGCGTGCCCTGATCGATCAACGGTCCATACTCATCTACGGCAGACTTCAATTCCCCAAATTTCTCCATGATCGGAAGCGGAAGAACGGCAAAGCCTATACGCAGAGAAGGGAACAATGCTTTGCTCGTGCTGCCAATATAGATCACTCGCTCCGCCGGATCTAGACCTTGTAGGCTGGGTAGCGGTGCGCGTGAGTAACGAAACTCGGAATCATAGTCGTCTTCCACAATCCACGCTTTTTTTCTTCTAGCGAAGTCAAGCAACTCAAGGCGCCTCGGAAGTGAAAGGCAACTGCCAATCGGAAATTGCCGCGAAGGTGTGGTGTAGATCAGCTTTGGCGAGAAATCCTTTTTGCTGTCAAGTTTCATTCCCGCCGAATCCACCGGGACCGGATGGATTACCGCGTGGACGTGTTGCCACGCCAGATGCGCACCCAGATAACCTGGATCCTCCATCGCCACGCAGTCGCCCGGCTTCAAGAGCAGATGTGAAAGCAGAAACAGCGCCTGCTGAGAGCCAGTGGTGATCGCAACCTGCCGCCAATCACATCGCACTCCGCGGCTCCCCTGGAGATAACTGGCAAGGCTGCGGCGAAGCGATGGCAGTCCGAGCGGATGCTGCGACTGATAGTCCAATAGGCTTGCGCCATGCCTCCGCAACGCCTGCGTGCGCGCACTATTCCACAACCGAAGAGGAAACAAATGAACGTCCGGCTGGCAAGGACGGAAGGGTACGGGTGCGCTGAGACGCTCTGAAACATCTTGCCTAAAATAAATCGGCATTGAACTCGGCGTGTCATCCGGGCCCGTTCTACGGAGATTTTTCTCTTGTAATAGTCCGCTAACAAAAAGTCCGCGGCGTGCCGAAGCCTCCAAATATCCCTCGCCGATCAGGCGATCGTAAGCTTGGATTACCGTGTTCCTGGAGATCTGCAGGTCATTGGCAAGTTCCCGGCTGGATGGGACTGCCTTTCCTGGGCGCAGAGTGCCCGAAAGCACTAGCCGCTTCAATTGCAGCGAGAGTTGCGTTTGGAGGGATGCACGCTTTGTCCGGTCTAGCGGAAGAAGTAAGGGCGGCTGCTTAACCATTCTGGCACCATCCACACGCTGGACTCTGGATCTTTACTAGATCCAGTGTATCCCGATATTGTCCGAAAGCCGCATGTCTTCAGGTCGGGGCCCGGGCGGATCGTCATTAGATGGCCGTAAAGGATTCTAATTACATCCGGAGGAGTCCAAATCGTGGCAAATCGAAGGCAGTTGCTTCAACGTGCGGCAGCTTGGGGTATGTTTGGGGCGGGTTCGTGCACTATCCCGGGTAAGGCTTTCGCGGCCCTTCTCACCGCAGGAAGATGGAGTGCAGGCGAAGGAGACACCGTTGCAAACCCGCTCACCCCTCCCGCACATGGAAGCATTCCTGTTGCGTTCCTTATCTCGGATGGCGCTGTAATGATTGACTTCACTGGACCCTGGGAGGTCTTCCAGGATGTGGCGATTTCAACTCGTTCCCAGGCGCCGTTTCGCCTTTACACGGTGGCCGAGGCGCAAAAGCCCATTCGTGTCAGCGGGGGCATGAAGATTTTGCCGGACTACACGATTCTAAACGCCCCCGCACCAAAGGTTTTGGTTATTCCAGCGCAGAGTAAAGCCAGCGAGAACGCGAGGGGATGGATTCGGAGTTCTGCCAAAACTGCCGACGTAGTCATGTCGGTATGCAATGGCTCGTTTGTTCTCGCAAGTACAGGCCTGTTATCAGGCAAAGCGGCTACTTCACATCACTCGTCGTATGCCGACCTGGAAAAAATGTTCCCCGATATCCAGGTCAAGCGCGGGCTACGATTCGTTGAGGACACCAATCTCGCTAGTGCCGGTGGACTTTCCTCGGGCATCGATCTCGCGTTGCGGGTTGTGGAGCGCTACTTTGGGAGCGAAGTTGCGCGCAAAACCGCTTTCAATATGGAATATCAGGGCGAAGGCTGGGTGCACCCAGACTCGAACGCAGTTTACGCACAGATTCCCCCGCAAACGGCGGATTATCCCGTCTGTCCAGTCTGCGGAATGGATTCCAAGCTTTCCTTGAAAACAGAATATAAGGGAACTACCTACTATTTCTGTAGCCCGCGGCACAAGCAGACTTTCGACGATTCCCCCGAAAAATTCACGAAAGGCTAAAAGCAAATCCGTTGGAATGCCGTTTATGAAAGCGGGACACGAATGGCCAAAATCCCTTCTTGTAATATTTTGAATGTCGGAATCCTCATCTTTGATGACGTGGAGGTACTCGATTTTGCGGGACCCTTTGAAGTGTTTTCCCGGACCCGCATGCGGCCAGGAGTAGAATCGCGCCGTTCGTCAGAGGGGGCGCCTTTCAACGTCTATTCCGTCGCGCGGATCAAGGAGCCAGTCATCGCCACCGGAGGGCTTGAGATTCAACCAAGGTATGATTTTACAAACTGCCCTCCCGTTGACTTGCTTGTCGTTCCGGGCGGATGGGGAACACGCAGGCTGCTCGACAACGATGATACTTTGTCGTGGATCAGGAAAGTCGCTGAAGGCGGTGCAAGAATCACGTCGGTATGCACCGGTTCCTTATTGCTGGCGAAAGCAGGACTTCTCAAAAACAAGGCGGCCACGACACACTGGGGTGCCTTGGAAACCCTTGCCGCCCTCGATCCCACGATAAAGGTGCGCAGAAAACGATATGTTGACCAGGGTATTATCACTTCGGCTGGAATCTCCGCCGGAATTGACATGGCCCTCTATGTCGTGGGCGAATTGCTGGGGTCAGAAGTGTCGGAAGACACGGCCCGTTACATGGAATATTGATACCATTTGCCGCCCTTACGCTATTGACCTTACTTGTCTTGCGTGGCCTTTCAGTTGCGGTAGTCCCTCAAAGATGTTCCCCGAGGGAATCCCGTACCAGCGTCCCCCAACCCAGTCGTACCTAGATGACTGGTAATCCCGTGCGGGCGGGTAATGGATTTCATACGAAATCAACGGCAAAACGAAACGCTCCCGGCTGATGCGGAAAGGTGAAAACCATACGTACTTCTACTGCGCCACCCTCCTTTCACCTGAGTGATCCATTTGAAAGATTCTGCACTGGCACCATTGGCATAGACTGCTCTGGATCTTTACTAGATCCAGTTGAATGTCTAGCGTGAGGGCTCACCCGTCTGTGCTATGACTCCGATCAAGAGAAGTACAAGAATGCGCCGGAACATCAGGAGAGTCGAATAATGAGGATCAAGCTGGCTATCGGAACCTTGTTTCTTATAGTGGCCGGTGCCGCATCAAGTGCGGCTGCTGACCTGCCCTTTATTCATGACAACTACGCTCAAGCACTCGCCGAAGCCAAACAGAGGAACGTGCCGATCTTTGTGGAATGTTGGGCTCCATGGTGATCGACCTGCCACCTGATGAGAGATCTTTTGGACCATGCCGATCTCTCCAGGTATGCCGGACAGTTTGTCTGGCTTGAACTCAACTATGATGCGCCGGAAAACCGCGCGTTTCTGACCAAGTACGGCGCCGAAGCTACACCCCTATTCTTCGTCATCGATCCACGAGACGAACATGTGACTGCAACGCAACCAGGCGCAATGTCATTGCAGGAACTCAAGCAGTTCCTCGACCGGGGGGCAAGCGGCGTCTTTGCGAAGGGTCAATACCCAGCCGATGCCGCGCTGGCGCGTGGCGACACCCTCCGCACTCTGCAGCCGCAAGAGGCCGTCAAAGCCTACCAGGAAGCACTCCACTTGGCTCCGGCCACTTGGACCCAGCGTGAACTTGCCGAAGCCTCCCTCGTGGGGGCTCTGCAAGACGCCAGCCAATGGCAGGAGTGCGCTGAAACAGCGGCGAGGGAAGCGGCTCATATGACGCGAAACAGCATGTTTGGCCGCACCGTCGTCACAGGAATGTGGTGCGTGGTTTCGACAGATCCTGCACCATGGTCGGAAGCGGCGGCACGCTCGCTAGAGGCTCTTTCGAAGGAAGCGCTTTCTCTGTCCGTAACAGTGCGCGACCATCGCGACGAACTTTATCGGACTCTCATGAATCTTTCAGTAGCCCGCAACGACAATGCTTCTGCAGCCAAATGGGGCGAGCAGTGGCTGGCGGAACTCGACGCAATCAAACCAACCAGTGACGACGAGCGCTCGGCCCTCGATATCGCGCGCGTGGAAAATATACAGGCTTACGGCGACCCGGCGCGCATTTTGCCGGCTCTCATCCAGTCAGAGCTCGCGATGCCGAATAACTACATTGCCTCGCTCCGCTTGGCGGAGATGCAATTGGCCGCAAAGCACTACGGCGAGGCGATCGCGGCGTGTGATCGTGGTCTTTCTCGCGGACCCGGCGCGAGTGGAAGGGCCTGGCTGCTGCAGATGAAGGCGGATGCCTTGGTGAAACAGGGCCGGAAAGCGGAAGCCCGCGTAGCACTCCAGGAGGCACTGGAGGCCGCCGAGACGATCCCCGACAAAATGATGCGAGAGATGAAGGTTGGAATGATCTCGAATGTTCTCAAGGCAACTGAAAAGCCGGCGAACTAGCAGCCATTCTGAGTTCCGGGGCCGTATCGCTCGAAGCGGAGCCATATATTTTAACGGAGAACACTGAGGAAAATGGTGCCGAAGCCCTTGGTTCGAGTTGCCCAACCGGGCGATATCGATGAAGTTGTCAAACTATGTGCTGAGCATGCACTCTTCGAAAAGGCGAAGTTCTCGCCCGAAGGCAAAGCGAACCGCCTGCACAGCGCCCTCTTTAGTAGTCTTCCCCGTCTTTGGTGTTTCGTGGCCGAAGCTGGCAGTTCAATCGTTGGGTACGCCGCTTGTACTAAGGATTATTCGACTTGGAGGGCAGCCGACTACCTGCATATGGACTGCCTATACCTTGACCCGGCGTACCGCAACTGTGGCACTGGGACTGAAATGATGCAGACGGTTGCACACCAGGCGGACGCGCTTGAGTGCACGGCGGTGGAATGGCAAACCCCAGCATGGAATGCGAACGCGGCCCGCTTCTATCAAAAGCTGGGAGCTACTAGCCGCGAAAAAGTACGGTTTTGCTGGGACAGACGGAAACTCATTTCCTGAATCGCTGATCACACTAGAAACGATAGACAAAATGAAGAAGCCAAGGATGGATCTGATTACTCGAAGAAGACGCACGCTTTTGGAACGGTTTACTGCGGGCGTTGCGACGGGATGACTTAGGGCTCGCGGCAGGCATCGCTGCGACCGTGCGCTGATCTTGAGTTTCGACAATTATATTTCTTGGGGAGATGCCTGGCTCTCATTTCGCTCTTGCTTCTAGTCCGCACACGGCACTTGCCACAAAGGAGAAATCCATGTTGAAAAAGCGATTGATGACCGCTTTGAAGTTTCTTGCGGCTGCCTGCTTGGGGGCACTTCTTTTCGGGTTCGTCTACGAACAGTCCGGCCGAAGCAAAGACCGTAAGCGGATTCCACAAATCGGCCGCTCGGCTGATATTGGCGGGCGAACTCTCAACATTTTCTGTTCGGGGACCGGAAGTCCCGCGGTGATTTTCGAACCAGGAGGCAGCGATCCAGGTCTGAGCTGGGAGCAAACGCAGATGGAGGTCTCCAAGTTCACACAGTCATGTTGGTACGACCGGGCTGGCATAGGCTGGAGCGATCCCGGGCCCTATCCGAGGACTAGCGTGGCGATCGCAAGCGATCTCCACAATCTTCTAGAACGCGCGGGCGTGCCCCCACCGTATGTGCTCGCGGGCTGGTCCTTTGGCGGTTTGAACTCCCGTGTATTCGGCGGGCTATATCCCAAGGACACGGCGGGAATCGTGCTGAGTGATTCCGCTCATGAAGACGAACCGCTGCGCGCCCCTCCATTTTACCT
>Ga0137418_10004102_pt1 | contig 13372 bp, 14 predicted proteins | sample CZODoug3_1_2_16f_FD_122242 | JGI IMG/M metagenome (GOLD analysis project Ga0137418, IMG submission 122242) | Vadose zone soil fungal communities from Angelo Coast Range Reserve, California, USA - CZODoug3_1_2_16fungal (Hybrid Assembly) | ecosystem: Environmental > Terrestrial > Soil > Vadose...
TGGCGGCAACGGCGGCGACGTGGCGGCCGGCGCGCTGCACCCCGCCGGCCGGAAGCATTTCAGTGAATAGTCCAATGATTGTGCTCATTTGGAGGCCTGGGCATGAAGCAGACCAGCACGATGGGTTGACCTGACGGATTTGAGTGAACGATCGATTTGGATACTGTAGTGGGTTCGATTCATTAAGAGTTACTTTAACTTCAAGCGGCGCGCAGCGCCATGCGCTCAGCCGCCGAGCGCAACACCTCAGCCGAACCCGGCGCCGTGATCCCAACCATGCCGCACATGAGACCCATCTTCTCCCAACCGCAACCTGGCAGCTCACCACGCCGCGCGCGCTTGGGAATTGGGGCGGGTTGCGGCATCTGGGGCAACTTTGGCAAACGGAATAGAACCCCAAGAAGCAACAATACGTTTGCGTTGGTCAAGAAGTTCTGGCATGCCCACATGCTGAAAGAGAGGACCAAGGCCAGAAGCACAAAATCATACGATCAGCCTAATTACTTCTTGAAAATGAAAAGAGCGTGAGTGGCCCATTCCCCGGGGCAGGTCTTCTGAACAACGGGCTCTAGCCACTCGGACAGCTTGCAGGTACAGCGGCGGATTGCCCAGTACACGAGCCGAGCCGTCGATACCGGCTTGGTCTTCCCGACCGACGCCCGACCCGGTACCGATGGTCCAGCCTTATTTCCCATCAGACTCCGAACAGCTTCCACAATCTGGACAAAAGCCCTGTCCAAGACAAGATACTCATGACCGCGCCATCCAGCCAGAGCAACACCAGCTGAGGACGCCTGCTCGATCCAGTCCGAGGGACGACGGGGGAAGATGTGAGGTCCTTGACCACGGATCAACTCCAGTAGCAAGAGATGGCCCCCAGGCCGGAGTACGCGTGCCATTTCCTTCAAAGCATCTGCTTGATCCATGGGCGGGATGTGCTGGATGACGGTGACAGCCGATACGAGATCGAAAACTCCATCGCCGAACGGGAGACTCTGAGCATACCCAACTACAAGTTGGCACTCCACTCCACTGGCGGCCGCGTTTTGCAGCATGCCCTGGGTGGCATCCACTCCCACAGGCACCATGTTTCGCTGCAAATAACGACGTAGCCACCGGCCAGTCCCGCAACCGACGTCGAGCACTCGAGAATGATCCTGGAGCCCACAGGACTTGAGTCCCTCACGCCAGGCACTCTCCTGCAACCGATCAATCAGGATGTTGAACCAGGCGGGCGCATCCGGATGCAGCACAGCGGAGAAACCCTGTGCGTCAGTGTGCCCGTAAGATGCTGCTAGGCCCTCCCAATATTCCCTCCAAGAATACACGCGCCCTCCGTTTGAATTCCGAGCAGGCCGGACAGAAAAATAAACACCTGAATTGTTGCCGGGCACTGATGTCGTCAGAACTTGCCCGCTCGATGATACACATCGCGTCTCCTGGCGCGAGTCTAGCGAAGCAACCTGAAGGCGCGGCCTACTCGCTTCGAGTGCTGGATGTTGTTTTGTGCCGAGCAATTCTTGCTCGCTCGATCACATCTCGCATGTGCGATGCATTTCGTTCCCAAGTATACTCTGCGGCCGTACGAGCTGCAGCCTCTCCAATCAAGCTGCGCCAGTCCACATCGTTTGCGAGCCTCGCAAGCCACTCAGACAGAGTTTTTGTGTCCGAGGGATCTTCGAGAATCAGACCATCCGTACCGTGATGAATGATTGCGGAGCCGCCGTTGCAACGCGAAGTGATCACGGGCAGACCGCAAGCCATGGCTTCCGCTGGGGGAAGGGCGAAGGAATCGTCCAGCGAAGGGCCTGCGTACGCATCCGCCGCCGCATAGTAGAACTCGATGTCCGGTCGCGAATGGAAAAAGGAAACCTGCTCGGCGATACCAAGACGCCGGATCATCCCCTGATACGGGGCGGCGGTGTCACGCCCGACCACGAGGATTCGCAGATGCGGGTCGCCCAAACGTCCCGCCGCTTCCAACAAGTGCGGCAGCCCTTTCTTCTTCCAATCGTTACCGACGAGAAGAACGACGAAAGCATCTTCGGGAAGCCCCAAGGTCGCCCGCGCGGACACACGCATCGCCGCACGACGGAACGGATTAAACCGCTCCATGTCAAGGCCGTTATACACAACGTCGACCGGCCCTTTACGTCCGCAAAAGTTCATGACTGCGCGGGCTGTCTTTCCCGAAACCGCGACCAGCGCAACTCGATCGTTCCTATAAGCGCGGCGCTCAAGGAATTCGCACAGCCGGTAGTACATGCGACGATGCAACAAGACTGGCCAAGACTGGAGCGGGTTACGTCGTAGCTTGAGCTCCTCCCTGACTTGTTCCTGAAATTCCGCAAAGACGATGTGCACCGCGATGACATCGGCATCCACACAATTCACGCCCGGCGAGTAGACGACGTCGGGATCGAGGCCGCGGAGGCGGCGGTCTATCCATCGGCAGGTGTGATTTGCCAGCAGCCACCAGACATATCGGAAGACGTGCGGCCCAGGAGGAACGTGAACCCGATGCCACTTGATCTTGCTAAGATCTATGTCTTCGACGCGTTCGCTGTAGAGATGGATCTCATATTCGCCCGCCAACCGTTCCAACTGCTCGGCTAAGCACATTTCGGTCCCATGCCGCTTGTCCAAGAAAGGAGAAGCCACTACGAGGCGAGGTTTACGTGGCACGACTGCTTTTCGTGGGCATGGTAGCAAGGGCATTCTCCACTGACAGTGAGGGCAGCCGGAACAGAATGCCCAATAGCAGCCAGAGGTATGCATTGTTGATATAATTCTCAAATGCCTGGAAGCCGCCGAATGTATCTAGGAAAAGCAAGACAAATGTGAACCACAAGATCGCGATGGCCACCGGGAAATACGGGGTATCCTTAAGCTTTCGTGCCACGTTCCAAGAGGCCACAACGACATAGACTGTCCAGAGGAACCAAAGAAACAGTCCGAAAATCCCCAGTTCCAAAATGAGCACCCCAAAACCGCTCTCGACACCGATCTCCGGCGAGGGAACTCCCATAATGCGAGTGACGTATTGCATCCCCAAGGAAGCTGTGCCGATACCATTGCCGAAAACCCAGTGTGGGTCATTGAAGGCGGCGATGAAATTGCTTGTGGGATATTTCCAGACCCGATAATCGAGTTCGTAGGCAGCGCTGTCAGGCGAAAGTGTTTCGGAATAGAGAGACCAGCGCGCTCCGATGGCCTCGGGATAAACGAGAAAGACCAGAATTAAAGCAAATCCAGTCAATACAACGGCGCGTTGGATGGCGCGGATCAACCTGTGCGCTTCGCGCCACCGCCACGGAGCGCCCCAGAGCATGGCTGCGAACATGACGAGAGCGCTGATCCCAATGTAAAGGAAAGCACCGCGTGAACCGCTCATGACACCGCCCACCGCCGTCAGCGCAATCGCAGGAAATACAATGAGCCGACCCTTGCGTGCTCGCAGGAGAAGGTAGCCAGCGGCTCCAAGGCCCACAATGAACATGAGAACCATATAGGCTGCGAAACGGCCGTCGCTGACGAAAACAGACGAAGGTCGTGCCACAATAGCGCCGGAAATCGGCGCCATTCGCGTGAGGCTTCCTAGCGATTCGATATCAGGCGCTAAGACTGTCGGATTGAGAAACGTGAGGCCCACAATGGACTGGATGATACCCAGCAAGGCGATGATCCCGGCAAGACCCATGTTAAAAACTAAGAATCGGCGCAAATCTTCTTCCGTCTCAACAATGGCATAGCCCAAAAACATGAGGGGAACATAGTAATAGTAGAGTTTCAGCCCGAGCACGCCATAGACGAGGCTGGGCGAGTTTGGATTAAATACCTGAGCTACTCCAATCCAAACAAATAAACCCAAGGCGACACGAAATGGAGGCTTGAAAAGCTTTACCCTGTGGCGCCGCATGGCTATGAGAAAAGAGATATACGCTACGCCAACCAAGAAATCCTTGGTAAAATAGATGGCCATGTTGTTGCCCATGAATTTTCGGATCAAGTCCTCGAAAAGAAGCCAGATGAGAAAAATAAAAAAGCCATCGCGCCAATTATTAAAAATTCGAATGGTGATGACAATCACGACTACCCCAAGACCGGCATAAATGAGCTGGTTATCGGCTCCCTCCAAGATCCAAGAGGTGAGAAGCAAGAGAATTCCGAAGCCCGCCAAAAACCACAGCGCCGCCTTCATTTGGCGTCCGCCTGAGAAGCGGCCAATGGCATCTAGTGCGGGCATGAATGGCTTCCCCTCAATTCCTGCATGATCTTACGCCACAGTCTTTCTCTCACCACGTTGGCTCATGATACTGAGGGTCTCGAGCAGTCCTCCGAGGACCCACTCGAAGGGCGACCCTTCCACGTTGCCAAAACATGTGACGTGTCTTCCCATTTCGACAACCACTTCAGGTCGTAATCGAGCTCCATAAGCTGACGAGGCACTTGGCTTGACTCCAAGCGCGCACCGAAATGATGCACCTCCACAAGCAGAATGGGGTGATACGACTCGATCGTCTTCCGTGCCCCCTCGAGTACCATTCCCTCTGCTCCCTCCACATCGATCTCGATGAAATCAATTGGGCAATCCCAGTCCTTCAGAAAGTCATCTAACAAAACCGCCTCCACGGTGATCGGGTTGGCGTCGTCGTTTTTCAGCAAAGAGAAGCTGCTGGATAACTTGCTCTCGTTTGGAAACGCTCCCTCGAATCGGCCAGATCGATTCGAAACTGCTTTGTTAACTGCCTGGACGTTTTTACAGCGGTTTAACTCGATGTTTTCTGAGAGGATCCGGAAGTTGGATGGAACCGGCTCGAATGCAATCACGCGTCCGTTCGAACCAACAATCCGAGACAAGATTAGCGCGTAATAGCCCAGATGCGCCCCTATATCAATGGCCACGAATCCCTCGTGAACAACCTCAGTGACAGCCTTCACGACTTCGGGTTCCCAGGTTCCGTAAACAAAAGCACGGAACCGGGACCATTCAACTTTCATTCGGTAGCCTTCGAGAATCCCAGCACATGGCAGGCAAGGAAAAGGCTCCCCAGCTATTCGGTTCAAAGTCCCGTGAATCACTCCGGCCATCCAGGACGGATTTGAAGGGGACCCAAGCAGGATTGCCTTGGCTCGATTGGGAACCAACCCTGCCAACGCGGTGATCACTCTTCGCATGAGGCCAACCTTGCATAGAGTGAGAGATGTTGTCGCACCATCACGCCTTCATCGAACAGAACCGTCGCTCGCTCCAATGCCTTCTGCCGGAGCGCGGCTGCCCGGGATGCATCTTCCAAAACCTGCCGCATACAATGCATCAAAGCGATTTCGTCACCGGGGGGGAAAAGCAGGCCGGCCTCTCCCACGATCTCTCGCAGGGCTCCAATGTCAGATGCGATTACGAGCCGGCCGCGGAGCATGTTTTCGGCTGCAACTAAACCGAAGACCTCACCGGCCAGAGAAGGCATCACCACCGCGACAGCGCCCGCGAGCGCCTGTTCAACCTGCCCGTCCGGCAGATAGCCGAGAAACTCGATGCATCCGCTGAGCCCCCCGATGTTCGCTTTCTGCTGGAGTATCTCACGGTCCGGGCCATCGCCGATGATCTTGACGCGAAAGATGCATCCCTGTTGCTTCAGCTTGTGCGCGGCGCCAATGAGAATTTCGACGCCCTTCGTTCCCACCAGCCGGCCGAGAAAAATGAAGGTCGGTGGTTTGACAAGATCCTCCGAGGGCTGACTATTCGCAGCAAGAGGCAGGCCGTGAGGAATCCGCGTCGTCCTCGGCAATTGCAGCACGTTCGAAAGCCAGGCTGTCGGAGTCACATTCGCGGAAATCATTTCGCACAGACGACGCCGCGGAAAGGTGAAAAGCCACATCTTGAAACTTGCGGTCCTGCCCCATTTCACGTTACATCGCAGGCATTCCAAATGGCGAGTGGCCATGAAGTGACCCGGACAGGGAGACTGGTCCGGCTCGTAAAAAAGCTGTCCATTGGGGCAGACCGTTTGAAATCCATGATGCTCGACCACGATACGCTTCCGCATGAACCAGCCGAGAAAGAGCGGCAAAAGGGCTGGACCAGCCAGATGGACAATGTCCGCAGCCCACAATAGCCTCACCAACTCAACAACCGTCGGCTGCCGCACAACTCGGAAGGCCAGCGCTGTGTCGTCCATCTCACGAGCCGGAGTCGGAGTCACTAAGTTAATCTCTGGGGGGGAGGTCACGCCAGTCGGAGGTGTTCGCGCGAAACCTTGTGCGAGCGAGAAAACAACTGTTTCGACGCCGCCGATTTGCGGCGCGAAGGAATGCGTATAGATCACAATTTTCACTACTTCTCCTTGCGTAAGACTCCTACACCATGAAGAATTTGCGCGTATGGCACCATCTTGGCGCGCGCAAAATCCCAGAACGCTTCATTCCACAGGGCGTCATCCGCGATCAAGATGCCCCCGGGGCGAAGGAAGGGAAAGGCCTGTTCAAACTCAAATGTCATATGATCATACGTATGCAAGCTGTCGTGAGTAAACAAATCTAGGGAAGGTAACTCGCGCATCAATTGGGGGAGAATTTGCCTCGCATCTCCCAAGTGGAATTTCCAGCGCCCTCGCAGCCAATCCGGCACAACCCATCCAGGTTCGTGGCCCACCGGCAGGTATGTAGAGTCGCCGATCTCAATGGAGTGTAGCGTGCCCTGACGATTCTTGTGGAGGGCAAGCAGCACGTGCGCTGACGAAACGCCACTGGCCACACCGGTCTCGACGATGGTTTCAGGCCGTAGTGCCCGCACAATCGCATACTGGATCAGAACTTTCTTAGCGTAGAGATCCGCGCTTTCAATGCTGGTCGTGCGGAAAGTTTTCTCGCATTCGGAAACGTGACGCAAGAACTCGGGGGTGTGTGCCGGTTCGTCAATAAACTGTCGAATCCGCGAAACCCGTTCGCCAGTAATATGGGCAAGAAATCTTTCGTCCGCCCATGTGACCTCACGCAAAACACTTTTGACAGCATAGCGTGGGTTGGCAGCGATGCGCTGCAGACGCTGCTTCGCATCGAGCAAAAGCCACTTCATAAATTCTCCCGACCAGAGTCTTCTTTGAGCTTACGCGCCATCGCAACCGCTCGGGCTACGGCATTTATGTTGTCGGACGGGGCCCAGGACTGCATTTTCCGTCGCGCGGCATCACCCAGCGCGCGCAACCGATCGGGCGCTAAGAGCGCTTCTCTGAGAATTGCCGCCAGCGAGTCGACATCACCAAAGGGAAACACAAACCCGTTTTCCCCGTGAGAGACTAGATCGTACCCAGCACCCACGCGGTCGCTTACCACCACTGGACAGCCGCACAGCATCGCCTCATTGACCACGACACCGAACGGCTCGTACTCTGATGGCAAGACCATCAGGTCCGAGGCTCGGTATATCTCCGGAAGCTGAGTCTGATTTGCAAAGCCGATAAAAAGCACCTGGCCATTCAGGCCCAATGAGCGTGCTTCAGCTTGGAGTTCCAGACGCAGCGGGCCTTCTCCTGCGAAGACCAGGTGCGCCCCGCGGACGTCGGATGCCGCAAATGCGCGCAGCAGGTCTAGCGGCCGTTTCCAAGACTGCAGCTTCGCGCAAAACAGCACCACAGGAGAATCTTCGGGCACTCCCCACGCACGGCGCACGGCGGCACGCTCGACGGTCGCGGCGCGCTCGCTCCACCAATCATTGTCCACTACATAGGGTGTTAAGACAACGCGATCAGGCGGAAGACCAAGTGACCGCATCAGCTCAACACCACGAGTCGATGGCACAATGACTACGTCCGCCAGCCGAAATAGTGCTGGCCAGGCCCATCGCTTCACCACTGACTTCCATCCTCGCCCATCCCGCGCACGGAGCCCGGAGGCGTCCGTGCCAAAGAGCACGGCCTTGCGGTGGATCTTCGCCGCTGCCAGCGCAACCCAGAAACTTGCATAGCGGTAGCCAGTCAAGAGAATCACCGCGTCGTGCCCGCCTTCGCGCACCAAACCCCACAGGCCCGGATTGAATAGGCCCCAGAAGCGGCCAAGGCCTGCGTGCCAGGAGCGGTTCGGAACCTGAACCCACGGATAGCCTTTGAGCAGCGGCACATCCCATGCGAAGGCGATGCCGAACCCCGGGTCGGTCTCTGGCTGGGCGCCTTGCAGACTGCAATAGGCCACCTGAATATCAAGCTGGGCGTGAGCAGCCATACGCTGAAGGATCGGCGCAAAGTACTGCACGGGATGCGTGCAGACGAGCAACACACGATGTCCGTCTGGCGTCATTGGTCCGCACCCCGGTCCGCACGCCGCCCCAGCAAATCGAGAAACAAGCCGGAGATGACTTCCCACGAAAAATACTGCTTCTGGGCGGCACAGCTTCGCGTCCGCAATTGCTGCCGCCAGTCGTCATCAGCAAGGACACGGACGAGCGCCTCGGCCAAGGAATCACGGTCTTGGGGGGCCACTAGCACAACACCCGCCTCCGTCACGGGGAATGCCGTCTCCTCCGAGCGGTAGCCCACAACCGGAAGACCGCAGGCAATCCCCGCCAGGGCGCTGCCGCGGCGGCTCGACACGCCGCCGCGAACAAATAAGAGCACATCCGCCTGCGTAAGCTCCGTGGCAAGGTCTTCGGGAGGAAGCAAGCCCAACACCAGAGTCTCGATCCCGCTGCCTCCCAGCTCCTGGCGAAGCGCTGGCTCGGCTTCCGCGGATCCGCGGCCAAATACAACAAGACGCAGGTTTTCAACCCGGGCTCTTGCGAGCTTCAGAACATGGCTAATGTCACGAACCTCCGACAACGTCGCCGGCTCGCCGGTCACTCCGTAAACTGCCACAGTTCTCTCGCCATGGCTTGCTCGGGCATTTCCAGGGTTCGCCGCTACTGGCGGAAGATTTGCTCCTATAGGAATAAACGCTGCCTTTGTCGGCCGCGGAGGTAGCCAGGTCACCTGATCGAGCGAGACCGGCAAGACTGAACGATCGGTACGCCGATATGCAGTGCGCATCACCCAAAGCTGGCAGGTGCGGCGCAAGCGGTCGACCATGCGCGAGCCACCATAAGGCAACACGTCGTGAAAGACGATGACGCATCGCGCGCCATTGTGGCGCAGCACACGCAGCACCTGAAGGAAGCGCAGCGGAAACGCTCGCCGTGACCACCCCAGCGCCGTGTATTGTAGAAGTACCCAGCGGCCCCGCCAGTCTTCAGCCCTTCGACGCAAATCCGCGAGCGCAGCGCCCCAACCTCGTTCCGGCCAGGGCACGCGAACTGTTTCGAGCTCACAGTCGTGGAGTCCCAGGGCGGCGCCGAGATGTGTGCAGTAATCAGCTACACCGTCAGTGGGTCCGTCGCGCCTGCCGAGCAACGCAATCCATCGCTGGGGGTTTCCGGGCATGAGGACCTCAGGGGGTTCGGTTGGACCACGTTCGATTTCCAATGGCTCACTGGAACGTATTCGTCTCCGCCACGCGCTCATCCGGGAAGGCCACCAGATTGGTGCCGAACTGGTCCGTTCTCGGACACGCCCGTAGCTTCCCATCTTGCGTAATCGCAAACCAGCGGTAGCTCTTCGCAGCAAGCGAATCATAGATGGCCGATGCGCTGTATCCCCACGGCAAAGTGCGCGAATCGGCCAATTCCGCAACAATGACGGGACGCGGACGTCTGCCCAACAGTCCTTCCGCTCCCTCGAGTACTCCCAGTTCTGCCCCTTCCACGTCCATCTTGATGAAGTCCACGCACGCGACGTTTTGCAGTGCAAGAAACGCATCGAGGGATGTCACCGGCACTTGAATCGCCCGAGAGGGTTCGGTGACTGCGGGAGGACGGAGGCTGTTGCAACCTGTATCTCTCCCCGCCACGACGTATAGCGTGGATTCCGCAGTCTCCCGCCCAAGAGCGACGGGAAATACCGAGACCCTGTCGAGAATGCGGTTGAGCCGCAAGTGAACTAAGAGCCGCTCCCGCTCGCGGCGTGAAGGTTCGAAGCTCATGACCCTGCCAGTCGGTCCCACTTTCTTTGCTGCGAGCACCGTGTAGAAACCGTAATGGGCGCCGATATCCAGCACTGTCATCCCCGGCTTGAGGAACCCCTGGATAAACTGCCGTTCGCCGTCTTCAAAGTTCCCGGTGAAGACGGCGTCACCCATCTTGTCATCTCCGGCCAGCCACCAGCCACCATAGGGAAGCCAGACGAGCAAAGGAACCGACGGCAAAACTCTGCTCCATGCACGCTTGAATCGATAGCGGATGCCATGAACTTTGTCGGGCCAGGGCGCTCTGAAGAATCGACGAATTCTAAGCGAATAGCTCATCTCAGCGCTGTTGTTTCGGCAAGACGCTTCGTAATCCTAGCCGATGACGAATCGGTCGAGTGGCTCTCAGGCAGGCCCACCACGCCAGGCGCGGATAAGACATCGCTCGCGTTTTGACCGGTCCGAACCATGCCAGCTGATTTGCGCGCAGGCGCCCTTCGAAAAGCATTTCGGTCGCAGCCTCCACACCGTAGTAGTGCCACGCCGTGCTACTGCCCAGACCCCAGTTATAGTCCACCTCTGCCTTACTTCGCTCGGCCGCAGGGCCTTCTCCCAGATAAGCGTAGTCATGGTTTTGGTGCACCGCGATGACCATTTTACTTGCATCAATCAGATGTGCCTTACTCTTGCGGGCATGCCACGTCAGCCAGGGATCCCAGCCGTTGCGGCCTATCAAAAACGGCGGCATATTTCCATAGTAGAGATCCCGGGAAAAACAAAAGTAGTCCACCCAACTCGGACCATTCTGTTTGCCTTCGAGCAAGGTCAGGGAGCGCAACCGCTGTGCCCAATCAGGCTGGCTGAAGTCCCAAGGTTCGGTGATGTCCGTATCCCAACGCCGGCCAATCATCAGAAACTGACTGTGGGCCTTCGACGCCAGCTTGAGTCCTTCAAGGAAATCGCCCGTCAACATGATATCGCAGTTGGCATAACAGAGAAATTCATGGCGGGACATATCGCGGGCCCGGTCGAAGAGGTAGTTCAGGTATTTAGTGCCGTGCTCATTCCGGCGGACTTGGGGTTCGTGCCGGATGCCGAGGTCCCGGCACACCTCCGCAGCGCCTTCTTCGTCTCCGAAGAGGATTACTTCGGCGTCCGGATGGACAAGTGTCCAGCTCTTGAGAGCGTTCCTCTGAATGACGTTGCTGTGGCCAATAAAGGGCTTCGGAGTTGAGAAAAATGTAAGCATAGCTTACCTTTCAGCCGTGGCCTAAAACGTCCGCGATCCGTTCCTCAGGTATCGCAACATAATTACCGTCAAATTCAGCTTGATCGGACGCAATAGGATTCAGCCCTTGGACATCAGAGAGCGAAAACCACTGAAAGCCACGTTGCCTCAGGAAGTCGATGATGGCTTTGGCCGGATAACCCCAGGGCGCCGTGCGAATATCCTGCACTTCGCACAGCAATACCGGCCGCGGCCGGCGATCTAGTAAGCGCGTCGCACCGTTAAGGACTTCCATCTCGGCACCCTCGACATCCATCTTTATGAAGTCAACATGTTCAATCCCCTCCCGTTCTAGGCATTCATCCAGACTCGCCACTCTGATCGGCAAGGTCTTGGTGGGCTGCATTGCATTGGGAGGTCGTAAGCTGTTGCAACCTGTCTGGGCGCCATTGATTACGAACAAGTCTGCGTTTCCCGCTTCCCGACCGAGCGCGCAATCCCAAATCTTCACATTTGAGCACTGGTTAAGCCTTAGGTGCCTGAGGAGCTTTTTTCTCTCACGGGGGGAGGGTTCAAAGGCGAGCACGCGGCCAGCGGGCCCAATCTTCTCAGAAGCGAGCAGGGTGTAGAAACCATGATGCGCACCAACGTCTATCACGACCATACCGGACCGCAGAAAATTCTCGACAAACGCGCGCTCTGTGTTTTCGAAGCCTCCGAGAATTATGGCGATCCCACAAAAGTCGTGTTCCGCGAGCCACCATGCCCCGAAAGGTAACTTCACAGGCAGTGGGATCGACGGGAACCACTTCAACCAGCGGTATTTGATTGACTTCGCCTTTTCGGACCAAGGCTTGGAGAGGAATTTTCTTATGCCGTTTCGTTTCCCTTGATTGTCAGGCCCGTTGAGGGTGCTGCTACCGGCGACCAATGTGTGTTGTAGGTGCACTCTCATTTTTTTCTCGAGTCTTGCCAAAGACGAACTAATGGCTTGAGAGCACAGCGAGCTAGGGCGGCAGGACTGTTACGAATTTCCCAGGGGTCCGGCTTCGTAACTGGGTCTGCCGCACGTACAAGCAAGTCGATGAGAGGTTGAACTGTCGTTGCGAGAAGGATTGTCCGGACACGACTGCGAGTTAAAGAGCTTTCATAATCGCGGTGAGCCAGTGGCACCCGCAAACGATATACATGCGAGAACCCTGAGCGATAAAGTAGCTTCACGAGGCCGCTTTCAGATGGATATAGAGCAACATGGCGCAGCCCCTGGTCCTCCGTCGGCGATTCGTCTCGTACGACGAATATTGGCTCGTTCCCAGGGACACATTGCCCTTCCAAGATGGCAACTTTGCCCGTCATCGCGAAGAGATTGCGGACGGCAACGAAAGGATTTTCGAGGTGATACAAGAGTCCCGCGCACAAAACGAAATCGAATTTGCCAATCTCTGGAAAAGCTGCGTCCTCCACATCTATCGTCCGGAACGTGATTTCCGGAAAACGCCTCTTTCCCTCCTGGGAGTTCTCAGGCCGTCCATCTGTAGCAACAACGCGAAAACCTAAGTCCGACAAAAACTTGGCAAAGTAGCCGACACCGCAGCCAACGTCCAGCGCTGACGCCAATTCGACCTGCTCTCGAATCGCCGCCAAAAACTTACCGATAAACACCTGCCGAATATTGGTGTATCCCCGCGTCGAATCGCTATCGAACGCCCACTTCTTTTCCACCATCGCCTCCCGTCAGGATCTCGAACGTCGACGGTATGTTCAGTATCCCGTTCCACTCGTCTTCCGGATGCTGGTGCCCTTCCGTCGCGACTATCATTTCCGGCACGCAGTCCCACGCGTCCAACTGCTCCCCTTCATCATAAAGGCTCACCTGCCAACTATAAGGTCCCGGCCGCAGCGGTAGCATTGGAAACGTATAACGAAACTCGTGTTCACCCACTCCCAGATTTACGTTATCAATGGCCCACGCCCAGATCAGCTCGCGATCGTGATTGAAAAGCGCGCAGCCATGGTGGCCCTCGCGAACCGGCTCATTGATCTCCACCCAAAATCTCACCGTAGCCGTTCCCATGCCGCACAGAATGTTGGCCTGACCCCCGCGCGGCTCGACAACTTCCCAACCCGCAAACCGCGCCTTGGCCGCCACACCTTCTG
>Ga0137418_10004103_pt1 | contig 13371 bp, 14 predicted proteins | sample CZODoug3_1_2_16f_FD_122242 | JGI IMG/M metagenome (GOLD analysis project Ga0137418, IMG submission 122242) | Vadose zone soil fungal communities from Angelo Coast Range Reserve, California, USA - CZODoug3_1_2_16fungal (Hybrid Assembly) | ecosystem: Environmental > Terrestrial > Soil > Vadose...
GAAGCTGGCCAGGTCTTGGTATCCCTGGCTCTGGGCCAGCTTGGTCATCTCGGCCGTGATACGCGCTACTTCCTTGAGCCCGATCTCATGGACGTCGGCAGGCGGGACGTTGACGGTGGTCATCGTTTTCACCGCTTCGGCGTACCGCCGTTTCCCGTCAGCGAGGCTTTCGATCGTAAGCTCGGTTCGTCCTTTCGGATCGTACTCGGTGCGCAGGAACTCGGCGAACTTTCGATAAGCGGGAAACACATCGTCGTTAACGGCCCTGGTGATCTCGTCGGTCAGGCGTTTCTTGTCTTGCTCGGAAAATTCCGCCGGAAATTTTTTGGTCGGTTCGAGGAATGGGTTTGCGGCGAGGATGCCGTCGCATTGGCCGGGCAACTTTTCGAGAACGAGCTTGGGCGGCATCAGGTGATCCTTCTCGCCCTGCCGCATCACCTCTGTCGTCTGTTCCAGCACCCGCGGGATCTGGTGTAACCGGGAGATGTAATCCTGGTAATGCGGGACGGAATCAAACGGCACCGCGTTCGGCAAATCGGCCAGCCGAGTGTGCACACCGTTCTGCTGGTTCACTGGCATCTCGTAATTCTTCAGCGCGTAGTTCACGTCTTCGCGCTCCAGCTGCTTTTCGAGGATGCGATGACTTAACAGGTCGGTGTCGCTCATGCCATCGGTCGGGATCGCCCTTAATCGAGCGAGAAAGTCATCGGCTTCCGCATGTTGCCGGGCAATGTCCGCGAGCGAAACCTGTCCAAGCTGTGAGTTGTAACGGTAATCGCCGTACGATGTTGCTCGCTCCGGAAAATTCTTAAGCCCAGCTTGATAATACTCCTCAAAAAGCGCGTTCTGCTTTGCTACCCGGTCCGCTACCGTTTGCCCAAAAGCAGAGCACGCCAACCCAAGAACCAACCCAAAAACCAGTTGTCGCATATTGGTGCACGCTAGCAGAGTGGAGTCACCACGCACGTTGTGATTAGCGTTGTGCGCCGGAAAACTGCGAATGCTGTCAGCGTCCACAGAGCCGGCTACACGATCCGCAGGCGACACGCCCATCGCTACAGCGGGCTCACTCATCCATCATAAGCCGCTTATGATGGATAGCGACGAAGGATTTATCTATGTTTTGAAACTGGCTCGCTGCCCGCATTGACTCATGTGCTCCCGCCCATTCGACCTCTCGGTTTTCCCATCTATGTCGCGCGCCGCCCGGCGGCTCCATTCGCTTGCTGCTTCCCTTACAGTTTTACCTTCTAATTCGCTCATCGCGTCTAGCTCCATTGTGTTGATCCGCGGTAACCACGAGACGTTTAACCGGTTGACCTTTAACGAGCCCATCCACAATCTCCGGGATGTCAGCGACCGTGACGCGCCCGTAAAAAAAGTGATCGGGTTCGACTAAAACCGTCACGCCGGTGGCGCACTGATCGAGACAACTCGATCTGCACACGCGCGCCTCTAGCTTGGCGAGTCCGCGCTCAGCAACCTCTGCTTTCAACGCTCCATACACTTCTTCCGAGTCCCTGGCCGCGCAGCACCCTTTCGGGTTGTCCTCGGCCCGACGATTGATGCAGACAAAGAGATAGCGTTTCCGTTGCAGAGAGGTGAGACTCGAGTACGGCGAATCGGACGTCAAAGAACAAAGATTAGCCGCCAGATCAGAAGCAACGAGCTAACTTCGAATTTCAAAGACTGTTGGCTTACGTGCTCCGGCTCATTCGGCCCGTCGGTTTCTACGTCGCTTCCGGATCACCTCGAAGCAGAGGTCACAAAATGGGTGTGATCAATCGCTAATATGGGAGACTGCTTAGTGCAATGTCTGTGCCGCTTTTGCTCGGAGTGGTTTATCTGATCTCGGAGTTACTGCTGACGGTGACGCGCCGTTCACGCAGCCGCACCGGGACGAAGCAGGATCGGAGTACGTTGCTCGTCGTATGGCTCGTGATCATGGTGAGTGTAGGGGCGGGAATTTATGTGGCGAAACATTGGCCGGCGGCGGCACTGCCGCATCATCGAAGCTTTATGTTTGCTGGCGTAGCGCTGTTTGTCACTGGATTACTTTTGCGCTGGTGGGCCATCATCACGCTCGGCCGCTTTTTCACCGTGGACGTGGCGATTGAACCAGATCATGAACTAATAGAGCGCGGACCATTCCGCATGGTGCGTCATTCTTCCTACACGGGCGTGCTCCTGGCGTTCGTGGGTTTGGCTTTGACTCTGGGCAACTGGGCCGCGCTGCTTGCCATACTCGTGCCGATTGGCGCGGCTTTCATTCACCGCATGAACGTGGAGGAGAATGCCCTATCGGGCGCGCTTGGCCCGCAATACACCGATTACATGCGGCGCACAAACCGGCTAGTGCCCTTCCTTTATTAAACAGCGACATCCCAACCGAACGATCGTAGATAGTTGAGCATTGAGGGGGTGAGAGTTGAGAGCCGCCAGCCTGCAGTCACCGCCTAAGCGAAGCGCCTCGCCGCGAGGAAGTAAAAGAAAGCTCCGAGCCCGCCTGGCAATTAGCAGCCAAGAACGGAAGCGAGAGATCAGGGATCACGAAGAATAGCCAATTGTGTTTTGGCAATAACAGACGATACTTAGCGCCTCAGCTGCGATTTCCCGAAACGCGATCAGGGTCCCACTCCGTTTCGGAATTTAACTCCGTCAGCCTGATTGTCACCGTCAGCTAAATTATGAAATCAAATCTAGTCAAAGCCGCCGCCGAAGTTATTCCTAATCCGAAAATCCTGGTGAACATGGTCTCCCAACGCGTTCGACAACTTTGTCTCGGTCATCGACCGATGGTCGAATTTGTTCCTGGACTGGGTCACGCTGATATCGCGCTATCAGAGATCGCTGCGGGGAAGTTGAGCTTTGAATTGACCCTCAATCAGAGGGACACCGATGCAGCCCCGCAGGTGGTGGAGTTTCCCGGGATCCGTGTGGCGAAGTCGAAGAAAAAAGCAGCCTAACAAATCTTGGTTGCGCCACCGTTGTGATCGACGATCTGCTTCGCACGGCCGGACATATGCGAAAGAGAAATCAAGAAACCAGTGCTCGTTCCCGAGTGTTGGTCCTAGTGGACGAATCGAACGTCGGGAGTTCCGTGCGAACTGCAGGACGCGGGCTCGATTGGTTAAAGCTCCGCGATTTTCTAGCCGGCCCGAACACTGGACGCGATCTGATCGAGATGGTGGTCTATGCCGGATTGCCGCCCGCCATTCCAACCTGGCAGGACGAGCGGGACAGGAAAAACAAGTTCGTCCATTGGCTGCGCTCCAACGGATTCATGGTGGTGACCAAAGACGGGGCGCCCGCCGAAGAAGGTCATTACAAGGCGAACGTGGACGTGATGATGGCGATCGATGCGCTCGAGCTTTCCATCGAAATGCGGCCCGATGTTGTGATTCTCGTCACTGGGGACGCCGATTTCGCTTATCTCGCCACCAAGCTGCGCCGGCACGGGATCCGCGTGGAAGTTGCATCAGTTGCCGCGAATCTCGGGAACATATTGAGATCAGCCGCGAACGACGTGATCGATCTGGCCCAGCTCTTTCGCACGTTCGAGATCATCAATACGCGCGACGTGGGACGAGTACACGTAGGCAGCCAAGCAACTAGGTCGCTGGCGGGAGCGCGGGATGAGCGACCGACCAAAGTTCAGGTTGCGCCAGCGCAGGTATCGCAGCAAACGCGGCCGCCGCAACAACGCAGACGCCCGCCTCGGTTCCGTCCCGTTGCTACGGCACGACAACCGGGCGAAAGTTGACGTTTATGGGGCACAGCAAAGGCAGAGACAACGCTAAGAGACGCGCAAAACGCCGGAAAAAGTCTGAGCGCCTTGCGCTCGCTAAGAAAGCGAAGCCAGCTACACGCGCTACTCCGTGAAATATTTCGCGGCAAGAGATTGTGCGTCACTGCCCATCATATTAGACGCCGCTTTGCTACCCAGCAGTTTTCGCAACAAAGATTTCGCTTCATTTTTCTCCTGCTCCGACACCTCGGCTTGATTGACCGCGGTGATCACTTTCTCCAACGCCTCCGTAATCGCCTGCTGCTGACTGCGCCTTTTCCTCGATGTTTGCTCGCGCTTTGAAACCGCGGGTCGGCGGCTCTTATCGATAGAAACCGGGATCGGAGGCTCGACGCCAGCTTCGAGCACTTTGACTCCGAAATCGTTTATCTTCGCAAAGCCGGACAGTAAACCCATCCCGCTCTTTTCTTCGAGAGGCGTCCAGTCGATGAGGCGATACTCTGAAAGCTGGGCCACGGCGCGCAGCCAGTCGCGGCGATTTATGCCCGCTGGCGGCAGAACGGCATGCTCAGCCTGTCCGAATGGAAGCAAACCTTCGCCTCGATGTTCATAGAGAAGCTGCAACAGGCATCCTCTGACGACAGAATCTTTCATAACTTTGCGAATATGTTCTGTCTCCGGCGCGCCAACAACTCATCACCGCCACGAACTTGTCGTGCGGTGGAGCTATTACACTGCTGCCGGCCCGAATCAGTTTAGTCCCTGTTCGAGGACGCGATGAATGTCTGCGACAGTTTCATCGGATGCCGTTCTCCTAAAACTGTCGAGCTCTTCGGTCAGGCGCGCCTCGTAGGAATCGCATATCGGAGATTCGCCATTTGCCTGGACCCATTCGGGATGCTGGATTCGGAGGTCGTGGTGAATCTGTTGCCGGAGCTCGGGGTAGGTGTGGATTTCGTGAGTCATGGGACGCTGCCTGGTGAACGATTCAAGTGTAGTGCCCCCCGTCGACCGGCTTTGGCGCCGCGAACGCGAGCCGTGCCCGAGTGAGGGTATTCCAAAAAGCGGCGTGCACGCGCTTGCGGTGTGCACTTTGCCGAGCCAACTGGAAAACTTTATGTCGCTGGCGTTGCAATAACACTGCCAGCAGTCCGCTTTGCGTAAGTGTCTGGACTGATTTTGTCATGGCGTTTTTCTCCGTTTCTAATGGCTCATGTAATCGCCAGAGACGTGATTGCGCTCTGGTCTGAGCGTTACGAATTTCATAAGCCGATTTTGTATTTGGGTTGACTGCTCCAAATCCGCGCGGAACGAGGAACCATCTTCACGAGCCGCTTTCAACAGCGGCCTCGCTTCAGGTGACTCGGGGCTCCAGTTGAATCTGGAGATCGCGCTAAGCGGTGTCTCAGCGAAGGTTAAGCCTTTCAACCACCCTTTACCCCGGTCAAAAGCGCGTTGAGGCGTCGGATGACGTAATCAAAGAGTTTGTATCCGATCGGCACGATCGTGTCAAACTCTTTCGGAGGTGGTGAAGCGCGGCGGAGACGATCGATTTTGCGGCGATCGTTGCCCTATTGCTGCGCAAATGCTTAGGTTCGTTCAACGTTACGATGAGTTATGGCAAGACAATTCAAACTCATTCTGTTGATGGGAGTGGCAGCGTTCATCGTGTGTGGCGTGGCTGTGTTCTACACTCATCGCACGGCTCACGGCACAACGGCGGAAGAACAGGCTACTTACGAAAGTGGTGAGAAGGCCGGGAAGGAAGCGCCGTCCAGCGCTACGCTGCCGACGCAAGCTGAGTTGAACGTGATGGCTCAAAAGTATTTCGAGCAGCAGGGCCCGCCTGAACAGCTCCAAAATCCTTCGCGAGCAGCCGACCTGCAGGCTTTTAAACAGGCTTTCGAAAAGGGTTACACCGCAGGGTTCAAGAAGACGCATCCACAGAAGTGAACCGCTCCATAGATCGAGAGCGGCTTATGATGGGTTCGCGCGGCTCGCTCGCCACGGCGAGCAGGCTCTGCCGTGGCTACATGAGATAGCAGGCGATAATCTCAGCTTCGCGGCTGACACAGCCGCCACTACACGTCCGCAGCTCATCAGGAGACAATGATTGCATGCGATCTTCGGGCTCGCTCTAATAAGCGACGTGCAGCTGCGCACGCGACGCGATTTTCTTTCTCTTGCCGGCAAAAGCCTCGGGCTGGCCGCGTTTTCTTCGGCGACGGTCGCGTCATTGCTAAGAAATGTCGAAGCAGCGACCAAGAACGTTGCGCATCTCACGCCGGAGGAAGTGGCGACGGACGAAGATTACTGGGCCAGTATTCAAAACTCGTTCAGCGTCACGCGCGGCATCATCAATCTGAATAACGGCGGCGTGTCGCCCAGCCCGCGGATCGTGACTGAGGCGCTGGTTCGTTACATCTGGGAACAGGAGGACGCCACCGCTTACACCATGTGGCAAATCCTCGAGCCGCAATCGGAAACCATTCGCACGGGCCTGGCCGAGCTGTTCGGCTGCGATCGCGAAGAAATCGCGATCACGCGCAACGCTTCCGAATCGCTCGAGACTCTGCTCATGGGCATGGACTTCAAACCCGGCGACGAAATTCTTACCACGACTCAGGATTACCCGCGCATGCTCACCACGTTGCATCAGCGTGAGAAACGCGAAAACCTCAAGCTTAAGCTCATTCAGATTCCCATTCCGGCGAAGAACCTCAACGAGATCAGCGCCGCGTTTGAAAAAGGAATCACCGACCGCACCCGGCTTATCCTCATCTCCCACATGATCAACATCACCGGCCAGATCACTCCGGTGAAGGCGGTGTGCGACATGGCGCGGGCACGCGGTATTGAGACCATCGTCGATGGAGCGCATTCGTTCGCCCAGTTCAATTTCAAGCAGAGCGATCTCGGTTGCGATTACTTCGGCACAAGTCTCCACAAATGGCTCTACGCGCCGAAAGGGACCGGCATGCTTTACGTCAAGCGCGATAAGATCGAAAAACTCTGGCCGCTTATGGCCGCTGAATCCAAGCAGGCATCCGACATCCGCAAATTCGAAGAGATCGGCACCCACTCAGCCGCGCCGAAGCTCGCCATCGGCGAGGCACTAGTCTTTCACAACGGGATAGGCGGCAAGCGGAAGGAAGCGCGGTTACGGTACCTATCGCGTTACTGGATGAACCGGCTCAAAGATGTGCCGAAAATTCGGTTCAACACTTCGTTCGACCCGAACCAATCGTGCGCAATTGCAAATGTTCACATCGACGGCACTAATCCCGAAGCTGTAACAAAATATCTGTTCGACAAACACCACATCTTTGCCGTGCCGATCATGCACGCAGAATTTCAGGGTATTCGCATCACACCCAACCTTTACACCACGCTGGGCGAGCTCGATCGATTCTCCGAACAGATGGAACTGATCGCGCGGAAAGGCCTACCGGCCTAAGCGTCAGCGTCATCCTTGTTCTTCCGCTTCCTCTTAGTCTCCTAAAAGTAACTGCCGCAGTTAGCGACAGCGGCTACAGCAGAAGGTCGGCGGTCGGAGACCGACGCTACAGCATTGCGTCGGTCGCCATCGCAGAGACAGTGCGGCGCCTTTTATGCGTTTGAAACGAAGGGGAATTGCGGCCGGCACGACCGCAGCTACAGCGATGTCCAGTAACAACAATCTGGCGCTCGCCGCGACGAGCACTTCTACAATCAACGCGATCATCTTCGGTTTCGCGGTTGTTTTGTCGATCGGGCCGGCGCGCGCAGGAGAGTTCGATTCGATCCTGCGTTGGCGGAACGTCGGACCGTACCGCGGCGGACGGACACGCGCGATTTGCGGTGTGCCGTCACAGCCGAACGTTTTCTACATGGCGCCGGTGAACGGCGGCGTTTTTAAATCAATCGATTACGGCCGGGCGTGGCAGCCGATCTTCGATGATCAGCCAACGGCATCCGTCGGCGCGATCGCAGTCGCGCCATCAAATCCGAATGTCATTTACGTCGGCAGCGGTGAAGGATTGCATCGTCCGGATCTTTCAGTCGGTGACGGCGTTTACAAATCGACTGACGCCGGCAAGACCTGGACGCATCTCGGATTGCGCGATGGTCAGCAGATCCCGCAATTGGCGGTCGATCCAAAAAATGCGGACCGCCTCTTTGTGGCCGTAGCCGGTCATCCGTACGGGCCTAACGAAGAACGGGGTATTTATAGATCCATCGATGGCGGCAAAACATTCGAAAAGGTGTTGTACCGCGACGAGAACGTCGGCGCGAGCGATGTGCAGATCGATCCGAGCAATCCGGAAATTGTTTACGCTGCGCTTTGGGAATCGCGTGAAGGACCATGGGAAAATGGCGTGTTCAATGGCAACGGAGGCGGCATTTTCAAATCGGTCGATGGCGGTAAGACGTGGCGCCAATTAACCAAGGGTTTGCCGGACAACATTGTGCAGGCGAACCTCGCGATCGCGCCGAGCGCGCCGAAAACACTCTTCGCCGCAGTCAAAACAAAAACGATCGCTAAACTTTATCGCTCGGATGATGGCGGCGAGACCTGGCGTGGGACAACTGATGATCCGCGCCCAGGGCTTGGAATTGGCGGGGGCGATCTGCCGGTGGTGCGGTTCGATCCGAAAAATCCGCAGATCGTTTACTCAGCCAGCATTGTCTGTTGGAAATCGACCGACGGCGGCAAGACCTGGGACGGCTGGCGCGGCGCGCCCGGCGGGGACGATTATCAAAATATTTGGATCAATCCGAATAATCCCGACATCATTCTGCTGGGCGCGGACCAGGGCGCGATCGTCACCGTGAACGGCGGCAAGAGCTGGAGCTCATGGTATAACCAGTCGACCGCGCAGTTGTATCACGTCAGCGCGGACAACGCGTTTCCGTATAGGCTTTACAGCGGTCAACAGGAAAGCGGTTCGGTCGGAATCAAAAGCCGCGGCGACGACGGCGCGATTACGTTCCGCGACTGGCGACCCGTGGCGGCCGAGGAATATGGTTATGTCGTTGCCGATCCGCTCGATCCAGACATCATCATCGGCGGGAAACTGACGCGATTCGATCGTCGCACCGGTCAGGCGCAAAACATTCTTCCAGTGCCGGTGCAGACGGAAGATTTTCGGATGTTACGGACCGAGCCGGTTGTTTTTTCGCCGCTCGATCCGCATTTGCTTTTTTTCGCTGGAAACACGCTGTGGCAGACGCGCGATCGTGGCGATCACTGGGAAAAGATCAGCCCGGATTTGTCGCGACCGAACTACGACCTGCCGGCGAGCATTGGAAAATACAACGAGGATGCAACGAAGCAGGCACATCGACGCGGCGTGATTTACACCGTTGCCCCGTCGCCCGTCGACCCGAAACGCATCTGGTGCGGGACCGACGACGGTTTGATTCATCTCACCACCGACGGCGGTAAAACTTGGAGCAATGTGACTCCGCCGAGGATTTCCGCGTGGCAGAAAATTTCGCTGATCGAAGCTGGACATTTTGACGCGAACACCGCTTACGCAGCGGTCAACACTTTGCGAATGGACGATCTGGGACCGCACATTTTTGCGACGCACGACAGCGGCAAAACATGGACGGAGATCGTGAACGGAATACCGGCCGGAGAGATCATAAACGCGGTTCGCGAAGATCCGGAACGCAAAGGTTTCCTCTTCGCAGCATCCGAAAAGGGCGTTCATGTGTCGTTCGACGATGGCGCGAACTGGGAATCGTTGCGACTGAATCTGCCGGCGACATCGGTACGCGATCTAATTGTTAAAGGCGACGATATCGTCGTCGCCACGCACGGCCGCGGGTTCTGGATTCTCGACAACATCACGCCGCTCCGGCAACTCGATCGGCCCGAGGGCGGGCCGGCTCCAACTTCATCGCGCACCGATGGAGCGGGCGCGCCGCCCCCGCGCCGATCGAACATCATGCTGTTTAAACCACCGACCGCGTTGCGCGTTCGCGCGAACATGAACACTGACACGCCATTGCCGCCGGACGAACCAGCCGGCGAAAATCCGCCAGACGGCGCGATGATCGATTATTTCCTTTCGAAAGATGCGAGCGGTCCGGTCACGATCGAGATCAAAGACGGCAAAGGCCAGTTGGTCAGAAAATATTCGAGCACTGATAAGCCGGTCGAGGCGAATCCGAAGCGGCTCAGAATTCCCAGCTACTGGATTCGGCCGCGGCAATCCGTTTCTACAAAAGCAGGCATGCATCGGTTTCTGTGGGACATGCATTACACACCAATCGCGGGTGTGGAACCCGAGTTTCCGATTTCGGCGTCGTATCGCAATACGGCGCCGCGGGCAACATCGCCTTGGGTCGCACCTGGTGATTACACAGTTACGCTCACAGTTGACGGCAAAACTCTCACCAAGCCGTTGACGGTCGCGATGGATCCGCGCGTTAAAGCGTCATCCGCTGATCTTCAGGAACAGTTCGATCTCTCGTGGCGATTGTATCAGCTGCGGCTCAAGCTGGCACCGATGGGTGAGAAGTTCGACGACATCGCCGAGGAGCTAACGAAACTCAAAGCACGAGCCGCGGAGCGACCCGACCTCACGCAAAAACTTGAAGCCTTTGTTCAAACACTCATGAAATTTGGGCCGCCGCATCCGCGGCCTGGCGTGCCACCGTCGCTCTTCGTTTTAGACTCGACGACGCATTTGTTCGACGACATCCAAGACGCAGACGCAGCGCCGACAGTCGCGACCAAAGCCGCCATCGAAGATCTTGAGGCAAAGGTCGGACTAACGATGGCCGCGTGGCGCAATTTGCTGGAATCCGATCTCCCCGCGTTGAATCAACAACTGAAGCAGGCGGGATTTCCTGAAATCAAAATGGAAGCGGAGCACGCGAGTCCTTAAGACTCGCAGCATCGCTTTCACGTATGTGGCGACTGAATCAGCCGCCTCTACACAGACGTTGGTTAGTGCCAATGATGGTGACGTCCGCCCCAATAAGCGTGGCGGCCATAGAACCGGTGACCACCATAGAAGCCAAATCGCGGACCGTAGTAACCACCAAACGCTGGACCGACGACGACGCCGAAGCGAACTGGCGGAACATATACGACAGGGCGCGGCGGTGGTGGCGCGTAATTATAAGTCGGCGCGGGTGCGCGGTAAGGCTCAATCATATCGGTGCCGGCGTTCGAGCGTAGCGCTGAGCCAAACCCAAATGCGAACACCGCCAATGCAATAACGAAACTTTTTTTTCCCATGATCGAATATTCCTCCAGTTGTTTCGGCGATTTAACCCAACGATGACTACGAAGTTGCCCAGGAAAATGGCGGCCACAGATTTCTAATTCGGCTCACCACGATTCTTTTTTGTAGCGGCGCTCTCTGAGCGTCGGAGTTTTCGATGGTCGGAGACCGCCGTTACCGCCCCTATTTTTTGTCGAAGAGCGGGAGGTACGCTGCGTAACCTCTATCCTTCAGCTGGTCGACCGGAACGAAATGAAAGGCGGCCGAGTAAACGACGTAGCGTTGGCCGGTGGGCGATGTCGGGTCGGGAAAGACATGGCCAAGCCGAGCATTACTTCGCTTGGCGCGTACCTGCGTCCGTTGCATTTCGTTTGTGTTGTCGGGGACTTCGATGAGGAAATCTTTCGAAATGGGTTTCGTGAACGTGGGCAGGCCGACGTGGCCGTCGAATTTGTCGACTGAAGCGAACAGCGGTTCGCCGGTAATGATATCCACGTAAATGCCAATCTTCTCACTGTTCCAGAACTCATTTTGAAAAGGTGTTTGTGAGCCGTTGCCCCGCACGACGCCATATTCCTCCGCCTTTAACCGGCTTTTCAAAACGGCGTCGCTGGGCACCGGCCGGTTCGGATCGAAAGTTGTGGTTTCCTTTTTTTCTTTCTGCGTCAGAAAGAAGAAGTAGATCCCGATGACGGCGAGCAGGACTGCGATTCCAGCACCGACGTACGTGCTGATCGCCGATCTTTCTTCGCTGGTAATTCGGCCCCCTCGCATCGGATCGTGATGAACGTTATTGAATCCGCGATCAGCGGCTTCCGTCAAGACGGAATACGGTTAAGCTTTATTTTTAGCATCTCAGGTTGGACTGGAACTGAATTTCGGAGGGGTGTGCTGGCTTCAGGACATAGGTCTCGTCCGCAAGAATCGCGTATGATTGGCTAGCTCAAACTTATGGCCAGGCAATTAAACCGGCGCGGTTTTTTGTGATGATGGCAGTGGCCGCGTTTATCGTGTGCGGTGTGACCGCCTTCTACACGCATCGCGCACAGCATGGCCGCACAGCGGAGGAACGTCAGGCGTATTGGATTGGCGAGAAAGCGGGAGAGCAAGCGCCGCGCGACGCAAAGTTGCCCACGCCCGCGGCGCTGAACATGATGGCTCAGAAGTATTTCGAGAAGCAAGGATCCGGTAACAAGCGGGATTGGGATCTGGCTTTCGAACACGGTTACGAAGACGGGTGCAACAAGACGCATTCGCGGCAGTGAGCCGACGCGACAGGCGAGATGCCTGTGTTACGCTTCTGAATGAAGCTGTCGGAGAAGTTTGAGGAAGCGCTGATTTATGCGACGCGTGCGCATGCTAATCAGACGCGCAAGAAAACGGGAATTCCGTTCGTCGCGCATATTCTTGGCGTGACTGCCATCGCGCTTGATTACGGCGCGAATGAGACTGAAGCGATCGGCGCATTGCTTCATGATACGGTGGAAGATTGCGGTGGCGCGGAGCGATTGCGCGATATCCGGGAAAAATTTGGTAATGACGTCGCCAGGATCGTCGATGGATGCACCGACACATACGAGACACCAAAGCCGCCGTGGTTGGAACGAAAACGCTCTTACATTGAGCATCTCAAAGACTCCGATTCTTCAACGCGGCTAGTATCAGCGTCGGATAAATTGCATAACACGCGTGCGATCCTGGCTGAGCTTCGACGACATGGTCTCGAAGTGTTCGAGCGGTTCGGTGGAAAAAAGGACGGAACCGTTGGGTATTACCGAACCCTTGTGACCGCGTTTCGGCAACACTGCGATCATTCAGATCTCATCGACGAACTCGATCGTGTCGTAAGCGAGATTGAGAAGTTCGTGCGAGAACACTGAACTTCTGGCCACCGATCACTGTAGCCGTCGCCCTATGGGCGATGCCTTTAACTAATTCGAGTCGCGCTTCCCACACGGAAGCGGCTACTTGTAATCTGTGTTCGATCTATGTTCATCTGTGGCCAAAGAGTGAAAGGAAGAACCGTATTTAAGTGGGCGACCGGCGTGCTCGCCATTGTAGTTTTTGTCGGCGTTGGCATCGTGGTTTTGCTTTTCGTTGTGGGTTTCATGTCGCTGGAAAAGGGCGAGAAACATCGCCGCCAATTCCAGGCGGAGTTGGAGTCGGGAAGATGGGATTTTGGCGATCAACCGACGCTGTTCGCCGTCGCGCAAGGTATCGTGAAGAACGATCCAGAGGCAATTCGCGCGGCGGCAAAGAGCGCTCCGGATTTGCAGGCGCCCGGAAGAGACGGCACCACGTTGCTCAACTTCGCTATGACACAATCGTGGCAGCGACCCGAATCAGTCGACGCAGTTAGAACCTTGCTGTCGCTAGGAGCGGACCCGAACTACACGACTG
>Ga0137418_10004104_pt1 | contig 13370 bp, 10 predicted proteins | sample CZODoug3_1_2_16f_FD_122242 | JGI IMG/M metagenome (GOLD analysis project Ga0137418, IMG submission 122242) | Vadose zone soil fungal communities from Angelo Coast Range Reserve, California, USA - CZODoug3_1_2_16fungal (Hybrid Assembly) | ecosystem: Environmental > Terrestrial > Soil > Vadose...
CTGCCTCCGCCCTTTCCGCCCAGCACTTTGAGCGAGCCCCTCAGGAGCTCGCTCAAAGTGCTGGGCGGAAAGGGCGGAGGCAGCCCCGACTTCGCGCAGGGCAGCGGCGACCCGGCGCGTCTGGACGAGGCTCTGGCGGCCGCGCGCGCGCGCCTCGCCACTGAATAGACCGGGTGGGGGTCGGCGCCGGGGTCGAGACGAAGGCAGCGTTGTGGTACGCAACCCCGCCATGCACATCCGCCACGACTGGACGCTGCCCGAGGTGCGGGCCCTGCACGACCTCCCGCTGCTCGAGCTGGTCCACCGCGCGCAGGCGGTCCACCGCGAGGTGTTCCGCGAGAACAAGGTGCAGCTCTGCTCCTTGCTGTCGATCAAGACGGGCGGCTGCCCGGAAGACTGCGGGTACTGCCCCCAGGCGGCCCGCTACCACACCGGCGTCGAGGCCGAGCCGCTCATGGAGACGAGCGACGTCCTCGGCGCGGCCGGCAAGGCCCGCGAGGCGGGAGCGACGCGATTCTGCATGGGCGCGGCCTGGCGCGAGGTGAAGGACGGCCCGCAGTTCGACCGCGTCCTGGAGATGGTGCGCGGCGTGCGCGCGCTGGGCTTGGAAGCGTGCTGCACGCTGGGCATGCTCACCCCGGAGCAAGCGCGACGCCTGAAGGAGGCCGGCTGCACCGCCTACAACCACAACCTGGACACCAGCCGCGCCGCCTATCCGAGCATCATCAGCACCCGCCAATACGACGACCGGCTCCGCACGCTGCGGCACGTCCGCGAGGCAGGCATCACCGTCTGCTCGGGCGGGATCATCGGCATGGGCGAGTCCGTCGACGATCGCTGCGAAATGCTGCGCACGCTGGCCGAGCAGGAGCCACACCCCGAGTCGGTCCCCATCAACATGCTGGTCCGGGTCGCCGGCACCCCGCTGGCCGGGCAACCGCCGGTCTCCACGCTGGAGATGGTGCGCATGATCGCGACCGCCCGCCTGCTCATGCCCGCAGCCATGGTCCGCCTCTCCGCGGGCAGGCTCCAGATGAACGAGGAGGCCCAGCTGCTCTGCATGATGGCCGGCGCCAACTCGATCTTCTTCGGCGAGAAGCTGCTCACCACCGGCAACCCGGAATTCGAGCAGGACATGGCCCTTCTCGCCGCGGCCGGCATCGAGCCACTCGCGCCGGAAGCGTGACGCGTCCGCAGGTCTCTCGCGCTGCCCTACTCGATCGCCTTCCGGACCGTGCTCACCACCGGCCGCTGAACGCCAGCGCGGTGCCGCCGGGGACGCGCGCGCCCGCCGGGCGGACTTGATCGGCGACCGCCCGCGTGCGCGGCGAATCGTTCGCCTCGATGACTGCCTGCACGATGCCCACCCCTACGCCGGCGAGGATGCCCGCCCCCGTGCCGATCATGAGGTCCCGCTGCCAGTGGTCTCCGTTGTCCAGGAGCGCGATGCCGCCGCCCACCAGCACGCCGGCGAGCCCGCCGTAGAGCGCGTCGGTGGCCACGATCGCCACCGGGTCGCGGCGGTGCTCCTCGACGACCACGGGACTTTCGTAGGCGCTCACCCGGGTCGTGGTGGCCGGCGCGACCTCGCTCGGTGGCGGATTCACCACCACCTGCGTCCCGGGCGCCGGTTGGGGCGGAGGGGGCGGCGGCTGCGTCTGCACGGTGGTCGTGGTGCCGGGCTGCTGCTGGACGGTGGTGGTCTGCGCCAGCGCAGGCAGCGAGAGGAGCGCGGCGAGAGCGGGGATACAGGTCTTGGCGGTCACTGGTGCCTCCTCGCGAAGAAGAATCAGTGGTTTCCCGTAGGCAAGTTGGGGGCGGGAAAGTCCCACCGGCAACGGAACGGGCGGACGGCCGCTGGCACGCCCGGACGTCCGCCCTGCGGAAGCGGGCGCCGCCGCCCAGCCGCGCCGGTAGGGCGGAGCTGTTTTTCGGCGTGAGCTCAGCGGCCATTTGTGAGGTTCGTCACGCAGCCTCGCCCGTGACTACCTTTCGCCCGCATGGGCCCGGTGGACGTCGCGATCGTGGGGGGCGGCGCGTGCGGCACGTTGGTGGCCGTGCAACTCCTGCGGCACGCGCGCGGCCCCTGGCGCATCGCCCTGGTCGAGCGCAGCGGCGCGCTCGCGCGCGGGCTCGCCTACGGGCCCGCGGAGTCCTGCCACCTGCTCAACGTGCCGGCGGCGGGAATGAGCGCGCTTCCCGATGACCCCGGGCACTTCGTGCGCTGGAGCGGCGCCGCTCCGGACGCGTTCGTCCCGCGCACCGTGTACGGCGCGTATCTCGAAGCGCTGCTCATCGATGCGCACGCGCGCGCCGCGCCCGGGGTCACGCTCCAGCTCCTCTGCGGCGAGGCCTTGTCCGCCGCGGTGGAAGACGGAGCGGTGCGAATCGCCCTGCGCGAGGGCGGGGAAATCCTGGCGCGCGCCGCGGTGCTCGCGCTGGGGAACCTCTCCGGCCCCGACCTCGCGGTCCCGGACGGCGGGCTGTACGAAAGCCCTCTCTACCGCCGCTCTCCCTGGGAACGCGGCGCGCTCGACGGCGTTTCCCCCGAAGCGGACGTGCTGCTCCTCGGCAGCGGTCTCACCATGGTGGACGCCGCGCTGGCGCTGGAGCGGCGAGGCCACCGGGGGAGGATCCACGCGCTCTCGCGGCACGGTCTGTTGCCGCAGGTCCACGGCGAGGCGAGCGGGCCGGCGCGGCCGCGGATCGGCGCGAGCAGCGTGCGCGGCTTGCTCCGCGCCTTGCGGGCGGCGACCTGCCAGGCCGGCGACTGGCGACTGCCGTTCGATGCGCTCCGGCCGGTCACGCAGCGCATCTGGTCGCGGTTGTCGGAAGCGGAGCACCGCCGTTTCCTGCGTCACCTGCGCGCCCACTGGGACGTGCACCGGCACCGGATGGCGCCGGAAGCCGGGGCCGCCGTCGCCCGGCTGCGCACCCGGGGGCAGCTGCGCGTGCACGCGGGCCGGATGCAATCGTTCGCGATCGCCGGCGGATCCGCGGTAGGGCTGTACCGCCCGCGCGGCGAGCGCCCGTCTCGGGAGCTGCGCGCCGCCCGCGTGGTGAACTGCATGGGTCCCGCCTCGTCGGTGGCCGACGTGCGCCACCCGCTGGTCGGACGGCTGCTCGCGGAGGGCCTCGCCCGGCCCGACGCGCTGGGGATTGGTCTTGCCACCGACCGCGACGGCGCGCTGCTGGGAAGCGCCCGCGGTCTCCTCTTCACGCTCGGCGCGCTGAGGCGCGGCGAGCTGTGGGAGAGCACCGCCATCCCCGAGCTCCGCTCCCAGGCCCGCACCGTCGCCGAACGCCTCGTCGACGACCTCGCCCTCCCGTCCGCCGCCGAAGCGACCATGTAGCCACAGAATTGACTAGAAGCGTTGCACGCGAAGCGCGGAAGGTTGGGAAGCGCGGAATTTCTTCTCTCGCGAGCCTCCTCGATGCGGGGAGAACGAACGCAACGAATCCTTCCGCGCTTCCCTTTGTTCTTCGGCGCTTCGCGTGAAACGCTCTTGGTCATTGCTCCGACCGGTCCAGTTCCGCGCGGGCGCGGGTCCGGTTATGGTCGGGGGCGATGAGCCTCAACCGGAGGCCGGCGGACGACTCGCCCCAGGTCGCCCCGAGCGGAGCGGTGCTGGGGCTCTTGCGCGCCGGCCCCGGGTGCCAGATCGCGCAAGGAGCCGTGATCCGCACGCCGGCCGGCGCGGTCGAGCTGGGCGCAGGGTCGGCCCTCCTCGAGAACGGAATCGCCATCGGCACCGCGGAGCAGCCCGTCCTCATCGGCCAGAAGGTCGTCTTCGGGCATCGCTGCGTGGTGATCGGCGCCGCCGTCGGCGACCTGTGCGAGATCGGCAACGGATCGATTCTGCTCCCCGGCGCCCGCCTCGGCCGCGGCTGCATCCTCGGCGAGGGGACGCTGGTGCCGCCCGGCGCCACGCTCCCCGACGAGTCGGTGGCGGTCGGCCGCCCCGCCCGCGCGATCCGGCGCGTCAACGAGGCCGACCGCGCGCGCCTGTCGCGGATGCGCGGCGGCGACCTCTCGCTCCCGCCGTACCTCCTGCAACCCCTCTCGGGCAGCATGCCCGCCGGAGCCGCCATGGGCCGCATCTACGCCTACCTGGACAAGGAGCCGCGCATCGACCAGAGCGCGGTGCTGTTCGACAGCGCGGAGATCACCGGCGACGTCGCGATCGGCGCGGGCGCGATCATCGGCGCGGGCGTGAAGATCATCGGCGATTCGCACGGCCCGGTGCGCATCGGCGCGGGCGTGCAGATCCTCGAGAACGCCGTGCTCCACCTCCTGCCCGACAACGAGTTGGTGCTCGAGGAAGGGGTCATCATCGGCCCTGCGGCGATGATCCACGGATGCCGCATCGGGCGCGGCACCGTGGTCGAGCCTGCCGCCATCGTCTGCGACTACAGCGTGGTCGGCGAGGAGAGCGTGGTGCGAGCGGGAGCGCTGGTGAAGCAGCGCGCGCGGTTCCCTGCGCGCGCCGTGCTGGAGGGGTACCCGGCCACGCAGGTGGGAACGGTGGACGGCCCGCCCGCGCTCCCCGCATGGGCGCTGCGAAGGGCCGATCTGGCCACGCTCTCCCGCCGCAGATGATCAAAAAGTCCATGGCCGTACCGCGGCGCACGCAAGGGCAAGGCGGAACCTGCCGGATCTCCGTGCGTTGCACCCGTTCCGGCACGCATGGACGACTGATCCGCGCCTTCATGTACTCAATGGTCATACCCTAGAGGGAAGCGGGACCGGGAAAGAGCCTCGCAACGCCGCCCCGGATTTCACTCCCAGGCCGTTCTGATGGTTGGTAACCATGCGATTTTCCTAGGTGTCCAAAAAAGCTTCACTTGGAATTTGCTTGAGCAACGTCGAAACAAGGACACTGTACGGCATGCTGGATGAGGGACTGCGAGCGCTCGTCGCGCAGTACGGTGTCGACGGCCCGCGCAAGAGCGGCGTCCTGCTCGTGGACGACGAGCGCCCCAACCTCCTCGTCCTGCGCGGATTCCTCGAGAGCGGCTACGCGGTCTACGAGGCGGAGTCCGGCAAGCAGGCCCTGGAAATCGCCGACAAGACGGACATCGACGTCGTCATCGCCGACCAGCGCATGCCGGAGATGACGGGCGTCGAGATGCTCGAGGAGCTGCGCTCGCGCAAGCCCGACGTGGCCGGGATCGTGCTCACCGGCTTCACCGACCCGCCCGCGCTGATCAGCGCCATCAACCGCGCCCGGGTCTTCCGCTTCCTCAAGAAGCCCTGGCAACCGGAGGACATCCTCGAGGCGGTGCGGCAGGCCTGCGAGCACGTCTACCAGTCGCGCACCATCCAACGCCTCGTCGCACTGCTCGCCCGGCGCACCGAGGAGCTGACTGCCTCCCTGGCGGTCATCGAGTCCGCGCACCGCCAGATGCTCCACCTCGAGCGGCTCGGCACGATGGGCCGCCTCGCCGCCGGCATCACCCACGACCTGCGCAACGTGATGATCAGCGTCAACTTCATCGAGCGCGAGCTGCAGCAGCAGAAGGCCTCGCCGGACCTGCTGGAGAGCGTCAGCGTCGGCACCCAGGGGATCCACAACCTGCTGGAGACGCTCGAGGCCATGCACCAGTTCGCCTCGGCGGGCACGCTCCACCTCGCCATGGACAAGGTGGCGCCCGCCCAGGTGGTGCAGGGGGCGATCGCCATCTCTCGCATGGACCTGAACTTCCGCGCGCGCAAGGTCGAGGTGCAGGTCCAGGAAGACCTGCCGTTCGTGCACGGCGACCGGCAGAAGCTGATCCAGGTGCTGGTCAACCTGGTGCGCAACGCCCTCCAGGCGACCGAACGTTCGCGGCGGATTTCGATTCAAGCTTCCCGCGATGCGGACGATGTAATCCTCGCAGTGGAAGATGAAGGTCCGGGTGTGCCCCGGGAGCTGCAGGAGAAGATCTTCGAGCCATTCGTATCCACCAAGGGCGACCGCGGCATGGGCATGGGCCTGTACATGGCCAAGCTCATCGTCGAGTCACACCGAGGACGCATCCGCGTCTCGAATCGACCGTCCGGGGGGGCGAGATTCGAGGTGCGGCTCGTCCCAGCATCCGCCTGAGAGGAATGCCCGCCATGCCTCCCCCGAAACTGGTCGCGTCCACCCGGACCTACGAAGAACTCGACGGAGCGGAAGGCCGCGAGATCTTCTTCCGGCCGCAGCGCTACCGAGCCCCTGATCTCCTCCCCGTCCGGGGCGAGGTGCTCGTCTCGCACGGCGGCGTCTCCACCGTGTGCCCCGTCCACGACGTCTCGCAGAACGGCGTCGCGTTCGAATGGCCGGCCGGCAAGCCGGCGTTGGCGGTCGGAGAACACCCGCTCGAAGTCACGGTTCGGTTCGACGGGTACGAGGCGTATCGGGGCGAGGGCCGCGTCGGATCGGTGCGCGACGAAAGCGGCGCGAAGGTAGTGGGCGTCTCGTTCGAAGGGCTGCTCCTGCCGGTCGACGAGATCCTCCATCTCCGCTCGATCAAGCAGTTCGCCGAGAGCCGCGCAACGACGCAGCCGCTGTGGAGGGCGGCCGGGCACGAGCGATTCAAGGTGCTCATCTCCGAGCTCCAGCTCTTCTTCCAGGACGCCGAGGAGCAGTTCGGCCGTTTGGAAGAACAGCTTCCCTGGCACGTGCTGCACGGCGGATCGAACCAGCCGTCACCGGCGCGAACGGCGCTCGTCGACCAGCTCCGTTCGGGCTTCGCCAGGGACGTCGTGCGCATGACCGAGGAGATCGACGCCGCGCTCCGCTCCGCCCCTCCCGCTCACAACCCGGCGCTCATGCAGTGGTCGCGCCGGCACTTGCATCACTACTTCATGCAAGCGCCGTCCGCGCGGCGGGCGTTCCAGAAGCCGTTTGGCTACCCCGGCGACTACGAGGTGATGCGGTTCATCTACGAGCGTGAGTTCGAGGGAGCCACCCTCTTCGCCAAGGCCGTCCAGCTGTCCTTCCTGCGGAGCAAGGCGTCGATCGCGGTGCGAACGCGCAAGGACCTCATGAAGCGCAGGCTGCGCCAGCTGATCGAATCGCGTCGGCGCCCGCTGCGCATCCTCTCCGTCGCCACCGGGCCGGCCCAGGAGCTCTTCGAGCTGTTGCAGGAGATCGAGGACATTCCCGAACCGCTCGAGATCGTGCTCTTCGAGCAGGACAAGGGCGCGCTGGCGTACGCGTACCGGCGGCTGCGCCCGATCGTGGACAGCCGCTGGTCGCGGCAAGTGAAGCTCGTGTACCTGCACGAATCGATCAAGCGGCTCCTGCGCGACTCGCAGCTCTTCACGCCGCTCGGACCCTTCGACCTGCTCTACTCCGTCGGGCTTTTCGACTATCTACGCCCCGCCACCGCCGTGCAGCTCGCCCGCACGTTCGAGGCGCAGCTCGCGGAAGGTGGCAGCGCGCTCGTCGGCAACATGGCGCCGGAAAACCCCAGCCGCTGGTTCATGGAGCACCACCTCGAATGGAACTTGATCTACCGCTCCCACGCGGAGTTGCTAGAGATCGGCGCGCGCGCGGCGCCTCGCGCCCGGCTGCAGATCCTCGAGGAGGAGAGCGGCGTCAATCCGTTCGTGGAGATCACCAAGGGATGATGCGCAGGTGGCCGGTCGGGTTCGACACACGCTGGCAGCAGTGGCTCCTCGACCGCAATCGCCGCCGCTTCGGAACGGGGCTCTGGATCGCGCTCGCGCTCTACCCGTGCTTCGGCATCCTCGACGTCGTCGCCGGAACGAGTGCCCTGCGCTTCCTTTGGACCACCCGGGCCATCGTCATCGCCGGAACGCTGCTCATGTTCGCGCTCCGGCGCGGGCGCGTGTTCGACCGCCATCCCGAGCTGTTGACGGCGGGGTACACGATTTTCGTCGCCGGCGGCATCAGCGCGATGACGGTCGTCATCGGCGGGATGAGCTCCGAATACTACGCGGGCCTTTCGCTGGTCATCGTCGGCGCCGGCCTGCTCTTCGTCTGGCGTCCGTGGACCGCGGCGTTGACGCACTCGCTCACCATCGCCTCTTTCCTTGCCCCGAACCTGATCGTGCACGGCTGGCCGACCGAGGGCAGCGCCTTCTCCAACCTCGCCTTCCTGGTGGCCATCGCGGTGGTCGGGGGCGTCGGGCAGGTGGTGCTCTACCGTTCCCAGCGCGAGCAGGTATTCAACCAGGTCGCGCTGGAGAACACCAAGGCGAATCTCGAGACCGCGCACGAACAGCTCAAGCAGCTCGACCGTTTCAAGTCGCAGTTCTTCGCCAACATCACGCACGAGTTCAAGACGCCGCTGGCGATGATCCTCTCGCCGTTGGAATTGCTCCTGCACGGCGAGGTGGGCGAGATCGGACCCACCCAGCGGGCGACGTTCGAGATGATGTTCCGCAGCGGGATGAAGCTGCTCAAGATGATCGGCGACCTGCTCGACCTCTCCAAGCTGGAGGAGTCGCGGCTGCGGCTCAAGGTCTCCGAGCACGACCTGGCCGAGCACCTGCACGCCCTGTGCGACCAGGTGCAGCCGCTCGCGCAGCGCAAGCGCATCGAGATGAAGCTCGTCGCCTCCGGCACCTGCCTGGTGAGCTGCGACCTGGAGCGGATGGAGCGCGTGTTCGTCAACCTGCTCTCCAATGCCCTGAAGTTCACTCACGAGGGCGGGCACGTGACCGTGTCGCTGCACGACCTGGGCGATACCGCCTGGATCGTGGTGAAGGACGACGGGCCGGGCTTCCCACCCGAGATGGCCGAGCGGCTCTTCGAGCGCTTCTTCCAGGTCGACATGGGCGAGACGCGCCGCTACGGCGGCACGGGCATCGGGCTGGCGCTGGCGCGCGAGATCGTCGAGCTGCACGGCGGACGCATCCGCGCGGAGAACGATCACGGCGCCCGCTTCACCGTCGAGCTGATCAAGGACAAGGAACACTTCCGCCCCGAGGTGCTCGACCGGCGCAGCCTCCGCCGGGACGTGCTCAGCGGGGCGCGCGCCGGCGACCGCGGGCTGATGGACTTCGCCGCCCAGATGCAGGCGCGCGAGGAGTTCCGCCTGCTGGACATCCACGAGGCGACGGAGCGCCGCGCGCTGGCCCGCGATCCCGAGGAGGACTCCCGGCGCCACACCTGCCTGGTGGTCGACGACACGCCCGACGTCATCCGCCTGGTGGGCATGGCGCTGCAGCAGGATTTCAAGATGCTCTCCGCGGCCGACGGCGTGCAGGGTCTGGAGTTGGCGCGCAAGGAGCTGCCCAGCCTCATCGTCACGGATCTCATGATGCCCGGCATGGACGGCCTGGAGCTGACGCGCAGGCTCCGCGACGATCCCACCACCCGGCACATCCCGATCGTGATGCTCACCGCGCGCGGCGAGCTGGACGACCGCGTGGCCGGCATGGAGACCGGGGTCAACGCCTACCTGGCCAAGCCGTTCTCGCCGCGTGAGCTGCTCTCCTCGGCGCGCAGCCTGGTCAAGACCCAGGCCGCCCAGGCCGACATCCTCCTCACCCAGCGCATGGACTCGCTGGAGTCGATCGCCGGCGGCCTGGCGCACGAGATCAACAACCCGCTCAACTACGTGAAGAACGCGCTGGCCCGCGTGCGCATGGACACGCACGCCCTGCTGGAGATCTCGCGCAGGCCGCCGGACGACGAGTCGACGGCCCAGATGGAACGGCTGCAGAATCGGATGCGCGAGCTGTTCGAGGTGGCCGACTCGGGCATCCGCCGCATCACCCGCACCGTCGAGCTGATGGGCAGCTACAGCAAGGCCGGCTACTCGCGCCAGCTACGCCCCCACGACGCGTTCGAGGCCGCGCGCGACGTGGTCGGAATCGTGCTTCCCGCTACCGGGCGCAAGGTGCAGGTCGAGCTGCGGTTCGAGGGCGAGGGCCGCGTGGAATGCGTGCCGGAGGAGTTCAACTAGGTGCTCACCAACCTGGTGCAGAACGCCATCGAGGCGTCCCCGGACGACGGCACCGGGCGGGTCGAGGTGCACGGGCGCGTCGAGGACGGCCGGCTGGTGCTCAGCGTGAAGGACAACGGGCACGGCATCAGGCCGGAGGACCGCGCTCGCCTGTTCACGCCCTTCTTCACCACCAAGGGTCCGGGCCGCGGGATGGGAATGGGGCTCACCATCGCCTGGCGCGTGGTGCAGAGCCTGGGCGGCACCCTGGACATCGACAGCGCCCCGGGACAAGGCGCGTGCTTCACGCTGCGCGTGCCGCGCTTACAACCGGCGCGCGGCGTGGCCTAGCCGGACGTCGGGTAAGGAATGGTATCCAAAGCGTCGCTCCCGGCTCAAGTTCGCCCGCGCACTGCCGATCCTGATACGCAATGGCACTTCCCTGGGGCCGGCGTGTCTCGAGCCCGCCCGACTCGGCCAGCCTCGCACCGCACGCGAACCCCGCGCTCGACGAGCTGGAAGCCCGCGTGCGGCAGCAGGCCGCCGTGGCGCGGATCGGGCTGCGCGCGCTCTCGGGGATCGACGTACGCGGGCTGGCCGAAGAGGTGCTCGCCGAGGCCTGCTGCTGCTTGGACGTTCCCATGGCGGCCGCGCTCGAGATCCGGGACGGTCACACGCTTCCGCTGGCCCAGCGCGGCGCGCAGCTGCCCGCCCGGATGCAAGCGGGCGCGGGCACTCCGGGAGCGCTGCTCTTTTCGGCGCGCGTACCGGTCGTCATCGAGGACATCGCCGCCGACTCGCGGTTCTCCGGCTCGGCGGTGATGGAGGCGGCGGGAGCGCGCAGCTGCGCCGCGGTCCTGGTGCACTGGGGCTCGACCAGCCTGGGGGCCCTGACCACGCTCGATCCGCAGCCGCGCCGGTTCACGGCCGAGGACGTCGATTTCCTGCAGTCGCTCGCCAACGTGCTCGCCGCGGCGATGCAGCGCGCGCGCCAGAAGGAGTCCCTGCGGCTGGACCTGGCGGAGCGCACCCGACTGCAGGACGCGCTCGCCACCAGCGAGCGCTTCTACCGGGCGCTGCTCGGCAATGCCTCCGACCTGGTCGTCATCTGCGATCCCGACGGCACCTTCCGGTACGCCAGCCCGTCGATCAGCAACGTGCTGGGATGGGAACAGGACGACATGCTCGGCCAAAGACCTTGCCACTTCTTCCATCCCGACGACGCGCACATCGGCAGGGAAGGGCTGGAGTCCGTGATGAACGCGCCGGGGAAATCGGGATGCTGGACGGCCCGGTTCCGCCGCAAGGACGGCTCCTATCGCTGGATCGAGGCCACTCCGCGAAATCTCATGAACGACGAGGTGGTGCGCGGCATCCTGATCAACTGCCGCGACGTCACCGAGCGCCACCAGGCCGAGCAGGCGCTGCGCCAGAGCGAGGAGAAGCTACGGCAGTCGCAGAAGATCGAGGCGGTGGGCCGGCTCGCGGGCGGCATCGCGCACGACTTCAACAACCTGCTCACCGCCATCCTCACCACCGCGCAGCTCGCGCTCTCCGAGCTTCCCGAGGACCACCCGGTGCGCGGCGATCTCGACGACATCCGCGGCGCGGGCGAGAAGGCCGCCAACCTCACCCGCCAGCTGCTCGCCTTCAGCCGGCGGCAGGTGCTCCGCCCCCGCGTGCTCGACCTCTGCGCCGCGGTGAGCGAGATACAGAAGATGCTCGCGCGGCTCATCGGCGAGGACATCCGGCTGATCGCCGAGTCGGGCACCGGCTGCACCGTCAGCGCCGACCCCGGGCAGATCGAGCAGGTGATCCTCAACCTGGCCCTGAACGCGCGCGACGCCATGCCCCACGGTGGCACGCTCTCCCTGCGCACCCGCACCGTCGAGCTGACCCAGGAAGACGGCTTCCGGATGTTCGGCTGCCCCATCCAACGAGGCCCCTACGTGCAGCTGCGCGTGGAGGACACGGGCGCGGGCATGGACGCACACACCATGGAGCGCATCTTCGAACCGTTCTTCACCACCAAGGAGCTGGGCAAAGGCACCGGGCTGGGGCTCGCCACCGTCTACGGGATCGTGAAGCAGAGCGGCGGCTACATCCGCGCCACCTCCACCATCGGCCAGGGCTCGACGTTCGAGGTGTACCTTCCTGTCTCCGACGGCGTCCCCTCGCGGTCCGACCCGGCGACGCCCCGGGAGACGCCTACCGGACGGGGCGAGACGGTGCTGCTCGTCGAGGACGAGGATGCGGTGCGGATGGCGGTGCGGAAGGCGCTTTCGCGCGCCGGGTTCAACGTGGTCGAGGCGCGCAACGGCGAGGAGGCGCTGCAGCGCTGGCGCGAGCGCAGCGCGGTGGATCTGGTCGTCTCCGACCTGGTGATGCCGGAGATGGGCGGGCGCGAGCTGGCCACCAAGCTGCGCGAGGAGGCCCCGCGGCTCAAGGTGCTGTTCACCTCGGGCTACACGGACGACGCGGGGATCCGGCAGGGCGCGCTGGCGGCCGGCATGGGCTTCTTGAGCAAGCCCTTCACTCCCGAGGCGTTGGTGCGCAAGGCGCGCGAGATGCTGGATCAGCCCTCGTAGCGGCGCAGCTGGGGCACCAGCACCGCGGCGGCGGCCGCCGCCAGCACGCAGAGCGCGCCTCCCGAAGCGACCGCCACCCGCGCGCCGAACAGCCGGGCGACGGCGCCCGCTTCCACCTCGCCGAGCTGCGGGCCGCCCATGAAGAAGATCATCACCACCGAGCTCATCCGGCCGCGCAGCTCGTCGGGCGTGAGCGACTGCCGCACGATGTTTCGGATCACGGCGCTCACCATGTCGGCCGCCCCGGAGACGGCGAGCAGCAGGAAGCTGACCCAGAACCACGGAGACAGCCCGAACAGGGCGATCGATGCGCCGTAGACGGCGACCGACCACAGCACTGCGGGACCCTGCCGCCGGATGGTCCGCATGCTGGACAATGCGGCGCCGGTGAGCGCGGCCCCGGCGGGCTGCGCGGCGTACAGCAGGCCCAGCCCGCGCGGCCCGACGTGCAGCAGCTGGTCGGCGAAGATGGGCAGGAGCAGGAGCGATCCGGCGAAGAAGGTGGCCACGAAATCCAGCAGCATCGTCGACCAGATGATCGGCGCGCCGCGCAGGAAGCGCAGCCCTTCGGCGATGGCCCGCAGGCTGATCGGCGACCCCCCGTGGCCGGTGTGCCGGTGCCGCAGGGCGAGCAGCGCGCCGATCACCACGCCGTAGGAGAGCACGTCGACGACGTAGATGGAGGTCGGACCGGTGGTGGCGAGGAGGAGCCCGCCCAGGGCCGGGCCGGCGATGGTGCCCACCTGGAACACGGTCACGTACAGGCTCAGGGCGTTGGACAGCTGGCTCTTGTCCACCAGCCGGGGGATCAACGCCTGGCGCGCCGGGCTGTCGAAGGCCGTGGCCGCGCCCGCGACGAAGGCGAGCGCGTAGATGGCGGCCGGCGTGGTCTTCTGC
>Ga0137418_10004106_pt1 | contig 13368 bp, 26 predicted proteins | sample CZODoug3_1_2_16f_FD_122242 | JGI IMG/M metagenome (GOLD analysis project Ga0137418, IMG submission 122242) | Vadose zone soil fungal communities from Angelo Coast Range Reserve, California, USA - CZODoug3_1_2_16fungal (Hybrid Assembly) | ecosystem: Environmental > Terrestrial > Soil > Vadose...
AAGGAGGAGAAAGACCTGGCCCTCGGGGAGCGCTAAATCAATAACTAATAGCAGCGCTCCAAATCAAAATGTGCCCGTGTCTACCCAGCAGAAGATATTTTATTCTCGGAGACCACGGGCTTGTTCCGAAAAGTAAATCAACTGCTTTGGGTACTAAATACATTGTACTACGTTATTGGTTTGCTGTCAAGGGGTTATTAACGGCGGTCGATGGTGAACTCTGCTAGCGCTACAGAATTGGCTGCGTTAGCTACGCTGAACAAGAAGAACGGCGTAAAAATCAAAGTTGACTGCGTAACACCAGCTTTTGATGTTCCGGCTGCTGTGGCGATAAGACTGCCTGCGCCATTTCCGCTTACGTTACTGTTAAGTGCCGCGCTGGTAGAATCCCAGATAAAATCAGTATCTAAAACAAAGTTATTGTCTCCAGTAACGGCGGCAGTAACTCCAGTGCTGATACGATTTCCACCCGTTCCGCCGTTTGTAGCACTGTTACCTAGAGTCAAATACAGGGTAAGAGTGGCAGTGGCACCCGTATGGACTTTTCCTGCTAGACGAACACGGAAAGGATGACCATCCCAATCCATGCTGCCTGTTGCAATGTCAGGTGGAACTTGAACATACAAAGGAGAACCTGCGGTTAGAGTAGGGGAAGGAAGAGGGAAACCACTGTTATAAGTAAAAGGAGGAACTACTAGAGGTACAGAAGTTGACTCTGCGCCACCACCAGTTGTGATAATTTGTGCGGGTAGTCCATAAAATCCGCTACTTGTATTTGCTGAACTCATGATTATTTATCCAAAGAAAGGATTTGTGTTAATTTATTTCCGCCGCGAGGTCCAAGGAACTCCAGCAGGCGTTGACCGCCCGAGGGCCGGTTGAAAAATTGGTAGTTCTGACTGGACTCAAACCAGCATAACATTCTTCGGAGGAATGTGTCCTTTTCTATTGAACGACAGAACCAAACTGGGAACCGCACTGAGATTCAAACTCAGATACTCTTTGTTAGGACCAAAGGACTTTTTCGTTAAGTTATGCGGTCAAGATGGGGTAGCCATCCGGACTCAAACCGGAATCGTTGAGGTAGAAGCTCAAGGCCCTATTCTATTGGACGATGGCTACGAAAATTGTCGTGAATTTTATTGATATGATTTAAAAAAGAAGTTTCACTCCAAGAACCTTTAAACATGTTACACGCGAAACAACAGACATGACAATTATCTTTTGAATAACCTTTTGAACTGTTGATTCTATCTAAATTATATGCTTTTGGATTTTTTCCTGTGTTGAACTTCGTCCATTTAACTTCGTCGCCACAGTAGTAACATGCACAAGTATTCGTAAAATCAACAAACTCTTCATAACTCAATTCAAAGGAAATTTTACGTTTTTCGGCCCTCTTTACCACAATGTTATATAAAGCTTGATACGGTTGCATACGTTCTCTTATTTTGGTAATATCAGAGCGGTAACAACCGCAGGACCGACTATCCCCTCTGATTAAATTATATCTTGCAGTGATATGATCTTTGCCGCAGTCGCATTTACATAGCCACAAAAACACCTTTCTATGTTTTTGTGACAGTTCTTTTACGGCCAGCAATCTTCCAAAACGTTTTCCAGATATATCTATTCTTTTTCCCATTTTTAATTTGTGCGGCTTTGGATCACTCCGAGGTGCCGCTAACCTCTCATGCGCCGCGATGGACTAGTATGTTTCGCCGCGACTTATTGAGCTTGGTGGGAGCGGAGATGCTCGAAATCTCATCCTGCGATTTAAAAGACCGCTGCTTTGCCTTTTAAGCTACACTCCCGAATGTATTTACATTATACCAAACAGATTGGTATTTGTCAACAACTATTTTGGTGCATCCTGTGGAACTCGAATCCACGTCAAACTGGGTAAGAACCAGATATAATGGCCGCTATACGAAAGATGCGTGGTCCGCTCCTTGGGGTACGATCCCAAAACCTGTCCATTATGAGTGGAATGCTCTTCCAGTTGAGCTAGAAGCGGTTAAAATGGCGCGGGAACCCGGAACCGACCCGAGAAGTTTGGTTTTGGAGACCAACAGTTTTCCAGTTAGCTTATTCCCGCGTAACCTGTAACTGATTCGGACAGTACGAATAAAATAGTTTTATACCTGTTCCTATCAGTTTACAAGTTGTTTTAGAAACTTCAATATCTTCTCTACGAACAAATTTTCCTTTGATTCGCGTTAAAAGCCTATTGCATGTTTTCGGGACGGGAACACCGTTAAAGTTGTGGATAATGTCGTCTCGCCCACAAGCGTCGCACTCGATATGGTATCTGGTTTCTGTCATATGTGGTACTCAGTGTTGGACTTAAACCAACATCTATATTTTCGTAGAATATTATCCTATTCAATTGGACGAACCGAGCGTATTAAACTTATCTTACTCGCCCAGTCCATTCTCCGAACAGACCAGCTTCTCTTGCTTCTTTCATACCTTTGGCGATCACCAACCACGCGTCATATGGTATATTCCGTCTAGTGTAATTACATCGAATACAGGCTGGCACGACGTTTGATTTCAAGTGACCAATAAAATTGTCTTTGCGGTCAAGTGTCATTCGCAGTTCTGTTTCACCACAGTAACAACATGGCTGAGAAACCAATAATCTAACAAAATCTTTATCGAGGTCGAAATCGCGTCCTCTTTTCTTATCACTACGTTTAGCGTCAGTCGTGATGAACAGATATGCCTTCTCTGTAAGTTTTCGACGAGCTTTGGTAAGTTCACAATTTCTTGTATCTTTGCGTTTTTGTCCTTCGGGGCTTCTGGTCGTACGATACTTATTCCAGCATACTTTACATTCTTTTCGATAATAAAGTTTGTCCTTCACTTTTCTTGTTCGGAAAAGATCGATAGGCTTAGAAACTCCGCACTGTGAACAAACTTTAGATTCTAGAATAATTTTCATAGTAAAAATGGTCTGGACGGGGAATCTCGAAATCCCATGATCTCCGCCCCAAACGGAGTGCCTGAAACCTTTAGGCTACGCCCAGTTAAACTTTATGGTGCCAACTATCCGTTTTGATCGGATTTCTTTTCCTCTTCAGGGAAACGTAATAACCATATCTACGAAGTTGGCAAATCGTTGATACTAAATAAGTTGGTGGAGCCTGTCGGCTTTGCTCCGACCGCCTCTTCGGTGCAAGCGAAGTGCTCTCCTGAATGAGCTAAAGCCCCTAAAATTTAGGCAAACAAAATTCGTCTTGCTTCTGCCGTGCTGATAACCTCAGCGTTAAGTAACCGTTCGACACAAAAAGCTACGTCATGGCCAAACAAAGCTTTAAGTTGTTTAGCTAACTTATCTGTTAATTCCATATTTCCTCCTGTCCGTTTTCTGGACGAAAAATTTGGAGAGGGAGAAACTGAGTCCTCCCTCTCGCACCGTGTCTGAAACGTACGGTGGGACGCCTCGTGGCGCGGGGCCACTAAATACATTGTACTATCTTCTTGACCGGCTGTCAAGGGTAAAATGGGGTGTACGGGACGAATCGAACGTCCTTAAACAACAGAGTCACAGTCTGAGGCCGCACCAATTGGCTTCGCACACGTAAAATGGAGCCTCCACAGAGAGTTGCGCTCTGCTCTATAGTTTACAGGACTATTGCATCGCTGTCAATGCTTTGGAGGCGGTTAATCTTGTTGCATCGAAGTATTCTCGAAATACAAATACTTACGCCAAAGTGGATCATCTTCGCCCATCGCCCGAATCACATGACGGCTGGTGTGCATGTTGACAGGTTTGTATCTTTTTGAAAGCACCATTCCAGCCTCTTCAGGGGTACGGTTTGCTTTGAACAAATTACAAGGTTTGCAACACGCGGTTAAGTTGGACCAAGTTCCACGCCCGCCCCTAGATTGAGGTTGAATGTGGTCTAAAGTAAGATCTGATGACGAAAATCTCTTTACGCAGTAAGCACAGGTGTATTTATCCCGAAGGTAAATATTCTTACGAGTTAAAACCTGCAAACGGTGTGGAATGTATACGTGCCGAAGCAAACGGATTACCGAAGGTACTGGAATACCAGGACGCAGGTACTTATTTTTGTGCTCAGTAATCTCAACGGCGTTTTTAACCAGCAACTTGACTGCGTTCTTGACCGTAGTGATTTGGCTAGGCTCGTAGGCCACGTTAAGAACCAAGACCGGCGATGAAATTAAACTTGGCAACGAGCAATATCCTCCTCAAAATACGTGCTCTTAGTATAACATACTTCCCATTATGGAGCCAGCAGCCAGATTTAAACTGGCGTCTTTTCTTTACGAGAGAAAAATTCTATCAATTGAACTATGCTGACAAAACTACCACAAACTTCTAAAAGCCCCGAGTTTGGCTAGTCTAAGCATTTCTTTATGAAAAAGTTTTCCGTGTCCAGTACAAACTTTTGGATTTGGATGATTTCTAAGTTTTACATGACACATTTCGTGCAGCATGGTCTGAAGAGTATAGTTTTCAAATCTCTTTAGCTTAGGGTTTATAAGTATAACTTCTACTCCATCTGTATATGTAACAAACTCAGCCGCATGGTTTGAATCGTACGGCTTCCTCCACAGGACTCCTATTCTAGGGAGTCTACCCAAAAAATATTTTTTATTATACCTTAAATACTGATTACTTAGACCCACGCTGGTGGTAAGATCTAAATCCATTTTATCTCCTTGAAACTACCACAACCCAGAAAAAGCTCCAACCTTCGCTAGTCGTTTCATTTCTTTCTGAAAGTCAGGACCGTGATCATGACGGCTTTTGCGAAGTTTTAATTTCAAGTGGACAATTTCGTGAAAAAGTGTTAGCAGCACAGTACGCTTACCAACATCATATAGATTGGTATTAATTCGTATAGTGTGCTTTCTTTCGTACATTTTTCTGTACGTTCCTTTATCAGTTCCTCGAACTCTCTGAGCGAGTATATGTCTTTCGGGACTATAATCACCCATGACATTTTCAGGAAGTTCAGAAGACCAAAATACTCTACAATCTGTCGGAAGAGTATTTCTATAGTATCGAGAATTGATTACGTCGTAATAATGTTTAAGACTGTATCTAGCCAAACGTCCTCCTCGTTGCATCTTGGTTCCGGAGGTAGGATTGCAACCCACATTCACTGGTTCAAAGCCAGCTTTCCTGGCATCTTAGAAGACTCCGGAATAAACTATTCTTCGTTCTCTAAAACTCTTTCCAACTCAAGGTCATCCAAGTAGTGACCGAACTGCTTGATCGCTTCTTCGTCAACAACAAAACCTTCTTCGGCCAGGATAGCCTGTAAACGATCATCTTGGAAGTGCGATTTAATGCGGTCGGATGTGCTCATTGGAAATCCTTTCAGATGTGGATGCCTCTCAGAGATTCTAACTCCGATGACTGTCTTCAGAGGACAGCGTCCTAACAGTTGAACGAAGAGGCAATAAAATTGGCTGCTCAGAAGAGATTCTAACTCTTATTGGCGAAATTAACAGTTTCGAGTCTTCACATTTAGACGACCGAGCAACAGTTGATATTTACGTCAATTTCATTCCAAAATAGAATTAAATTGACGCATACATCAATAAATATTGGAACCAGCAGTGAGATTTGAACTCACATTTTTCTTCTTGAAGGGAAGGAGTCCTCGACCGTTAGACGATGCTGGCAAACTTAACTTATAGAGGCGTGACGACCTGCGACGGCGTAGGCTCTATCCCATCTTGATTCACCAGAAGCATTGAATCGGAGTCCGCAGGAACATGCTACTGAAGCTACATCATCTCCGACCCTCGAAAGAGTTATTCTGTGAAACAAGGAACGAACTAAAGTGCGTAAAAATTTTGGCATTGTTTTTCCTTTTAAAATGGCGGTTCCAACGAGGATCAAACTCGTGCAGCCCGTTAGACAGATGGGAATCATAATCACTAGATCATGGAACCTTAAAATGATGGAGCGATTATTGCGACCGCTCCGGCGCTTTGGCACGTTTATGCCCCGGATCTTACGCCGGAAGTAGCAACATCTTCTGTGTTGCCAAGAATAAAATGGAAGCCCCGCTGGGATTTGAACCCAGAGATCCTGCCTTATGAGAGCGGATGCCAACCTTGGTCGAGGCAACTAGTACGATAGTAACACAAAACTATTCAGTTGTCAATAAAAATCTGGTGGGTGCGCTCAGGATCGAACTGAGTATACCCTGTGAGCGCCTGTTTTACAGACAGGTGGACTTGCCTTCAGTCCATCGCACCCGTTTGTCCGTTTTCTGGACTATTTAAAATGGAGGAAGTGGAGGGATTCCAACCCCCAGTACGCTCTATTGAAACGTACGCCGGTTTTCAGGACCGGTGCAATATGCAGTTCTGCCACACTTCCTTATGGCCGAGAACGTTGGAGTCGAACCAACTAATCCTTTCGGATTTACAGTTTAGCAAACTGCTGCATTACCGTCCTGCCCGTTCTCGTAAATTGTGGTGCAGATGACAGGACTCAAACCAGTAAGCATCTTATTTTGAGTAAGATAGGTATTTCAATTCCCGTCACATCCGCGTTAATCTAATCCAATATACTCCGACAAAGCCTCGGCTGCCCAAACGTATGCAACTCTTAGTTTGTGGAATTCCTTATCGTTTATTTCCTTGAATGTTGAATAAGATCGAAAGGTATAGTCAAAACCTTCCTGTTCTACTCGCTGACGTACTGGTTCAAACTCGTCCTCAAAATCGTCGTCGCCGTACATAATTCCTCCTGAAGTGGTAGCCCTGGTCGGGAACGAACCGACACATTCACAGTTTCTAAGACTGTTCCCTCTGCGTTGGGGTACAGGGCTATAAAATTTTGGAACACGTGGACGGAATTGAACCGACAAATGCTGATTTTGCAGATCAGTGGCTAGCCTTTTGCCTTCACGTGCTTAAAAATTCTTTTAAAAATGGATCAAATCTTTTTGAATGCTCAATTCTGTGACAGTTAGAACACAAAAGTTGACACTTAGATATTTCTTTTGCTAGTAACTCCCAATTTGCATTCCACCTATTTCCGATAGCAAAATCTTTTTCACCGTTAATGTGGTGAAATTCTAAAGCTGCGGGATGATTTTTCCAGCCGCACTTAGTACAAGACCCTCCTGCAAACTTTATTGCTTTTAGCTTAGCTACTATTCTTCTCTCAGTAGACACGCATGTTCTACATTTTGTACCCTTATAGTATTTTTCTTTGCCACAAACCGAACAACTTCTATAAATAAGAGGTATACGTGGACGGATTCCTGTACGACGTTTTCTTACAATAGAACACTTAAAACAGTTTATACGACTTTTCGACGCCCACAATCTGCGGTTATCTACGACTATGTAGGATGGTATAATATCTCCACATTTTATACAGTATCTATTTTCTTTCATCTAGTTATCTTTTAAAGTGGATATGCCGACAAACTTGGAGCGGAAGACGAGACTCGAACTCGCATGGCTTGCGCCGCTAATTTGGAAGACTAGTTCCTTACCATTAGGATACTTCCGCAAATTTTGGTCCACCCTGCTGGACTCAAACCAACGTATCGCTCTAATCAGGAGCGCGTCCTAGTCGCTGGACGAAGGGTGGACGTCCTGTTTGGACCCTCGGATCAAGGGTATAGTCCGGAATGGATACCGGGCACATGCTCATGCTCTATCTGTTAAGCTGTATCGACTTGGTACCGGATGCAGGCTTTGCTCCCGCCACTTCAATCTTGTAAGGATTGCACTCTACTGAATGAGTTAATCCGGCATAAACTGGTAGCGACGCCGAGCTTCGAACTCGGAAGCATCTCATTTTAAAGGAGATAGGTATACCGATTCCCTTCACGCCGCCAAAACAAAGTCGTCCTTATTGTATATAAACCCGTTTTTCCGAACTTAGTTGCGGTTATATTCTTTTTAAGTGCAATTCGTACGGAGAACCTATAACCACGTTATTCCAAACATCTTCGGAAACAGAAAAAACATAACAGTTTGATCTAGAGGTCAAAATAAATTCTTTTTCTCTGTAGGACTCTCCAAACCTGTTACGCCGAATTTTGACTGTTTTTTCGTCAAATACTATTTTCTCGTTAGCCACCATGCAATTCCTATTTCTTTGAATCGGTATTTTTTTCTGTTTTCTGGATAGACCAAGTATTTGATTGAGCATCGAACTTATACGTCTCGTCCCATCCGTTATCCTTCTTGATTTGTTCAATCAAGGCTTGGGCTTCGCGGTCAAAGTTGTCGAGTACGGGTTTTACATTCGTGAAGTAGTCCTGCTGAACCTTGATATTAAACTGGTTCTGAACAGTGGTATACTGTGACCGGTTCAATTGCAGTTTTACTGTGGTGGTAGATTCCTTGGGAACCACCGTATTCACTGGCTGCGGTGCCTGAGCAAATGCAGATGCCGTTAGTAGCGCTAGAGTAAAAAGTGTTTTCATATTTCTCCTTGAAATTTATTGCCAGGTAAATACTGTTTCTTCTGATTCTGGGTAAACAGGATGTTTATCGAGAAAAGATTCTACAGCAGCATCTAACGTGTGTCCGCCGCCGTAACATGACTCGGGGGAGTTGTGTTTATATGCAATGGTCCACCACTCTGTACCGTTAAGTACGGGGATGGTCCCGCCCTGCCAAGCGTACCGCTTTACGGTAACCGTTATATGCTTGGCATTATCTCCCCATACGTTTAAAAGATTTTTCAACCTCGCATTTGTGGATGCCAGAACTTGTATATTCATATTTCCTTTTGAATAACCAACGCCCTTGACGGTGCGTCGATTACTATCTCTTTCATATTAAGGTACTTAGCGTATTCGTCAGCCTTTTCCTTGCTGTAGAATTCACCGACTTCTTTGTCTTTCTCTGCCTGCGTATCAACTACATAGTACTGAGCCACTCCGATATCAGTCGAGCTTATAAAGATCTGGACTTCATACCGGTCGTTCGGAGCCATGCGGATCTGGCGGAAAATATCCCGATCTCTGAACATCAAGGCTTCCTGGTTCTCTTTAGTCTTCAACACCAAAGGACATGGATGCCCCGTATAATAATCAACCTTAAAAGGTGTAAGTGCTTCAGTTTCATCCCAATACAAAATTTTGTGACCACGTTTAAAATCATCCACATCAAAATCAGGAAGAGCCCGGAATTCTTCGTACGTCATCTGCGCCAATCAACTCGTATATTTGAATTTCATATTAACCTGGTAAAGGCCCCTGCGTCAAGCAGTCTCTTTCTTTCTTTTCGCCACAGAGGACCATGATACTGTTTTTCCTTGTTGCCTATCCCAACGTGCGCCATTTCATGAAGTACTAGTATATTAACATACCTAGGGAGATTTCGCAAACTCCTGTCGACAATAATTTCAACAGCTTGTCCATCCATAAACATGGTTACCGCCGCAATCTTTTTGTCACGGATCAAACCAAATCTCACTGGCAGTTTTGGCGGCAAAGTGTCGTGGAAGTACTCTCTGTTGTACCCAACGTATTGACGCCGTAACCACTTGTCAGTCAGCATTTACCATGAACTCTTTTCCAGTACTCGTAGGGAACCAACATCAGTCCGGTTTCGTAACCCAAACCTTCGATATGCCTTCTGGTCTCGGGGTGCAATTTAATCTCATCGCGGTGAGAGTAGTACCATTCAGTTACATCACCCAACTTACCCTGCTGCCTTGCGGTGGCGGACCAGTCAGCCAACATCTCGTTTGAGTATTCTGGCGGCATATAGTGCGCTGTCTCTCCATCATACCAGAATTCCCAATGGTGTGGCGTGTGAGAATTATGGAACTCAATCGATGAGTTCCAATTTAGTTTATCTAAGTCGTGTACAATCAGTTGTTTAGCTGATACATGGAGTTTTCTGCCTTGAATCAGGAGGTAGTATTTGTGCTTGATGATTTGCCACAAGTATTTAATCATCCATCGTTCTCGTTCAACGGTTTATAGACTGTCGCTTCTGATCCTTCGGCTTTGGCGATAACATATCTTAAAAATACTATAGCCGCTTCGCACGCGGGCACAAACCCTAAAGATCGACACTCTTCGACCGTTTCCATTCGGTCTAATGCTGCCTTTAGGGCTTCAAGCATCTCAGGTGCAGCAGAAATCAAGTGACAATGGTTGGGATCTTCTGGCTGACAGATACTCGTGAACCCTTGAAGCGCGTCACCAGGTACATCGTATTTTACCACGTATCGCGGTTCAAAATGTCTATCTACTACGTTCCAAACTTCATTCATCGGTTTTTCTTGCGACGATTTGCTTGCCATTGTTTCTCTCCCTGTACTTTGTTCTCAAAAACGATTCAGTCAAATAGGTTACTACCCGCTCCTCGTGGCCGTCATTGCAATCTGGGCTTATCTCCGATAACAGCGCATGGCACATCTCGTGAACCACAACCGCCTCTGTTCGTTCATCTGATAAGTCTTCAGCGACAAAGATACCAAGGTAAAAAGATAGTACAGCAGTCATGTGCTGCCAGTCTGCTTGGCACTTCGCTAAGGCAAATGGCGCATCCGGGCAGGGAACGTAAGTGTAGTCTACGCTAAGTTCTGCCCACGAGTCAAGCCCCATCACCGGAGCCCAGTAGTTTACGTATTGACCAATTAATTTGCGGTAGTGTTTAAGTCTTTTAGTATGTTCGCTTATCAACGAGAGCCCTTTACAGTTCATCTATAGTTTGCATCAATCTTTTTGTAAGCATATAAGCTAATTCGTGAACTGCTCGCGCAGCCGAAGAACTAGGTAGATAAGAAAGACACGCATACCGTTGATTATTTTTATAATGGACATAATCTGCGTATTCTCCCAACGAGTTCAAGTCTAAACCGCAGATAGGGCATAATGTTTCACGTGGAACGTTCATACTAAACTCTTTATCGTCCTTTTCTGCAAATGTTCGTCTACTGCAATTTTGATTATCTGAATCGCTCTGCGTTTGCCCATACCTAGCTGTTTTCGAAACTCATTTAAAGTAGGAATCGGAGCAGTCAGTTGTGCTGGTTTTTGTTTAGGCATAGTAACACTTCAAAAGGAGGTTCTTCCGTTCCTTTACGTCCCGATATACTGAGCAGCATAATTCTCCGAACACTTCATCTCTTATAGGACGATCCTCAAATCCAAGATCTTTTCCAGTAATCTCGATTAAAGGGTAATCATATCCCTCTTCGGCGTCCATGTGGCATGATCCGCAGCAACCGCCGGTATAGAGTCCGAGTTCATTTAAATTCCAACAAGTTATGCGCATCAAAAATTCCTTTTACAATTATCGCACCGTTTACTCGTCCCGAAAGGTACCAAAGGGGTTCGGCATGCCGGGCACCTCGGAGACGACACAATTAATACTCTGGCCTTTTCTGGAAGCGATTCTTTGACCTGCTCGGTTCGGTCTACTTCGGGTTCTGGTTTTTCAACGACTCTTTTAATGGCTTTAGGTTTCGCAGGTTCTTTGGGTTTGGATGGTTGCTTATTCCAGTTCTTTTTCTTACACCCGGCGCATCGATCTGGTGGTTCAGAGTTGTCCTTCCACCAGCGATGACCGCACATTTCAAAATCACATTTCCAGACCTTCTCCGTTTCAAAACTCATATAAACATTATACCCTAAGAACCGGAATTTGTCAACGATTTATTTCTCATCCAAGCTGCAATCTTTTCGTGGTCTTCCGCCGTACCATAACTCTTGATAGCATTGGCTTTCCAAGAAATAATGTGAACATTTCCAGGAACGTAACCTAAGCGAGGAACAAGTCTATCTAAGGAAGGTGTATTGTGCGTAGTTATTTTATCTGTAAAAATCAAAGGTATGCCCAGTATAGGACAAACCGCCGGAATATTCAACTGAAGTGGATCTAAGTCAAAAGGAATGTTATTCATGCGGGCACGCTTATTGGCGTGTTTAACGAGATTTTTAAGTTTTCGACGTATTCTAATTTGTTCTCTGTTGCCTTCGTACCAAACGGTATAACACGACCTACACATGCCTAATAAATCTATAAAATTTTTATGCGTGTAGTCCTGGCTGCCTTTCTCTGTAAAGCAAACCGAACATCGCTTGGCTGCTTTTGTTCTTCTTACCACGCTAGGCGTAGCTTTAACGTATTCTTTGTTTTTACGGATTTTCAAATCAGTTCTTTGTTTTGAGTCGAGAAAGGCATACCGTCTTTTTCTGGTCGCATCTTGCTTAGCATATGTATATTGTATCATAACTTTTAGTGATAGTCAACACTAAAAGTGATACAAATAGGTCACTTTTAGAAACAGCGATTTTACTATGCAAACTAGTTCCGACGCCAGGAGCCTTCGGGGGCTTCCACTCCCCGGCACCTCGACCCTTTAAGAGACTCCTTTTCCGGACAAAACCATACTACCAATGATATCAATGAGATACGCACACGGCAGTCATGTGATTAGCTGCACTACCTCGGAGATATACCGACACTGATTCACCCATTTACTGATACGTTTTGCAGTTCCTTGCGAAAACTTGCGCGATGTTGTTTATTTTCAGCGTGGTGTATAGTCTACGCAAGTGCGCCGACGATGTAATTTTTACACACCGTGTAATTTTTACATAGTTTGGAAAATCCATATTCCTATATGAGAATACATCTGTCCTGTTCCCTTTGTTATCAATAACTTAGCTGCCGGTCAGTAGCCCTGTTTGTTCCTGTCTACGACCTGTACCACATCACCGATTGACTCGCTATCCAATCTTGACTGCGTTCTTTGTTGTCTTATACTCTATCTATGTAGTCTAGGCCTGTTGAGCGGTCAAGTGGTTATTAACGGTCTGTGATTCATTCTATATCCGTCCAAATTGTCCGGAAAATGGACAATACATATCGATTAGTAGCGAGTTAACCCTATACAAACCATCATCTTACAAAAATCTTTGCCTCTAATGCACTTTTCTATTGACAACCATTCATATTGACTGCTTTAATTGCGAACCATAGGAGATACGATCATGTTTGAAACAGGCGGAACATTTGAATGCGTGTTATGCGGAGAAACTTTTACTAAACAAATCCCATGTTGCTGTGATGAAGGGCTTTTCGATGATGGATCACATACTGATGGCGTTTGCACTCGCTGCTGTGAGCATCCTAAAGTTCCGCGTGGAGACTACTAAAGAATGGATTGCGACTACTAGTCCGAAACAGGCAAAATCCTGTCCAAGCGTTATGCGCAAGAATGTTGTTTGCACATGCTTTGACTACTAAATTCAACTAATCATAGGAGATTTGATATGTACACAACAACAGAATGTTGCCCATCTTGTAAAGATCACCACCCAGTCGAGCAAGGCATCACAATCTACACGCGTTCGTTCGAGTGCCCTTGTGGTGCGACGTGGG
>Ga0137418_10004108_pt1 | contig 13365 bp, 11 predicted proteins | sample CZODoug3_1_2_16f_FD_122242 | JGI IMG/M metagenome (GOLD analysis project Ga0137418, IMG submission 122242) | Vadose zone soil fungal communities from Angelo Coast Range Reserve, California, USA - CZODoug3_1_2_16fungal (Hybrid Assembly) | ecosystem: Environmental > Terrestrial > Soil > Vadose...
GGGTTTGGCTTTAGCAAACAAAAGGCGCTTTCTTCGGCCGAGAAGTACGTCCAGCAGGGCAAGCTGCAGAATGCCATCGCGGAGTACGAAAAGATTCTCAAAGCCGACCCGCGGGACTTGACCGTCCTGAATACCATTGGAGATCTCTATGCGCGCATTGGCGACAATGCTCGCGCGATTGAATACTTCAAACAGGTGGGCGACGCTTACGCCTCGGACGGTTTCACTGTCAAAGCCATCGCTGTTTATAAGAAGATTTCGAAGCTACAGCCTTCGCTGGATGGCACGCTTAAGCTGGCGGAATTGTTTACGCAACAAGGGCTGTTTAATGATGCGCGGGCTCAGTATTTGCAGGTCGCCGAGGAATTTCTCCGGTCCGGCGAATTGGATAAAGCTATCCGCATTTTCCAGAAGACTCTGGAAATGGATCCCGAAAACGTAGCCATGAAGCTGCGCCTGGCGGAAGTGTATCTCCGCTTGGGCAAGAAGGCCGACGCTTCCAAGATTTATGGCGAGGCCTCGCAAACGCTGCGCGAAAACGGGCAGCTCGATGCCGCCGATGAAGTTCTCCAGAAAATGCAGGCCATCGATCCTTCCAACAGTTCCATTCTACTCTTGCGCGGGCACAATGCCGCCGAAGCGGGGGAATTCAAGGATGCGATTCAACTTCTGGAAAAAGTGGCGGATCTCGACCAGCACCTCGAGGGATCACAGGACCTGCTGAAGTGCTATCTGCAGGAAAAGCGGCTGCCGGAAGCCGGTGCGCTAGCCAACAAGCTCCTTGCCGTGCACCAAGATAAACAGCCGCTCGCCGACTACGCCGACGCGCTGATGAGCAGTGGCAACCATGCAGAGGCTCTGCGGGTGTTCCAGCAACATGCCGATACGCTTCTGTCTTCCGATTCGGCGAAAGTTTTGGAGAGTCTGCACGCCATTATTGGGCATGTTCGGGATGACCGCGGGGCTTTGGAGACGATTCTTGGGCTCCTGCAAAAGGCTGGCGATACGACGCACACCAGCGAGATTCTGGAGTTACTGGCCCATGCCAGCGTACAGCAGGATGACTTGACGAAAGCGCGCGATCTGTACTTGCAGTTAGCGACGATGGAACCGCAGAACGCCCTCCACGCTCGCAACTATCAGCAAGTGGTGGCCAAAATCGGAGCAACTGGAGGTTCGGGGCAGATTACTTCCGAAGAAGGCGCTCTGATGGTGGATGAGCTCGAAGCGATTGCGCCGTTCATCGATCAGCACTATGCGGAAGAGGTTATTGCGGCGGCGCGTGCTGCTCTAACTGATGCCGAGCTCTTCGTTTCTTACAACATGCCGGAGAAAGCATTGGGACCGCTGGCGGCCGCGCTTCCGGCAGCGCCGCGCCACATCAAGCTCAATCAGCGTTTGGCATCGCTTTACACCCGCACCGGCCTCTTTGCGGACGCTGCTCTCTGTTGCCGCACATTGGAGGGGGTTTACGGTGAGGCTGGGTTTGGCGAGGAAAGCGCTCGCTACGGGGAATTGGCTGCGAAATATGAGGATCGCGGAGCTCTGGCCGCCAAAGCGGCGGCGGTCGACAGTCCGGCCGAACGGACAAATGCTCCTCTGGCGTTCGCCGCATCTGCAAATGCCAGTTCTTTCGCGGAATTTGCGGTGGTCGCGCCGGAAATCGAAGGATACCCGGATGAGCACGGCGAGGAAGAAGCGGCTCGTCATACGGCTCCTTCGTTAGCAGCAGGCGCGGCAGGTACGGGAGAGAGCGGCGAGGAAATCGATCTATCCGAGGAGTGGGAAGACTCGGCCACGGAAGTGAGCGGTGATGTCTACGCGGACACCGGCCACGAGCCGGTCGTTCAAACTGCTGCGGAAGACTCGGTGGCGGCGACGGTTGCCGAGATTCACTTTTATTTGCAGTACGGTATGGTCCAGCAGGCTCAGGCTGGCCTGGTCAAGCTCGAAGGCTTGACCGACGACCGCGCCGTGCTGGACGCTTTGCGGATTGAAGTAGCGCACAAATCGCCGCAAGCTGTTGCGGCACAGCCTGAGGTTTCAGAGGGCGAGGAAGTCACCTCGGACGCGCTCAGGGTGGACGGTCCCGACGAAGAGATTGTTCAGTTGGACGCCTCGACGCCAGCGGATGAGATCGAGGCCACACCCGCACCGACTCCGGAGAGCGCAGCGTCTGGGCGTGCGATCAGCAAGTTGAATGACTTTGTCGCCGATCTTGAGGCGGAGCTGCCTGAAGACTTTATGGCACCGGCGACGCCGGCGATCCCGCCAGCTCACGTTATCGCGCCGCCGGCAGCACCTGCTCGGCAGAGTGCCCCCCTTTCCGCCACTCAAATGCCGCAGATGAGTGCAGCCGCAGCCAAACCAGCGTTCGAAAAGCTTCCCGTTGTGGCCGCGGGTGCGGCACCTCAAGCCCCCTTTCCGTTGGTCGCACCAACGGTAAGGGTCCCGACAGGAGTTGCGGAAGCGGGAGCCGACCTGAATGACATGTTCGATGAGTTACGCGCCGGACTCGAAGATGAGACCGCGCCCACGCATGAAGACCCGGAGGATCACTATAACTTGGGTGTGGCTTTCCGGGAGATGGGACTCATCGATGAAGCGATCGGCGAGTTGCAAAAGGTTTGTCAGTCCATCGACCGCGGCGCGCCTTTTAAGTACACGATGCAGGCCTATACATGGTTGGCGCAGTGCTTCTTGGATAAAGGCGTTCCGGAAGCCTCGATCCGTTGGTATGAAAAAGCACTCAAACTGCCCAATCTTGAGGAAGAAGGCCGTACGGCTCTCCACTATGAATTGGCCAGCGCCTATGAGGCTGCGCAAAACAAACGCGCGGCACTGGCCCACTTTATGGAGGTTTACGGTGCCAACATTGATTACCGCGATGTTGGCGAGCGGATTCACGCTCTGAAGTCGTAGAATCTCCAGATGGCTTTTTTAGACGTACCGGAGTCTTTCTTCCCGGACCGCCGGATCTCTGGGAGGAGTCCGGCGTGACGATCGATCCTGAGACTCCGAATCATAGTTCGTACTCAAGCAGCGGCCTGCTGTCGGAGGACTCCAAAACGGTGACGCGGAAGCACGCTTCCACCGCGGAGATCTGGGCCCGGCGCATGTTTCTGGTCACATTTGTGCTGCTGTGTACTCTGCTGGGCGTATTCCTGATTGTCCTTCCTTGGCGCCCGGAATGGGTCGACAATCCGTTATTTTCCGGATATCCCTGGGTCCGTTCCCTCTTTGCCAACCCATTTTTTCGGGGTACTTGCTCAGGATTCGGGGTGCTGGACTTGTGGATCGCTATTTCGGAGACTGCGCACTATCACGAAGACGTGTGAACCAGGACCCGCCCATGAGCGATGAAATCCTCAAGCCCGCGCCGCTCGCCTACCTGAACGAGGCATTCGTGAACGGCCCAGACGGCCGAATTTTACGAATTCTTTCGGAATATCAGGAGCCACTTACACGGTTCCGTCGCGAACAGATTCAAGACACGGTTGTGTTCTTTGGCTCGGCCCGTCTGCAAAGCCCGGACAACGCCAGCGCAAAGCTCCGAGAAATCCATGCCGGACTGCCCGGCACCGAGCGAGCTCAAGACGCCGCGGCGAAACAAGCCCAGGCCGCAGTCGATATGTCTCGCTACTATGCAGAAGCTCGCGAGTTAGCCAGGATGCTTACGGAATGGTCGGCACACATTCCGGCGCGCCGTCACCGTTTCGTTGTCACGACTGGTGGCGGACCCGGAATCATGGAAGCGGCCAATCGCGGGGCGCGTGATGCCAACGGCAAAACCATTGGCCTCAATATTCGCCTGCCGATGGAACAATTTCCCAATCCCTACATCACTCCGGCGCTCAATTTCGAGTTTCACTATTTTTTCATGCGAAAGTTTTGGTTCGCGTACCTGGCGAAGGCGCTAGTCGTTTTCCCCGGCGGCTTTGGGACGCTGGATGAACTTTTTGAGATTCTCACTTTGGGGCAGACAGAAAAGCTTGCCAAGAAGATGGTGGTCGTCATCTATGGCAAGGAGTATTGGAGCCGCGTGCTCAACCTGCAAGCCATGGTGGATAGCGGAACCATTCATGTCCAAGACCTGAATCTGTTTCAGGTGGTCGACTCCCCGAAAGAGGCTTTTGAGTTCCTGCGGGATGGCCTCACCAAATACCACTTGGTCCCGAAGCCCAAAGCGGAGCAACTGCCTGAGATTGCAAAAACCCGGCTTTAGATCTTGGGACGCGGGGGCCGCTCTGGCCGAAAAGCGAAAAATATCAGTCGCAATGGTCCTTTACTACATCACGGAGCGGAGCGCTTTTCTTGGAGACGAGGCAAATCGGCGCCGCCAACTGATCGCAAAGATTGCTGAGGCGGCTGGGGCGGGCATTGATTGCATTCAGCTACGTGAGAGGGACCTAGCCGCCGGAGAGTTGGACTCTCTAGGCTGGGAAGCGGTGCATGCTGTCCGCGAAGCGAACCCAAGGACCAAGCTCCTTGTCAATTCCCGCACGGACGTGGCCCTCTCAATCGGAGCCGACGGCGTCCACCTACGCGGTGACGACATTCGCCCGCAAGAGGTGACAGCGGTCCGCCACAAGGCAACGCGAAATTCTGGACTTCAAACTCGAGAGTGGCTCAGCGCGGTCTCTTGCCACTCCATCGAGGATGTCCGGCGCGCGGAAGCGGAAGGAGGGAGCTTCGCGGTGCTGGGGCCGATTTTCGGCAAGCACGCGGCCTCGACAGTTCACGCCCTAGGGCTTGAGCCGCTTGAGGTTGCCTGCCGTGGAAAACTGCCTGTCCTCGCGTTGGGCGGCGTTACATTGGAAAATGCTGGCGCGTGTATGGCTGCCGGAGCCGCGGGGATTGCTGCTATTCGATTGTTCCAGAACAGCCCTACGGAAGAAGTGATTCGCGAGCTCCGCTCCCTCTAGGAAGCGGGCGGAGGGCTACTTGCCATCGACCGCAGGCTTCACCAGCCAGCGCAGCACCATGTTGACCACGCTCAAGACGATTGCGCCGAGGAAGGCCGCGAGGAACCCATGGACTTCAAAGCCCGGCACAAACGCCGCGGCCACTTCCAGCATCAGGGCGTTGATGAACAGCCAGAACAGGCCGAGAGTCAGCACCGTCAGGGGGAACGTGACTGCCTTTAATAGCAGCCCAAGCGTCGCGTTCACAAACCCAATCACGAGCGCAGCTACCAGGGCGGTGGTAAAGGTACGAACGTGAACACCAGAAACGATGTAGGGCAGAAACCATACGGCAAGCGCACTCAACACCCAGTTCACAATCATTCGCATCGGAGGGCCTCGGGCTGCGGGACGAGGGAGTTGGCCGCAGCAGCGTTGATGATAAACCCGGAAGCTGCCTAGCCGGTAACAACAGGGTTTTCGGGTTGCTGGATGGTCGGTGGCAGTGATTCGAACACTTCTTCTGCCCGATCCAGCGCTTCCTGCACGTTGTCGCAGAAGTTCTCCCGCCCAATGATGTCTTCGAACTCGGCCTGGTGAATCAACTGCTTCGGCTGCTCCCGCGCTCCACAAAGGATCAGTGTGCGCTTGGTCGCGTGCAGGTGTTGGGCGAGTTCCTCCAAGGCGAACAGGCCGGTGGCATCGATTGCGGTCATGTTCCTTAGTCGCAAGACAACCACCGGAGGGAGGTTGTGGAGGTTCTCGGTGACCGCGGAGATCTTGTCGGTAGCGCCAAAAAGGAACGGCCCGTGAATCCGGAAGATCGTGACGTAGTAGGGGATGTCCTTGTCTTGCAAGATGTGGACACGGCCGTCTTCGACATAGTCGTCGGTGACCTGTGCGACGGTTGTGGTGTTCGCCACGCGGGCGATGAATAGCAGTGCCGCGAGGATCATCCCGGCTTCGACCGCGACCGTCAAATCGGCAAACACGGTCAGTGCAAACGTGACCAACCACACGCTGATATCAGTGCGGGTCAGGCGCAGTAACTGCGGAATCTCGCGCCATTCACCCATGTTGTAGGCGACCATCATAAGAATTCCCGCCAAAACGGCCATCGGAATGTAACTGGCTAAGGGCGCTGCGAACAACAGTACACACACCAACGTCAAGGCATGGATTATTCCCGCTACGGGTGTCTGCGCTCCGGCGCGAATATTCGTAGCCGTACGTGCAATCGCACCGGTGGCGGGAAGGCCGCCAAACAGGGGTGAGGCAATATTAGCGACACCCTGCGCAATCAATTCCACATTCGGATTGTGCCGGTCATTGCTCATACGGTCCGCCACGACCGCCGACATGAGCGACTCGATGGCTCCTAGCATTGCCACGGTCAGCGCAGGGCCCAGGAGTCCGTGAATCAATTCGGGACGGAGGCGGGGCAATTCCAAATGGGGCAAACCGCCTGGAATTCCGTGGAATCTGGTCCCGATAGTTTCGACCGGTAACTTCAGGAAATAAACGGCTGCCGTGGCACCTACCAGCACTACAATCGGCCCGGGAATTCGATTGGAAAACAGGCGGCAGAGAATGAGGATAACCAAGGTCAACGAGGCGAGTACCATCGCTTCGTAGTTCAGCGTCCTAAAGTGGGAAGCGAATGATTCAATGCGGAGCAAGAACTCGCCGGGCACATTTTCGATCCGTAAGCCAAAAAAGTCCTTCAACTGCGTACTGGCAATCAAAACTGCGATCCCGTTTGTGAAGCCAATGACGATGGGGCGTGGGATAAACTTCACCGCCGTCCCCATGCCGGTCGCGCCCAAAATGACTAGTAAGAAGCCCGCCATCATGGTGCAGAGAAATAGTCCTTCGACTCCGTGCTGGGCAATGATCCCAGCCACCACCACAACGAAAGCGCCCGTCGGCCCGCCAATCTGGGTGCGCGATCCGCCAAGCAATGAGATTAGAAAACCGGTTACAACTGCGCAGTAGATCCCCGCCTGCGGTGTGAGGCCCGAGGCAATGGCAAACGCCATGGCCAGCGGCAACGCCACCAGACCCACGGTGACTCCCGCTACCAGGTCCCTTAGGAATTTTTGTGGGGTGTAACCGCGAAGGCTGAGAATCGACTTCGGCAGCCAGCGTTCCTCGAAAGCACGATCCATGCCTAACTATTATGCGCCCCGGAACGGCGGACGGCGATGACGAACGGTATCCGCCCAAGCGCCGATCCAGTTGCCCCCGATTGGCTGCCGTCGACGCTCGGTCGCCATAGGGGAACTCTATCTGAGCTCGCGCGTCTTCCGAACACGGAATACATTCCTGACTATTCAGCTACGGTAAAGTTGGTATTGACATCCACAGGACGAGGATTCGACAATCGGCGCATTCGACCTCTGGCGCGTCCGCGCCCTTAAAAGCGAACAGGGGACCCATTGCCGCGTCGTTCACAGCCAGCAGCACTTAAGGAGAACACTCCATGAAGACACGTTTGTTTCACTTCAGTTTACTCTCGGCGATTGCGGTCATGGCGTGTGTGCCGGTGACTAGCGCCGCCTTCGCACAAGACATCAACGCCGTACCCAAAGTCCAAAACGCCAGGGGGACATATACGGTTCTGCCCGCCAAGCTGCGTTCCGACCTGGCATTTGCCCCGCTGGTGGCGCTGCCCACTTGGAATGGTTCGTTCACCTACCAGGGGACGAACTATGGCTACAACATGGTGGGATCGGCGCCTTCCACCAACACTTCCACCACCGTCGCTGCGGTCATCATCCCTGTCAAAATTGTGATCACTGCGCGCAACGGCACGAAAACGACGTACGACCCTTCGCACATACTATCCAACGGGAACACGGTCACCACCAACACGGTCCAGTCGCCCATTTTCGACTCGACAACAACCTACGTGCAAGGGGGTGTGAACGTTGGCACGACTCAGTACATCGATGCCTATCAGCGTGCGAACTTCTGGGGTACGGTGCAGACCAATCCCAACTCGCATCTGTTACTCGGTGGCCCCACTGTCGCTGCGGAGGAGACGTTGAGCCCGTCGCGCAGCTTTGGCAAGACGGGGTCCGTGTTTGGCTTCACAGCCGGACTCGTAGACATCAACTGGTTTGACGCCCAGCTTCCACGCATCATGTCCAAACTCGGCATTCAGCCCAACCAACTACCGATTTTCCTTACTTATGACGTCTACCTGACTCAGGGTGGAGGCTGCTGTATCGGGGGCTACCACAGCTCTGAAGGCAGCATTAGCAATCCGCAGGCATATTCCCATGCCACTTACGTCGACCACGTAGGCGCCTTCGCGCAGGACGTCTCAGCACTCTCGCACGAAGTTGGCGAATGGGCCGACGATCCGCTCGTGGTCAATGTGAACGGCAACAACACTCCCTGCGGAATTCTGGAAAATGGGGACCCGCTGGAAAATAATCCCAATTACGGAGCGTTCCACTACGTCCTCCACGGCTTTACCTACAACTTGCAGGATCTTGTAACGCTTCCCTATTTCGGGGCGCCTGCCAGCACCTCAGTCAAGGGGTTCAAGACGTTCCAGGGGCAGTCCCTGACTGTCTGCCAGAACGGCTCGTAGGATCACGAACATCTCGGAATGCTGGGCCTGCTCCTCCGAGAGCGGGCCTTTTTGCTCCTAGCTCTCTTCTCTCTCAAAAATCTCTGCTAATCCGTCCGGTGAACAAACAGATTGGGCGAAGGGATGGCATGCTATCCCTTACCGCTGCGCCTAGGGGCTTTCTGACTGGAAGAGGCAAAATGTGCCGTAAAATGCCGCAGGAACGGCGCTTGCCGGGCAATCCGATGCCCCGGTATTTGTTCGCGATGCTTCCATATTTCGTCGAGCACTTCAATCACGTATTCAAAGTGACTTTGCGTGTAGACCCGACGGGGGAAAGCCAGCCGCACCAGTTCTCTTGGAGCCGGGATCTCGTTGCCGGTCGCAGCGTCCATCCTTCCAAACATCACGCTGCCGAGTTCCACTGCGCGAATGCCACCTTCGAGGTAGAGGGCGTTTACCAATCCAATTCCAGGATAGTCCCTAGCGTGCAGGTGGGAACAGAATCCTGCGGCGTCGAGAAACACTGCGTGCCCGCCTGCGGGCCTCACAATCGGAATACCACGCTTTATCAGACGTGACGCCATGTACTCGACGGTTGCATGGCGATAGTGCTGATAGTCGTATTCCAGCGCTTCCTTCAATCCGACGGCGATCACTTCCAGATCGCGCCCCGCCAACCCGCCATAGGTCGGAAATCCTTCGGTCAGAATCAGAAGATTGCGAAAGTCCTCTGCCCAAACATCGCTGTTACAGGCAAAGAACCCGCCGATATTGGCCAACCCGTCTTTCTTCGCACTCATTACAGCGGCGTCCGCCAGCGCAAACATCTCCTGTGCAATCTGCGTGAGAGACTTGCCGCCATATCCTGGTTCAAACTCTTTGATGAAATATGCGTTTTCAGCAAAACGGCAGCAATCAATCACCAGCGGTATCCCGTGTTTGTTGAGAATTTTCTTCACTGCCCCGATGTTGGCCATGGAAACCGGCTGACCCCCGCCCGTATTATTCGTGACAGTGATCATGCAAAACGGAATTCGCTTCGCTACTCGGGCCTTGATCAAGAGTTCGAGTTTCGCCGTATCGAGATTACCTTTGAACGGCTTGTCCAGATAGAGATCCTTCCCTTGGTCGGTCAGCAGATCTTCGGCCTGTGCACCGACATACTCAATATTTGCGCGGGTTGTATCGAAATGGCTGTTATTCGGAACAATATCGCCGGGCTTCAGTCGCGTGGCTGACAGAATTCGCTCCGCCGCGCGTCCCTGATGGGTCGGGAAAATATGCTTCAATCCGGTAATTTCCCGGACGGTATCTTCAAAATGATGCCAGGAGATGCTCCCCGCGTAACTCTCGTCGCCCATCATCAACGCAGCCCATTGCCGCGATGACATGGCGCCTGTCCCGCTATCGGTCAGCAGATCAATCGTGATGTCTTCCGCATTCAGCAGGAAAACGTTGTGGTTCGCGGAGGCCAGTCGCGACATGCGTAGCTTGCGGGTGGTGATGGGCAGCGCCTCCGTCATCTTGATACGGAAGGGCTCGATGATGGTTCGCATGTTCCTAGCTCGCTTTGCGGAAGGTGAGGTTGATGCGATGTGCACCGGTCAGGGGATGCTGTGCAGCCTTAAGCGCCAACACGCCATGGTATCGCAACCGGGCGGGGCCTCCCCAAACGACTACGTCGCCGTGGAAGAGCTGCATGCGCTTCGCTTTGTCCGACCGCTTCAAACCACCGAAAAGGAATACGGCAGGCACGCCCAGAGACACCGAGACAATCGGCTGGCCAAAATCCGGTTCGTCTTTGTCCTGGTGGAGTGACATCTTCGCGCCCGGTTCGTAACGATTCATAAGGCATGCATCTGGCTCGAACTTCGGAAAGCCGGCTGCCGACGCGGCTTTTGAGGCCAAAGCCGACAAGATCGAGGGCATTGCCGGCCAAGGCGATCCGCTATCTGGATCGAGGGCGTCGTAACGATAGCCCTTCCGATCGGTCACCCAGCCGAGCGGGCCACAATTCGTCATTGCGACGGACATCCGAAAGCCACCGGGTGTAACCATGTGACGGAACGGAGCACGCGTTTCGATCTCGCGCAAAACGGAGAGGATGGCTGTTTCTTCGGATGCGACGAATCCTCGCAGGAGTCTTGCCCCCGGCCCGAGATCCTCATCGGGAAGTTCTTCGCTATTGGCAAAGAGATTGCCCGCTATTAGATCGACATCACTGTGCATCGTGAAAGATGATACCAACTGTGTGCCGCTGACCTGAGCGAATGCGGCTAACCCCATGCCGGAGGTTCACTCGATACATGCCACGACTTCCCTGCACAGGACGGTGATGTACGGCGAACACCACGCCGTCTCCCTGACGAAGGTGCACTACCATCGGGCGGGACTGCATTCTTGGCCTCTGCTCCGTCATGACGAACTCGCCGCCAGTAAAATCCCGCCCGGGCTCTGACAAAAGAATGGCAAGTTGGAGGGGGAACACATGCTCGCCATAAAGATCCTGATGCAAGCAGTTGTAATCGTCAGTCGCGTACCGCAACAAGAGGGGCGTGGGCCGTGTTTGTCCCGCGTCGCGACATCGGGATAGAAACTCTGCGTGGGACTCCGGGTACCGTGTCGCCATGGCCATCGCGCCATTCCAGCGGTTGGCAATGGGGACCAGCCGCGGGTATGTCCGTGTCCGAAGCCTTTCGATCAAATCTGGCAGGGGATAGTCAAAGTACTTGTACTCGCCGCGTCCGAATCCGTGTCGTGCCATTACTACGCGACTGCGGAAGAGTTCCTCGCGACCATATAATTCCGCGAGCTCTGCGCACTCGTCGGATGAGAGGAAGCCTTCGAGGACGCTGTTTCCTTGGGAATCCAACTCCTGCGATACGCGATCCCAATCGGTTGCGTTTACCCGCTCCAAAGGGGAAGGGATGGGCGAATTTGCATCGGTCCGTGATGGCATGAACTCACTCTAGCAAGTGAGCCGGCGCGTGCCACTCCAATTCTTGCTTTCAAATTCACGGAGTCGCAAACTAGGGTTAACCTCCAGCAATTGCTCCAATGATTAAGAGTGGTTCGGCTCCAGTCGCGACAGCTTCCGGCAGCGGCGCGTCTGGAGATTCGTGCGACCAATCTTCCGCACAAGCGAAAAACCGTAAAAAGGGGCGCCTTCGATAGGTCGCGTGGTCGCGAATTGTACCTCGCAAAACGGGATAGCGAGCCTCAAGACAGTCCAGGACCGAGCGCTGGGTGACGGGGCCTGTCACTTCCAGTTGCACCTCGCCGCGAACTTGGGCCAGGGTCCGCAGATGGGCGGGGAGTTCCACCCGAATCATGAGACGTCCCTCATGGCAGCGTCTGTACCTCCACCGACACGACCGCCGGAAGATCCCGCACAATTGGGGCCCAGTTATTTCCCGCATCCGCGGAAGCGTAGACCTGTCCACCAGTTGTTCCGAAATAGACTCCACACGAATCGAGAGAGTCTACGGCCATGGCGTCGCGCAATACGTTTACATAACAGTCGCTCTGCGGTAAGCCCTTCGTCAGCGCCTCCCATTCGTTGCCGCCGCTGCGGCTGCGGTAAACCCTTAGCTTCCCATCGGGAGGGTAGTGCTCGGAGTCGCTTTTGATCGGTACCACGTAAATCGTCTCGGGCTCGTGCGCGTGCACATCGATCACGAAACCGAAATCGGTTGGCAAGTTGCCGCTCACCTCATGCCACGAATCCCCGGCGTCATTACTGCGCATCACGTCCCAATGTTTCTGCATGAACAAGGTTCCCGGACGCGCCTTATGCATCGCCACGTGATGCACGCAGTGCCCCACCTCCGCCGTTGGATCAGGGATGTACTGGGACCGCAATCCTTGATTGATCGGTTTCCAGGAAATGCCCGCATCATCGCTGCGAAACGCTCCGGCTGCCGAAATCGCAATGTAAATCCGCTTCGGATTGTTCGGATCCAGAATGATCGTGTGTAAGCACATCCCGCCAGCTCCGGGCTGCCACTTCGGCCCTGAACCATGTTCGCGCAACCCGGCTAGCTCCGCCCAGCTCTGTCCGCCATCGGTCGACCGGAACAGGGCTGCATCCTCAGCTCCCGCGTACACCGTATCCGGATCATCCAGTGAAGGCTCCAAATGCCAAATACGCTTAAACTCCCAAGGATGAGGTGTACCGTCATACCATTGGTGGGTTCCGGGGACGCCGTCATACGCGAACTTGTTCCCCACCGCCTCCCAAGTCTTGCCGCCATCATTTGAGCGCTGCATCATCTGCCCGAACCATCCGCTCGTCTGCGATGCGTACACGCGGTTTGGGTCTGCCGGAGACCCTTTCATATGATAAATTTCCCAGCCGCCGAAATGCGGCCCGCTCACATCCCATTTTTCACGCTTTCCGTCCGACGCCAGAACGAATGCGCCCTTGCGCGTGCCGACTAGAACCCGTACTCCACTCATCCCTTCCTCCTCGATGCCTATTTGCGCTTATTTGGAACTGCCATTTTCCGCGATGATCTTCATGTTGGCAAGGCCCGTCTCGAAATCCTTGCCGATCAGGCTATCCATGCTGACGAACACCTGCATAACTTTCGACACAAACGGCGTGGGGCCGTGCATCGACCACGTCACTTGCGTGGCGCCGCTCTGCGGGGCCAGGGCAAACTCAGCGACGTTATGACCTGCAAACGGCCGTATGAAATCCAGTTGGATGGTCACCTTGGAGGGAGTCGCCTCCAGAATTTCCATGCGGCCAGCACCCACCTTGCTGTTCCCCTCCCATGCATAGACGGAACCCTTTCCGTCGGCTGCGCCGCTGTACGTCTTCTTCATCGCGGGATCCAACTTTTCCCATGGCGACCAAGAACCCCAGTTGTGGAA
>Ga0137418_10004110_pt1 | contig 13364 bp, 13 predicted proteins | sample CZODoug3_1_2_16f_FD_122242 | JGI IMG/M metagenome (GOLD analysis project Ga0137418, IMG submission 122242) | Vadose zone soil fungal communities from Angelo Coast Range Reserve, California, USA - CZODoug3_1_2_16fungal (Hybrid Assembly) | ecosystem: Environmental > Terrestrial > Soil > Vadose...
CATCCCATCGAGCAACACGGTATTGATCAGTTCCAGCGCTGAGTATTGTCCCAGTGCCTCTTCCAGCAACTGTTCGAGCGATTTCTTGCCCGCGCCTTCGCCCACCGATTTCTCGCCGTTGATGATGGCAAACTTCAGCTTGTCCTCGACGGATAGCGTCTCAACATGTGCGGTGGTGGACGTTGCCGGCTTACCCTTCATGCCGGCAAAGTGGTTCATGTATTTCTGCAGGGGATCGCCGTCAGAATTGGCGTCGCGATGAATCAACTTCCGCGCCAGTTCCACTTCTTCCTGCGGAATCTTGTACAGGGGATAGATCTTCGTGTAGTTGACAATGGCCATATCGAGGCCATGATCTACGGCCTCGTGCATGAATACGGAATTCAACACGCGCCGCGAGTACGCGTCCAGCCCGAAGGAAATATTGCTGACCCCCAGAATCGTCTTCACGCCGGGCAATTCCTTCTTGATCCGTTCGACCGCCTTCAGCGTTTCTACCCCCGCCGTGCGGTATTCCTCTTGCCCGGTGGAGATCGGCAGCGTCAGGGCATCAAAAATCAAGTCCGTTGCATCCAGTCCGTACTTCTTCGTCGCCAGATCAAAAATTCGGTGCGCGATCGCTGTCTTCTTTTCAGCGGTCAGCGCCATTCCATCTTCATCAATGGTCAGAGCAATTACTGCTGCGCCATAGCGCTTGGCCATGGGCAGCACTTTTGAAGTCCGCTTTTCTCCATCCTCCAGGTTGATCGAGTTAATGATCGCGCGGCCGGGAATCCGCTTCAGAGCCTCTTCGATGACGTCCGCCTCGGTCGAGTCGACAAGGATCGGAGCCGGCACTCGCGTGGCAATCCTGTCCAGGATCGAGCTGATATAACCCTTCTCATCTTCGCCGACGATGGCGCAACACAGGTCCAGCATGTGCGAGCCATCGTTCACCAATTTCTTGGCCAGAGCCAGAATGTCGTCGTATTTCTTCGCGCGCACCAGATTGCGGAAATGTTCGACGCGCGTCGTGGTGTTCATTTCCTCGGCCACGATTAGCGGCTTAGGCTCGAGATCGAGAGGAATGGATGTGTAAGCGCTCGATGCTGCGCCCACTCTCTTCACCTCGCGGCGGGCTGGCTCAACGCCGGAAACCGCATCGACTACTGCCTTCAAGTGGTCTGGGGTCGTGCCACAACATCCGCCTACAATGCGCACTCCATAATCATGGACGAAATGCTTATGATATTCGGCCAGTTCCTTTGGCGTGAGCTTATAGACCGCTTGGCCACCTTCGTTAAACGGCAGGCCGGCATTGGGCAGAACGGAAACTTCCTTCGTCGAATTCAATGCCGGCGTCAATCCGGGCCAGGCGTCGTGCATTACCTGCCACAAATACGCATACTTCGACGGCAAGAAACCGGCGCCGGGAAACCCGGAAGACAATTTCGGCGGCGCGCCCAACGGCTGGGCGAATATCGGCTACGCCTGCAACACCAAAAACCCGAAGGGCAATTGCACGCCGGTCGTACCCAATTCCACATCGCAGGATTTTTCGTGGATATTGGGGTTGATGCCGTTCTAGCTAGCCCCGGCACACGCAACAACGCGGGATCGGTTTAGGCTAACGCCAAAGGGGTCGGGACATACCCGACCCCTTTTCGATCTCTTGCGGGTATGGCCGCGAGAGGGGCGTTCACTCCGCCGCGGAGCGGATCTCGGCCTTCTCGGCGCGCACGGCGCAGAACTTGAATTCCGGGATCTTGCCGAACGGATCGAGCGCCGGGTTGGTCAACAGGTTTGCCGCCGCCTCCGCGTAGCAGAACGGCATGAACACCATGTTTTCAGGCACATCGCGGTCGGAACGCACCTTGACCTCGACCGCGCCGCGACGGGTTTCCAGGCGGACGAAATCGCCGGGCCATACCGAGAGGCGACGCATGTCCTTTGGCGACATGAACGCCACCGCCTCCGGCTCGATCTGGTCGAGCACGCTGGCGCGGCGGGTCATCGTCCCGGTATGCCAGTGGTACAACTGCCGGCCCGTATTCATCACGAACGGATACGCGTCGTCGGGGAGCTCGGCCGGGTCGGTGTACTCGACGGGCACGAACGTGGCCTTCCCGTCCGACGTCGGGAACGCGTCGGCAAAGAGGAAGGCCGTGCCGGGATGGTCTGGCGTGGGGACGGGGTACTGGAGGCCCGCCCCTTCGAGACGTGGGTAGGTGACGCCGGCCCAGCTCGGCGTTACGCGCGCGATCTCGGCCATTACGTCTTCGGGGCCACGGAACGGCGTCGGCAAGCCGAGTCGCGTCGTGAGGTCGATCAGGATGTCGAGGTCGCCACGCGCCTGGCCCGGTGTTTCGACGGCTTGGTGCGAAAGCTGGATGCGGCGCTCCGTGTTGACGAAGGTCCCGGTCTTCTCGGCGAAGCTCGAGGCGGGCAGCACGATGTCGGCGTAACGCGCCGTCTCGGTGAGGAAGAGGTCCTGCACCGCGAGGAACTCGAGCTCCTGGAACCAGTGCTCGGCGTGCGCGATGTCGGGGTCCGAGATGATCGGGTTTTCCCCCATGATATACATGCCGCGGACGCCGCTCTCCGGCTGCACGACTTCCGTGACCATCAGGCCCTTCGTGAGCGACAGCGCCTCAGGCGCCACGCCCCAGGCGCGCGCGAACCGCTCGCGCACGACAGGGTCGCCGACGGGCTGATAGTCGGTGTAGACGAACGGGATCGCGCCCATGTCGGAGGCGCCTTGGACGTTGTTCTGTCCGCGGATCGGCAACATCGCGGCGCCCCAGCGCCCGATCATGCCGCACGCGAGCATCAAGTTGAGGAACGACGCCACGATGTCGGTGCCGTTGGCGTGCTGCGTCAGGCCCATCGCCCAGAGCGAGCTGGTGTTGGGGCCGCGCGCGTAGATCTCCGCGGCGCGCCCAATCTTCTCGGCCGGGATCCCGGTGATTCTCGCCGCCTTGTCGAGTGTGTAGGGCGCGACGGAGGCGCGCACTTTCTCGAAGTCATGGGCGCGGTTGGTGATGAAGGTTTTGTCTTCGAGACCCAGTGCCAGGATGTGGTTCAGCATCGCCGAATAGAGGGCGACATCGGTGCCCGGCTGCAACTGCAGGTGAATGTCGGCTCTGCCGGCCAGCTCGGTGCGGCGCGGGTCCGCGACGATCAGGGTCGCCCCGTGCTCGTGAGCGCGCTTGATCGCGGCGCCGAAGACGGGATGCGACTCGGTCGTGTTGGCGCCGCCGATGAAGATGACGTCGCACGCCTCTTCGATCTCCCGCATCGACCCCGAGGCTGCTGATGTGCTGAGCGCGCGCTGCATCGCAGCCACCGAGGTCGAGTGGCACAGCCGCGTGCAATGATCCACGTTGTTCGTGCCCAGCGCCGCGCGAAACATCCGCATCATCAGGTAGTTCTCTTCGTTCGAGCACTTGGCCGACGAGAAGCAGGCCAGCGCGTCGCCGCCGCGCTCGCGTTTGATGCGCGACAGCTCCTGCGCGGCGAGACTCAGGGCTTCCTCCCAGGTCGCCTCGCGGAAAGGCGCGTACCAGTCCGACGGCGTCGCGACGCGATCGCGGATGTCCTGATCGAGCCGCTCGAGCAGCGGCAGCTGACGCACCGATTTCCCGGTCGCCCGGGGCGGCGTTCCGGGCTTCGACTGTTGTCCCTCGTCCTCGATCGTCCGCCACGGCCCACCGCGGCGGTCCGCGCCGGTCGGACCCTTCCACACCCACCGGTCGCCCGCCTTCGTCCAGCCCTGTCTGATCAGGGGCTTGGTCAAGCGATCGCGATGCTGCGGAAAGTCGTAGCCGAAGCGGCCCTTCACGCAGGTCGAGCCCTGATTGGGCGTGTTCAATTCGATGTTCGGGGAGGTGACGCGAAGGATCTTCTGATCGGCGACGTGCAGATCGACCTGGCAGCCGACGCCGCAGTAGGGGCAGACGGCGCGCACGACCCGATCGGGATGGCGGATCTGCTCGGGGGCGAACCGCTGCCGCGGCATCACTTCGAAGATCGCACCGGTGGGGCAGACGCGGACGCATTCGCCGCACCAGGTGCATCCAGCCTTGTCGGGATCGCCGTCGGCGCCGACGATGATCTCGGCGTGCTCGCCGCGAAACCCCACGTCGAGGACCCCGACCACCTGGATGTCCTCGCATGCCCGCACACAGCGCGTGCACAGGATGCAGGTGGACATGTCGTGGCGAATCATCGGGTCGCCTGGCCGTTCGTCACCCGAGCGCAGGCCGAGATCACGCGCGTCCACCGGCGTGGGCGTGACGCCGTAGCGCACCACATAGCCCTCGAACTCGTTGCGCGGGCTTCCATTGAGGGCCGGATAGCGCTCGAGCAGGAGTCGGAGGACCCCCTTGCGGTTTTCGACGGCCGCGTGCGACTCGGTCGTCACGACCATGCCGTCGGCGACCTTGGTCGCGCAGGCCGGGAGGAGCTTGGGCTGGCCCTCGACCGACACGAGGCAGATGCGGCAGTTGCCCACGATCGGCAGCTTGGGATACCAACAGAGGGCCGGGATGTCGATCCCGGCGGCCCTGGCTGCGTCGAGGATGGTCCGACCTTCCGCCGCCGTGACGGAGCGGCCGTCGATCGTGAGCGTCGCCATACAGGTATAGATATCCCACGGTCGAGGAGTTGCAAGACTCGTGCAGGGGGGACATCGTGGAGGACGTATGAGCGCGTTCTTCTTGCTCGCCGTACTCAGTCTGGCGCCCCAGGACACGACGGTCGCGCTGCAGGGGGTGGTGGGACAACCGCACGGTGCCGGGATCTGGGTGGTCGGTCTCCCGGCTCCGTTTCGCTACCGTGACCGGGTGATTGCCGAGGTCGAGCTAGCGGGCGACTCGGCGAAGTGGACCTCACATGCGGGCCATTTCGTCGAAGCGCGGGGCACGCTCGACGCGGCGGCTCCTCCCCCGGCGCGCGCCCGGTTGCGGGTGAGCGCGATGCGCGAAGTCGATCCCAAGGGCACCGTGCGACGCATGGTGAGCAACAGCTTCACGCATCGCGTCGCGGTGACGCTGTGGGTGTTGCCCCAGACATTCGCGTGGGTGGATTCTGCCGGGAAGGCGACAGGCGTGGGGCCGGTGATCGTCTACACGGCCAACAACCACGGGGAGTCAGACGTGACGATGGAGTTCGTGTCGAAGGACTTTGTCTGCTTCTCGGTGGAGCCGAACGATGGTGGCGCTGTGCCGTGGACGTTCACCCGCCAACTGAACACGCCAACCGACCAGCTGCAGGTGACGTTGCCGAAGTTCGTGCGCGAGGTGGCGCGGCTGCCGCGCGAAGGAGCGGCGAAGCCGGGGCGCTACACGGTGCGCGCGGGATTCTGCGGGTTTAAGGAATACGAGCTGGAGACGGAAATCGAAGTCAAGAAGTAGGCGATCGACTCAGCGGGGATCGACCGGCAAGTGCCGATGGGTGTGGTCCCCGTCCTCCCCTTCATCCATGAACCAGCAGTACGCCCAGATCTTCGCCGGGCGCAAAACCTCTCGGCCGGCGCGCAGGATGATGCCCATCGGTTCGTCGTCGAGTACGAGCGGGAGACTGGTCATGCCTCCGTGGAAGGCAAGCCGCCTGCCACGGGGCCGAGATCGCAACCTAGTGTTTTACAATCACTTGCAAATCGAGCGGCGGGTCGGTGTCGTTATTCGGACACGTTCGACACCGTGTCGGCCTGACGCGGAGGCTTGGTGGCGGTGAACCCGCTGCGTTTTGAGCGCCGATTCCCCTGAACTTGCCAACCGCTGTAGAGACCCTGCAGCGCTTCGGGGGCGAGCGGGATCACGTGTCGCGAGGCGCCCGCGGACAGCACGACGTGGACCCCGCCCGAGCGAGTACGGACCTGGAGATCCGCGATCAGCGAGCCCCGATCCTTCGCGCGGAGATTCGCGAGGCTCTTCGGCTCGAGCACCACCAAGGACGGGGAAAGATCGGGGAACCAGCTGCCGAAGTTGATGACCAGCGCCTGGAGGGCGCCGGCGAGCTGTTCGGTGACGGCGCGTCCTTCGGCCGCTTCGACGGCGCCGAGGTCCTGATCCACGAGGAACACTTCGATGTCGTGCGCGGCCAGAAAGAGGGCTTCGCCGAGGGCCGCGGCACCGACCACCACCACGAGGTCCCCGGCCTCCAGCCGTGACGCCCAGGGAACGATCGGGTGCGCGGGGTCGAGCCCCCAGTGGGTCGGTTCGCGCTGGGCCTCGCGCAGCGCGCGATGCTTCCCGCGCCAGCGCGGGAACGACGGCAGGCGCAGCCGCCGCGCGATGATGCGGTCCACGTGCTCGAGCAGCAGCACCTCGGTGAGGAGGTACTGATCCTGCGCGCCCGCCTGCAGCTCGCGCACCGCTTCGTCACCGATCTCGAGCAGCTCTCCCCGCGGGATCGCGTTCTTGTACTCCTCGATCCGCTGCAGGATGAACTCCTGGTACTCCTGTTTCAGCGAGCGAGGGGGACGCGGCGCGCGCGTCGCCGTGTGGCGCTGGGCCGCGGACGAGCTCAGCACGGCTCGACGTGCACCGTGACGGCGCTGAGCTCGAGCTCGCGCTTGAGGCGTTCCTCGACTTGATCGGCGATGGCGTGGGCCGCCTCGACGTTGGCTTCCCGGTCGACGGCGATCGTCACTTCCGCGTAGCGCACGCCGGTGCCGCGACCGCCGCGGGAGCGGATGCCGTAGGCGCTCTTCACGCCGTCGACCTCCTGGGCCGCCTGGCGAATGGCGCGCTCGGGGATCGCCCGTTCGTCGACGAGCACGGGCACCGTCCGCGCGAAGATCTGGTACGCGACGCGGACGATGAGGGCGGCCACGACGATGGCGACGACCGGGTCCACCCACGTCGCGCCGCGGCGCGCGAACAGCACGCCGATCAATACGCCGATCGTGATGAAGACGTCGGTGCGGGTATGCGCCGCGTCGGCGATGAGCAATTCGCTCGACAGCTCGTGCCCGCGGCGGTTCTCGTACCAGGCCACGACGACGTTGACGGCGAGCGTCGCGAGCAGGACCACGAGGCCGAGATCGGTCACGACGATCGTATGGCCGCCGTCCACCAGGTTCTGCACGGCGTTGCGGACCAACTCGAAGCAGGTGATCGAGAGGAAGACGACGATCGCCAGCGCCCCCAGCGTCTCGAACTTGCCGTGGCCATAGGGGTGGTCTTCGTCGGGCTCGCGGGCGGCGACCCGGACGACGATCAGGCCGAGCACGTTGTAGAGCGAGTCGACGGACGAGTGCAGTGCGTCACCCCACACGGCGAGCGAGCCCGACACGACTCCGATGTACGCTTTGGCGGCGACGACGGCGAGGTTGGCGCCGAGCAGGCCGATCAGGACGCGGCGAACCGCTGCTGAAGACATGGCCTTGCAACCTTGTGACTGGGGCGGATTTAGTCAACTTTGCTTGACAATAGTGAGATAGTTGTCTAAATATCTATCCATGCATGACTCGCTGTTTCGGGCGCTCGCCGATCCCACCCGCCGCCGCATCCTCGAGCTCCTGGCGGAGGGCGACCGCACCGCCGGGGACATCGCAGAGCAATTCCCCATCGCGTTCGCGTCGGTCTCGCACCACCTGGGGGTCCTCAAGGCCGCCGGCCTCGTCGCCACGGAGCGCCAGGGCCAATTCATCCGCTATCGCCTCAACACGACCGTCTTTCAGGAAGTTGTCCGCTACTTCATGAAGAGCTTCTCGGGAGGGAACGATGCGTAGCCGCTGGTTTGGCCTGGTGGTCGCCGCGCTCGCCGCCGGAGTGTCGGTCTGGGCGTATCCTCGGCTGCCCGCGACCGTCGCGACTCACTGGAATCTCCAAGGGACGCCGGACGGCTATTCGAGCCGCCTCTGGGCCGTCGCCGTGATGCCCATTGTCATCCTAGGGCTGACCGGGCTCTTCAGGGTCCTGCCCAAGGTCGACCCCAGGCGTGAGAACTACGCCAAGTTCCTCGACACGTATTGGCTGATCGCGAACGTGGTGCTCGCGTTCACGGGCGTCGCGCACGTGCTGATCGTGGCGAACGGCCTGGGTTACACGGTGCAGGTCGATCGGTTGCTCCCGGTCGGCATCGGGTTGTTGCTCGCATTCCTCGGTAACTACCTGACGCGCGTGGAGCCGAACTGGTTCATCGGCGTCCGCACGCCCTGGACCCTCTCGAGCGACACCGTGTGGCGCCGAGTGCATCGCACCGCCGGCTGGCTGTTCGTGATCGCCGGTCTCGTGGTTGCCGCGGCCGCTTTCGCCCCGCGAGGCGCGTTCTTCCCGGTGTGGATGGTCACGATCATCCTCGCGGCTGGGATTCCCGTCGTGCAGTCCTACGTCCTCTGGAAGCGAGAGCAACGTGATCATTCCTAGCCTTATCGTCGCCGCGCTGGTTCAGGCGGCTGTGCCTGCGCGCGCGGATACCACCGCTCCCGCGGCCGCGATCGAGACCGCGTACACGATCAAGAGCGGCGCGCTGGGGCTCGCCGCCACGCTGACGATGCCGCGGGAAGCGACAGGCCGAATCCCGGTGGCGGTCATCATCGCGGGGTCGGGACCCACGGACCGCAACGGCAACTCCGTGATGGGGATCAGGCCGAATTCCTACGCGCAGCTCGCCTGGCGTCTGGCGGAGCGGGGCATCGCCACGCTGCGTTACGACAAGCGCGGCCTGCCGGGAACGCAGGGCACGTTCGACATCACCCAAATGACTCTGGAGGATTTCGCCGCCGACGCCCGCAGCGCGGCGGAGTCGCTGGCGCGCGATCCCCGGTTCTCTCGCGTGGTGTTCGTGGGGCACAGCGAAGGGGCATCGGTCGCGCTCATCGCCGCGCGCCAGGGCGCGCCCGTCGCCGGAGTCGTGCATGTCTCGGGGTTGGGTCGCCCCCTCGGCGAAGTGATGCGGGAGCAGCTCAGCCGTCAGTTCGACAGCGCGACGATGGTGCGCTACGACACGGCCTGGAAGTACTATCTGCGCGGCGACCAGCCTGCGGATGTGCCGCAGCACATGGAGATGCTCTTCGTCCCGATCAATCGGACCTACATGCGCTCACTGGCGGCCTACGATCCACCGGCTGCCATCCGCGCGGTGCGCCAACCGGTGCTGTTGGTGCAAGGGGAGACCGATCTGCAGGCGACGGTCGCGGATGCCGAACGCCTCCACGCCGCGCGGCCCGACGCCCGGCTCGTGCTTCTGCCCGATGTCAACCACGTCCTGAAGCGGATCGCCGACCGCACGGTGCCAGGTCAGATGCCCACCTACCAGGATCCCGGCATTCCCATCGTGCCGGAAGCGGTGCAAGCAATCGCGGATTGGATTAGTCGACTGCCCTGAGCAGCGCGCCCTTCAAGTACCCGGTCTCCGGGACATTCACGAGCTCGGGGTGATCTCCGGCCGCGCCGCAGACGGTGATCACCTGGAGGCGGCGGCCCGAGTCGCGCGCGGCGTCGGCGATCATCGCCTGAAAGACGTCGCGGCCGACATGGTAAGAGCATGAACAGGTGAAGAGTGCACCGCCCGGCGCGAGGATCCGCATAGCCCGGAGGTTGATTTCCTTGTAGCCAGCCACGGCGCGCGTCACTGTCGCCTTCGTCTTGGCGAACGCCGGCGGATCGAGCACGATGGTGTCGAACCGTTCCTTGCGCCGTTCCAACTCGCGCAGCAGGTCGAACGCGTTGGCTTCCCGCCACGAGATGTTGTCGATGCCGTTGAGGCTCGCGTTCTCCGCCCCACGCGCCAGCGCCTCGGTGCTCTGGTCCACGGCGATCACCTCGGCGGAGGGCCGCGCCAGGTGCAGGGCAAACGACCCGTGATACGTGAAGAGGTCGAGGGCCCGGCCGCCGGGGCGCGCGTGGCGCGCGACGAGCGCGCGGTTCTCGCGCTGGTCGAGAAATGCGCCGGTCTTCTGTCCTTTCCACGGCGCTGCGAGATACTTCACGCCACCCTCGACAACCTCCACCACCTCCGGCACCTCGCCGTAGGCGAGCACCACCTCGAGGGGCAGGCCCTCGTGTCGCCTGACGCCGGCGTCGTTTCGCAACAGGATCCCTTTCGGCGAGAGCGCCGCTCTGATCCCCGCGACCACGTCGTCGCGCGACCGCTCGAGTCCCGCCGAAAGTAGTTGAGCCACGACCCACGGTCCGTACTTGTCGATGATGAGCGACGGCAGACCGTCGGCCTCGGCGTGCACCGCGCGCCAGGCGTTCGCCTCGATCCCCATGCGATGACTGATCGCGGCCGCGATGCGGCCCCCCCACCAGACGGCGTCCAGCGGCGTCTCCGCGCGGGTGAGGAGCCGCAGCCGGATCTCGGACTTTGGAGAGTACAGTGCCTGACCGAGAAAGCGGCCGCGGCGATCGGTGACGCGCACGATGCCCGGCTCCTTGTCAGGCTCCTCGGCCACGTCGGTGCGATAGATCCAGGGGTGTCCTTGCTTCCAGCGCTCGGCACCGCGTGCCGTGACCTGCACGGGCGCGGCCGTCACCGATCCGGTCTCAACTTCGCGGCATCCCTCAGGTACGTATGTTTGAGCGCGCCCGGGGCCTTGGCCGTGTAGAAATGCAACAACACGCGGATGCATCGGGGCATGCCCCCCGGCACGGCCACTTCCGCCGCACCGAGCAGGGGCATCTCGGTCCAGCCCAGGCGGCGCGCCGCCCGCGCCGGGTACTCGGCGGTGAGGTCGGGAGAGGATGTGAAGATGGCGCTCTCCACATCCTCCGGCACGAACCCGTTGGCGCTTTGGAGGGCGCGGAGCAGCTCCTCGGTCGCCTGAAGGATCGCCGCACTCGTGTTCGCGGCCGCCGTGGTCGCGCCGCGAAGCCCACGCAGAGTTTTCGGAGTATCGGTCATGACGCTCGCCGATCAATTACGGTTGATGGTCCTCACCGATCCCGTCCTCCTCGAGGGGCGGGACGCGGTCGACGTGTGCCGGCGGGCGAGCGCCGGCGGAGCGACGATGGTGCAAGTGCGCTGGAAAGATGGCACGCCCCGGGAAATGCTGCAGCTTGCCCGCGCCTTGGTGCAGGCGCTCCCGGTTCCGGTGCTGGTGAACGACCGCGTCGACATCGCGCTGGCGGCGGGCGCGGCCGGGGCGCATCTCGGCCACGACGACCCACCGCTCGATGCGCTGCGGCCGACGGTCCCGCCCGGGTTTCTCCTTGGCCTCTCGGTCGGTTCCGAGCTCGAGGCGGATCGCGCGCGCGCCGGGCCCGCCGATTACTGGAGCGTCGGTCCCTGCTTCGCCACGGAGAACAAGGCCGATGCCGGTACCGCGCTCGGCCCCAAAGGCTTTGCCGCCCTCGCGCGCTTGGCCCCCGAGGGAATGCCGGTCATCGGAATCGGCGGAATCACGGCGGGGAATGCGGCCGAGATTATCGCGGCCGGGGCGGTCGGGGTCGCGGTGATTGGAGCGGTACTGAGCGCGACAGATCCAGAGAGCGCTGCCCGTGACCTTCGAGCTGCTACCGCCCCCTCTGCCTGGCCCTCCTGATCGCGGCCAGGTGGTCTGCGTAGGTCTCCGAGAAAACATGCTTGCCGTCAGGTTGGGCCACGAAGTAGAGAAAGCCCGCCGGCGCCGGCGTGAGCGCGGCGTAGAGGCTCGAGTCGCTCGGCTGGCTGATCGGCCCGGGCGGGAGTCCGGGGTGCAAGTACGTGTTGTAGGGCGAATGAATCTGCAGATTCCGCTCCCAGACGCGCCGCAGCCGACGTTGGTACGCGTAGTTGATCGTCGGATCGGCTTGCAACGCCATGCGTCGCTTCAAGCGATTGTGGTACACCGCCGAGACGTACGGCCGGTCGGGGCGATAACGGACTTCGGCTTCGATGATCGACGCCAGCGTCACGACCTCGTGTCGCGTCATCCCCAGCTGCGTCACACGAGCGTCCCATTCGGGCGGCCAGCGGTCGATGAATTCGTGCGTCATCAGGCGTACCAGGTCGTGCGCCTTGATCCCGACCGGCACCGTGTAGGTCGTCGGGTACATGTAGCCCTCGACGCCGGCCGGGTTGGCACGGATGCCGAGCTCGCGCTGCAGCGCCGTGTCCTTCACGGCCGCGAAGAACGAATCCTTCGGGATGCGGAGCCACACACGTGCGCGCTCCGCGATTTCGAACGCCATCATCCCTTCGAGGACCGTGAAGCGGACTTCGGCGCCGCGGCCTGCCTTCAACGCGGTCACGACGTCGCCCCAGCCGTCGTCCGCGGTGAACGTGTAGATCCCGCTCTTGAGCCCCCCGGGGAGACCACGGGCGCGCGCGTAGAGGCGGAACCACCCCGGGTGGTTGATCACGCCGCGCGCGACCAGCGAGTCAACCGCCTGCCCGAACGAGGCGCCGCGCGGGATGGTCACGGTGACCTTGGGGCCCTGCGAGGATCCGCCGCATGCGACCAGGGCGAGCGCGAGCAGGGCCGCTCTCACGTCGTGCCTCCGCGCTGCGTGTCGAGGTAGTGCTGCAAGAGCAAGGCGGCGGCGAGGGCGTCGACGTCTTCCTTCCGCCCCCGCGTGGATCCGCCCATTTCCCGCACCGCGGCCTTTACCCGCGCGGTGGTCATGCGCTCGTCCCACAGGGCGACAGGGAGCTTCGACCGGCGGCCGATGTCGTCGGCCAGCGCGCGGGCGGCGCGCGCCGAGTCGCCTTCGGCCCCGGCCTCGTCGAGCGGGAGGCCCACGACGATGCCGACGACCTGTTGGGTGGCGAGGTGCTCCAGGAGGCGAGCCATGGGGAAGCGCTTCCCGGGACGACGGGTGAGGGTATCGAGGGGCTGGGCGAGGGTTTGCGTTTCATCGGAGAGGGCGAGACCGATGCGGCGCTCACCCCAATCCACGCCCAAGAGCCGCCCCTTCAACCCTGCGCCATCGTCTGGAAGAACTCGTTGTTGGTCTTCGTCCGTTTGAGGCGCTCGAGCAGGAACTCAATGGCCTCGACGGGCGGCATATCCGCCAGGAAGTTGCGAAGCAGATACACCTTGTTGAGCTCTTCCTTGGTGAGCAGCAGCTCTTCCTTGCGGGTGCTGGTGCGTTGCACGTCGATGGCCGGGAAGGTGCGCCGCTCCGCGATGCGGCGGTCGAGGATGACTTCGGAGTTGCCGGTGCCCTTGAACTCCTCGAAGATCACCTCGTCCATGCGCGAGCCCGTGTCGATCAGGGCGGTGGCGAGAATGGTCAGCGAGCCGCCCCCTTCGATGTTCCGCGCCGCGCCGAAGAAGCGTTTGGGCTTCTGGAGCGCATTGGCGTCGACACCGCCCGACAGGATCTTGCCCGAGTGCGGCACGACGACGTTGTGGGCCCGGCCGAGGCGGGTGATCGAATCGAGCAGGATGACCACATCCTTGCCGTGCTCCACGAGGCGCTTCGCCTTCTCGATCACCATGTCGCCGACCT
>Ga0137418_10004112_pt1 | contig 13364 bp, 13 predicted proteins | sample CZODoug3_1_2_16f_FD_122242 | JGI IMG/M metagenome (GOLD analysis project Ga0137418, IMG submission 122242) | Vadose zone soil fungal communities from Angelo Coast Range Reserve, California, USA - CZODoug3_1_2_16fungal (Hybrid Assembly) | ecosystem: Environmental > Terrestrial > Soil > Vadose...
TGGTTGGCGCGGACGAGGTTTCGGTCGCTGCGGTCCGGGCCGCACTTGCTGTACTTGCACCAGTTCGACTCGGCCGACCCGACGTAGACGCCCTCGCCGAACTTGTCGCGACGTTTGCCGGTGTCGTGGACGGTGTTGCCGGAGACGACGTTGTCGCTGCTGGCGGTCCGCAGATGGATCGCCTCGTCGCCGATGTCGGTGACGGTCAGGCCTTGCACGACCGAATGCTGCGACCCGTCCAGCACGACGCCCTTCTGCGCATTGCGGACGGTGAAGCCGACCAGGCGCCAGTAGCTCGCGTGGTCTAGGTGCAGGGCGTATCCGGCTTTGGTGCCACCGCCATCAAGCACCGCGCCGATGCCACCGCACAGGAAGATCGGCTGGGCGGAGGTGCCCGACATAGTGGCCACGAACTTGCCGGTGTAGATGCCGTCGGACAATCGGATCGCGTCGCCGGGGTGCACGGCGGCGAGGGCGTTGGTGAGGTCGTCGGCGGAATGAACCGTGGTGGCCGACGGGCACGTCACATCGCGAAACGCCGGCGGCACCCGCGGCGACGCCGCCGCGGGTTCGGACGGTCCGGGGCTCGGCTTGTGATGGTCCTTGGACAACGAGGATGTCTCGGGCCCGTGCGCGCTGCTGCATCCGACGAGCGTGGCGACCACCAGAACGGCAAGGACAACGCGCATCGCGCCACTATTGGGCAATGCACGCTGTCCGCACAACTACAGCAACGCCGGTACTGAAGCGCCCGACTTCCCGCGGCCCGGAAGGCGGGGGACCGTCCGGGCCGAAGGCGGAGGCCTCCGGACTTCTTGGGGTGAGTGACGGGACTTGAACCCGCGGCCCCCTGGACCACAACCAGGTGCTCTACCAGCTGAGCTACACCCACCACGTCTCGCGACCGGGATCGTCGAGCCGCGTCAGTCTACCGGGTCGTGGGATCCCCCCGCGTCGGAACCCAGCACTGCCTTGGCCGCGGCCTGCGCCTCGTCCGTCGAAGGTCCCGGCAACGGCACGAACAGGGTCTGCCGGTAGTAGGCGAGCTCCTGCACGCTCTCGCGGATGTCGGCCAACGCCCGATGGGCCAGCCCCTTGGCCGGCTGGGCGTAGTAGACGCGCGGGTACCACCGGCGGGCGAGCTCCTTGATCGAGGACACATCGATCATGCGGTAGTGCAGGTGCTCGTCGAGGGCGGGCATGTCGCGGGCGATGAAGCCGCGGTCGGTGGCGATCGAGTTGCCGCACAGCGGTGCGGTCTTGGCTTCGGGCACGTGGCCCTTCACGTAGTCGAGCACGAGCCGTTCGGCCTCACCGAGCGTGGTCGTCGACCGGCGGACGGCCTCGGTGAGCCCGGACGTCTCGTGCATCTCCTTCACCAACGGCACCATCGTCTCGAGGACGTCGTCATGGGTATGGATGACGATGTCGAGGCCCTCGTCGACCGGATCAAGGTTCGCGCCGGTGACGACCACGGCTATCTCGATGAGGGCGTCGCGACTCAGTTCGAGGCCGGTCATCTCGCAGTCGATCCACACCAGCCGGTCGTCGCTCACTGCCATCGGGCCCCCCTGCCGCCCACGGAACGGGCGGGTCGTCGGCCCGAGCGCACCCGCGGAGCGCGTTCCCGGTCAGCTCGGCAAGCTCCGCCGACGGCGACTCCATGAAAGCTCGAGCTCATCGGGGCAGAGTATCCGGCGACGCTACGGTAGGGGCGAATCTAGCGATGAGAGGCGTGGTCATGTCGCGCGAACTGCTCACTCAGGACGTCATCGACCAGCGGCTGACGACGCTGCACGCCGGCTGGTCGGGCACCACGAAAGAGCTGCGGCGGTCCATCGAATTCGCCGATTTCCCGACGGCGGTGGAGTTCGTCAATCGTCTGGCGCCCAGCTGCGAGGAGCTCGACCACCACCCAGATCTGGCGCTGCGCTGGCGGTGGGTCGACGTCGTGCTCGCCACGCACAGCGCCGGGGGAGTGACCGATCTGGATCTCACGCTGGCCGAACGCGTCGACGAGGTCGCGGCCGAGCTGCCCCTCGCTGGTTAGGCGCGCCAGACCGGGGCGACGGTGCGGCGATAGGTACCACCGAACACGCGGCCGATGATCGTGATGACGGGGCCAGGGACGGTCTCGCGCAGGGCCGCGAGCTCGTCGCCGCTCGCTCCGTCCTGCAGCCACGCGAAGAACGTGCCGGCTGCCGGCGGGCGCATGTCCCGGCTGAACTGGCGCCCCATCGCCTTCATCTCCGGGGAGTCCTTCTTGGTGAGGTAGAGCGATTCGACGTCGGCCTCCTCGTGCTCGAGGTGCTCCAGCGCCACGGCGCGCAGGTTGGCCACCGCCTCCCGGGCCACCCTGGCGTTGTCGCCGGTGGGCGTGCGCTTGAGCGTCCGCACCGCGTCGTCGGCGACCTTGAGCGCCGCCGCCATCCGCTCGTGCTCGGCGTCGAACTGGGTGATCTGCTCGTCGGTGACGCCGATCTGGCGCAGCGCCGGCCAGGCGATCTTGTGCTCGCTGGTGTGGTGGTAGGTGAGCTGCCCGTAGAAGTTCGCCCAGGCGACCGACAGCTGGTCGGCGCGCCGGGAGTCGCCGTCGGCGATCGTGGTGAGAGCGTCCTCGAACCGGCCGAGGTCGCGGCGGAACGCGGCGTGGATCACTCGATTCATGCTCATCTGCGCCATGGCCCGCACCTTAGGCGAGGTCACGTCGCCAGCCGAGCAGTTCTCAGCGGGGCGTAACCACCACGCGAGTGCCGCGGGACGGTGCGAGGGTGATGTTGCGGGTCTTGGGGTGCTCGGGACGGGAGCGAACCGGGCGCAGGTCGTAGGCGAGCAGCATCTCGCGCAGGATCGCGGTCGCCTCCATGAGCGAGAACCCGGCGCCGAGGCAGCGGCGCACCCCGCCACCGAACGGGATCCACGTGTTCGCCGCGAGGGGGCCGCCCAGGAATCGGGTCGGGTCGAAGTCGTCCGGATCGGGGTGATGCGTGGCATCGGATTGGACAATGCCGATCGCCGGCATCACCGTCACGCCGGCGGGCAGTCGGTAGCCGCCCAGCTCGACCGGCGCCTTGAGCCGCCGCGCCACCTCATAGATCACCGGATGCAGCCGCATCGCCTCCTTGGCGACGGCCTCGAGGTACGCGTCGTCGCCCTCGTCGGCGGCCTGCTGCGCGCGGGCGAGCACGTCCGGACGGCGCACCAGTTCGTGCAGGGCCCACGCCAGCGCCGTTGCCGTCGTCTCGTGTCCGGCGAGCAGCAACGTGACCAGGTTGTCGCGCAGCTCGGCATCGGTGAGGCCGCCGCCGGCGAGCAGCGTGGACAGCACATCGGATCGTTCGGTCAGATCGGCTCGACGACGGTCGGCGATTTCGGCGTAGAGCAGCCGGTCGAAGTCCTGCTGGATGCCGACGAATTGCCGCCACGGCCACACCCGCTGCAGCTTCGGGTAGAACCAGCCCATCATCACGATCGGATTGATGGTGACGACCCGGCTGACCGGTGGACGCAGCTCGGCGAGCCGGCGCTCGTCGGTGACTCCGAACACGACCTGCAAGATGATCTCGAGGGTGAGGGCGCTCATCCGATCGTGGAGCCGGAACGGCCGCCCGGCCGGCCAGCTCTCTACTTCCGATCGGGCCAGCTTCGTCACCAGGTCGCGGTAGCCCCGCAGGGCGGCCCCGTGGAAGGCGGGCATCAGCAGCTGGCGCACCCGCATGTGCTCGGACTCGTCGAGCAGCAGCACCGAGTGGTCGCCCATGACCGGGCCGAGGATGGCGTTGCCCTCGCCGGCGTGGAACACCGACGTCGGCCCGGTGAATACGGTGCGGATGTCCTCGGGACGGCTGATCAACACCAGCCGGCGCGAGTGCGGCGCGATGCGCAGGGTGAACATGTCGCCGTAGCGGCGCTGCATCGCCGGCAGGTAGCGGTGCCGGTACTTGCCGAACAGCAGCGTCTGGACGCCGACCGGCAGGCCGGGCCCGGGCGGCAACCCATCGACCACGGCAGCGGTCTCGACGTCGGTGGCCGTCATGATCGAGATCTCCTATCGACGCTTCCGTCGATTTATACGCCCGTATATGACGAGCGTCTAGCCCTCGGAGCTACGCTGTCGCCCGTGGGGCACCGCGAGGAGCTGCTCGCCGCCGCGCGCCGCCTGTTGGAGACCAAAGGCTACGCGCGGATCACGGCGCGCGATCTGGTCGCCGATTCCGGCACGAACCTCGCCTCGATCGGCTACCACTTCGGCTCGAAGGAGGGCCTGCTCAACGCGGCGATCGGCGCCGTGTTCGACGAGTGGACCGATCAGCTCGCGGCGATCGCCATGGCCGATCCGAACGCCGCTCCGCTGGAACGGGCCCGGGCGACGTGGACGGCGCTGCTCACCAGCCTGCCGAAACGGCGCGCCCTGCTGTTGTCCTACGTCGAGGCGATGGCGCAGGCGGAGCGCACGCCGGCGCTACGACAGCAGTTCGCCGAGCACTACCGGGGCGTGCGGGCCCGGGTGGCGCAGCTGGTCGCCCAGTCGTTGGGCGGCGCGCTCGGCCCGGACGATCCGCGGGCGGCGGCGATCGCCAGCTGGGTCATCGCGATCTGCGACGGGCTGGCCTTGCAGTGGCTGCTCGATCCCGAATCCGCGCCGACGGCCGCCGACCTGAACGCGGGCCACGCCCTGATGTGGCAGGAGTCGCTGCGCGCGCTGGACGCCCGGCCGTAGCACTCGCGTCCGAACGGCCGAAGCACTCGCGTCCGAACGCGGACGGCGACCGGGTGCCGCCGTCCGGCCGATGATCAACAGCCCGTCAGCACGCGAAACCGCCAGCTGTAGGGCTGTTGATCACGCAAGCCCGACCAGCGGCCACGCGGCGATACTGCTACTCGCTGCGCCAGCTGGCCATACCCAGGGCGATCACGCGGAGCTGCCGCTCGGCCTGGCTGATCACGTCGCGCTCGTCGTCGGGATCGTGCGGATCGACTTCGAGTAGGGCGAGCACGATCGAGAGCATCGCGGCCACCATGAGATCGGCCGCCATCTCCAGGTCGTCGGTGCTCCACTTTCCGAGCGCCGGCATCCGGGCCAGATCGATGGTGAGTTCGTTGGTGAACAGTCGTAGCTCGGTTGCGATGGCGCGCTGAACCTGGATCACGCCGCCGTAGCGCTCACGGGTCAGGAACCGGAAGTGGGCCTCGTGGGCGCGGACCTGCTTGGCGAGGATGGTGACGCTGCCCCGGATGATGTCGGCGGACGGATTGCGCCTCGCGTCGCGGATCATCTGGCGCAGGCTGCGCATGCTCTGCTCGACGAGGGCGACGCCCAGGTCGTCCATCGACTCGAAATGCCGGTAGAAAGCGGTAGGAACGATGTGCGCCTCGCGGGCGACTTCGCGCAGGCTGAGCCCGTCGAGGCTGCGGTGGGCGAGCAGGCGCAGGGCGCCGTCGAGCAGTGTCTGTCGGGTGCGTTCCTTGCGCTCGGCCCGCGTGTGCGTTTCGACGGGACGCGGGGTATGAGCTCGCCGGCTGTTCGGCACCTCACAGTCCTTCCGCGTTGACAGGCACGCTGCCGTCCTTGTTAGTGTACGACTGTACACCGAACTACGGAGGGCCGCATGACGGCTGCTAGCAAACGATTCTCCCCACTCGGACTGGCCGAAGCGCTGGCCACGCCGCACGCCGTGGATCGCTATCTCGAGCTGATCCACCCGATGCTGACCGTGCGCGAACTGCGGGCGGCCGTGATCGACGTGCGTCGCTCGCCGAGCAGCGTCACGCTGACCCTGCGGCCCACCCGGCAGTGGCGCGGTTTCGCCGCCGGGCAGTTCGTGCGAGTAAGCGTCCGGATCGACGGACGTCTGCACACCCGGTGCTACTCGCCGGCCGGTTCGGACCGGGCGATCGGTATCGAGCTGACGATCAGGGCGCACGACGGCGGTCTCGTGTCGCAGTACCTGTACGCGAACGCCCGTCCGGGAATGACCATTGGGCTCTCGGCGGCGGAGGGAACGTTCGTGCTGCCGGCGCCGCGACCGTCCCGGGTGCTGCTCATCAGCGGAGGCAGCGGAATCACCCCGGTGATGTCCATGCTGCGGACGTTGTGCGACGAGGGCTACGCGGGCGAGGTCGCCTTCCTGTACTACGCGCGTGACGAGGGTCCGTACCTGGACGAGTTGCGTGCGCTCGCTGCCCGTCCGAACGTGACGGTGCAGGTGCGACATCCGGCCCGGCACGGCTACTTCGGCGTCGCGCATCTTCATGCGGTGGCGCCGTGGTTCGCGGACGCCGAGACGTTCGTGTGCGGTCCACCCGCTCTGCTGGCTGCCGTCCGCGAGGTTGTCGACAGTGAACGCCTGCACATCGAGGAGTTCACGCTCGGCGGGTCGGCTCGAGGGGACGCCGGCGGCGCAATCACCTTCACCCGCAGCGCAATCACCGCCGACAACTCGGGCGCCACGCTGCTCGAGCAGGCCGAAGCGGCCGGCCTGACGCCGGAACACGGTTGCCGGATGGGCATCTGCTTCTCGTGCGTCCAGGTCAAGACGGCCGGATGTACGCGCAACGTTCGCACCGGCGAGACCGACAGCGACCCCGACCACGAGATCCAACTGTGCATCTCGGTTCCGGTCGGCGACGTCGCTCTAGACATCTAGGAGTTATCCATGCCTACGCACCTGTCGCCCCTCCAACTCGATGAGCTGGCTCGTGAGCTCGATGCCGTACGCCAGCGTGTGGTTGACGACCTGGGCGAGGAGGATCGCGCCTACATCTACCGCGTCATCAAGGCTCAGCGCGGATTCGAGGTTGCCGGCCGGGCGCTGATGTACCTTCCGCCGGCGTGGATCCTGGGCGTGGGTGCGCTCTCGATCTCGAAGATCCTCGACAACATGGAGATCGGCCACAACGTCATGCACGGACAGTACGACTGGATGCGTGACCCGGCCCTGAACTCGAAGATGTTCGAGTGGGACAACGTGTGCCCGTCCGAGCAATGGCGCTACTCGCACAACTACCGGCACCACACGTACACGAACGTGCTCGACGAGGACCGCGACATCGGCTACGGCATCCTGCGCATGGACGAGTCGCAGAAGTGGAACCCGTACTACCTCGGCAACCCCGTCTACGCCTTCGTGCTCATGGTGTTCTTCGAGTGGGGCGTCATGATGCACGACCTCGAGTTCGAGCGCATCGTCGCGGGGAAGCGGACCTGGGGCGAGACCAGGGGGATTCGCCGGCAGATGTGGCACAAGGGCGTCAAGCAGGTGGTGAAGGACTACGTGCTGTTCCCGGCGCTCACCGGGCCGCTGTTCGTGCCTACGGTGGCCGGCAACGTGATCGCCAACCTCGTCCGCAACGTCTGGGCGTACAACATCATCTTCTGCGGGCACTTCCCGAGTGGGACGGTGACGTTCTCACGCGAGGAGATCCAGAACGAGTCGCGTGGACACTGGTACTACCGGCAGATGCTCGGCTCGGCGAACATCACCGGCAGCAAGCTGTTCCACATCCTGTCCGGCAATCTGTCACACCAGATCGAGCATCACCTGTTCCCCGATCTGCCGGCGCGCCGCTACCCGCAGATCGCACCGGAGATCCGCGCGATCTGCGAGAGGTACGGGCTGCCGTACAACACAGGACGGCTGTCCAAGCAGGTCGGCTCGGTGGTGGCCAAGATCTTCCGGCTCGCGCTGCCGGGCCGGACCAGTCCGGAGCCGGCGCCGAGTAGCGTCTCGCCCCGGGAGCTTGCTGCGGCGGCCTAGGACATGTCCTAGGCAGGTTCGGCGGCGATTGGGATCCGGCAAAGGGAGAGTCGATGGACGGGTTGGAGACGGCGAAGGACACCGTGCAGGTGCTGACCGAGTCCGCGGCGTCGCACATCGGGCGGATCGCGGTGATCATCACCGGTGCGGTACGCGACGTCGCCCGCGAGGTCGGCGACTGGGCCACGGATGCCTTCGAGATGCGCGATGCCGCCAAGCGCGCCCAGTCCGACGAGAACGGCTAGCCGGGCCGTCTGGGTGAGGCGCTAGCTGCTGGCGATGAGCTCCAGGCGCTGCGTCTCGTCGATTCGCGGGCAGGTTGCACACGGCCCGGCGTTGTCGAGCGTGTAGGCCAGGCAGCAGTCGTTGCGTTCGCGAGTAAGTAGCCGGCGGCCGTCGGGTAGCGCGACCTCGCGGAAGTTGGCTCCGCCCGTGTAGGGCGCAATGGGACCGCCGTCGGGCCGGTCGCCGAGCACCAGGGCGGCCTCGAACGCCGCGGCCTGCTCGTCGTGCAGCCGCTCGCCGAGCCGCCACAACGCTCCGGCCAACGCGTCCGCGGCCTGCCGCCACAAGGCAACCGGCGCGCGCCGGGCGGCGACCTGTCCGGCGGCGAATACCGGCGCGACCAGCCCGGCGTGCACCCGGCGCAGTTCGGCCCGCGCCGCCTCGGGCCCGACCTCGGCGGCGTCGGTCCAGGCCTGCGGCTCGAGCACAATGGCCACCGGACTACTCAGCCGGGCTGCGAAGTCGTTCGGACGCAGGTTCGGGATCAAGCCGCCGGCGAGGTACGGCCCGGCGACTGCCAGCGCCGCGTAATACGCGTAGTGCTGCAACGCACGGGTCGCGGCGACGTAGGGTCGCGGTTCCTCGGCCCAGCAGTCGCGGATGGAACGGGCCTCGTCGGCAACCAGGGCCGCGAACGCCGCGCGATCAGTCTTGAACGCGGCCGCCGAGGCCCAGCCGAGATCGCCCGGCCGTCCGCGCCGGATCGAGACCTCGGGGTACACCGCGATCACCGGCGCGTACCCCTGCTGCCATTCCGAGGTCACGAAGGCTCCAGGTAATGGAACGCCGGCGAGGGGTGCATGAGGAATTCGTGGTGCGAGATGTTCCAGGCATAGGCGCCGGCCAGGGCGAACACGACGACGTCTCCGGCTTTCAACGACCGCACCGGCACGTCCCGGGCGAAGACGTCCTTGGGCGTGCACAGCTGCCCGACCAGGGTGACCGGGCCGTCCGTGACGCTGGGCCGCGGCCACGGGTGTTGCCATCGCTCGACCGAGACCACCTGGAACGGTTGGTTGTGTCCCCTCGCGGCCGGCGTCCGCAGATGATGCGTGCCACCGTGCACGACGGCGAACGCCCGGCCGTTGCTGGGTCTTACGTCCAGCACGCGGGTGGCGTAGTACCCGCAGTAGGCGGCGAGCGAGCGTCCCGGCTCGATGCGGAGTTGCAGGTCCGGATGGGCGGCGGCGAGGCCGGCCAGTGCGGCGCCGTACGCCGGCCAGTCGAACACGGAGGACGGATCGTCGTAGTCGACGCCCATGCCCCCGCCGAGGTTCACCTCGGACAACGGAAGGTCTTGTCCGACCGCCCACTTCACCACCTCGCCGGCCACCCGGGCGAGCTGATCCGCGTTCAGGCCACTGGCGAGATGTGCGTGCACCCCGTGCATCCGGACCCGGGGCGCCATCCGCAGCAAGGCTGTGCACTCGCGCAGCGCGTCGGCGTCCAGGCCGAACGGGGAGGCGGCGCCGCCCATGGTCAGCTGGGCGCCGTCGACGCGCATCGGGAGGTTCACCCGGAGCAGCACGTCCGCGACGGTCTGCTGCCGCTCGGCCGCATCGGCGAGCAGCCGCAGCTCGTGCACGCTCTCGATGTGGATGCGCTCGACGCCGAGCTTGAGGGCCAGCTCGAGGTCGTCCGCGGTCTTGCCTGGTCCACCGAACGCCAGCCGGGCTCCGGGCAGGGTGTCGCGCACGTGGCTCAGCTCGCCGCCGGACGCGACCTCGATACCGTCGACCGTCCCGTCCAGCGTTTCCAGGATCGGCCGCTGCGGATTGGCCTTCGCCGCATAGAACAGCTCGACGTTGTCGGGCAGCGCCGCCCGCACGGCCTGCGCGTGCGTCAGCAGTCCGGGCAGGTCCGTGATGTAGGCCGGTAGCGACGCCGAGGCCGAAACGGCCAGCGCGCGCACCTCGGTGGGGATCATCGAGCCACCTCGCATGATTCGGCCGGCGCGGTGGCCAGCGGATTGGGCAGGGCCAGATAGCCCGCATGTCGATCGGCCCGGCGTTCCCACCGGGTGAGCAAGTTCGCCTTCGCCGGCAACGGCACGCCGGAGAGCAGCGCTCGCAGCTGGGGCGAGGATCCGTACTGCCGCGCGTACGCGTCGAGCCGGGCGCTGACCTCGTCCCAGAGTTGCCGTTCCAGCGCGGGGTAGCGATCGGCGATTCCGGCGAGTACTTCCGCGACGTGGTTGACGAGCAGGCAGTACACGACCCGATTCCAGCCGCGCTGTGCATCGTAGGTGACCTGCTGTTGGACGTCGTCCGGCAGATCGGCCAGCGCGGCGGCATGACGGGCGGGCAGTAGCTTGGTGCCCTCCATGTCGCGCAGGAACACCTGCTGCGGCCACCCGTCGTCCGTCACGCCCACGACGACGTTCTGCAGGTGGGGTTCGAAGACGACGCCGTGGTGGAAGTACGCGTGCAGCACCGGCGGCACGACCAGGGCTAGGTAGTGGTGCCACCAGGTGAGAGCGTCGCCGCCCGATCGCTCGATCAGAGCGCCGACCTGGGCCGGGCTCGTCGGATGCTCGTCGGCGATGGCACCGGCGAGCAGCGGGGTCACGCCGGCCTGGACCGGCAGCTGCTCCCGGACGATGACACCGAAGCCCTCGACGAGATCCGGGCCCAGGTCGAGCGTCCGGTACGCGGGTTCGGCCAGTACCGTGGTGCCCGGAAAACGGGTGCGCAGGTCGTCGGCCACCGGAGCCAGCAGCCGGGTCAGCGCCACCGCGCCGCGCAGCTCGTAGCTGGCGTTCTTGCGGACGCAGTTGGTGATCCGCACGTTCAGGCTGAACTTCAGGAAGGCCCGCAGGTCGGGGTGCCACAGCGTGCGCACCGACGCCGTGGGCACCGTCTCGACGCCGCGCTCGCCGAGATCGGTGATCCGCCCGGACCGCAGGGCCGCGTCCAGCCCGTGGTGCGAGCGCAGCAGCGAGAACTGCCACGGGTGTACCGGCAGCACGGCCTGATCCGCCGACCCGCCCAGACCGTCGAGCAGGGTGAGCGCCGCCGCGTCCACGCCCTCCTCGCGGATCAGCTCGCGCGGAACGGCGAGGTGGCGTAGCCGTACGCGCGCGCCGGCCTCCGGTGCGAACGGCAGCCAGCGGTCGATGGCACCGGATCGGCCCTTGGGGGTCGGGTGGAATCGGTGTCCGTAGACGAGCGCCTGCTCGCTGGCGAGGTAGTCCAGCTGGTCCGAGCCGGGGTCAGACGCCGGGCGGGCGGTGAGGACGGCGCTCATCGCGGCCTGGCTCTCCGCGACCTGGTCGACGAACTCGTGGTTCGTCTCGCCGCTGCGCAGTTCGAGCTCCTGGGCGATCAGCCCGGCCAGGCGCCGCCACGTGACGTCCGCCCAGCCGTCGGCCGCCCGGGTCTGCACCGGCCCACCGAAGCGATGCGCGCCGATAAGCGACGTCCGGCGAACACGAATGCGCAGGACGAGGTCGCGCCGCGGCAGCCGAATCACCAGGTGGCTGCCGTCGTAGGTCAGCTGCCCCTCCGGCCCGGATACCTCGCGGATCAGGCAGTTGAGCAGCGTGTGTGTGGTGACGTCGTCTGCGGTGGCGCACGTCGATGGGCGCGCCGCGAGAGCGATCACGTCTAGGTCCTCCCGGAAAGCAAGTAGTTGGGGCCGGTCGTTCCGTAGTACTTGTTGATGTCCGTCGCGCCAGTGCGGGCCTTCGAGCGAAGGGTTCCAGCGATGATCATGGACTTCACCGGTAACCGTTCAGCGTCCAGTACCCGTTTGCGCAGCAGCGGTGCGTCGGGTTCGGCGTCCAGCTCGTCGAGCGCCTCGTTCATACATCGGCGGACGAGTGTGAGCAGTTCGTCAAGCGGAGCCAGCCTCGACTCGGCTAGACCGAACGCGAGCGCCCCGGCGCCCAGATGCACGGTGATCGTCGTGAACACATCACTGACCTCGCGGGGATCGCTGACGATCATCCGCTCGTCGACGACGGGCGGAACGTAGCCGAGCCGGGCCGGATCGATCCGGGCCCCGTCGTTGTCCTTGTACAGCAGCCGAATCGGCTGCCCGGCCTCGAGCACGAGCGAGGTGTTCTGCTGGTGCGACTCGAGCGCGATGCCGTAGCGCAGCCACAACGTCACGTGCAGCCGGAACAGCAGCGCCAGGTACGCGTCGAACAGGGCCAGCACGTCCCCGCCGAAGAACTCGTCGGCGAGCGACGTAATGACCGGTCGGCCGTCCGGCGCCGACGCCAGCAGCGCGGCGACGGTGACGACCCGCGCGCCGTGCAGGCCGGACGGGAAGCGCCGGACCAGATAGCCGAGGTGTTCGTGGCCGGCGTGTCCCCACGTCGCCTCGTCGGCGAGCAGCACCCGCCCGGCCAGCGTCGGTTCACCGAGCAGCACCTGAGCGAGGAGCCGCTGCACGGTCTCGCCGTCGGTGAGCGTGCCGGGCCGGATGCTGCGCAGGTTGCGGGCGCCGAGCGTGCTCGTGGGCAGCGGCACCTTGACGTGGACGCCGGGGTGGTCGATGAGAGCGACCGTGCGCATGGACAGGGTGGGGGTCACCCGCAGCAGCGTCGTCTCGACCGGGAGGGCGCCGGGCAACTCGACCGCGTGCCAGGTCAGCGGATGCACCGGGAAGGGTACGAGCCGTTCGGGTAGGCCCAACTGCCCGCTGGTGGGCCACCACGGCGGGAGGTCGCCGTGCTGAACGGCCACCTCGGCCGGCACGCCGACCCAGCGGAGCTCGAACTCGGGCGCGAACTCCGGGGCGTGACGGACGAGGTCGTCACTGGCGATGCCATGACGGCAGCGCGACGTCGGGTAAACGGGGTGGTCGAGGTGCGCGGCGAGCACGTCGTAGTACAGGCTGCCTGTAATTCCGGACGGCGTCGGCCCGTACCGGGTGGACAGTCCGGCCAGAACGGCCGGTCGGTGCCGCTCGCCGAGTTCGAGCGCTTCGGCCGCCTCGCGACATTCGTCGATGAAGACGGCGTAACCGGTGCGATCGTCGGGGTCGGCGTCATCCGGCGGTGTGAACAGCGCGAGCACATCGTCGAGCCGCTCGACGAGCGCCAGCGCTCCACCGGAGCGGATCGCGACCACCGGGCGGCGCACCGTCCAGTCCGCGAGGAACTGGCCGGGTCGGACGGCGAGGTATCGCCCAGCCAGGTCCAGCCACTGGTCGTCGTCGAGTTCGGGCAGTCGCATCGGAGTGCCCTCGCCGAGATAGCCCTCGCGCAGCAGCGAGTCCAGGACGCGTTGGACGAGATAGGCCTCGATGTCGACCAGGGGGGTGACGGTCACGGCCGGACGTCCCACCGATGGGCGGCCAGAAAGGCGTCGGCGC
>Ga0137418_10000790_pt1 | contig 13360 bp, 13 predicted proteins | sample CZODoug3_1_2_16f_FD_122242 | JGI IMG/M metagenome (GOLD analysis project Ga0137418, IMG submission 122242) | Vadose zone soil fungal communities from Angelo Coast Range Reserve, California, USA - CZODoug3_1_2_16fungal (Hybrid Assembly) | ecosystem: Environmental > Terrestrial > Soil > Vadose...
GCCGAGCGCGTCCACCCGCATCCGGAAGTTCTGCTGCAACTTCCAGTCGAACAGCGGGCCGAACACGACCGGCAGTCCCTCGATGCGGTTGAACGTGCCGCCGGTCGCGATCGTCAGCGACGAGCGCGAGTCGGCGTCACCCCACGACACGTGCGCGCCCGGGTTGAACAACCGGCGCCGCAGATTCGGCGCGTAGACGATTTCGTCGCCTTCGTGGCGCAGGCGATAGAGCAACGGCTCGCGGTACTGCCGCACCTCGCCGCCGATCCGCGCCTTGGCGCTGTCGTCCACGGTCCCGCCCACGACGATGACGTCGCCGGTCACTTCGGCGCCCGTGTCGAACAGCAGGTCGCCGTTGATCACGACGAGCGAGCCCTGCACGCGGCCCGCGACGAGCACCGGTCCGTTGCGGACGGCCACATTGCCGCGCCACTCGTTGCCGTGCGGCAGCCGCGTCCGGCCGACGAGCCGGGTCGTGGCGGCCGCGTTGTAGAATCGGATGACCTCGTCCGTCACGACCCGCGGCAGCGCGCGCGCTTCGAGTGTCGCGCCCGAGCTGTCGGGGTGGATGACGATGGTCGTGTCTTGAACCGCGAGAACCAATAGAAACGCGAGCATAGGTCAGCCTTCGTTAGAGCTGTTGTTGCGCGGCGGGTCGATGCCCAGCCGCCGCATGCGGCGGTAGAGATTGGCGCGGTCGGTCAGCAGCCGGCGCGCGGCCTCCGCCACATTGCCGCGCGCGACCGACAACGCCTTGGCGATCAGCTCGCGCTCGTACAGATCGAGCGTTTCACTGAGCGCGATATCACGCCAGGGCGCGTCGTCGCCGCTTTCGGCGGTGACTCTGGGTGCCGTGCCGTCTGCGGGCAGGACGCGGGTGACATCCTGCGCAGTCAAAAGTTCCCCAGTGGCAAGAATCGCCATCCGTTCGATGATGTTGGCGAGCTCGCGGACATTCCCCGGCCAGGAGTAGGCGGCGAGCAGCGGCACGGCGCCCGAGTCGAACTTGACGGGGCGGCCCAGGCGGGCGGCGCAGCGCTCGGCAAAGTGGCGCACCAGCGGAGCGATGTCCTCGGGCCGCTCGCGCAGCGGCGGGATGTGAATCGGCAGCACATTCAGCCGGAACCACAGGTCCTCGCGGAACTGTCCCTGCCGGACCGCCTGCGGCAGATCCTTGTTCGTCGCGGCAATGACGCGGACGTTCACGGCGAACGGCCGCTCGCTTCCCACCCGTTCGACGATCCCGCTTTCCAGGACCCGCAGCAGCTTGGCCTGCGCCTCCGGGCCGAGATCGCCGACCTCGTCGAGGAACAGGGTGCCGCCATCAGCCAGCTCGAAGCGGCCCTGGCGGCGGTCCGTCGCGCCGGTAAACGCGCCGCGCTCGTGGCCGAACATTTCCGATTCGACGAGGTCGCGCGGGAGCGCGGCACTGTTGACGGTGACGAAGGCCTTGCTCCCGCGCGCGCTCAGGCGGTGGATCGCCGACGCGACGAGCTCTTTGCCCGTGCCCGACTCGCCGGTGATCAGGACGCGCGACTCCGTCGGCGCGACGCGGGCGATCAAGGCACGGAGCTCGTCCATGGCGGTGCTGGTCCCCACCAGCGGATCAGCGTGGCCGAGCTGTTCGTGCAAGCGCGTGTTCTCGGCGAGGGTGCGTCCCAGCTCGAGGGCGCTGCGCAGCGCGACAAGCACGCCTTCCGGCGTCAGCGGCTTCTCGAGGAATTGAAAGGCGCCGAGCTTCGTCGCGCGGACGGCGTCGGCGAGATTCGCCTTCCCGCTCATCATGACGACGGGGATGTGGGGAGCACGCTTGCGAATCTGCTCGAGTGTCGCGAGCCCGTCCGGGCCAGGCGGCATCATCAGATCGAGCAGCACCACATCGGGCGCGTCTTCCGTGAGGCGCACCATCGCGGCGTTGCCATCGGCCGCTTCGACGGTGTCGTAACCGTCCGATTGGAGAAGGGCCCCAACCATCCGGCGGATGTTGGCTTCGTCATCAACCAACAACACACGGGGACTCATGAGGAGGTCGGTGGAGGACGGTGAAGGTTGGTGGAGGATGGTGGAGGAAAGACAATCGCGAAGGTTGCTCCACCACCGGGAGTCTCGCTCACGCTGATCGTGCCGCGGTGCGCCTCGAGCGTGACGCGGACCAGCGCGAGGCCGAGGCCGGTGCCGTCGTCCTTTGTGGTGAAGTACGGCTCGAACACGCGCTGGCGCAGCTCGGCGGGGATGCCGGGACCGTGGTCGCCAATCGTGACGGCGAGCCCCGCGCCGTCGCCCGTGACGGTGACGTCGATCGCACCGGCCCCATTCATTGCCTCGGCGGCATTGCGGTAGAGGTTCGCGAAAGCGCGACGCAGCGGCTCGTAGTGGCCAAACAGCGAGCGAGGTCCGCCATTCGCGTCCACGGTGACGCGCACGCCGTCGGGGACGCCCGTGCGCCCCAGCTCTTCGAGCAGCTCGACGAGATCGACTTCGCTTTGCGGCCCTTCCGCCAGCCGCCCGAACTCTGCGAACTCTTTCGCCAGTCTTTCGAGCCGATCCGTCTCGGCAGACATCACCTGAATTGCGATGTCCTTCCGTTCTTCCGTCATTCCATCGGTCCGTCGTAGTTGATCCAGCGCAATACGCATCGACGTCAGCGGATTCTTGATCTCGTGCGCCACGCGACGCGCCACTTCACGGAACGCACGCAACCGCTCGGCCTCCAGCTCGCGGTCCCGGGCGGCGGCGAGCGCGCCGGCCAACTCGCGCAGTGCCTGCCGCAGCGCTTCGAACTCCGGAGCACCACGCGTCGGCGTGCCGAGCGGCACCGGCTCGTGGCGGCGGATCAGCTGCGTCCAGCCGACCAGCTCGTCGATCGGACGTGAGAGCTGGCGCGACAGGTGGCCCGCGAGGTTGACGGCCGCGTACAGCACGGCGGCGCCGAGCAGCAGGATGACCACGGCAAAACCGGCCGTGTAATAGCGCAGGAACGTTTCGGCGCGCCGCGCGAGGCTGACGGAGGCCGACACTTCGTCGAGATGCTGCCGCAACAGCCCGCGCTCGCGCACCGTGAGGTGCAGAGTATCCACTCCCTCGAGCAGCGAGCGGGCGGTTGCGGCGACGCGCTCGGTGGAAGCGCGAGCACCGGCGGCGGGCAACAGCCGCCGGATCGAGAGCACCCAGCCGGCCACCGCCAGCACCGTCGGCACCACGGTCATGACGACGAGGACGACGAAGATTCGCCGTCTGAAAGGAAGCGCCATATTTGGGGCCAATTTAGGGATTCGGTCGGCCTGTGACAATTCGACACGGGGGGACGGGGGGTCCATGAAGGCACATACGCACTACCTCTGGTTCAACACGAAGCAGCGTCAGGAGGTCATCGACATCACCGACGAGGTCGCGAAGCAAGTCGAGGTCAGCAAGGTGCGTGAGGGAATCGTGCTCGTCAGTGCCATGCACATCTCCGCCTCCGTCTTCGTGAATGATCATGAGTCTGGACTGTGGGAGGACATCTTGAAGTGGCTGGAGGGGACGATTGCACCGTGGGATCCGCCTCGCTATCGCCACAACGAGACCGGAGAAGACAACGCCGCCGCGCACCTTCGCAGTTTGACGATCGGTCACGAGGTGATCGTGCCGATCACGGCGGCGAAGCTGGATTTCGGGCCGTGGCAGCGCGTGTTTTATGGTGAGTGGGACGGACAAAGAAAAAAGCGCGTAATAATCAAAGTCCTGGGGGACTGAGGGATTCAATGACCGCACTTCTGCTGGCGGTATTACTGACGGCCAACGTGCAAGACCCAGACACGCGCGAGTTGCTACGACTCGAGGATTTCTGGGCGACCGCGCTGGTCGATCGTGACTTCAACGTCTTCGATCATCTCCTCGCCCCCGGATTCGTATACACCGAGAACGATCAGCTGATGGATCGTGCGGCGGTGATTCGCTCGGTGGTGGCCGGGTCGGACACGGTTACCGCGGCACACAACGAAGGAATGCAAGTGCACCGCTACGGCTCGGTCACCGCCGTTGTGACTGGATGGCTGATCGTGCGCGGTCGTAATGCGAGCGGTGCGTTCGAGCGGCGGTATCGTTTCACCGACACGTGGGTCAAGCGCGCTGGACGCTGGCAGATCGTCGCCGCGCAGGACTACGTCGCGGGAGTTTGAAAAAGCTCGTCGAGAGCGCGACTCCGTAGTACCTTCCCCCGGCGTGATCGCGCCCAAACCGCTCATGCTCGAAGGTCACGGCGTTCGGCTCCAGCCGCTGACCGAAGCGCACAGTGACGCGCTGGCCGCGGCGGCAGGTGACGGCCGCCTGTGGGAGTTCTGGTACATCGCGGTCCCGCCACCCGAGGGCATGAAGGCGTACGTCGTCGACGCGCTGAAGGGCCAGCGCGACGGGCACATGCTGCCCTGGGTCGTGCGTGACGTGCCGAGCGGGGCGATCGTCGGGTCGACGCGCTATCACGACATCGCCCCGGCGATCGATCGCGTGGAAATCGGGCACACGTGGTACGGGAAGAGCCGCCAGCGCACGCACGTGAACACGACCTGCAAGCTCCTGTTGTTGGGCCACGCCTTCGAGACGCTGGGCTGCAAGGTCGTCGGTCTCCGCACGGACAATTTCAATTTTCGATCGCAGCGCGCCATCGAGGCGCTCGGCGCCAAGAAGGACGGCGTGGTTCGCCATTTCGGCATCCGGCGCGACGGCAGCGCCCGCGACGTCGTGATGTACAGCATCCTCGCTGCTGAGTGGCCGGATGTGCGGCGGCATCTCGAGCTGCGGCTCAATCGGAACAAGTGACAGAACCCCAAACCAGCGCTCCGCCCGCAATGGCGCGCCGCTTCGGCTTGCTGCATGCCACGGCGCTCAACATGACGAACATGATCGGCATCGGGCCATTTATCACGATCCCGCTGCTGATGTCCGCGCTCGGCGGCCCGCAGGCGATGCTCGGCTGGGTCGTCGCGTTGATCACCGTCTTGTGCGACAGCACCGTCTGGAGCGAGCTCGGCGCCGCGATGCCGGGCTCGGGCGGCTCGTTCGGCTATCTGCGCCAGGGATACGGGGCGGAGAAGCTCGGCCGCCTCATGGGCTTTCTCTTTGTGTGGCAGTTCGTGCTGAGCGGTCCCCTCGAGATTGCGTCCGGGTACATCGGGTTCTCGCACTATCTGGGATACATCTGGAAAGGGATCACGCCGGGCCAGTCGATGCTCGTGATCACGATCGTCGGCCTCGTCAACCTCGCGCTGCTCTACCGCCGCATCAAATCGATCGCGGCAATCACGGTCGCGCTCTGGATCGGCACGATCGTGACGGTCATCGCCGTGATCGCGACAGGGGCGATGCACTTCGACGCCAAGGTCGCCTTCGACTTCCCGCCCGGCGCCTTCAACTTCTCGCTGGGCTTCCTCCTCGGCCTCGGCACTGCGTCCCGCGTGGGCGCCTACGATTACCTCGGCTACTACGACGTCTGCTACATCGGCGACGAAGTAGCGAATCCGGGCCGAGTGATCCCGCGGTCGATTCTCATCAGCACGATCGCGGTGGCGCTGATCTACATCGCGATCAACTTCTCGATCATCGGCGTCGTTCCCTGGCGCGAGTTCGTCCCGGTCAAGGCGCACCCGGAGTCGGACTTCGTCGTCTCGATTTTCATGGAGCGGATCTACGGCTCCGGCGTCGCCACGATCCTCACGGCGATGATCCTGTGGACGGCCTTCGGATCGGTCTTCGCGCTGCTGCTGGGATACTCACGCGTGCCCTACGCGGCGGCGCGCGACGGCTACTTCTTCAAGGTGTTTGCGCGCATGCACCCGTCCAAGGGCTTCCCCTACGTCTCGCTGGTGGTGCTCGGCGTGCTGTCGATCGTCGCGGGGTTCGTATCGCTGGGGATGGTGATCGACGCGCTGCTCACGACGCGGATTCTCGTGCAGTTCATCGGGCAGATCGGCGCAGTGACGCTGCTGCGGCGGCGGGCGCCCGATATGCCGCGCCCGTATCGGATGTGGCTGTATCCGCTCCCCAGCCTGGTTGCGCTCCTCGGATGGATCTTCATCTTTGCCACGACGCCGCCGCTCGTGATTGCGTTCGGGCTCGGCGCGCTGCTGCTGGGTGTCCTGTGTTTTGGGGTGTGGTCGTGGAAACAACGCACGTGGCCCTTTGCGGAGGGGACATGACGAACGAGATCAGCCGTCGCGATTTTCTCGTGGCGACGGCGTCGCTGGCGGCGGGGTCGCAGCTCCCTATCGGCGCAGTTACGGATCTCCCGCAGGCCGCCGCCGCGAAAGGCTCTGTGGTGTTGTTTCAGGGGGATTCGATCACCGACTCGGGCCGCAATCGCGATTCCGCGGACCCGAACGCCGCAGGCGCGCTCGGCAGCGGCTACCCGCTGCTCGTCGCCTCCGCCGTATTGGCCGCGCGCCCGGACGGCGGGCTGCGGTTCTACAACCGCGGCATCAGCGGCAACAAGGTGCCCGACCTGCAGCAACGGTGGACGACCGACACGGTCGATCTGCACCCGGACGTGCTCAGCATCCTGATCGGCGTGAACGACTTCTGGCACAAGCTGGACCATGGCTACAACGGCACGGTGCAGGACTACGAGCAGCAGTACGCGGCGTTGCTGGACGAGACGCGCCGCGCCTTGCCGCGCGTGCATCTGATCGTGCTCGAGCCGTTCGTGCTGCGGACCGGGGCGGTGGACGCGCGCTGGTTCCCCGAATTCGACCAGCGCCGCGCGGCCGCCGCTCGCGTGGCGACGCACGCCCGCGCGACGTTCGTGCCGCTGCAGTCGATCTTCGATCAGCGGGCCCACACGGCGCCACCCGCATACTGGGCGGCCGACGGCGTCCATCCCACGCCGGCGGGGCATGCGGTCATCGCGGGCGAGTGGCGTCGTGCGGCGCGTCTTTAAGCGGAAGCGCGCCCTCGCGCTGGTCGGTGCGGCACTCGCGTGCGCAGCGGGTGCGCCCGTTATCGTCGTTCCTGCCCCTCCTCCGCCCCCTCCTCCGCCCCCGCCCCCGATCACGTGGACGCTGTTGTGGAGTGACGATTTCTCCGGCGCGGCCGGCGCGGCAATCGACACGACCAAGTGGCGCTACGACACTGGCGACGGATGTCCGGGCAACTGCGGGTGGGGCAATAGCGAGAGGGAGTTTTACACCTCGGACACCGCCAACATCGCGCAGAACGGGCTGGGCCAGCTCGCCATCACCGCCCGCGTCGCAACCGACACCATTCCGTGTTACTACGGGAGTTGTCTGTATAAGTCCGCGAAGATCACGACCCGCGGCAAGATGTCCGTCTCGCCGGGCCGAGTTGAAGCGCGCATCAAGCTCGCGGCCGGGCAGGGACTCTGGCCCGCGTTCTGGCTGCTCGGCAACAACATCGGCTCCGTCGGTTGGCCTACGTGCGGTGAGCTGGACATCATGGAGAACAAAGGCAGCCAGCCGACGAGTACCAGCTCGGCGGTGCACGGTCCTGGGTATTCCGGTAACACTCCCTTTGCGCACAGCTACGGACCGATCGTCACGACCGATTACCACATCTACGCCGTCGAATGGGACACCCAGTCGATCCGTTACTTTGTCGACGGCAACCAGCATTACATCGTGTCGCGCACGAACGTGAGCCAGTACGGCAACTGGGTGTTCGATCAGCCGTTCTTCGTGATTCTCAATCTCGCCGTCGGTGGCCACTTCGACGGCGACCCGCAATCAAACGCGATTTTTCCCGCGACGATGCTGGTCGACTACGTCAGAGTCTACCAGAAGCACTAGTTCAGCTTTCGGTAATTCACATCCAGAATGTCCAACCGCGCAAAGTGTCTACGAAGCCGTGATGTGAAGTCCGCGAAATCCTTCCGCTCGGCCGGCGTCCACGCCACCTCGGCGAGCGCGATGAGGCGTGGAAATACCATGAATTCGACATTCTTCGGGTTGCGCTGGTATTCAGTCCAGATCTGGCCCTGTGTGCCGAGCACGTGCCTGGCCTGCACCGAGTCGAGCGCGGGCGGGACGGGCTCGTAGGCGTACACCGTCTGCAGGGGCAGAAAGCCACCGATGGCGAGCGGCTCCTTCGCCAGGTCCTGCGACTGGTAGTAATCGAAATAGGTGTTCGAAGTCGGTGTCATGACGACGTCGTGACCCGCCTGGGCTGCCGCGATGCCGCCGTCGATGCCGCGCCACGACATGACCACCGCGTTCGGTGCGAGACCCTCCATCCCGCCTTCGAGGATCTCGTCCCAGCCGATCAGCGATCGACCACGCCCGGCGAGCCACTGGCTCATCTTCGCAGTCATCCAGCTCTGCAGCTCGTTCTCGCTGTGCAACCCGAGCTCGCGAATACGCGCCTGCGCGACGAGGCTCGTCTGCCACTGCGCCTTCGGCGCCTCGTCGCCGCCCGTGTGGATCCAGCGACTCGGAAACAGCGCGAGCACCTCGGTCAGCACGTCCTGCATGAAGTGAATCGCCGAGTCCGACGGATTCAGAATGTTTTGATCCACGCCCCAGTGCGCCAGGACTTCGAGCTGCTGGCCCGTGTTGCCGAGCCATGGGTAGGCGGCGATGGCGGCCTGCGCGTGCCCCGGCATCTCGATTTCGGGAACGACGGTAATGAAACGCGCCTGCGCGTACGCCACGACTTCGCGCACGTCGTCCTGCGTGTAGAAGCCGCCATGCGGAACGTTGTCGTAGACCCACTGCGTCGTGTCGGCATACCCGCGCTGCACGCCGACGAGCGAGTTGCGGCGCCAGCCACCGATCGCCGTGAGCAGCGGATACTTCTTGATCTCGATCCGCCACCCCTGATCGTCGGTGAGGTGCCAGTGGAAACGGTTCAGCTTATGGAGCGCGAGCAAATCGATGTACTTCTTGACGAATTCCTTCGGCATGAACGAGCGCGACACGTCGAGATGCGCGCCGCGCCAGGGAAAGCGCGGCATGTCTTCTATCTCGACCGCAGCTACCGTCCACGTCACGCCGGCGAGAGGTGCCTGGCGGAAGACGTCGGGCGGCAGCAACTGCCGCAGCGTCTCGACGCCGTAGAACACACCCGCGGGACGAAACGCGCGAATCGTGATGCCCGTGCCGGTGACGGTAAGCCGATATCCTTCCTCGCCCAGCCGCGCCAAGGTCGGATCGATGCGGAGCGAGATAGTCCGCGCTGCCGTACCGGGCGCACCGCTCACTGGGAGCCGATACCCGGTCGCGGGCCCGAGCCAGTCGGCGAGTTGATAGCCGACTTGCCGCGTGGCGCGATCGGTGACGACCACCGTGGCCGGCGTCAGCAGGAATGTCCCGGTACCGCGGGTTACATGGACGGGCCGGGGAATGACGGCAAGCGTGGTGTCCTGGACACCGGCGACGAGCGTGAGGAGCACGAGGAGGTGGGTCATGGGGATTAGGATATCGCTCGCTGAGACGTTCGGCGAACGGTAGAATTCTGAGGATGGGTGGTGCAGGGGCGCAGCATGCTACGCCCCTACCTTCCGCAACCTTGCCGTGAGGGCACTGTGAAACGACGCGACTTTATTCACACGGTTGGAGCGGCGACGGCCGGCGGAATGCTGTCGCGTGCTCCTTTTGGTTTTGCCAAGAAGCTGGACCGCATTGGGCTCGAGACGTACGCAGTCCGTCACGCGATGGCGCAGGATCCCGAGCGCACGCTCGCCGCGATCCGCGCGATCGGCTACACCGACGTCGAGCTGCTCTGGTCGTTCAATCTGTTCGGGCGCACGCCGCAGCAGGTCGCCGCGACGCTCAAGAACGAAGGGTTGCGTGCACCGTCGTGTCACATGTCGGCCGAAACCATCTTCGTGGGCTGGGAGCGCAGCCTCGAAAAGGCAAAGATCCTCGGGCATCAGTACCTGTTCGTGCCCGATTTCGAGGGCTGGACCAAGCAGACGCTCGACGACTGGCGGGAATGGGCCGATCGCTTCAACGCTGCCGGCGCGGTCGCTCGGAAGGCGGGGATCTGGCTGGGATTCCACAACGAGCCGTATCACCAGACGCCGATCGATGGCCAAATTCCCTTCGATGTCTTCATCAGTCGCCTCGATCCCTCCGTCACTCGGCTCCAGCTCGACGTCGGGAACATGCTCGTCGGGGGGGGCGATCCGATGCAGTATCTCCAGAAATATCCCGATCGGTTCTGGAGCTTCCACCTGAAGGACGCGAAGCCGGATCGCTCGGGCGACGCCGGCCTCGGCAAAGGGTTCTTCGATTTCAAGAAGTTCCTGGCCGCCGTTCCGGCGCTGGACCAGAAACCGGCGCACGTCGAGCAGGAAACGGCGACTGACGCGGCCGGCGACCTCGCGGACGCGCGCAGCAACTTCGAATACCTGCACAGTCTCGAGTTCTGATGCGAAACCTCGCGGCGCTGCTCGCGGCGACGGTGGTTGTTGTACCGCTCTCGGCGCAGCAGCGCCGCGTCGTTCCCGGGCACTACACCTACGTCATCGTCCACGGCGCCTGGGGCGGGGGATGGGATTGGCTGGCGATCGATTCCATGCTCACGCGACGCGGCCATCACGTCGTCCGTGTCACGCTGACGGGCCTCGGCGAACGCCATCATCTCGCCTCGCCCAACATCGGCCTCGATACGCATATCGACGACGTCGTCAACAAGGTTCTCTGGGATGACCTCCACGACGTGGTGCTCGTTGGGCACAGCTACGGCGGCATGGTGATCACCGGCGTCGTGGACCGGATCCCCGACCGCATCAAGCGCGTCGTGTATCTCGACGCGCTACTGCCCGATTCAGGGGAATCGCTGATGTCGATCCCGGATACGGCGCGCGCGAAGTTCGTACAGAGCGTGACCCGCGATGGCTACTTGGTGCCGGTCTGGGTGCAGGATACGACGGTGATTCCGCGCGACGTGCCGCAATCGCTGCGCACGTTCACCGATACGCTGCGACTCGTGAATCCCGCTCGACTCAAGGTTCCCGCGGCGTACATTCTGACGTACGAGCCACAGATCACGCCCGATCCGTTCCAAATGTTCGCGGATCGCGCCGCCGCGCGCGGCTGGCCGGTCTACAAGATGGTTTCCGATCATTTGCCGGAGCGGACACATCGTGCGGAGCTCGTGACGCTCCTGGAGAGAGTGCCTTGATCTTCTCGGTTAGTCTCGCGACAGCTTTGCTTGCGCAGGATACGACGATCAGCAGCTTGCTGAAGACCGTCGACATTTCTTCCGGCCGGATCGAAACCGTATATCGCGCCGATCGCCGCTTTGAGGCTCCCAACTGGTCGCGCGATGGCTATTTCCTGATCAACAGTGAGGGACGGCTGTATCGTCTGCCCGTCTCCGGCCGCCAGCTCGCCGAGCTCCCTGTCACCCTGGCGACGCCGCGGATGAACAATGATCACGGCATCTCTCCCGACGGGAAATCACTCGTCATCAGTCACGAGCCGACCGAAGACTGGCTGACCTCGAGCGTCTACACGCTCCCGATCGGGGGCGGGACGCCGAAACAGATCACGACCAAGGCGCCGAGCTTCTGGCACGGCTGGTCGCCGGATGGGAAGACGCTCGCGTTCGTCGGGCGTCGGGATGACGAGTTCGACATCTACACGATTCCCGTGAACGGCGGTGAGGAACGGCGCATTACGACGTGCAAGGGGCTCGACGACGGTCCGGACTACTCCCCCGACGGCGCCTTCATCTATTACAACTCGTTCTGCAGCGGGAAAATGGAGATCTGGCGCATGCGGCCGGACGGGACCGAGCCGGAGCAGCTGACGCACGACGCGTACTCCAACTGGTTCCCGCATCCGTCGCCCGACGGGCGCTGGATCGTGTTCTTGTCATTCATGCAGGACCAGGGGCAGGACCATCCGTTCGGCAAACAGGTGAAGCTCCGCCTCATGGATTTGCGCGACCGGTCGGTGCGCGATCTCACGCCGGAATTCTTCGGCGGGCAGGGAACGATCAACGTTCCAAGTTGGTCACCTGACAGCCGGCGCGTAGCGTTCGTGACATACGAGCAGCATGTTAGGGCGCGATGACTCCGCGATAATAAGGAAGGCGCGATGACTCTGATTCGCTTCAACTCGTCACCAGAGCAGCAAGTCGATCTCTCCAAGACCTACGACGCGATCGTCGTGGGCTCGGGCGCCGCGGGCGGGATGGCCGCCCACGTCCTCACCTCTCAGGGGATGAAGGTGTTGCTGCTCGAAGCAGGCAAGAAGATCGACATCAACGCCGAGCTGCGCTCGATGCAGTGGCCCTACGAGCACCCCCGCCGCGGCGAGGCGCCGCCGGGATATCACGCCGTCCGCTTCAACGAGTACAACATCCGCAAGCCTCCCTACGCGAAGGGCTCCGCGTTCAAGCATGTCTTCTCGTACGTCGGCGGCTGGGGCGGATCGGACTACGTGAAGAACATTCTGGTGGACGAAAAGGACAATCCGTACACGGGCACCAAGTACGCGTGGGTACGCGCGCGGCTGCTGGGCGGCAAGACGAACATCTGGGGCCGCCTTGCATTGCGGCTCTCCGATTACGACTTCAAGGGAAAGACGCACGACGGCTACGGCGAAGACTGGCCCATCTCCTACGCCGATATCGAGCCGTATTACGACAAGGTCGATCTCTACCTCGGTATCAGCGGCCACAAGGAGAATCTGCCGCATCTGCCGGACAGTTTGTTCCAGCGGCCCAATAAGCTGACGGCTTCAGAAGTGAAGTTGCGCAAGAGTCTCGCGACGATGGGACGCACGGTGACGCCGTATCGCGCCGGGGTCACGACCGACGGCGTCAAGAACAAGTATCGCAGCAAATGTTTCGGCCGCGGGGCGTGCGGCCGGCGACCGGGCGGCTGCGATATCCATGCCGCGTTCGATTCTCCCACGGGACTGATTTATCCCGCGATGGACACGGGCAATCTCACGCTGCGCACGAATTCCACCGCGCATGAGGTGCTCGTCGACCCGAACACCGGCAAAGCCCGCGGCGTCTCGTTCGTCGATTCCCAAAACCATCGCACCTATGAAGCGAAAGCGAAGGTCGTCATCGTAGCGGCATCGACGCTCGAAAGTGCCAGACTGCTGTTGTTATCGAAGTCGCGGCAACATCCCAACGGTATCGGGAATTCGAGCGGGCACGTCGGCCACAACTTCTGCGAGCACGTGATGGGACCGGGCGTCACCGGGCTCGTCAAAGAGATGGTCGGAGCCCCTCCCACGCTGGACGACGGTAAGCCCGGCGGGTTCTACGTGCCGCGCTTCCGGAACCTGCAAGACAAGCAGCCGGGCTTTGTCCGCGGTTACGGCTTCGAAGGGGGCTCCGGCTTCGGGCTTTTCCCCGACAGCGCGTGGGGCACTCCAGGATTCGGCGGCCAATTCAAGAAATCGGTCCG